>Ga0134128_10001444_pt1 | contig 30640 bp, 27 predicted proteins | sample KB31754_FD_96462 | JGI IMG/M metagenome (GOLD analysis project Ga0134128, IMG submission 96462) | Terrestrial soil microbial communities with excess Nitrogen fertilizer from Kellogg Biological Station, Michigan, USA - KB3-175-4 | ecosystem: Environmental > Terrestrial > Soil > Unclassified ... | reverse complement strand
GCCACCTGCGGCGGCGGGGCACCTCCATGTGCCTTTGCGGAATGCTCAGTGGGCGTCGTGCGCGCTTCCGGGAAAGAGGCGGCAGTAGATACAGTGTGGCGCCTCGGGTGCCGACTCGACCCAGAGGGTGCGAACCCAGGGCAGGTTGTGCGGCGCAGCCGCAAACTCCCACGAGTGCTCCTGAAGGTCACGCTCCAGCACCTCGTCCGGGCCTGAATATCCCAGCAGCTCCGCCGCGCGCTTGACCTCGATCTGGCCGCGCGGCAACACGGTGATCGCGGCCGCGCCGCACTCGATTCTCTCGGCGAGGCGATGCGCATGCTGCGCCCCATCCGCGCTCCCGAAGAGCGCCCGGAAATATTGCGCAAACCGATCGTGGGAAGAGAGCGCAGGCTCGCCCGCGGCGCGTCCGGGCTCGCTGCGTGCGGTGAGCTCGATACGGTCCGTCGGGAAGCCGTCGCGGAAGAGCGCGAGGCGGGCACGCTCGGCGGCCTCGAAGTCGTTGAACACGGCCAGCAGGACTGAGCTCATGTTTCACCTCCTCGCGGACATTGTACGCCCGCCCTCCAGGACGGGGGTAATGGGGAGCCGGTGCAGGTAATATGTTCACGGAACCTCGGGCGCCGCCTTGTGGTCAACCCGGCTCGCTTCCCCAAATCAAAGTGAGGCCCCGATGAATGCTGGCTCGAGCTCGGTCGCGGCGAAAACAGCCCGGACGGGCAGCGCCGCCCATGCCTCCTTCCTCCTGCTGCGGGATTACCTGGGCAGCCAGATCCTCGGGCAGACGACCCTGGTGGAGCGGCTGCTCATCGCACTCCTCGCCGATGGCCACCTCCTCGTGGAGGGCCCTCCGGGCCTCGCCAAGACGCGCGCCGTTAAAGCGCTCGCGCAAGCGCTCGAAGCCGACTTCCAGCGCCTGCAGTTCACGCCCGACCTGCTGCCGGCCGACCTGACAGGCTCGGACATCTACCGGCCGGAGGAAGGCGTCTTCCGTTTCCAGCGCGGCCCCCTCTTTCACAACCTGATTCTCGCCGACGAGGTCAACCGCGCGCCGGCCAAGGTGCAATCCGCTCTGCTCGAGGCCATGGCCGAGGGGCAGATCAGCGTCGGGGCGGCAACCTATCCATTGCCGCAGCTCTTCCTGGTCATGGCGACGCAGAACCCGATCGAGCAGGAAGGCACCTATCCCTTGCCCGAGGCGCAGCTCGACCGTTTCATGCTGCACACCCGCGTCGACTACCCCAATCGCGCGACCACGCTCGAGATCATGTCGCTCGCCCGGCGCGAGGCGATCAGCCGGCGGGAGCTGCCGCCGCCGGAGCAGCGGGTGTCGCAGGAAGCCGTGTTCGCGGCGCGTCGGGAAGTGCTCGAGCTGACGCTCTCGGAGCCCGTGGCCGACTACATCGCGGCGCTCGTCGATGCGACGCGCCGGCCGGAGCCCTATAGCGCGCAACTGCGCGAATGGTTGCGCTGGGGCGCCAGCCCCCGCGCGGCGATCGCGATCGAGCGCGGCGCCCGGGCGCTCGCCTGGCTCGATGGCCGCCAGTTCGTGACACCCGAGGACGTGCAGGCGATCGCGCCCGACGCGTTGCGTCACCGCCTGCTGCTCGACTACGCCGCACAGGCTCGGGGCGTATCGGCGCAGGCCTGCACCGAGGAGCTGTTGAGTCGGGTCCCGGCGCCATGATCGTTCCCAACCTCGAGGAGCTGCTGGCGTTGCGCGGCGCCGCGCACGGACTGTCCCTGTACGGCCGCAAGAGCACGCGCGCGACCCTGCTCGGCGCGCAATCGAGCGCCCAGCGCGGGCGGGGATTGGAATTCCAGGAAGTGCGCACCTATGTTGCGGGCGACGATCCGCGCAACATCGATTGGCGGGTCACGGCCCGGCGCGGGCGCCCGCATACGAAGCTCTTTCGCGAGGAACGGGAGCGGCCGGTGTGGCTGCTCGTCGACCTGCAGCCCGGGCTCTTCTTCGGCACGCGCCGGCAACTGAAGTCAGCGCTCGTGGTCCGCGCGGCGGCGCTGCTCGCCTGGGTCACCTGCCTCGGCGGCGATCGCATCGGCGCGGTAATCGCCCGCGGCGCCGGAGAAACCCGGGTCCTGCCGGCTCGCGCCCGGCAGACGGGCGTGTTGCCATTGCTGGATGCGCTGCTGCAGTCCCAACCGACGGCGCCGGGCCAGCCGGCGCCGCTCGCGCTGGAAGAAGGACTGCGCGCGCTCCTGCCGCTCGTGCGCCCGGCCAGCCAGATCCTCGCCATCAGCGATTTCGCCGGCCTACGGCCGCAGGCGGACAGTCTCTGGACGGCGCTCGCCGCGCACACCGACCTGCGCCTCTACTGGGTCACCGATCCGCTGGAGGAAGAGGGCCTGCCGAACGGCCGCTTTCGCGCCGGCCTGCCGGGCCGGCTGCGCATCCTCGAGGGCGCGCGCATCCGCGAGCGTTGGCAACAGGCATGGCGGGAGCGCGAGGCGCGGATCGGCGCCTTGTCGCAGCGCAACGCCGCCCCGGTCGTGAGACTCGACACCCGGGAGCCGGTCGAGACTGTCCTTCGGTCGCTGCTGCGGCCGCGGCGATCGGCGGCATGACCCCCAACTGGATCTCGCAGCTCGCGCCCGCCCATGAGCCGCCGCCCCCGGGCTGGTGGCCACCGGCTCCGGGCTGGTGGTTATTGGCGGCGTTGCTGCTCGCCGTCGCGGCGGCGGGCGTATGGTGGTGGCGCGACCCGTACCGCAGGAGCCGGCGCGCGGCGTTGCGCGAGCTGCGCGCCATCCGCGCCGCCGAATCCGATCTCGTCGCGAGCGCGCGCGCCATCGAGAGCCTGTTGCGCCGCTTCGCCATCGCTGTGTTTGGCGGCTCACGCGTGGCACGCCTGACGGGCAGCGCGTGGCTCGCGTTCGTCGCCTCCCAAGGCGGCGCGCCGCTCGGAGGCGAAGTGGGACACTCGCTGCTCTCGACGGCATTCGGCGGCGAGGCGAGCGATGACCGCGCGAGTTGGATTGCGGCCGCCGACGCGTTCGTGCGCGGCGCGCGACCCAAAGCCGCCGCATCACGCCCGGAGAAGCGCTGATGTTTCACCTCGCGTGGCCGTGGATGGCTCTGCTGCTGCCGCTGCCCTGGATCGTGCTGAGAGTGCGCCGGGCCGCCGAGCCGGGCGGCTCGGCCTTATACCTGCCGTTCGCCGATTCGCTCCCCACCCCCGCCACCACCCCGACTCTGCCGCGGCTCGCGGTGGCGCTGTTGGCGGCGACCTGGGCGCTCCTCGTGCTGGCCGCCATGCGCCCGCAATGGCTGGGCCAGCCCCTACCCGTGCCGACGACGGGCCGCCAGATCCTGTTGGCCATCGACTGCTCGGGGTCCATGGCCACCCAGGACATGGGCGGCGCGAGCCGACTCGAAATCGTGCAGATCGTCGCAGGACACTTCATCGACCAGCGGCGCGGCGATCAGATCGGGCTGATTCTCTTCGGCACCCGCCCGTATCTGCAGGCGCCGCTCACGACCGACATCTCGTCCGTGCATCAGTTCCTGGATGAGGCCGTGGTCGGCATCGCCGGCCCGCAGACCGCGATCGGCGATGCGATCGGACTCGCGATCAAGCAGTTGCGCGACCGGGAGCGCACGGGCGGCGCCTCCATGCGCAAGTCCGTGCTGATTCTGCTCACCGACGGCGGCAATGATGCCGGGGTCATGCCGCCGCTCGAGGCCGCGCGGCTCGCAGCGCAGACGGGACTGCGCATTTTCACGATCGGTGTCGGCGCGGCCGAGGAGCAGTCTCTGTTCGGATTCACCTCCGGCAACACCGATCTCGATGCCGGCCTCCTGAAGAAGATCGCCCGCATCACCGGCGGAGAGTACTTCCGCGCCGCCAATCCGGAGGCATTGCAGGCGGTGTATCACCGGATCGACGAGCTCGAGCCGACCGCGGGACACAAGCAATGGCTGCGGCCCGCGGCCGAATGGTTCACCTGGCCGCTGGCGCTCGCGCTGCTCCTCAGCGTACCCGCCGCCTGGCTGATGGCGGAGCGATTCTGACCTCATGAGCCCTTTCCACTTCCTCCATCCTTACTGGCTCATCGCGCTTCCGCCGCTCCTCGCGCTCGCCGTCTGGCTGGCGCGCCGGCGTGGACGTGACGGCCCCTGGCCACGGCTCCTGGATGGCGAGCTGCTGTCGCGGTTACGCCTCAGCGAAGGCGGCGGCGGACGTGCGCCCTGGCTCCTCTTCGGGCTCATCTGGACGCTGGCCGTGCTGGCGCTCGCCGGACCCACCTGGCAACGCCAGATCACGCCGGCCTATCGCTCGCCCGCCGCCTGGATAGTGGCGCTACAGCTCTCGCCCTCCATGGACGCCGCGGACGTGCCCCCGAGCCGGATCGCGCAGGCGCGCTTCGCGATCGACGATCTGCTGTCGGCGGCACAAGATGCCCGCGTCGGCCTCATCGCCTTCGCGGGGGATGCCTACACCGTCGCCCCGCTCACCAGTGACGTCGCCACGGTCCGCAATCTCGCCGAGCCGTTGGCTCCCAGCCTCATGCCCGAATCGGGCGACCGTCTCGCGCCCGCTTTGCAGACGGCAGCCCAGCTGCTGCAGCCGGTGCCGGTAGGAGATCGCCAGGTCATCGTCCTGACGGATGGGATGGCCGATCCGGCCAAGGCCCTGGCTGCGGCGCAACAGTTGCACCAACACGGAATCGCGGTGAGCATCGTCGGCGTGGGCACGAGCAGCGGCGCACCTGAGCCGGACGGCAATGGCGGCTTCGTCCGCACCGCGAGCGGCCAGGTTGTATTGTCACGTCTCGACAGCGGTCTCCTGCGGCAGATTGCGACCGCCGGCGGCGGCCGCTACGTGCCGCTCAGCGCTCTGCCGAAGCTGATCGCGGACCTGCAGCAGTCTGGCTCGCGTGAGATGAGCTCCGGTGTCGCCGCACAGCACGTGAAGCTCGCGAGCTGGCTCAACGATGGCGTCTGGCTCTTGCCTCCGCTGCTGCTCCTGGGCGCGCTCCTCGCCCGTCGAGGTTGGGTATGAAGGCCTCGCGGCTCGCGCTGCTCGCGGCGCAACTTTGCTGCGCGGCACTGATGAGCGAGAGCGCGCTCGCGGGCAGCGCCTCGAGCGTGTGGTCCGACCTCTGGCGCACGCCGGACCAACAGGGGCAGGCGCTGCTCGATGCCGGCGAGCCGGCGCAGGCCGCCGCACGTTTTCACGATCCTCGGCGGCGCGCCTACGCCGATCTCGGGGCAGGCCGTGACGCAGCGGCGGCGAAGCTGCTCGCGCCGTTCACGGATACCGAATCCGAATACAACCGTGGCAATGCGCTCGCCAAGTCGGGGCAGCTGCAGGAGGCCCTGGCGGCCTACGATGCCGCACTGAAACAGGCCCCGGCCGACAGGGATATCCGCCGCAACCGCGACCTGGTGGCGCGCGCCTTGGAGCAACAGCGCCAGTCGCCCCAGTCATCCGGCCGACGCGGGCAGGGGCGTCACGGCTCAGGTGCATCGGGTCCCCAGCGGCAGGGCGCCGCCGGCCAACGGAACGGATCCGGATCGCAGCAGCAGTCAGGCTCCGGCGGTCAACAGTCCGGCGGGGGCGCTCAGGGCGCACCCAACGGCTCGCGCTCCGGCACGGGTCAGTCGGGTCAGTCGGGAAGTGCCGGCGAACAGCCTGACTCACCGCAGGGAGAGGATCGCGGCTCCGGCACCTCCAAAGACTCCGCCGGCGAGGCGCAGCGCGATGCGGAATTCGCCGCCGGCCTCGCGCGCCGCCAGGGACAGCGGAGCGGCTCGCAGAGCGCGAGCCAGGCGCAGGGCTCTCAGCGCAACGGCGCGTCGGGCTCGAAGGGCGCGGCGAACGGGCTCGACAGCGGCCTTCTCGAGGGAGGCACGCGGGTACCGAAGCAGCCGCCCGAGACGGAACGGCAGCTCGCGCTCGATCAGTGGCTGCGGCAGATTCCGGACAGTCCCGCGGGCCTGCTGCAGCGCAAGTTCCTCATCGAGCACATGATGAGACAGCAGGACGACGGTGATGCGCAGGGAGGCGCCCAGTGAGAGCGTGGACCCGGAGGCTTCTGCCGCTCCTCCTCGGCTGTGGGGCCGCGGCGCAGGCACTCGCGGGCGTCACCGCGTCACTCAACGCCTCTCGCGTCGCCTCCGGCGACACGGTGCAGTTGACTCTGGAGCACGACGGCCGGACCAGCGGCCAGCCCGACTTGAGCCCGCTGCAGCGGGATTTCGACATCCTCGCCACCGACAGCAGCACGACCTTCGAGCTCATGAATGGCAGCGCCTCCGAGAAGACACAGGTCGTCCTGACCCTCGCGCCGAAGGTCACGGGGTCTCTGACGATCCCGGCTCTTTCCTGGGACGGCGAGCAGAGCCGGCCGCTCTCCCTCACGGTCACTGGCCCGGGCGGCGCCGGACAGCCGGGCGGCTCGGGCGCGGCGCCGACGGCCAGAGTGTTCATCGAGACGACGACCTCACCGGCACGGCCGTACGTGCAGGCCGCTTTTCACCTGACCGTGCGTCTCTTTACATCCGAGACCCTGTACCACGCCAACCTCGAGCTGCCCGAGAACGGCGACGTTCTCGTCAGGCAGGTCGGCTCGGACCAGCAGGGCAGCACGGAACGCGACGGCCGCAATTATCAGGTGGTCACCCGGCAGTACCTGCTCTTTGCGCTGCACAGCGGCAAGCTCACCCTCCAAGGTCCGGTGCTCAACGCGGAGGTCGCAGCCGGACAGGGGCAATCGTCCTTCGCCAACAATCCGTTCGGCGGCTTTTTCGGCGCCTTTCGCACCGTTCGGCCGCTGCGCGTGCAGGGCAACCCGCTGGTGCTTTCGGTGCGGCCGCGCCCGGCCGGCGCGGTCGGCAGCTACTGGCTGCCGGCCCGTAACGTTACCTTGAGTGCCGCCTGGAGGCCGGCGCAGCTCACGGCCCGCGCCGGAGATCCGATGACCCTGGATCTCGACCTGCAGGCGACGGGGCTGACCGCGGCGCAACTTCCCGATCTCTCGCAGCTCCTCAACTTTCCTTCCGGGCTCAGAGCCTATCCGGATCAACCGAAGCTGGAGGACTCGAGCCAGAACGGCGGCCTGGTCGGCAGCCGCGATCAGACCATCGCCCTGATCGCCGATTCGCCGGGCCACTACACGATCCCGGCGCTCACGGTCACCTGGTGGGACACGCAAAACAACCAACCCCGCACGGCGACATTGCCCGCGCGCACGCTGACCATCCTTCCCGCGGCTGGCAGCAGCGCGCCAGTCAGTACCGCTTCCACCAGCAGTGCTTCCACCGGCAGCGCTCCCGGCAACGTGGCGTCGACGGCAACGCCGGCATCCGCGACACGGAAGTCGCCAGCTCCGGCTGCGTCGGCGCGCCACCCCACATCCGCGCAGTCTCCTTCGGAATGGGAGTGGATCAGCATCGGCTTCGCCATCGCGTGGCTGGCGACGCTGGGAGCGTGGCTCTGGTCGCGTCGCTCGCGACCCGTGCCGCCCGCACCCGGCGCGGACAATCTCTCCGGGCGCTCGCGGCCCGTGACACTGGCCGTCGCTGGCGGCCGGGCACGCGGCCCGCGCGATCCCGCGGCGGCACCCGTGTCTTCAACCCGGCCACTCGTCCCCACTCGGGAGCGCGCGGCATTTCGCACGGCCTGCGAAGCCAACGATGCCCCCGCAGCCAGAGCGCATCTGCTGGCATGGGCCGCGGGACGCTGGGGCACGGTACCAGGCGGTATCGGCGCCATCGCCGCCACGATAGGCGACCCCAACGTTGCCGCGCTGCTCCGCGATCTCGACCGCGCCTGCTATGCCGGCGGCGCGTGGCAAGGGGGTCCGCTCGCCGCGGCTCTCACCGACCTGCCGGCGCCGACCGCCAAGTCCTCGCGCGCGGACCACACGCTCGCGCCTCTCTACCCGGATAGCGCCGATCCGCCCGCGTCAATTCGCCGCCGACGGACCTGATGCCTCGTCCGTGCCTCTCCCGCTCTGCTGCTCCTGTATCCACCGATCGATGACGCGGTCGAGTACCGTGAGCGGCAGGGCGCCGTGCTCCAATACCGCCGCATGGAAGGCCTTGATGTCGAATCGCGATCCCAACGCGTCCTCGGCCTTCTGCCGCAGGCGTTGGATATCCAGCTCGCCGATCATGTAGGAAAGCGCCTGGCCCGGCCACGCGATATAACGGTCGACCTCGGTATTGATGTTCTGCTCGGTCAGCGCACTGTTGTCCTCGAAGTAGCGCACCGCCCGCGCGCGCGTCCAGCCCTCGGAGTGGATCCCCGTGTCCACGACCAGCCGCACCGCGCGCCACATCTGGTAGTCGAGATAGCCGAACTTCGAGTACGGGTCGGCGTAGAGCCCCATCTGATCGCAGAGCGTCTCCGTGTAGAGCGCCCACCCCTCGCCGTAGGAGCTGTAATAGTCGAAGCGGCGGAAGTCCGGCAGGTCCTTCAGCTCCATCGCGATCGGGATCTGCAGCTGATGGCCGGGCCGGCCCTCGTGACAGGTGAGCACCTGGATCTCGTACTTCGGCCGGGTCTGCGGCTCGTAGAGGTTGACGGACATGTAGCCCGCGACGCTCCCGTCCCCCGCCGGCGGATCCGAGTAGGCGGGATAGGTGTCGGGGGCGAGCGAGGCGGGAATCGGCCGCACGCCGTAGGGAACGCGCGGCAGGATCCAGACCGGGAATTCGGTGACCAGGAGCGGGTCCACCCGCTTCGCGGCGGCACGGTAGGCCGCCAGGAGCCGCTGCGGATCCTCGTAGTAGAAGCGGGGGCTCGTGCGCAGATAGCGCACGAAATCCGGGTAGCTGCCCTTGAAGCCGACCTGCTGCAAGACCCGCTCCATCTGCGCATGGATGCGCGCCACCAGGCGCAGGCCGAGCGCGTGTATCTGCCCCGGTGTCAGATCGGTAGTGGTGTACTCGCGCACCTGCAGCGCGTAATAGGCCTTGCCGTTGGGCAGCGCATCCGCCGCGATGCTGGTGCGGCAGTGCGGCAGATACTCGTGGTCGAAGTACTGTTGGAACTCCCGGTACGCCGGCGTGACCTGGCTCGCGATCGCCGCTTTGGCTGCCGCGCGCAGCCGCGCCTGCTCGGCGGGCGGAATGATGTCCGGCATCTCCTTCAGCGGCTCGTAGAACGGACTGCGCGCCGGATCGGTCACGAGGTAAGCGGCGATCTGATGCGGCACTCGCTCCTCCACCACCCGCGGCTCCGTCATGCCGGCCTTCACGCCCTGCCGCAGCAGCGCGATCGTCTCCTCCATGTAAGGCCTGAAGGTCTGCAGGCGATGGATGTAGTTCTCGTAGTCCGCCGCGGTCTGGAAGCGCAGCGTCTGGGTGAGAGTCCTCAGGGTCTGGATGCCGTCGAGCTCGTTGACGGGCATGAGCCAGCCCTTGAGCTCGTAATCCTCGAGCCGCATCCGGTAGCGATACTGGAAGAGGTCGTAGCTGATGCGGTCCTCGTGGCCGAGGAGGCGCCGGTCGATGGCGGCCAGATCCTGCAGCGTCCGGATGTCCTCCTGATGCTCGCGGGCGAGCGTGGCGAGACTCAGGTCATCCCAGGAGCCGTCATATTCATGGAAGCCGTCCGCAGAGGCCTCGAGCGGGTGCTCGCGCATCTCCCGCAGCCATTCGGTCCTGAACAGCTCGTGCAGCGCGACAGCGGCGGGGCTCGCCGGAGCGGCGAGCGCCGGCCCGCCTGCCGCAAGGAATGCACAGATGGAAAGAACGACTGCAACACGAACCATGGCGGCGACTCCCCAACCTGCCGCAATCGGCGGCGACGCAGGCGGGAAAGCTACCACGAAGCGTCGGCGGCGCAGACCTTCGCCGTCGCCTCGCACCCCCCGTTGGGCTCGCGCTAGGCCCGGGTCTTTTCCGGCAAGGCGACGCTGAGCTCGAGCACCTCGTGGCCTTCCTCCTGACCGAGGTTGATCTGCACCGCGTCCGGATCGACATTGACGTACTTGTGGATCACCTGCAGCAGCTCCCGGCGCAGCAGCGGCAGGTAGTCCGGACTCCCACGCGCACTGCGCTCCTGCGCGACGATGATGCGCAGACGCTCCTTGGCGACGCTGGCGGAGGAGGGCGTGCGGCGAAACAGCGCGAGCAGCCCCATGTCAGCCTCCGAACATGCGGGCGAAGAAGCCTTTCTTCGGCTCCTCCAGGAAACGCAGCGGCAGAACTTCGCCGAGCAGGCGCCCCACCGCATCGTCGTAGGCGCGCGAGGCGTCGCTCTCGTCATTCAGGATGACCGGAATGCCGGAATTGGATGCCGCCAGGACTTCAGGGGACTCCGGCACGACGCCGATCACATCGAGTCCCAGGATCTCTTTCACGTCATCCACGCTCATCATCTCTCCGCTCGCGACCCGTCTCGGGTTGTATCGCGTCAGCAGAAGATGTTCCTTCACGCCCCCATTGCCCCGCTCCGCGCGCTGCGTCTTGCTGGCGAGCAGACCGAGGATCCGATCGGAGTCGCGGACCGAGGACACTTCCGGGTTCACCACCACGACCGCGCGATCGGCGTAGTACATGGCGAGGTGCGCGCCCTTCTCGATCCCGGCCGGAGAATCACAGAGGATATAATCGAATCCCTCGGCGATCAGCTCATCCAGCACTCGCTTGACCCCCTCGGCGGTCAGCGCGTCCTTGTCGCGTGTTTGCGAAGCGGCAAGCACGTGCAGCGTCTCCAGCCGCTTGTCCTTGATGAGGGCCTGCTTCAGCGTGCAGTCGCCCTGGATGACGTTGACGAAGTCGTAGACCACCCGCCGCTCGCAACCCATGATGAGATCGAGATTGCGCAAGCCGATGTCGAAGTCGATCACGGCCACGCGCTTGCCGCGCCGCGCGAGACCGCAGGCCACACTGGCCGAAGTCGTCGTCTTGCCGACGCCGCCTTTCCCCGAAGTCACCACAATGATCTCAGCCAATATCGTTGTCTCCGATTGATGTTGGGCGCTGTCTAGGTGCCCAGAGCCGAGAAACGCAAATCATCGCCCTCCAGCCACGCCTGCACCGGCTTGCCGGCGAGCTCCGGCGGCAGGGTCTCGAATACCCGGAACACCCCGGCGACGGAAACCAGCTCGGCGCGGAATTCCTGACAGAACACCCGCGCGCCGGTCTCGCCGCGCGCGCCCGCCACCGCGCGCCCGCGCAGCGCTCCGTAGACATGCACGGACCCATCCGCGATCACTTCCGCACCGGCCCCGACGGTCGCCGTGACCACGAGGTCGCGACCGCGCGCATAGACGCGCTGGCCGGAGCGAACCGGCTGCTGCTGCATCAGCGTCGGCATGCAGGGCTCCGCGCGCTCTGCCGGCTGCACGACCGGGACCGCCTGGGTCTGAGGACGGAAAGGCGCGAGCACGGGCAGCTCCAGCGTCGCTGACAGCGATTCCACCGCAGCGGAGCCGCCGACGAGCCCCACCGGCAGCATGCCGGCGCGCCGCACGACGTCCATCACTGCCCGCATCTCCTCGAGCAGCGGATCCCGGCCGAGCGCAGTCAGGTCCAGACACACGCCGGTGCGCTGGAAGAAAAGCGGCGCGCTCGCCACCTTGCCGGTCAGCTCATCGAGGATCGCTCCCGGATCCGTCGACCGGATGCGCACCTGAATCAGGCCCACCTGTCCAAACCGAATCTCCACGGCCGGCGCTGGCGCGGCGGCATCCACAGGCTGCGTCATCATCGTATCGACGATCCGTCCGAACGCTTGGGCGTGCAATGCGGGATGGACGCGCAGTGTACCGGCTTAATTTCGCCGCCGCACGCCCCGAGTCCCTCCGCGGCTGCCTCTCACGGCCTGCGCCTCGAGAGGGTTCTCCGGCCAGTAGTGCTTGGGATAGCGCCCGCGCAGATCCTTGCGGACTTCCGCATACGCGCCGCGCCAGAAGCTGGCCAGATCGCGCGTCACCTGCACGGGCCGCTGCGCTGGGGAGAGCAGCTTGAACGTAATGGGCACGCGGCCGCCGCCGATCCGCGGGGTTGCCGTGAGGCCGAAGACCTCCTGCAGGCGCACCGAGACCGCGGGCGCGCGCTCCTCGAGGTAGTCGATGCGCACCCGCGAGCCGCTCGGCACCGTGAGATGACTCGGTGCGAGCGCATCGAGCTCGCGCCGCGCATCCCAACTGAGCGGCGCGAGCAGCGCATCGAGCAGCGGGATGCGCGCGAGGTGCTCCCGGCGGGTCACGCCGTCGAGCCAGGGCGCGAGCCACTCGCCGAGCCTCGCCGCGAGCGCCGGATCGGAAAGATCCGGCCCGGTCCATTGAATCTCATCCAGCCGCCGCACGAATGCGACGCGCGCCTGCAGATCGCGCGCCTCGCGGCTCCAGGGCAGCGCTTCGATGCCGAGCTGGCGGATGCCTTGCAACATGGCGGCGCGCGCCTCTTCCCGCGGCACCTCGGGCAGCGCGCTCTCCTCGAGCACGAGGCCGTCGAGCCGCAGCACTCGCCGCGCGAGCACCGCCTGCTCACGCGCATTCCATTCGACCGAGTCGCTGCGCTCCAGGCGCGAGGCCATGAACTCCTCGAGCTCCCCACGGCCGATCGGCGCGGCCAGACGGATGCGCGCGTCCCGCTCGCGGTCGTCGAGGTCCACCGCGACGATCAGCTCCTGGCGCGAGAGGGTTTGCGGCTCCGCGAAATGCGCGCCCCGGCCGTTGGTCAGGGTGAAACGCCCCTCGCCGCCCGCGCGCTGCCGTCCGATGCGATCCGGAAATGCCAGTGCGAGCAGTCCCCCGACCGAAGCGGCCGACGACTCAGGGTCTGCCGGCGCCGCCCGCTTACCGGCATTGTCCCGGCTGCCTCGGTGCGCTTCGCCGGCCTGCGGCCGCAGCTGCCGCAGCAGCTCGCGCGCACCGTGCCGCGCTCGCTGCAACGCCGCGCGATCGATCCCGCCTGATGCGCTCTCGCCCCGTAGCGCCTCGACGCGGCCACGGATGTCCGCGTCCCGGGCTCCCGCGGTCCCGCGCAGCAGATCCCGCTCCGACAGCAGCGCCGCCAGATCCGCGGCGAGCGTCAAGGAATCCATCTCCCGAGCCCGCAACAGCATGTGCGCGAGCCGCGGATGCACACCGAGCCGCGCCATCTCGCGGCCGTGGGACGTAATGCGCCCGCTGCGATCGAGAGCGCCCAATCGCTGCAGCAAATCGCGCGCGCTCGCGAGCATTGCGGCGGGCGGCGGATCGAGCCATCGGAGCGCGGCCGCATCGCGTGCCCCCCAGCTCGCCAGCTCGAGAGCCAGCGGAGTCAGATCCGCCTCGACGATCTCCGGGGGACTGAAGGGAGCGAGGCTGCGCTGCGCGCCCTCGCTCCAGGCGCGATAGCACACTCCCGGCTCCACCCGTCCCGCACGCCCCTGCCGCTGCTCGGCCGAGGCACGCGAGATGCGCTCGGTCTCGAGCCGGCTCATGCCCGTCGCCGGATCGAAGCGCAACCGGCGCACCAACCCGCAATCCACGACCACCCGCACGCCCGGGATGGTGAGACTCGTCTCCGCGATGTTGGTGGCGAGCACCACACGGCGGGGGTCCGACCCCGCCTGGCGGGGGTCCGACCCCGCCTGCCGTGCCTCCGCTGCCGCGGGCCGCAGCGCCGCTTCCTGCTCCTCGCTCGAAAGCTCCCCGTAGAGCGGCAGGATCCGCAACGGCCCCGGGCCGCTCGCGGCGGGCGGCGATCCTTCGAGGAGCGAGCGCACGCGATGAATCTCACGCGCCCCCGGCAGAAATACCAACAGGTCGCCCGGCTCCTCCTCCAACGCCCGCCGGATGATTCTCGCTGTGAGCGCCTCCGGACTCTCCTGCGTCCCGCGGCCGGCCCCCGCCTCAGGCAACGGCGGCAGCCCCTTGCCCGCGTATCGCGTCTGCACCGGAAACGACCGTCCGTGCGCTGTCACGACAGGCGCATCGCCGAGCAAGCGCGAGACGGCAGCCCCCTCCAGCGTCGCCGACATGACCAGCACCTTGAGGTCCGGCGCCACACTCTCCCGCGCATCAAGCACCAGCGCCAGCCCGAGATCCGCCTGCAGGCTGCGCTCGTGGTATTCGTCGAACACCACCACTGCAACCCCCTCGAGCGCCGGATCCGTCTGCAGCATCCGTGTCAACACTCCCTCCGTCACCACCTCGATGCGCGTCTCCCGCGACACCTTGGTATCGAGTCGCATTCGATACCCTACTGTCCGTCCGACGCCCTCCCCCAGCGTCTGCGCCATCCGCACCGCCACAGCCCGCGCCGCGAGCCGCCGCGGCTCCAACATCAAGATCCGCTTTCCCGCCGCCCAGCTCTGCTCCAGCAACGCCAGCGGCACGACCGTGCTCTTGCCCGCGCCGGGCGGCGCCGTCAACACGGCCGATGTATGCTCCGCCAGCGCTCGGCGCAATTGCGGCAGCGCGGCATCGATCGGTAATCCTGAGCTCACCGGGAGGCGCTCGCGGCCCCGAATCTCAATGGGGGCGCCTCACCCGCCAAGCCGCATAGGCAAACTCCAGCCACCCCAGGATGAGCGCCGCCCCGCCCACCGGCGTCGCAATCCCGATCCAGCGCGCCGTCGCCCCGAAACTGAGCGCGTACAGGCTGCCGCAGAACAATAGGATGCCGATCGAAAGCACCCACGGCGCCCGGATGAGGCTCTGCATCGCCAACGGCCGGCCCGACACCGCGCCGTCCGCGTGATATCCCCGGCGCAGCAATCCCATGCCGAGCAGCCCCAGCGACTGGTAGAACTGATACCGCACCGCCGTGTAGTAAATGCCCAGCCTGTCCGCGCTCCAATGTCCGGCGAACGCATGGGCTCCCAACGCGCCTGCGACCGTCGCCAATGCCAACAGCACCCCCGCCGCCGGCAGCACCCATCGGCCCTGCGGATCCGCCATCGCGCCCGCCTCCTACGAGCCCGCCTGCCCCGTTCGACTCTCTCCCAGTGCCCCGATCAGCGGCCGGAAGAGATCGAGCGGCACCGGAAACACGATGAGCTGCGACTTGTCGTGCGAGATGTCCGCCAGCGTCTGCAGATAGCGCAGCTGCAGGGAGCTCGGCTGCTGGGCGAGCGCCTGGGCCGCCTCCACGAGCGCCTGCGCCGCCTGCTTCTCGCCATCGGCGTTGATCACCTTCGCGCGCCGGGCGCGCTCCGCTTCCGCCTGCCGCGCCATCGCGCGCACCATGCTCTCGTCGAGATCGACGTCCTTGAGCTCGACGTTCGCGACCTTGATGCCCCACGCCTCCGTGTTCTGGTCGAGGATCCTCTGGATATCGGCGTTCAGCTTGTCCCGTTGGGAGAGCAGGTCATCGAGCTCGTGCTGCCCGAGTACCGAGCGCAACGTGGTCTGCGCCACCTGGCTCGTCGCCTCCCAGGCGTTGGCCACCTGGATGATCGCCCGGCCGGGGTCGACGACGCGGAAGTAGACCACCGCATTCACCTTGACCGACACGTTGTCGCGGGTGATGACATCCTGCTTCGGCACGTTGAGCACGATGACCCTGAGGTCCACCTTGCTCATTCTCTGCAACACGGGCCAGAGCAGGATGATCCCGGGACCGCGGATCCCGGTGAAGCGGCCGAGGGTGAACATCACGGCTCGCTCGTATTCGTTCAGCACCTTGATGGCGCTGAATACCAGGAGCGCGATGATGATGAGAACGACGACGACAGCGTAGGGCATGAGTCTCTCCGGTCGAAGCCGGCTTACCGCAACGGCTCAACCCACAATGTTAGACCTTCCACCTTCACGACACGCGCGGCCTGCCCGGCCTTGAGGGGCACCGCGCTGCAGGCATTCCACAACTCGCCACCATAGCGCACGCGCCCGCGCGCCCCGAAATCCTCCGCCGCCTCGACCATGGCGCCGAGCATCGCCTGCGTACCGGTCACGACGGGGCTGCGCCTGGCGTGGCTGGCAAGATACACGATCCCGAGAATGACGAGTCCGCCGGCCACCGCGAGCCCACCGATGAGCGGCAGCGCCACCTCGAGGCCCGGCGCCCCCGAGAAGAGAATGAGCGAGCCGACGACGAAGGCGATGAGGCCGCCGATGCCGAGGGAGCCGTAGGCCGGGAAGAAGAACTCCGCGGCCATCATTCCCGCACCGATCACGAGCAGCGCCAGCCCCGCGAAGTTGGTCGGCAGCAGCTGAAAGGCGAAGAGCGCCACCAGCAGCGAGATGACGCCCACCACGCCGGGCAGTACGCCGCCCGGATGATAGCCCTCGAAGATGAGGCCCCAGATGCCGATCAGGAGCAGTCCGTAGGCGATCTCGGGATTGGTGATGATGGCGAGCAGCCGCGTGCGCCAGTCGGGCTTCAGCCACTCGACCTCCACGCCCCGGGTGTCGAGGCGCACCGTCCGGCTGCCGATCTGCGTCGTGCGTCCATTCAACTGAGTCAGCAGGCTCGCGAGGTCCGGCGCGATGATATCGACCACGTGCTGCTGCAGCGCCTGGCTCGCAGGCAGGCTGGCCGCGCCGCGCACAGCCTGCTCCGCCCAGTCGGCGTTGCGGCCGCGGAGCTGCGCGAGGCCGCGGATGTAGGCGATGGAGTCGTTGAGCACCTTGCGTTGCTCGGCGCTCATCGGCGGACCCGGCTCGGCGGGCGCCGCCTTGCCGCCCTTGGCGGGACTCTCCACCGGCGGCGCCGGCTCGGAGCCGCCGATCGACACGGGCGTGGCGGCGCCGAGGTTGGTGGCGGGCGCCATCGCCGCAAAGTGGCAGGCGTAGAGGATGTAGGTGCCCGCGCTCGCGGCCCGCGCCCCAGGCGGAGCCACATAGCCGACGACCGGCATCGGCGAGGCCAGGATCGCACTGATGATCTCGCGCATCGAGGTCGCGAGCCCGCCCGGGGTGTCGATCTCCAGGATGACGAAGGGACTGCCGCGCCGCCGCGCGACCTCGAGCCCGTGCTCGATGTACTGTGCGGTCGCGGGCCCGATCGCACCGCGCATCTCGAGGCCGACCGCGGCGGCCGAAAGCGCGGCGACATTTTTGACGACCGGTGCGGGTGCGACCTTGCCGGCCTTGCTCGACGCCGCAGGCTGGCGCACCGACGCTGCGCTCACCCTGGGCTGGCTCAGCGAGAGGGCGAGACCCAGTGCGATCAGGATACCCAGGGCGCCTGTCAGCGGGCCTCGAATCGATGTCGGCCTCGTCATGGGCTGCTCCCGTTTACTTTCTGCGCGTGGCCCGTGGGGTGCGCGGCAAGCCGGTGTGTTGCGTCCTGAAAGTGCCGTGCCTCCGGTCTCCCCTGGCGGCCGGCGCGCCGGTTCCCTGCGGCTGATAGGCCGGCACCAGCTGCTGCCTGCCGTTGCCGATGAGGTCCGCGCGTCCCATGCGCCGCAGCGCCTCCCGCAGCAGCGGCCAGTTGTTGGGATCGTGATAGCGCAGGAACGCCTTGTGCAGCCGGCGCACCCTGAGGCCCTTCGGCACCCGCACCTCGCCGCCCGCGCGGCTCAGGCGCTTCAACGGGTTCTTTCCCGAGTGATACATCGCGGTCGCCGTCGCCATGGGCGAGGGCAGGAACGCCTGCACCTGATCGGCGCGGAAGCCGTTCCTCTTCAGCCACAGGGCGAGCTGCAGCATGTCCTCATCGCTCGTACCCGGGTGGGCCGCGATGAAGTAGGGAATGAGGTACTGCTCCTTGCCGGCCTCGCGCGAGTAGCGGTCGAACAGCGCCTTGAAGCGGTCGTAGGCGCCGATGCCCGGCTTCATCATCATCGACAGGGGTCCCTCCGAGATCGCCTCCGGGGCGATCTTGAGGTAGCCGCCCGTATGATGCTGGGCCAGCTCCTTCACGTACTGCGGCGACTCCACGGCGAGGTCGTAGCGCACGCCGGAGGCGATGAGCACCTTGCGGATCCCCGGAAGCTCGCGCACCTTGCGGTAGAGATGGATCAGGGGCGCGTGATCGGTGTCGAGATTGGGACAGATCCCCGGATAGACGCACGACGGCCGGCGGCAGGCGCTCTCGATCTCCCGGCTGCGGCAGGCGAGCCGATACATGTTGGCCGTGGGGCCGCCGAGGTCGGAGATGACACCGGTGAAACCCGGCACCTGGTCCCGGATCGTCTCGACCTCCTTGAGGATGGAGCTCTCGGAGCGGCTCTGGATCACACGCCCCTCGTGCTCCGTGATGGAGCAGAAGGTGCAACCGCCGAAGCAGCCACGCTGGATGGCGACCGAGAAGCGGATCATCTTGTAGGCGGGAATGTTGGCATTCCCGTAGCCCGGATGGGGGCGGCGCTGGTAGGGCCGCTCGTACACCCAGTCCATCTCCGCCGTCGTCAACGGAATGGGTGGCGGGTTGAGCCACAGCTCGGTATCGCCGTGGCGTTGCACCAGAGCGCGGGCATTACCGGGGTTCGACTCCAGATGCAGAATGCGGTTGGCATGGGCATAGAGCACCGGATCCGCGGCCACCTGCTCGTAGGACGGCATGCGGATGACGCTGCGTCCGCGGTCGGCGTTCCTGACGCGCCGCACGAAGCGCACGACCTTCTCCGCAGCCTGCGGGCGGCTCGATGCGCCCTGCGACGGCTGCGGCGCCGCCGCGCCCGGCGATGCGGCCCGCTCGGACTCCATGGCATAAGGATCCGGGTGTGGCGTGACGGGCCCGGGCGCATCGATATGCGTCGAGTCGATCTCGATCCAACCGTCAGGCACTGACTTGCGCGCATACGCGGTGCCGCGCACGTCCGTGATGTCCCGGATCGACTCCCCGGCGGCCAGGCGATGGGCGATCTCGCAGATCTGCCGCTCGCCGTTGCCGAAGATCAGCAGGTCCGCCTTGGCGTCGAGCAGGATCGAGCGGCGCACTTTTTCCGACCAGTAGTCGAAATGCGCGATGCGCCGCAGCGATGCCTCGATCCCGCCGATGACGATCGGCACGTCCCGAAAGGCTTCCCGCGCACGCTGCGCATACACGATCACCGACCGGTCGGGCCGCTTGCCGCCGATGCCTCCGGGTGTGTAGGCGTCATCGCTGCGCAGCCGGCGATCGGCCGTGTAGCGGTTGACCATGGAGTCCATGTTGCCGGCGGTGATGCCGAAGAAGAGGTTGGGCCGGCCCAGGGCCGTGAGCGCATCCGCCTCATGCCAGTCGGGCTGCGCGATCATCCCCACCCGGAACCCTTGCGCCTCGAGCACGCGGCCGATGATGGCCATGCCGAAGCTCGGATGGTCGACGTAAGCATCGCCGGTCACGACGATGATGTCGCAGCTGTCCCAGCCGAGCTCCTCCATCTCGGCCCGGGACATGGGCAGGAAGGGCGCGGTGCCGAAGCGCTCGGCCCAGTGCTTGCGATAGCCGGTGATGTCGCGGGCGGATTCCATACGGGCTCAATACAGGAGGTACGCCTGCCGCTCCTCGCTCCACGCGGCCTCGTCTTTCGCCGCGAGCGCCTCGAGATCCCCGGGCGCGGCCGCCGGATCATCGACCCAGCGCCGCAGCAGATCGCTGCCGTTGATCACGTCGATCGCCAGCCGGTCGCGCTCATACTCGTAGGGGAAGTCCCGCCACAGCGGATAGTCGGGCTCGAGGCGCCGCAGGGCCTTGAACACCAGCGTCATCAGCCGCCACGGGTGGAACGCCTCGTGCTCGTAGTAGACGGAATCCTCCACGTGGAACTGCGCGCCGGCGCAGAGCTTGCCGGCGTGCTTGTGGAAGGTGGGCTCGAACCAGCAGGCCCTCGCCCGGCAGCCCCGCATCCAGGCCGGCGCCAGCTCGCGCATCGCCGCGAAGAGCGCGCGCAGGTCGAGATCGGGCGCACCGAAGAGCTCCAGCGGGCGGGTGGTGCCCCGCCCCTCCGACAGGGTCGTGCCTTCCAACATCACCGTGCCGGGGTAACAACGCGCCATCCACAGCGTCGGCGCATTGGGGCTCGGGTTGACCCAGGTGCGCCGGCCGAGAGGCCACCCGTAACCCGGCGCGGCATGAGGCTGCCAACCATCGAGCGCAATGATCTGGCAGTCGACGTCGAGCTTCAGCGTCGAGACGAACCACCGCGCCAGCTCACCGAGGGTCAATCCGTGGCGCATGGGCATCGGCCCGGGCCCGACGAAGCTCTCGCAACCCGGACGCAGCGACAGTCCCTCCACCGGCCGGCCGATGGGATTGGGGCGATCCAGCACCCACACGGTCTTGCGCCGCCTCGCGGCTTCCTCCAGGACGTATCGCAGGGTCGTGACGAACGTGTAGATGCGGCAGCCGACGTCCTGCAGGTCGACCAGCAGCACATCGAAGCTGTCCATCATGCCTTCCGTCGGCCGCCTCACCTCCCCGTAAAGGCTGAAGACCGGAATCCCGAGCAGCGGATCGATGAAATCCGAGGACTCCACCATGTTGTCCTGCTTGTCGCCCCGCAATCCATGCTGCGGCCCGAAAGCAGCGGTCAGCCGGACATCGCCGAGCGCCGCCAGAGCATCGAGGGAATGCGTGAGGTTGCGCGTCACCGAGGCAGGGTGGGCCAGCAACGCCACACGCCTTCCGGCGAGCGGCTTACGCAGCTGCGGCTCCTCGAGCAGGCGATCGATGCCGAACTTCATACGGGATTCTGCGAAGGGGTGTGCAGCTCGAGCACGAGCGAAAAGCTCTCGGGGTGATGGAAATCCGGCCGGCCGGGCGGGTGGCGCAGCGCCCAGTATGACAGCCTGCCCTCGAGGTCCTCCACTACCGCGCTCAGTGCGATCCGCAGCCGCGGCTCCTCGCAAGACGCGATGACGCTCGCCGGCACCTCGGCCTGCAGCTCGAGCTCCTTCCCGGTACGGCGCAGCGCCAGCCGCGGCGCCACGTCCGCAGCCGCCGTCATGCCCCGCCGGTAGGAATCGAAGCGATAAGCCGCCCATTGGCCCGACGGCGAGAAATTGAGCTCCAGATACCCGGGCGCTCGTGCCGTCCCGATGAACGCCTCGAAGCAGGTGTGCGCCCAGAGCTCATCCGCCCTGCCCGCGCCCGCCATCGCCTGCGGGATACGCAGGCGTCGCAAATCCGCCTCCAGCACGTACTGCAACCGCAGCGAATCCGGTCCGGCCGGCGCCGCGCAAGCCAGGACACGCCGTACCCCTTCGCCGGGGAAATCCGGATGCGCCAGCAGAGGCACGTGTGAGGGTTCCCATTCGGCCATGGCTCATCTTACGGCGCACCGGTGCGACGGCAACCCGTTTCGATCACCGCCTATACCGCGCGGACGACGTTGTCCGTACGATGCGCGTGCGCGGCACCAGGCGATCTTTCAAACGACGACTCGCGGCAGATCGGGGAGATATCGAGCAATGACTGAGCCTTCGAAAACGACTGCTCCAACCCCCGCGCAGGCGGCGGGCATTGCGCCAGCGAGCCTCCTCTCCCAGCTCGGCATGATGGCCCGGGCGCTCTGGACCTCTCCGGCTCGCAATGCGGTCGTTGCGCTCACCGCCCTCGCAACCGCCGTCATCGTGGTGACCGCATATGGTCAGGTGCGCCTGAACCGCTGGAATCAGCCGTTCTACGACGCTCTGTCGCGGCGCAATCTGCATGACTTCGCGATGCAGCTGCTCGTGTTTGCCGTGATCGCCGGCTCGCTGCTCCTGCTGAACGTCGCCCAGCGGTGGCTGGGGGAGATGTTGAAGCTGAAGCTGCGCGAAGGTCTGGTGCATGACCTGGTGCAAGGATGGATGCAGCCGCGGCGGGCGTTTCAGCTGGAAAGCGCGGGCCCCATCGGGGTCAATCCGGACCAGCGCATGCACGAGGACGCACGTCATCTCAGCGAGCTCTCGGGCGATCTCGCGCTCGGGCTGGTGCAGGCCTCGGCTCTGCTCGTGAGCTTCGTCGGCGTCCTCTGGTCGATCTCGAGCGGCTTCACCCTGAGGATCGGCGGCGTCACGCTGGCACTGCCGGGCTACATGGTCTGGGCCGCCTTCGTGTATGCGTTCTCCGCCTCACTCCTGACCTATTGGATGGGCCGCAGGCTCATCCCGGACAACGCCTCCCGCTACGCGCGCGAGGCCGATCTGCGCTACACGCTGGTGCGTGTGAACGAGCACATCGATGCCATTACCCTCGCGAGCGGCGAGGCCGACGAGGCACGGCGCATCGAGCGCGACCTGGGGGCGGTGCTTGCGGCCATGCGCCGGCTGGTCACGGGACTGACGCGCCTCACCTGGGTGACGGCCGGATACGGCTGGGTGACGCTGGTCATTCCCATCCTGGTCGCGGCGCCGCTTTATTTCGGCGGCGACCTCTCCTTCGGCGGCCTCATGATGGCGGCGGCGGCCTTCACCCAACTCCAATCGTCGCTCCGCTGGTTCGTCGACAATTTCAGCACCATCGCCGATTGGCGCGCGACGCTGTTGCGCGTCGCGGTGTTCCGGCGGGCGATCGTCGAGGCCGAGGTCCTGCACCGCACGGAAAGCCGGATCGAGCTCCGCGACAGCGACTCGGGCCGAACCGGCGCGGCGGCGCAGGCTCTCATCATCGATCATCTGGAGATTGCCTCGCCCTCCGGCTGCATCCGGCTCGAAGGCGGCCGGGTGGAGATCAAGGCCGGCGAGCGCGTGCTCGTGATCGGCGAGACCGGCGCTGGCAAGACGTTGCTGTTTCGCGCCCTGGCGGGGCTGTGGCCCTGGGGCGCCGGGCGCATCGGCCACCCAGGGGAACAACAGCTTTATTGCATGCCGCGCACGCCCTATCTGCCGGCCGGCACGTTGCAGGAAGCGCTGGCCTACCCGTCCCCCGTGGCTCGTTTCGGGCAGCCGGCCTATGCGGCGGCATTACGCCGGCTGGGCCTCGAACGCCTGGTACCGATGTTGGATGAGACCGCCCGTTGGGATCACACGCTCAATGAGGACGAGCAGCAGGCAGTCGCTTTCGCGCGTTTGATGTTGCACGTACCCCGCTGGATCCTGGTGGATGAAGCGCTCGATTCCATCGATCTGCAGACGCGCGAGCGGATCGTGGACCTATTCTCGCGGGAGCTCGCGGAATCGGCCCTCATCTACATCGGGCGCGCCGATCCGAAGGGCGGGTTCTTCTCCCGTGTCCTGCACCTCGTCAACGATCCGGCGGCACGCCGTCTCCCCCGGCATCAGGCCGAGCAGCCGCGCGTGGCACGGCTTCACCCGCCGCCCGCCGCGGCCATGTGACTTCCTCAGCGCCGCTTGGGCGCGCGCCGGCGCGGCGGCAATTCGACCTCTTCCGCACGCCAGGGCCTGCCCTGGCGCTCCTTGATGTATGCACGGATCAAACGCCGTACGACCTGCGACGGCGTTGCGTCCTCCTCGGCGCAGAGGCGCTCGAATACGGCTTTCTTGCGCGGGTCGATGAGGATCGTCAGGCGGGCGGTGCGGTTTTCGAGTGCCACGGGGCTTCCGGAGTATTGTGATCCGCTTCACATTGGAGCGCCATCATATGATAATACGATGCACATGCTGGGTGAACATCCCCCTGGGGTCCTCCGCCTCCCGGGCAGCGACGCCCCAGCTCCCGGAACGTGATCGCAAGCCTCTCATCGCCTCTCGCTGACTGTCTCGGCCTACTCGCGGCCTGGCTGGCCGTAGGGGTCGCGGGCCTGGGGCATCCGCGCAGCGTCCGCTATGCGGGTCGCCTGCTGTTCGCGCTCGGCGCGCTCGTTGGGCTCGCATTGGCCGCTGCCGCCACATGGAGCCTCCTGCGCGGCGTCACGGAGACGCTGGTGCTCCCGATCGGCCTGCCCGATCTGCCGTTCCACGTGCGGCTCGATGCGCTGTCGGCGGTTTTCCTCCTCCTGCTCGGCGCCGCCGCGGCGGGCGTGTCGCTTTTTTCGGCCGGCTACTTCCGCGACAGCGACGGCGTGGCGCCGGGCCTGCTGTGTCTGCAATACCACGTGTTCCTCGCGAGCATGGGACTGGTGCTGATCGCGGACGATGCCTACGCGTACATGGTCGGCTGGGAGCTGATGGCGCTCTCGTCTTACTTCCTCGTTACCACCCAGCACCGCATCCCGGAGATCCGCAGCGCAGGCTTCATCTATCTGCTCATGGCGCACGTCGGCGCACTCGCCATCCTGCTGTCGTTCGGGATCCTGCAGGGCGGAAGCTGGCAATTCACCTTTGCCGCCATGCGCGCGGCGCACCTCTCGCCCGCCTGGGCGACCGGAGCCTTCCTGCTCGCGCTCCTCGGCTTCGGCGCGAAGGCCGGCCTCGTGCCGCTCCACGTCTGGCTGCCGGAAGCGCATCCCGCCGCCCCCTCCCCGGTATCGGCGCTACTTTCCGGGGTGATGCTGAAGACCGCCGTCTACGGAATGCTGCGCATCACGTTCGACCTGCTCGGGCATCCGCTCTGGTGGTGGGGACTCCTCCCGCTCGCGGCCGGCCTCCTGACGGCGCTCTATGGGGTGGTGTTCGCCGCGGTGCAGACGGACATGAAGCGCCTCCTCGCCTACTCCTCGATCGAGAACGTCGGCCTGCTCTTCACCGGCCTAGGCCTCGCCGTCGTGTTCTTCGGCGTCGGCATGCCGGCGCTCGCGGCGCTGGCACTGATCGCTACGCTCTACCATTCCCTCAATCACGCCGCGATGAAGAGCCTGCTCTTCCTCGGCACGGGCTCGGTGCTGCACGCGACGGGCCAGCGCAACCTCGGGCGCCTCGGCGGGCTCATCCATCGCATGCCGTGGGTGGCAGCCCTCACGCTGGTGGGTGCGCTCGCCCTGGCGGGTCTGCCGCCGCTCAACGGCTTCGTATCGGAATGGCTGCTGCTGCAGTCGTTCCTCTTCGCCGATGAGATTCCGCGTGCCTTCGTCAATCTCCTGATCCCGCTCGGCGCCGCGGTGGTCGCGCTCTGCGCGGCGCTCGCCGGCTACGTGATGGTGAAGTTCTACGGCGTCATCTTTCTCGGCCAGCCGCGCGAGAGCTCGCTCGCGCAGGCGCACGACTGCGGCTGGCTGGAGCGCCTGGGGTTGGGCTGGCTCGCCGTCCTCTGTCTCGCACTCGGGCTGGCTCCGGTGCAGGTCATCTCGGCGCTGGCGCCGGTGACACGGCAGCTCACGGGAAGCGCGCCGCCGCAGGGCGGCGCGTGGTGGCTCCTCGCGCCGGTTCCCGGCCGGGCGGTGTCATATTCACCGCTCGTTTTCCTCCTGGCCGGCGTCGCAGTCATCGCCCTGACCGGCCTTCTCGTCCGCATCTTCTATCACGGGCGCGTCCGGCGGGCGCGCCCGTGGGACTGCGCCTTCGGTGAGCTGACCCCACGAATGCAGGACACGGCGGAGGGCTTCGGCCAGCCGATCCGCAACATCTTCCAGTCGTTCTTCGCCATCGAGCGCGAGCTGCCGACGCCCTTCGACGCGGCGCCTCGTTATCGGATCGCGATCTCGGACCGGATCTGGCGGGCTCTCTACCAGCCGATTGCCGGTTGGACGCGGCGGATCGCCGATGCGATGGCGGTTCTGCAACAGGGTCGCATCGCGGCGTACCTGCTCTACAGCTTCGCGACGCTCGTCTTCCTGCTCGCCGTGGTGCTCGCAACATGAGGCTCGCTCCGCTGGTGGCCCAGGCGCTCGAGATCGCAGTGGCGCTCGCCGCCGCGCCGCTCTTCCTCGGCTGGGTCAACCAGTGCCGCGCGTGGCTCGCCAATCGCAATGCGCCGAGCATGCTGCTGCCGTACCGCAACATCCGCAAGCTCTTCCACAAGGACGCGGTGCTGGCCGAAGGCGCGTCGCCGCTCTTTCGCATCGCCCCGTATGTCGTATTCGGCGCGATGGTGGTGGCCGCCGCCATCATCCCGTCCCTTGCCGGCCGCCTGCCGCTCGTCGTCGCGGCGGATGCGATCGCTCTCGTGGGTCTTTTCGCCACCGCCCGGGTGTTCCTGTCGCTTGCCGCCATGGACGTCGGCACGGCGTTCGGCACGCTCGGAGCACGTCGCGAAATGATGATCGGCTTCCTGGCGGAGCCGGCGCTTCTCATGGTCATCTTCGTCGCCTCGCTGATCTCGGCGACCACGGCGCTGCCGGCGATCTCCGCGCACCTCGCACGCGAGCAGCTCGCGATAGATCCGAGCCTCGCCTTCACCGCGATTGCCTTCACGCTGGTGCTGCTCGCCGAGAATGCGCGCATTCCGGTCGACAACCCGGCGACGCACCTCGAGCTCACGATGATCCACGAGGCGATGTTGCTCGAGTACTCGGCGCGACACCTGGCGCTCATGGAGTGGGCCTCGGCGCTGCGCCTCTTCAACTATGCCTGCATCGGTTTCGCACTCTTCGTCCCCTGGGGAATCGCGGCCCGGGACATCGGACCGCTCGGCCTGACCCTCGCCATCCCAGTGCTCGCCCTGAAGCTCGCCGCCGCCGGTGGCGGCCTCGCCGTCCTGGAAACCGTTTCCGCGAAGCTGCGCGTGATGCGGGCCCCGGAGTTTCTCGCAACCGCCTTCCTGTTCGCGGTTCTCGGACTCCTGGTCCACGTTCTTCTCGGAGGCGCCTGAGACCGTCGTGACACACCTCCCCTTCAACCAGCAGCTCCTCAACGCCTGCGCAGCGCTGCTGCTCCTCCTCTCGTTCGCGATGCTGTCGCAGCGCCGCATCGTGAGCCTGGTGAGCCTCTATGCGGTGCAGAGCGCCGTTCTCGCGGCCGCAACGCTCCTGCTCGCGTGGCGCACCGGTGAGGGGAATCTGTATGTCTCAGCCCTCCTCACCCTCGCTCTCAAGGTCGCATTCCTCCCCTGGCTGCTGCACCGGCTCATCCGGCGGCTGGAGGTCTACTGGGACACCGAGCCGCTGCTCAACATCTCGGGGACGATGCTCGCGGGAATCATGATCGTCGTGTTCGCCTTCGGCCTGGCGCAGCCCATCACGCAGCTCGCGAGCACGACGATGCGCAATGCCATCGGCATCGCGGTCGCGGTGGTACTGCTCGCCTTCCTCATGATGATCACGCGCCGCAAGGCGATGTCGCAGGTCATCGGGTTCCTCTCGATGGAGAACGGCCTCTTCTTCGGCGCCATGAGCGCCACCTACGGCATGCCGATGATCATCGAGCTCGGCGTGGCGCTCGATGTCCTCGTCGCCGTGCTCGTGCTCGGCGTCTTCTTCTTCCAGATCCGGGAGCAGTTCGACAGCCTCGACCTGCATCACCTGGAGCGCCTGAGCGAGCGGCGATGATCGAGCTTTTCTGCCTGCTCGCATTTCCCGCCGCCGGCGCGATCACGCTCGCCTTCTGGGGCGCGCGGCGCGCTGCGCCGGAGATCAATGCCGCATTCAGCCTCGGCACCTTCGCCGCGGCGTGCGCGCTCACGGCGCGGATCGTCGGCCGGGGACCTGATCTCCTCTGGCGCGAGCAGTTCTTCATCGACCCCTTCAACGTCTTCCTGGTGGCGCTCACCGCCTTCGTCGGCTTGACGACCGCGCTGTTCTCCAGGCCATACATGCGCGTGGAGGCGGCCCACTCGCGAGTGACTCCGGGGCGGCTGCGCCTCTACCACAGCATGTATCAGCTCTTCATGCTGACGATGCTTACCGCGCTCACCACCAACAACATGGGGCTGCTCTGGGTGGCGATGGAAGGGGCCACCCTGTCCACCGTGCTCCTCGTGACGCTCTACCGCACGCCGCAGAGCCTGGAGGCGGGGTGGAAGTATTTCATTCTCTGCGGCGTCGGCATCGCGCAGGCGCTGTTCGGCACGATCCTCCTCTACTTCGCCGCCGAGAAGGTGCTCGGCGCCCAGGGGGTGACGGCGCTCCTCTGGACGCACCTCGATGCGGTCAAATCGCAGCTCGAGCCCGCGGTGCTCGCGCTGGCCTTCGTGTTCCTCCTCGTCGGGTACGGCACCAAGGTGGGACTCGCTCCGCTCCATAGTTGGCTGCCGGATGCCCACGCGGAGGGCCCAACGCCGATCTCCGCCGTCCTGTCGGGACTGCTGCTCAACGTGGCGCTCTACGCGGTGGTGCGCTGCAAGGTGCTCGTCGAGGGATCGCTGCACTCGACGCTCCCCTCGCGGATGCTCATGGGATTCGGGCTGCTGTCGGTCGTGCTCGCGGCCTTCCTCCTCCTTCGTCAACGCGACATCAAGCGGCTCTTCGCCTACTCCTCGATCGAGCACATGGGACTCGCCACCTTCGCGTTCGGCCTCTCCGGACCCGTGGCAACGTTCGCGGCGCTTCTGCACATGACGGTGCACTCGCTCACCAAGTCGGCGATCTTCTTTACCGTAGGGCACGCGGCGCAGAAGGCGGGATCGCAGCTCATGGACGACATCCGCGGGCTCATCACGCTCTCACCCACGGTCGGTTGGGGCCTGATGCTCGGCTCTCTCGCGATCCTGGGATTGCCGCCGTTCGGGGTGTTCGCGAGTGAGTTCCTGATCCTGACGACCGCCATGCGGGAGCAGCCGTGGTCGATCCCCATCCTGCTGCTCGCGCTCGGCGTTGCCTTCGCGGCCATCTTCGGCCGGGTACAACCCATGGTGTTTGGCGAGACGGCGGGACGCCGGTTGCCCCACTCGCCCGCCTTGCTGCCGGTGTTCGCGCACCTCGCCCTCGTGCTCGTGCTGGGGCTTTATATCCCGCCGTATCTTGCCGACTGGTATCGCGCGGCGGCGCACTTGATCGGGGGGCCCTGAGCCATGCCGCTGGCGAAATGGTGGGACCGGGCGCGGGAGCTGCCGGGGGCGCCGCGCACCCGGGGCCTCGGACTGACGGCGGAGGACTGGAGCCGGTGCGCGGCAGATGTTGCCGCGAGCGGCGGACGCCTGCTCGCCATGTGGGCCTCGGAATGCGGCGATTGCGACAACGGCGCCACGATCCATGCCGCATTCCTCGCGGATCGGGGCGTGCTCGTCATCGAGCTATCTGTCAGTGGCGCCCGCGCGCCGGCGGCGGAGCCGTTCGACTATCCTGGCATCGAGTCGCTCTTTCCCTGCGCCTCCCGCATGCAACGGGCGATCTTCGATGTCTCGCGCGTGCGCTCGAGCGATCCTGATCGGCGCCCTTGGCTGCGGCATCCGCCCGAGGGCCCGGAGCTCGTTCGCGTCGCGGGCGAAGGGGTGCACGAGATCGCGGTGGGGCCGGTGCACGCCGGCACCATCGAGCCCGGACACTTCCGCTTCTCCGTCGTCGGGGAGAAGGTGCTGCGGCTGGAGGAGCGCTTCGGTTACACGCACAAGGGCGTCGAGCGGCGCTTCACGGAGCTGCCGCTCCTCGAGGGCCATCGGCTGGCGGCCCGGATCGCCGGTGATTCGGCGGTCGCCTATTCCTGGGCATATTGTCAGGCGCTCGAAGGGATGGCCGGCTGCGCCATTGCGCCGCGCGCGGCGGCGTTGCGGGCGATCCTGCTCGAGCTCGAGCGCATCGCCAACCACCTGGGCGATGTGGGCGCGCTCGCCAACGATGCCGGCTTCGCATTCGGGCTCGCACAGTTCTCGCGCATCAAGGAGGAGCTCTTGCGCGCCCTCTCGCACGCGTTCGGACAGCGATATCTGCTGGATGCCGTGGTTCCCGGAGGAACCCGAGGCGACGTTTCCGCAGCAGCGGCCGAGAGCCTCGCCGCCCGCATCATAGCCATCGGCAAGGAGGCAGCGGAGCTTCGAGCCATCTACGAAGAGCACTCGGGAGTGAGGGACCGCTTCGCCGGCGCCGGCATCCTGACGCCGGCGCTCGCCTCACGACTCGGTGTCCTCGGCCTGGCGGGCCGCGCGAGCGGCCAGGCGCTCGATACGCGAATCGACTTCCCTTCCGCGCCTTACGATAAATTGCCGCCGGCGAGGATTCTCCGTCAGGAAGGCGACGTGGCGGCCCGCGTCGCGGTTCGATTCGATGAGCTCGCGGAGTCCTGCCGGCTGGTCGAGAGCCTGCTCGGATCCCTGCCTTCCGGCGCGCACCTGGGCCCGATTCGAGTCCCCGCGGATGGCTCCTTCGCCACGGGCCTCATCGAAGGTTGGCGCGGCCCGGTGTTCGTGGCCCTGGAGGCCGGACCCGAGGGCAGGACCCGGCGCTGCCACGCGCACGATCCTTCCTGGCAGAACTGGCCCGCGATCGAGCACGCGATCCTCGGCAACATCGTCGCCGACTTCCCGCTCATCAACAAGTCCTTCAATCTGGCCTACAGCGGCGTGGATCTGTGAGCGAGCCGTCGCGCATCCCGGGCACCGACTGACATGCTGAAGACGCTCCGTAAAATCTGCCAGGTCGGCGTGGTCTCCGAGGCCGCGCCGCCACCGGATGAGCTGCTGCGCGCGCGGGCCGCGCTCGATGAGCGCATCCGCTCCGTTCTCGGCCGCGCCCTTTGCATCCGCCACGTCGATGCGGGCTCCTGCAACGGTTGCGAGCTCGAGATCCAGGCGCTCAACAATCCCTACTACAACCTCGAGGGCCTCGGCATCCGCTTCGTCGCGAGTCCCCGGCACGCCGACCTGTTGCTCGTGACAGGTCCGGTCGCGGCCAACATGGAGGCGGCGCTGCGGCTGGTCTACGCGGCCACGCCCGACCCGAAGCTGGTCGTGACGCTCGGCGACTGCGGCTGCACGGGTGGGATCTTCGGCGAGCGGGGCGCGACCCGCGGCCGGGTTTCCAACATCATCCCGGTGGACGTCGCCGTGCCGGGCTGCCCGCCGAGCCCGGCGCGGATCATCCAGGGCATTCTGACGGCGATCGCCGGTGCCGGCAGGGCGCCAGCCTAGCGCATGTCTTTGGCTGCGAAGTCAACCATCGTGCCTGGCTCG
>Ga0134128_10001443_pt1 | contig 30649 bp, 27 predicted proteins | sample KB31754_FD_96462 | JGI IMG/M metagenome (GOLD analysis project Ga0134128, IMG submission 96462) | Terrestrial soil microbial communities with excess Nitrogen fertilizer from Kellogg Biological Station, Michigan, USA - KB3-175-4 | ecosystem: Environmental > Terrestrial > Soil > Unclassified ... | reverse complement strand
TACATCGAGGTGTTTTACAATCGCCAGCGGCTCCACAGCTCGCTAGGCTACAAGAGCCCCGAAGCGTTCGAGGCCAGTCTCAATTAACCCTGTCGCGCGTCCACCGTTCGTGGGGAAGTCCATCCCTGGCTGCTTTCCATTCCTCTCGCTGATGAGAATCGCGCTTCACCTCTCTCATCAAGCGCAGGGTGTAGCGAAGCAAATATACGTCGAGGATAAGAACGACCGCCCACACCAAAATGAGCAAGGTGTTGCTCCAACCTCCACTTGCAGCGAATTGGAAGATTTCCACGTTGTCCATTTTCAAGCAAGTATCTCGTCTCCATGATATTTTTAGGCCGCGAGGCGTTCTGTCAAACCTCTTGAATGAATCTATGTCGTCTCGTGAACGGAGCGTGAACCACGATGAGAGAAAAAATGCAGCAAGCCAACATTATCGCCGGCGTTTTGATGCTTTTTGTTTTACTTGTCTGTCCGCCGGCGCGGGCGGCGGAGCCGACGGATGCTCAGACTCCGCGCATTGAATGTGTGGTACCACTGGCGCATCAGCCGCAGGAGAACGATCCGGCAACGATCTGGTACGACGACTTCAATGGGGCGGAAAAGTCTTATGGCGAAGCCTCTGGCAAGCTGGATGATCGCGAATCGCTGGGCGGCTCCGGCAAATCGCTGGCCTGCTATTACGCAAAAGGCAGCCAGGGCGAAGGCAATCGCAAAATCTTCTTCGGCGACAGCCCATCGGGTGGAAACAAGGTCGTTTGCAAAGGCGAGCACTTCGACGAAATCTACTGGCGGATCTATGTGAAACATCAGCCGGGGTGGACCGGCGCGGGCGAAGCCAAACTCTCGCGCGCGACCTGTCTGACGACACCCAACTGGCAACAGGCGATGATCGCCCACGTCTGGTCAGGGCCGGGCGACACGCTGACGCTCGACCCCGCAACTGGCGTGCGCGGAGACCAGATCGTCACGACGCGCTACAACGATTTCGCGCATCTGCATTGGCTGGGCAACAAGCCGGCCTCCACTTTCAAATTCAGCAGCCCCGCCGAAGCCGGCTGGTGGGTTTGTGTCGAAGCGTATGCGAAGCTCAACACACCTGGCCAAAAAGATGGCGTGAACCGCCTGTGGATCGACGGACGCCTGGAAGCGCAGCGCACCGGCCTCGATTGGCGCGGCAGCTACACCGGTCACTCCATCAACGCAGTCTTCCTCGAAGCCTACTGGAACCAGGGCTCACCCGTGAGCCAGACGCGATGGCTCGACAACTTCGTCATCTCCACCAAACCAATCGGCCCCGTCGTCTGCCCCGCCAATCCGATGTTGATCAAGACGCCCTATCGCGGCACCGGAAAAGCACCGGCATGGGAAGCACAACTTGCGGCTTATGCCGACGGCAAGCAGGTGATCTGGGAATCCAGTCCCATTACGGATGGAAACCAAGTTGGTGTCGACTCTGCGACGGGGAGATTCGTCGGACCCCTCGAAGGAAGGACCGAACTTACAAAAGGGATGTCCTGTTATTGCCGAGTGCGCAACCGGAATAGCGATGGAAGCGATACCCCGGCATCAAACTGGAGCCCGTGGCATCAGCACTTTGTTGTGGGAGCCGGAGCCGCTGCGGCGCAATAAGCGAGCGAAGTAAAAAAGTCGGGGCGATCTAATTGACTGCTTGTAAGATGATTCCCATGAAATGGAACTGGTTCAAGCGATTCAAGGCCGAAGGCCCACCAGCGTTCCAGTGTCCCAAGTGCGATAGCGCAGAAGTCGAATATGCAGGTTCCGGTTTTTGGGATGGCCCTAACAATTCGGGCGGCATGTTCTTATATGGAACGTGCAAGCAATGCGGATCGAGGATCGCGCGATGGGACAACGAGTCTCCGTATGTGCCATCCGATGAAGAGTGGCACCACCAAGTCGAATCCGTGGAAGAATTTATTAGACAAAAATACCCGAATGGCCCACTGCCGTCTCCGCCTGACAAGAGAAATCCCCCCGCCTCTCTGCTAAAGTAGTGGTTCTATGGGCATGTTGACGTATCGGACGGCGGGCGAATCGCATGGGAAGGCGCTTATTGCGCTGGTTGAGGGGATGCCGGCGGGTGTACCGGTGGATCAGGCGTTTATCGATGGCGAGCTTCGCCGAAGGCAAGGCGGATATGGGCGCGGCGGTCGGCAGAAGATCGAGACCGATCATGCCGAGTTCCTCAGTGGCGTTCGGCTGGGGCGGACGATCGCTTCGCCAATCGTCATGGAGATTCCCAACAAAGATTCTCGACTGGATGATCTGACCAAGACCCCCCCGCTGCATCGCCCGCGGCCTGGCCATGCCGACCTGGCCGGGTCGGTCAAATGGCTGACGACCGATTGCCGGGAAACCCTCGAGCGCGCCAGCGCCCGCGAAACGGCAGCGCGCGTTGCTGCTGGTGCACTATCGCGATGTCTACTGCGTGAATTTGGGATCGAAGTGTTTGGATTCGTGCGATCGGTGGGCCCAGCGACCGCTTCGACGAATGTCACGGCAGACAATTGGCGCGAGTTGCTGCGGGCGCGCGAGGAATCGGATGTGTACTGTCCCGATGCCGCCGCCAGTCAGGCGATGCGCGATTTCATCAACGATCAGAAGATGGCCAAGGACACTGCCGGCGGAATCGTCGAGGCACATGTCTTTGGCTGCCCGGTCGGCATCGGCTCCTGCATGACCTGGGATGGCCGGCTCGATTCGCGCATCGCCGCCGCCGTCGTCGGGATCCAGGCCTTCAAGGGCGTGGAATTTGGCATGGGCTTTGGCGTCGCATCGCGTCCAGGGTCGCAGGTGCATGATGAAATCGGATACGACGCCGCCCGCAAGGATCAGCCGGCCCTGGGCTTTGTGCGATCCAGCAACAACGCCGGCGGACTTGAGGGCGGGATGACCAATGGGATGCCGGTCGTCGTGCGCGGGGCGATGAAACCGATCAGCACCTTAGGTAAGCCGCTGAAAAGCATCGATCTGAATACGAAGGAGCCTAGCGAAGCCGGATGGGAGCGGTCGGACATCTCGGCAATCAGCGCCGCTTCGGTGGTAATGGAGAATGTGATTGCGTTCGAGATCGCGCGAGCGCTGTGCGAAAAATTCGGGGGCGATTCGATCGGGGAGATGCGCGCGAATTATGAGAATTATCTCGAAGTGGCGCGGAAGCTTCCGTTGACGATGTGAACCGGTTTGCGGATTCTTGCCCGACAAATCGGAAACATTGTCGTTCGTCCACGACACCTTTACACACTGCCCATCCAAGATCCATGGAGTCCAAACCGCTTTGCGATGCGTGAACGAATATTCAATTTCCTGAGATGACCTCGGCACAGCTTTTGTGAGCGTGGATTCCATCGGTGCGGGTAAACAAACCCGAACCGAGATTACGAAGCCCGCAAATTCCGACCCAATCCTCCCCCCAGAAACGGGTCGGAACCCCATAGCCCGCAGCCGGCATCTTCCTGATGCCGGCTGTTTTTTTCGCTTTCATTTTGATTGCGACCCTGAGCACGCTACGGTTAAATCACCGCTCGATCACTTCTTGCGCGAAAAGGAGAAACGATGGGTCGTGCAATCGGATGCATATTCGTGGCCGCTGCGCTACTGCTGGGCCTCGGCTGCAATCGCTCGCCCAAGCCACAATCGAGCAGCTCGGGCCAAAAGCTCGTCATCGGCGTCGTGCCCAAGAGCGTCAATCACCTCTACTGGAAAACGGTCGAAAAGGGCGCGCGGCAAGGCGCCAAGGAAACCGGCGTCGAAATTCGCTGGCTTGGGCCCAACAGCGAAGCGGATCGCGAAGGACAGATTCGCATCATTGGAGATCTGGCCGAAAGCTGCAATGCCATCTGCGTCGCGCCCAATGATGCCGATGCGCTGATTGATGTGATCGTGCAGACGCATAAGAAGATGCCGGTGATCGTGTTCGATTCAGGCGTGAACACGAAGGATTACGATGCGTTCATCGCGACCGACAACCGCCGAGGCGGAGAGATTGCCGGGCAATATATGCTCAAGCTGCTGGGAGATAAGGGAGGAAAGATTGCGGTGATTCGGGGCGCCGCCGGTTCCCAGAGCACCACCGAGCGCGAAGAAGGATTTCTATCGGCGTTGCGGAAGAACCCGAACGTAAAGATCAGCGAATTCCGCGGCGACAACGAAACCGCAGCGTCACAGCGCGTGGCGGCCGACGAGATTCAGAAGGAGCCGGACGTGGCGGGATTCTTCGGCAGCAGCGAATTGACCAGCATCGGCATCATGCTGGCGCTCCAGGACGCGCACAAAGCGGGCCAAGTCAAATGCATTGGATTCGACGGCGGCCCCGAACTCGCCCGCGGCATGGATCAAAAGGTGATCGATGCGCTGGTCGTCCAGAAGCCGGTGCTAATGGGCGAATTGGCCGTTAAAGCAGCCGTCGCGGCATGCAAACATGAACCGGTCGAGAAAGATCAGAAAATCGAGCCGCAGCTCATCACGCAGGAAAACAAGGATGATCCGAAGATCAGGGAATTACTGGTGCCGAACGTGAAATGAGAGGTTCTGCTGGAATGAGTGCGGAACCGGCGCTTCACATTTGCGCCAAGGACGCCAAGGAGCCAAGAACGCCAAGAAAAATCAATAATGAATCTTCTTGGCGTTCTTGGCTCCTTGGCGTCCTTGGCGCAATCGACGGCAAAATTACTGCACGATCTCGAGAATCTTGAACTCCATCGTGCCGCGGGGGGCTTTGACCTTTACTGTCTCGCCGACTCGCGCTTTCATCAGGGCGTCGCCCATCGGGCTGCTGGCGGATACGGGGAGAATGTCGCTCTTGGGATCGGGGGGCTGGGCTTCGCCAACAAGTCGGACGAGCTGCTCGGTGTCGTCGCTTAGGTCCAGCAGCTTCACCGTGTGGCCCAGGTAAACCATGTCTTCGGGCACGTGATCGCTGGAGACGACCGCGACATTCTTGAGCTTGGCTTCGAGCTCGGCCATTTGGCGCTGAAGATTGCGGTTTTCTTCCTTGGCAAAGTGATACTCGGCGTTTTCCGAAAGGTCGCCCAGAGCGGCCGCCTTGCGGATGCGCTCCTGCACGTCGATCAGCGACTTGTTCAGATCCTCGCGCTTTTTCTCAAGCTGCGCCTTTTCGGCGGCACTCATGAGCTGCATGAAACAACTCCCACGACGCGATCTCGCGCCAAGAATTCTTAAGCCAAAATCAGACCTTCACAAACGCGAACCACCGCGCGGCAAGGCGCGGTGGTCATCAGCGTCACAGGGGTATCATACCCCTCATTAACCGGTTGGCAACGGTCCTTTTTGCCAATCGACAGAGGTTTTTTTAACTGTTTTCACAGCCGGGTTCCGAGCGAATCGATGCCACTAACACGCGCCAAGAAACGCCAAGGGCGCCAAGATCGCCAAGAGAATCATTTTCAATTTTACCTCTTGGCGGCCTTGGCTCCTTGGCGATCTTGGCGCAAACCGAAGGGCGTTCCCAGCAAGAATTCGCACGCCTCGCCTTGAATTGACGCCCACCCCGCCAATCCATACACTCGCCGCCCTCATAGGAGCTTTGAATGTCTTTTCGATGCGTGGTGGTGACGCCTGAGCAGCAGGCGCTGGATGAAACGGTGACGCAGGCGATCCTTCCGGCACACGACGGTATGATCGGCATACAGACCAACCGCGCGCCGCTGCTGGTCAAGCTGGGCATCGGGCCGCTGCGCGTCGATCTTCAGGGCGGCAAGCAGCGCACCTTCTTCATCGATAGCGGCATCGCGCAAATGAAAGACAACGTGCTGACGGTCCTCACCGAACAGGCAGTGCTTCCGGAAGAAATCGATGTTCAGGCGGCAAGTGCTGAACTCGAAGCGGCCAAAGCGATGCCGACCAAAGATGCCCGAAGCCTCGAACAGCGGCAGCGCGCGATGGCGCGCGGGCAGATGAAGCAGAAACTGGCCGCCGGGCAATCACAAGTGGCTCAGCGCCACTGATTTCAATTCGGTGGCATCAAATCGCGATCAATAATAGAAGCTGATTCCCACCCCGCCCCATATACGCGTGTCGGCGCGCAGGTGATTCGCAAGCCCGTCGGAATAATAAAGATACCCTTCCAGGTTCCACTGTCCGTATCGCGTGGGCGCATTGAACAGCGTGTTGAGCGAATAGCTGCCGATCAGGCCAAAGTTGTAATGCTGGAAGCCGGTATCGGTCCTCCTGCCGGCCAGGGAGAATTGCGGATCCTTCAGGACATAGGCGATGTCGGCGGTCGGCGTGAGTGTCACACCGATGTCCTCGAAAACAAAATCATGATGAACGCCGACCTCGAAATAAAAGCCCTGATACTTGGCCACGTCGTAGGCGGCATAAAAGTACGGCGAAAGAATCGGACGCTTGATGCGCAGCGGCAGCGAATCGTCCAGTTGAAGCTTCCCCCAGACTTCCTGCGTATCGAGCGGCTTGCGGTTGGGGTAGAGATAGGAGTTGATGCCGCCCGAGATGATCAGCGGCCGGATCGTCCACTCGACGCCGCCGTAGGGGCGGACTTCTTCGAATCGCGAAATCGGATCCTGGTTAAATACATTGACAAACAACCCAATGAATGGATGAGGCAGCTTGCCGAGGTCGAAGTTCATTTCGCCATTGAACTGCAGGGCATTTTCCGGGCTGTGGCCGAGGGTGCTCTGGTCGATGCCGCGGTAGATGTAGTTGGACAGATAGCTGCCGTTCAGATGGAAATGGACGCCGCCACGGTTGATTGATTCGTCCGGCCCCTGCCCAAGCTGGGGATACATGTTGGTCGTGTCATCGGCCATGTAGATGGGCCGGTTGGGGAAGAGCGCGTCCGGCGGCGAACTCGCAGTGCCGCTGACCGATTGCGCTTCGGCTCGCGCGGCCGATAGTGCCACGCCCGCTAACGCCAACGCCCACACCCATCGCATCATGCCGAGACTCCTTCGGGGTCTTTCAGGGTCGAAACTGTAACGGTCGCAAGCGTATCGGGGAAGAGAGCGGGGAGAATTCGCCATCGTTATATGGATACGCGGATCGAAACCATAGCCGAGTTCCAGGCAAGGCGGTGCTTTCAGCTTTGAGATCTGAAATTTGAGATTTGAAATTTCAGATCCTGATCGTTCCGATGGCTATGCCGGATTTGGGTCTCTGGAGGCTGACTCGCCTTGCAGGCATTCCCCGGCACGGTTACATTTCGGGCCGTTATTCGTCTATTGATTGGGGCGCTTTAGCGCGGGAGCAACTGGAATGCGATGGACCTGCCTTGCTGGGTTGGCCGCTACGTTGACGTTGGCGCTGGCCGGATGCAATAAATCGGGCAGCAGCTCCTCGTCGGCCAACAGCAATGAAATCGTGATCGGCCACGTTGCGTCACTCACCGGCGACACCGCCACCTTCGGCGTCAGTGCCGACGAAGGCATCCGGCTCGCCCTCGAGCAGATCAATTCCAAGGGCGGCGTGCTGGGCAAACAAGTCAAGGTCATTACCGAAGACGACCGCTCGCTTTCGGATGAAGCCAAGACCGCGGCCAATAAGCTCATCACACGCGATCATGTGTGTGCCCTGCTGGGAGAAATCGCCTCGAGCCGATCGATTGCCATCGCGCCGGTGGCCGAGGATGCGAAGATTCCGATGCTCTCGCCCGGCAGCACCAATCCAAAAGTCACCCAAGGCTATCAATACGTCTTCCGCAACTGCTTTACCGACAATTTCCAGGGCGCTGCCATCGCCGACTTCGCGATGAAGCAGCTTGGCTTCAAGAAGTTCGCCATCCTCTACCCGGCCAACAGCGATTATGGCGTTGGCCTGCGGGATGTCTTCAAGAAGACAGTCGAGAAAAATGGTGGGCAGATCGTTGACGAAGAAGCCTACACCGAAAAGTCGGACGTCGATTTCCGCGGGCAGCTCACCAAGATCAAGAACGCCAACCCGCAGGCCATTTTCGACAGCGGCTATTACACCGAGGCCGGGCTGATCGCGCAACAGGCGCGCGAGCTGGGCATCACCTGCCCAATCCTTGGCGGCGATGGCTGGGATTCAGACCAGACCATCAAGATCGGCGGCAAAGCCATTGAAGGCTGCTACTTCTCGAATCACTATTCGCCCGATGAGAACCGCCCGGAAGTTAAAGATTTCGTTGCCGCTTATGAGAAGAAGTACAACGGCAAGGTGCCGGATGCGATGGCGGTGCTCGGATATGACGCGATGAAGATCATGGCCGATGCCATCCAGCGGGCAGGCAGCACCGACGGGACGAAAATCCGCGACGCCCTGGCTTCCACCAAGAATTTCCCCGGCGTCAGCGGTTCGACGACAATCGACGCCAACCACAACGCCAGAAAACCAATCGTCATGGTGAAAATCGAGGACGGGCGCTTCAAATACGCCGGCTCCGTCAATCCTGAGTAATCCGGCAGATGCAGGAATTTCTCCAGCAACTCATCAATGGTCTGTCGGTCGGCTCGATTTACGCGTTGATCGCCGTCGGCTACACCATGGTGTATGGCGTGCTGCAGCTCATCAACTTCGCCCATGGCGATGTTTTCATGGTGGGCGCAATCATCGCCTTTTTTGTCGGTACCCGGGCACTGCCGATCACCTTTCCGTTGTGGCTGCATGTCGCGATTCTGCTGGGCATCGCACTAGGGCTGACGATTCCGCTTTTACTTGGTTACAGCCGCCGCGATGTGCTGCGCAGCTTCCGGCCGTTTGTCATTCTGTATCTGGCGATGATCGCGCTTGAGGCAATCATCTCGCTTTTCTCCCGCTCAAAGCATGTATCGGTCAGCTCCTGGCTGATGGCGGCTCTCGCGATGGTGATGGCCGTCGCGGCGTGTGGCGCGGTTGGATATGTGATTGAACGGTTGGCCTATCGCCCCCTGCGAAGCAAGCCGAGAATCAATTCGTTGATCACCGCAATCGGCATCTCACTACTACTTGAGTTTGGCGGGCAGAACTCGGCGGTGTTCGGCCCCACGCCACAGGCTTTTCCGAACCAAATGGTCCCCGGGATCAATGAACATTGGCGGGTGCTGGGCGTGATCATCAGCAAGGGCGACGTGCTGGTGCTGGCCATCACGCTGGCGCTGATGGTGATCCTCAGCTACATCGTATTGAAAACCAAAACCGGTTTGGCACTGCGAGCGGTTTCACTTCGCTTCGACACGGCAGCGCTGATGGGCATCAACATCGACCGCATCATCAGCTTCACTTTTGTGCTTGGCTCGGCACTGGCGGCCGTAGCGGGCGTGCTCTATTCGGAAAAATATCCGAGCGTGCAGCCGCTTATGGGGCTGCTGCCGGGCATCAAAGCCTTTGTCGCGGCTGTCTTCGGCGGTATCGGAAACATCACCGGCGCGGTCGTGGGCGGTATGATCCTGGGGCTCGTCGAGGTGCTGGTGGTCGGCTATTTGCCGGGCGGCAGCCAATACCGCGACGGCGTGGCGTTCGTGATCCTGATTGTGATTCTGCTGGTCAAACCCTCTGGGCTTTTCGGGAAGCATGCAGTCGAAAAAGTCTGACAGCTCGCTTGCCGAAGCGCTCGACGCGACCGATCTACCTTCCGGCGCCGGCACGCTATCCTATTCAAACTTTCCCCTCGGTCGATTTCGTCTTGGCTCGATCAAAGCAAATCTGCCGCTGCCGATTCTCTTTGCGCTGCTGATTCCGCTGAGCATGTTCGTCGAGAGCGACGTGGTCGGAGATTATTACCGCCGAATTATCATTCTCGCCGGGTTCAACATCATCCTGGCGGTCAGTCTTCAGCTCATTAACGGATTCAGCGGGCAATTCTCATTAGGGCATGCCGGGTTCATGGCGGTTGGCGCTTATCTGGCCGCTTATCCGGCAATGAATTATTCGCAGCATTTTGCGGATCCCTTTGCCTGCCTGCTGTTTTATGCGGCGGTGGCGATTGTTTTTGTGGTGGCCGGGACGGTGCTTTTTGCGGCTTTTCTCCTGATCCGCTGGACGCGAAAGCTGTATCAGGCGCTGCCGATGGTCCTGCTGATCGCGATGCTGGTCTGGGCGATGTTTGACTTTGCCCGCGCCAGCGCCGTGACCATTGGGAACCCGCCAAAATATTACATCTGGTGGCATGGCGCCGATTCGCTGGTTCGGCTCTTCGCCTGGGTCACCACGCACGGCCGCGATGCAGCCGCACATTTAAGCGCTGCCCTGCCGACGGGAATGGTCGAGCCTTTAAGTTTCATTGTGCTGGTGCTGGGGGCGGGCGCGTGTGCGGGCGCGGTGGGGCTGGTGGTCGGCATGCCGGCGCTGCGATTACGGGGAGATTATCTGGCCATCGCCACGCTCGGTTTTGCCGAGATCATCAAGATCATCATTCGCAATTCCGAGCCCCTCGGCGGTGCGCTGGGACTGGTCGGAATCCCGAAATACACCAATTTTGCCTGGCTGTATGGCGCGGCGATCGTGACGATCATCGTGATCTGGCGCATCGCCTATTCCCCTCGCGGGCGCGCGATCATGGCCGTGCGCGAGGATGAAATTGCCGCCGCCGCGATCGGCATCGATCCCACCCGCCAGAAAGTCACTGCTTTTATTACCGGTGCATTTTTTGGTGGTGTCGCGGGCGCGATGTTCGCCATGCACGAGCATTCGATCACGCCGGAATCTTTCGGCATGGCCAAATCGATCGAAGTGGTGGTGATGGTGACGCTCGGCGGGCTGGGGAGCATCAGCGGCGCGATCCTCGCCGCCATCGTGCTGACAATCTTGCCTGAATTCCTTCGCAATCTCAGTCCGACACTGGCCGATTTCCGCATGGTCATTTATTCGGCCCTTTTAATCGTGATGATGCTGTTGCGCCCGCAGGGGCTTCTGGGTGGACGCGAAATCTGGCCCTGGCGACGATTTCGAAATCCAGATCCGGTGCCGACCGCAGACCGCGACGATTACCAGGGCAGCGACCAGACCAAGCCAAATTAGAAGGAATTTCAACCCTTGGCCGAGTCGGCACACAATCTCTTCCCGCTGCTGCATGTCGATCATGTGAGCCGGCATTTCGGTGGACTGACGGCTGTCAGCGATTTTTCGCTGGAGCTGCATCGTCGCGAGCTGGTGGGCCTGATTGGTCCCAACGGCGCCGGCAAGACCACCTGCTTCAATCTCATCACCGGAATTTACCCGCCGTCATCGGGCCACATTCGCGCATCGAATCACCGCATCGACGGACTTTCGCCATCAGCGATCAATCGCTCCGGCATCGCGCGGACGTTTCAGAACATCCGCCTTTTTCAAAACCTCTCGGTACTCGACAATGTGCTGGCGGGCATCCGACGTCGCGGGCAGCTTGGCCTGCCGCGCACGATGCTACGGACGCCCTTCTTTTTGAAGCAGCGCCACGATGCGCGAGCCGAGGGAATGGAGCTGCTGGCCACGCTCGACCTGGCGGCACATGCCGATCAACTGGCCTGCAATCTTCCCTATGGCCAGCAGCGCCGGCTGGAGATTGCCCGCGCTCTTGCGACGCGTCCGAAAGTGCTTTTGCTCGATGAGCCGGCGGCCGGCATGAACCCTGCCGAAAAAGAGCGCCTCATGCAGCTCATCGCGTTCATTCGCGACCGTTTTGATCTCGGGATTCTGCTCATCGAGCATGACATGAAGCTGGTAATGACCATTTGCCAGCGCATCACGGTGCTGGATCATGGCGAAGTAATCGCCGTCGGCGCGCCGGCACAGATTCAAAGCGACCCACGCGTCATTGAGGCCTATTTAGGCGAACCGACAGATTGATTTTCTGGACGATGCTGCTGGACGTGCAAAACCTCCGCGTTTCCTACGGCGCGATTCACGCGCTGCAGGGCGTCTCCATGTCGATTGAGCGCGGCGAAATGGTCGCGCTGATCGGCGCCAACGGCGCGGGAAAAACGACATTGCTTCGCACGATCAGCGGCTTGCTTCGTCCCGCTGGCGGGAAGATCATTCTTCATCCATCAGACAACTCTCCAGTTGAACTCAATTCGCTTCCGCCGCACGAGATTGTGCGCCTCGGAGTCAGTCACGCGCCTGAAGGCCGCCAGGTTTTTTCCAATCTGACCGTCCGCGAGAATTTGTTGCTTGGTGCTTATCAATCCAATTCCCGCCAGCGCACCGAGAGTGATCTGGAGCGATGCTTTGCGCTATTTTCCATCCTCAACGAGCGCAGCCGACAAAAGGCAGGCACGCTCAGCGGCGGCGAGCAGCAGATGCTGGCCATCGGCCGGGCTCTTATGGCGCGGCCCGCCCTGCTGCTGCTCGATGAGCCTTCGCTTGGCCTCGCGCCGCTCATCGTCCGCAAGATTTTCCAGATCATTCAAACGATCAATGCCGAGGGAACCACGATCTTCCTGGTCGAGCAAAATGCCCGGATGGCTTTGTCCATTGCCCACCGCGCCTACGTGCTGCAAACGGGTCAGGTGATCCTGTCCGGCAAGGCCCGCGAGCTGCTGGAAAATCCGGATGTGAAGAAAGCATACCTTGGTGGGTGAGTGACATTCTTCCCCTTTTCATAGCCGATCGGATAGAATTCACGCGAACGTTTCCCCACAGGGGGCTCAGCCCACTTATGCGGCGACATCTGACGACCATCATGATTGGCCTGGTCGTCCTGATTGCCGGCTCTTTTGCGCGGGCAGAAACCAAGCTCTCGGTCGATATCGGCTGGACCGGTAAGATTCGCGCCAATCGCTGGATTCCCATCTTTGTCACCGCATCCGATACCAAGTCGCGGAATGTGATTCTGACCATCCATTGGCCGCACGGCGGGAATTTCTCGATGGACATCGAGCAGGCGTTTGCGATCGGTCCCAATCCGCAAACGTTCCCCCTGCTGCTGCCCACGCGCGGATATGCCTACTCATTCCAGAATGCAGTCTACACATTGCGCGATGCCGACACTCAGAAGGCCCTGGCCCATTTCCCTGAGCCTGATTCGCTTGCGCTGGCCAGCGAAATGAGTAACGTCCTTCAGGCGACGGGTAGCCTGGTGGCGGTGTCCGGGCGCCAGACCCACCTCGAATCGCTCCAGAGTGTCGCGCCGGAAAATGTGTTGACGATTGGCTATCTGCCGTCCAATTTTCTTCCCTCCGCCGGCATCGGCTATGACGCGATCGATCTGCTGGTGCTGAATCAGCCGAACCTCAATCCCGTTGCCGGCGGAACCGAGCCGGCAATTGATCCAACCCAGCAGCAGGCAATCGTCGATTGGGTTCGTGCGGGTGGGAATCTTCTCATCTGGCCCAGCGACAATGGCTTTCCTTCGCGAAGCCCACTGGCAGAAGTGCTGCCCTGTCACACAGGTGATCGCATCAATCTTGAACTGACGCCAGCGGAACTCAAAAAGGCCGGCTTGAGCAAGCGGTTTGCCCGCATGTCGGCTTTCAAACTTGTGCCGGAAAATGGCGCGCAGGAGATCAAGCTGTTTGGCGGCCAGACGTCGGCTTATTCCAAAGAGCTTGGGCTGGGCCGGATCATCGTCGCGCCCGTTAACGTCGCGGGGTTGCAGTTTGACACGATTGATCAGGCGCGCCCGTTTTGGGCAACGCTGACAGCCGGGACCGGCGTAAAGATGACGCAGGCGGAAATAAATGCCGCGCAGGTCAAGAGCACTCCATGGACTTACAGCAGCGAGGATGATTCGCAGAACACGGCCGAGGTGAAGGTTGCCGACAGGCTCGGGGATGTTCCTGGCGCCGGTCAGTTCGGCTTTTTCTACGTCGCTGGCGTGATGGCGCTGATGATGTTCGTAGTCGGCCCGCTCGACTGGTTCGTGCTGCGTCGCCTGGGCCGACAGCCCTGGACCTGGGCCACGACCACCGGGTGGATCGCGCTGATTTCATTTGCTGCGATCTTCGTCGGCTATCTCTTTAAAAGTGGCGATTTGCATTATCGAACACTGCGGCTGGAATATCAGGTCGGTGATATGACGATCGCGGGCAGCGATATCGTCGCGATTTATTCGCCGCATACGGAAGACTATGCACTCCAGGCCGCCCCCGATCAATGGTGGCAGCCGGCCGCCACCCCGAATTATTCCGGTGGAGGCATGACCATCGACGTGCCTTTTCATCAGACTTATCAGGGCAACGTGCCTCGTGCGATGCGTGTGAATGTCTGGAGCACGCGCTTCCTGCGGGAGGATCATCTGACGCCCGGTCCTCCAATTGTCGCCGCATCGTTGACGGTGTCGGCTGACAAAAAGCGAGTGACCGGCGTGATCAAGAATCTGACCGATCGGCCGCTGATCAACATTCGCATCCGTACAGTCCTTGGCAACGGCCGTTTTGTATTGAAGCGTGAATCGCCAACTACTGCGCCGGCAACCAATCCAGCGGAATCGCTGGAAACCAATCAGATCCCCCCTTACACAACGGTTCGCGTGGAGGCTAGCCTTGATCCACGTGATGTAAGCTCCTACCCCACGAATAATCTTGATCCCTCTGGCCTGGCGGTTCCAATCCACGACCTGGACATGCGGCTTTCGAAGCGGTTGGACGAGATGGTCCAGCGAGAACACCTGGCCTGCATCGACCTGACGGTGGACAACCCCGCGCCGGCAGTGCCGCTTGAAGGGCATCCCGAAGCCAAGCAGCAGCATTGGCAATACGTTCGCGCGTTGGTGGATTTAAAAACCGAACCATAAAGAGACGTTTCCTCAGCCTGTAGCGTATTACAAGGCGCAGGGGATAGAGGCTATGACCGAACAAGCCGCGACAAGCCGAGTGGAGACCACTGCCGTCGCAGAGCCGGCTGTCGCGACGACGCCAGCTGCGCAATCCGTTGCGTCCCCGGCCAAAGCGCCGGCGATCCTGACGCGCCAGCTCACCAAGCGCTATGGCGCACTCACCGCACTCGATTCGCTCGATCTGCAGCTTGAATCGGGCGACGTCTTCGGATTCATCGGCCCCAACGGCGCCGGCAAAAGCACCACCATGAAAATCCTCGCCGGGCTGCTTTCGCCCACCAGCGGAATGGCGGAGATCTTCGGCAAGAACGTTTTCGAGAACGGCGATTTCGTCCGTCGAAGTATCGGCTACATGCCCGATTCGTTTGGTGTTTACGAAGACCTCAAGGTGACCGAATACCTCGAGTTTTTCGCTGCCGCGTATGACATCAGCCGCAAAGAGCGGAAGAAGGTCGTCAATGACGTACTGGAGCTGACCGACCTGCAATACAAACGCGATGCTCTGGTCGATTCCCTTTCGCGCGGCATGCAGCAGCGCCTTGGCCTGGCCCGTGTGCTGGTTCACGACCCGCCGATCCTCATTCTCGACGAGCCGGCCAGCGGCCTCGATCCTCGGGCCCGCATCGAAATCCGTGAATTGCTCAAAGAGCTTCAGCGGATGGGCAAGACCATCATGATCTCCAGCCACATTCTCTCGGAGCTTGGAGAATTCTGTAATAAGATCGGCATCATCGAGCGCGGCAGGCTGCTGGTCGTCGGCGCTATCGACGAACTGGTTGCCCGCGCCCGGCTCCAATCGGTGGTTCACCTTCAAGTTGTCTCTGACCAATCCCGCGCCGCCGGACTATTACGTGAAGATCCGCGCATCGCCAAAGTCGAAGACGCCGGCAATCAACTGATTCTCGCGTTGAAAGATGCCAATCAACATCATTCCTTCGTGATCGACCTGCTCGTGGCGCAGGGCATCTCCATCCACAGCATCACGCCCGAACAAATCCGCCTCGAGGACGTGTTCCTGCGGCTGACCAAAGGCATCGTGCATTAGAGAACATTCGGCGGTGGTTGCTGAAATGAGTGCTGTCGCGAGGGCACCTTTTTCTAGCGCCAAGAACGCCAGGGTACCAAGAGCGCCAAGAAAACTAATTATTAATTCTTTCTTCTTGGCGTTCTTGGCCTCTTGGCGCTCTTGGCGCAACGCGAAATGCAATGATCGCAGAGAAAATTACTTTGCGCCGACCTTCTGCCGTTTTTCGCGTTTGGGCGGCTTTGGCATCAGGGCGCGTTCGAGGTTGCGCATCGCCTGGCGGAGGCGCTGCTCGTTTTCGACCAGAGCGATGCGCACGTAACCTTCACCATGCTCACCGAAGGCGCGGCCGGGAGATAAGGCCACTTCGGCTTCGTCCATCATCCGCAGGCAGAAGTCGATCGTGCCTTCGCCAGACTTGAAATGCTCAGGACTGATGCGCGCCCAGACGAACATGCTGGCGCGTGGCTTCTCATAGCTCCAGCCAAGCTTGTCGAGCCCGCGGCAGACTTCATCGCGGCGCTGCTCATACATCCTGCTCTGGTCCTGCGGCGTCTGAGCGCATTCGCGCATGGCGATTACGCTGGCAATCTGCAGCGGCGCGAAGATGCCGTAGTCGTAATATCCCTTGATCGTGGCCAGGGCCTTGACCATTTCCGAATTGCCGCAGCAGAAGCCAACGCGCCAGCCGGCCATGTTGTAGCTCTTGCTCATTGTGGTGAATTCTACGCCAAGCTCCTTTGCACCCTCGGCCGCGAGGAAGCTGGGCGCGGCATAGCCGTCGAAATTGATTTCGCCATAGGCAAAATCGCTGATCACCATGATGTTGCGCCGGCGGCACATTTCGATGGCCTTTTCCCAGAAGATTGGGTCGATGGTCATCGCAGTCGGATTGTGCGGATAATTGAGAATCAGCAACTTGGGCGGCGGATAGAGGCCGTCGATCGTCTGATCGATGCGATCGAGAAAGGCCTGATCGTTGCCCAGCGGAATCCGAATGACATTTGCGCCGGCCATGGCCGGTGCATAAATGTGAATCGGAAAAGCAGGATCGCCGACGACGACCGTATCGCCCGGCCCCAGCAGCGCCAGGCACAAATGACTGAAGCCTTCCTTGGAGCCGATCGTGGCGATTACTTCGGTTTCGGGATCAAGATCCACGCCGTAGCGCTTTTTATATTTCGTCGCGACTTCGCGGCGCAGCCCGGCAATCCCATTGCTGACGCTATAGCGATGGTTGCGCGGATCGATCGCGGCTTCCTTGAGCTTATCGACCACGCATTCGGGCGTAGGATCGGTCGGGTTGCCCATCCCAAGATCGATGATGTCGATCCCGGCAACCCGCTTCTCATATTTCATCTTGTTGATGCGCCCAAACAGATACGGAGGCAGGCGCTGGATGCGCGAGGAAACGTCGATTTTAAATGGTTGCTGGCTCATGATTGACTGTCCTTAATCGGCAATGGCTTGAAATAATACGTCAAATACGATCTGGCTCCCAATCCTGATCGGCTCAAAAGGGTTACTGAACCCTTCGCACGACCGAGCGGGCAAAGTCGTGTGATTAGTATCGGCCTGCGCGGTTTGCAGAGCGATTGCGATCCGAGTTGAAATCACTGCCGGGGGGGGGTGCCTTAAAGGAGCTTCAAGGCTTCGGATTCCCTGCCGACCCCGGCTGCGTCGCTGGCGGCCGGATGTCTCCGGAGAGGGAAGTTGTGGGCGCCGCCGACGGAACCGCTGGAAAATTCAGCGCCGGCAGCGTTGTTGGCTCAAGCGTCCGCGACGCGGGCTGTGTCGGCATCGTGGTGGGTGCCGAAGTTTCCAGACGATTTCGTTCCATCTCTTCGTTGATTTTCTTGCGATCGTGAATCTGCTTGTCGATCATCGCCTGGAATTGCTGCTTGAGTACCGGGTTTTCGATCTTCATGCCGGCAAGGACCTGCTGGTCGAGCGATGACTTCAATTCTCGAATGACATTCGTCAGCAACTGGTCATAGATCGTTTTCCGAACGCTCTCCTTGACGTCCTCAAACTTGACGGCTTTGGGCGGAAGCATGTCTTCCAGCTTCACAATCAGAAAGGAGTTGCCGACTCCTACCGGTTCGGAAACCTGTCCCTTTTTAAGGCCGAACACGACGTCGAGAAATGTACCGGGGAGGGTTGGCGTTGCGCGCGTGAAGGGCGGCATCTCGCCACCAGCGGCAGCCGAGACACGGTTATGGCTCATGTCGCGCGCCACATCTTCAAAGCGGTCGCCAGCGGCCAGCCGTCTCTGTGCTTCGCGCACTTCGGCCATGCTATTCAGCTCGATGTAGCGAACTCGTGCCTGCTCGCCATAAAGCTGTCCGAACGCGTTCTTGATATCCTCGTCGGTGATCTTCCCAGCAATTTGCGGCTCGGCGATCTTGCGCAGGTACGTATTGATCTCCATCGCCATGTCGAATTCAGTCTGGCTGATGTGCTTTTCATCACGGTATTGCGCAAGAAATTCTTCGCGCTGCGTGGCAATTTCGTCTCGCATGCGCTGTGCCGTCGCGGCATCGTGATCGGCAACCGCCTTCTCGAGCTTTTCCCGCAAAGGTTGCTCGGCCGGAGCGTCGGCAAACATTTTGTCGAGCGTGGTTTTGCGCTCGTCGGCGATGTCCTGCGGTGTGACGACAACCTTTTGCTTATCCGCCTGCTGCTTAACAATCTCGAGCCGGGCAAGATTCAGCAGCATCGTCAGGCCGTGCGCTTCGATCAGCGGCTTGACGAATTGTTCCATCGTCAGTGGCTCTTTATTCACCGTTGCGACAACCTGGTCCATCCCCTTGGCCGGTCTTGAAGAGGGCAAAAAAGTTTCGACCGTTGGCGGCGGCGATTCCTGTGGCGGTTGCGCAGAAGTCTGCGGCGGCGGCGAAGCGGGAGCAAGGTTATCCAAAGACGGACGGTCGCCAATGTGTGGTCCGCCCTGAGAACAGCCCGCCGCGATCAGTGCCGATACGACCAATGCGCCCGCGATACGACTCAAGGTGTAACTCCTCAGGTGAAGCCCGCCCTTTACCTAAAAAGGCCGGAAAATTGGAGTATCGCAGGGGGAAACAAGCTGTCAAGAATTCGCTGTTCTTGGCAGGTCGCAACATGGCAAAAAACATTGTTTGTGACCGATCAATGGGTTAAACTTCCGCCTAAGGCATAAGGCGGGGCCGGCGACAAAGGTGGGCCGCCGGGCCACTTAGCCGATTGCGCAACTCGATCACCGTCGTCTGCCTGATTCGCCACACGTTGTCGATGGCCGGCGACCTAAGCAAGGGACTTTCACATGTCCGTGCAGCGACTTGCCTTAAGCATCGTCTCCATTTGCCTTGTTCTTGCCCTGGGCTTAGCCGCCTTTGGCGATCGTCTGACGCTGAAGGATGGCAAGGTCCTTGAAGGAACCGTTATCAAGCAAGGCGATCGATATTGGGTGAAGACTTCTGATGGTTCAACTCAATACGTGTCGATTGATGACGTTTCGAAGCTTGAAAAGGGTTCGGGCAAATCGATTACCGGTTCCAGCGACATCGGGGGAGGCAGTAGTTCCGCCGCCGGATTCAGCTCCTCGCTCGCCGCGACCCAGCGCCGCGCCAATTCGGTGGACAAACCTCTCGCGGCCGTCACCATCTGGCAGGACTTCATCGATTCCAAGCCCTCCGACGCTGACCTGAAAGTCGCCAAGGAGGAACTGGCCAAATGGAAGGCGATGGCCGAGAACGGGGGGGAAAAGATCAATGGCCGGTGGGTGACCGGCGATGAATACAAATCATTGATGACGCGCTATCGTGCGATCATGCGCGAAGCGACCAATCTGCTGAGCCATGACGACCTCCTAAAGGGCACTGAGAAAGTCGAAGAGGCGCGGCGGATTTATCCCAACGACTTTGCGGTCAACTTCTGGCTCGGATACGTGGAGCTGAAAAAACGCAACTGGGAGAAGGCAATTCCTTATTTCGATGCAGTGCTGAAGCTCAAGCCCAACCTTCCAGAAGCGATGGCCAATCTCGCAATAGCCGAATGGTTCAAATCGAATAATCGCGATTCCAAGGCAGTCCTTAAAATGCACGATGCCGCCAAACAGGGCGACAACGAAGAGATCGTGTTCGATCTGATTTCGATGCTGAACTCCTCGCCGCCTGCATTCCTGCACAGCGCCGCTGGCAAAGCTGCCGTCGAAGATGCCCGGTTGCTTTCTTACAAATACAAGATCAATCAGAACGCTGCGGGCACCATCTACTATGTCCGTCTGCACGAAGAAAGCGTTGCGGAGCACAGTGAGCATAACATGTGGTCCGGAACAGGGTTCATCCTCAAGGATGATGGCCTGATCCTCACCAACCGGCACGTGGCCAAGGATGCCAAAAAGCTCATGGTGCTTCTCCACAGCGGCCAGCAGAAGGCCGCTGAAGTGGTAAAGATCGATGACGAACAGGATTTGGCACTGATCCGGCTGAAAAATGCTGACTCGAAGCTGCCGGTCGTGCGTCTTGCCGCGTCGGATCTTCCCATGGACGGCGCCGACTGCACGGTCATTGGTTACCCGCTGGTCGATCGCCTTGGCGGCTCCCCGAAGATCACGCACGGCATCGTCAGCAGCTCCATCAAGAAAGGCGCGATGTCGGTCAAGTCGATCGGCCTGGGCAACCTGACCGATGAAATCGATGTGCTGATCGATGCCAAGGTCAACCCCGGCAACAGCGGTGGCCCGATCCTCGACAAATACGGCAACGTCATGGCCATCGTCTGCATGAAGAGCCTGGCTTCCGAAACTGAAGACAGCTACGGCATGGGCATCAGCGCCGGACGCATCCGAAAGTTCCTGGCCAAGAACAAAATCATGTTGCCCAGCGGCGAAAATGGAACTTCCACTCTCTCAGTGGAAGACATCGCCGCGAAAGTCGAGCCGGCGGCGGTGCTGATTTTTGCAACGAAGTAATGCGGATTTGTATTTGAAGGCATGTTTAGCCGCTACCGCTTGCGGTGCGCTTTTGCGAGCGAGAAAGCGCTCCGCTACCGCGTCGCGGTTAACCTCGTTAACCTCCGCTGGACACGCGTTGTCCCCTCGTTATGCTTTCGCTTTGCCCAACTGGACCGGCTGTTCATGGATGAACACCCTCGTTGGTCCAGGCTTAAGGAGCGCAAGGATGTTGAAATTTCTTTGTACGCATTGCGGGGGAAGGCTGGCCATCCAGGAAAAATACCTTTCCCGGCTCGTCCAATGCCCGGATTGCGGCCAGATCACCCACCCGATGGCCAGCCAGATTCTTGCCGATCTTGAATCGCGCGGCGCGCGAAAAAAATCGCGAATTCGATGCGAAAATTGCGGCCACAGGTTGGGCAAACTTGCCAAGCCGCGCGTATGGGGAACATCCGTTGTGTGCGGCCCCTGCTATCGTGAACTGGCTATAGAGACGGCAGAACTGGACCAGGCAGCCGCGTCTGCCGAGGCACATCTTCATCGTCCGTCGATCATCGTCGGAGTTGCGCGCTCCCCTTCGGGTATCCTCAGCTCACCGCTGATGCTCGAGATTCCCGCCGGACGTCAATTGCCGGCGCCAATGGAAGGATTCAACCCCTCCGGTCCCGGCACGAATGCGTCGATTTTTTCGAGCCAGCTTGGGACCGCGGTCGCGGGCATTGTCGTCGGCATCGCATCCTTAATTGTCGCGGCCTATGTGCTGCGCAGCATCGGCTCCATCATCTTCTGGATCGCAGTCGCTGCTATTGTGGGATTGGCTTCGTACTTTGCTTGGCGCGCAACGACCGTGCTCAAGGCTGCTTCCGGTGACGTGCCTTCGGAAAAACGATCGCCACTTCCAATCGCGGTGGCTTCAGGCATCGGTCGATTGTGCTTTGGCGCAGGCACTTCGCTGTGGCGCGGCCGCAGGCGTGTTACCCACGCTGCTCAAATTGAGCAGCATGCCTGAAGTGCAATCTCCATAGGACAATTCTCAGCTCGCAGGACTTCCCGGCGCCTGCGAATCGTCGGGATTCATCCCATCCCCCGCCGGCCAATCGACGCGACGGGAGAGAAATCCCTGGCGGCGCAGACCTGCTTCGAGCTCTCCGTCACTGGGCACCGACAGCACCAATCCGCCCAGATCGACTGTCGGCGTTTTCTGTTTTCCATCGTTCTGCTGAAGTAGCCACTGGCATGCCGCCTCGTCGTTCTCAATGTTCACATAGTGATATTTCATTCGCATGTCATCGAGGTACTGGCGGGTTTGCTGCGTATCTTCGCATTGATCGACGCCGTACACGGTAATTTGGCGGCTCATCAGATGACCTCCGCCAATCATGTTAATCTGCGATAATCCCCGCTTGGAACGGGAGAAGTCTGGCGTATCGGGATACAATGAGGAGCGCCAGCAAAAAGCAATAATCTAGAATCGCCGGCGTTGTCGATAGTGAGAGACATCGACGATATCATGGCGTGAGTTACATTTCGTTGTCCGCCAAACTCCGACGGCTACCGGTTCAAACGGAAAGTGCTGGCTTGGCAAATGGGGACGACGATGGTTGGATCTTCCGCAATCCCTCCAATACCCGAGATCGGGCATGAAGAGGGTTACTACGCGCGCAAAGTTCGCGAAGCGGAAAAGCAAGGCAACGATCACGCCCGCGAAGCTTACAAGGTTGCTCAATACGTAACCCTCGCAACCAGCCCCCACCTCGAATGGGATCAAAAGATCCGGTATTTCGCCCATGCCCTTAAGCGACACTGTCAACCGCCGCCGCTAGCGCCCGAGCGTATCTGGTTGTTTTATGCCGAGCTGGCGGAACTGGTCCGCAGCCACTGCGGGCAGGAAGCGCTGAAATTAGCCAGCCACGAAGATGATCGCTATGCCAGCTTGATCAAGCAGGGGTACGACCGAAAGCTGATCGAGAACGAAGCCGAAAAGTTCTTCGATTTCCTCATGGGCGGTCATCAGGAACGCCCTGCCCACTTCAACGAAGAAGACTGGCAGCAGCTTCGGATGATTAGAGATCAGTGGATCTAACGGAGATTCGCGAGGGTCCGCCAGGTTTAGCCGCGACGCGCCAGCGGAGCGATTTCTCCAGGCGCAGACAAAGCGCTCCGCTGGCGCGTCGCGGCTAAACCTGGCAATTTATGCTTACATTCTTTTCCATGCGTATTGATCGCTCATTGGAAGGAAAAAGTGCTGCTTACCCGCAACGCCGATGAGCTTTGGTTCGGTTTGGCCGCGCCCTTCGTCGGGGGCGACAATCTCGAAGCCTAATTTGTCGCCTTTTTTGAGTGTAGCGCTCTCAAGAGGCTCGGGCTTTCCTGCCAGGTAGCAGCCGTATTTGCCATCGGCGGGAGCCTCTTTCATTTCTGCGTTCGATGGATTGTCGAAGTGAACGATTTCAGTGCCGGCCTTTGGGGCCGGCGTGTTGCAGCCAGTGGTAGCTAACGAGATCGGTAGAACGAGGCTGGCCAGAGCGATCGCCGGCCAACGCTTCCTTGCAATGTTCATACGCCTGAACCTCGGCAGACGGACTAAGGGTATCAAAGAGAAACCGACTTCTTTATAAGGTCGGCTGCCGAACATTGCGAATGTCTAAGCGTTCACACGAGCTACCATCGTCCCGCATTCGGGGCATCGATTGGGGGAGGCGCGAAGGTCGTACCCGCATTGGACGCACTGTGCCGTCTCTCGCATCCGCCTGATCCGGGTTCGAACGACCATCCAGCGCAATGGCAGGAAACTTGCCAGAAGTGCGATGAACCAGTGCGGCGCCAAAAGCTGAATCTTCAAGGGCGTACCCGCCGCAGGAAGAAACGAGCCATCGCGATAATAAGCAGCTCCAAAGTCAGAACGGAACCAGCCGCGAGATTGCAGGCCGCTCCGGATACCCGATAGATAGAGCTGCTGACGGCTGCCGTCATCATCCGCAAAACGCTTCGGCGCGGAGAAGCTCCATTTGCCCCCATTTTGGGAATAGGCGCCAATTGAAAGCCACACTCGTCCCCGTGCGGACCGCGCCCCGATATCGAGCTTCCTTGTGGGCAGAGTGGTTATCTCATCCACGCCATCCAGTACCCAATTGCTGCGTACCCAGAGCGCCAGGATCAGGACAAAGACCAGTAGCGAAATCGCCGAGATGAACCGAAGGGGGCGTCGATTCATAGAAGTCCATTGTAGCGCTGGCGCCATGGCTTTCGCGACCAAACTTCGGTGACCTATTTGCCGATAGATATTCTGGAGGGCATCAGATCGATCGACGTCGGCTGAATACCGCTAGGCGGGAAATCGAGATTTTTCTCGTGTTGCGAGCACTTGAACCCGCTGCGATCCGTGGCATAATATCGGACGAAGTTTAGGGACTTGGGCAATTCCAGCTTGTAATTTCAGGGCAATTGAACAGGGTTGGCTTTTGGAGCAACCCATGCTCGGCAGCATCGAAAGGTTGCCGGCTGATCCCAAAACAGACTTAAATTTGTGCAAACACCGTTTGCATCCACACACGCAAAACACGTCGCGAAGCCTCCGAAAGCGGAGCTTTCGGCAAGAACTGCCTGTCCTCCTGGCGAAGGGCCGGCAAGTAAAGTCTCTTCGCGCGATATGGAGATGAAAGGATCACGGATGAACGCTGCTCGCCCGCCTGCTCAAGCTGTTGGCGTTGTTGACAATTCAATGCGGTCGATTTCGGCCCAGGCCGCCCGCCCCACGCCCCGCCGGCGAACGCCATCGGTCGTGGCGCTTCCTTCTTTTGATCGGCGTCACGACAACCGTCGGCCGGTACACAGCAAGGGAACGCTGACGCTGATCGACGGCCCCAACGCGAACGCCAGCTACGAAATCCAGACGCGCGACATGAGCTTCAGCGGCTTATCGTTCCTGCTTCGCGAGAGCCTGCCGGTCGGCCAGACCTGTCGGTTGACCGTGCAGGGGCAATCGGCCTCGCATCTGTGCGAAGTCGTACGCTCCCGCCCCATCAGCAATGGCCGCCATGAAATGGCGCTGCAATTCCGCAAAGCGATGTAAATAGAACAAGGCGCGAAAGCCGTCCGTTTAGCGGTCGCGCTTGCGCGACGTTGCGCGCCCTTAATGGCAGCGCGCAACGGCTCGCAAGCGAACCCGCTAAACGTCACAGTTCGACCGACCATTGTAAATTCGATTTTTCCGAACCCCCTCCGCCCTCCCGGCGTAATCCCTTCAAACCCGCCTTGTAAACCATGCATTTCAGATGGCGGGTTGGCGATCGAGGATTCATCTCGCGTCCCGGGAAGGGCGCGGCGAATTTTGAGATTTAGAAAAACCAGGCTCGATTGGCGCAACACAACGTTGCGCGCCCGGTCATTCTGCTGCCGTCCGCGGGCTATGATGGCGCAGGCCTCGCTTCCTAAGCGAGGCTTTTTTATGCGCTGGCGATGGCGTCTCGCAGCACCGATGCAAGCACCGCGTCGTTCAGGACGATCGGATTGAACCGCATGCTGCTGGCCTTGCGGGCCAGAGCGACGATGCGGTCGACATCTTTGTCTTCGACGCCGAAGGCGCTTAGTGGCTGGATGTGAAGGTCTCGGCTCAGGTCGAACAGGAATTGGATGAGAAACTCCATCGCGTCTGCATCGCCCGTCGCCGGCGCGGCCCCCGCCGCGCGGCCAATGTCGGCATATCTCGCCAAGGTCGGATGATCTTTAGACGAGGCTCGCAAAGCGGTAACATTGGCGCGCACCACATGAGGCAACAGAGCCGCGCAGACCACCCCATGGGGAACCGGGAAATTCGCGCCTAATGGTGCCGCAAATCCATGCACCGCCCCAAGGCCGGCATTGGCCAGAGTCATGCCGCTCAGTATGGCGGCCAGTGCCATGTCGGTTAGAGCTTCGATATCCTGACTATTAAGATACGCGCGCTTGAGTGCCGACGGCGCCCGCTTCAGGCCAGTCATTGCCAGGCCGTCGGTCATCGGGCCGGCGCCGTTGGATGTGAAGGATTCAATGAGCTGGCACAATGCGTCCATACCCGATTGCGCGATCACCTTTGACGGAACGCCTTGACCGAGCAGCGGATCGACCAACACCATTTTCGCCAGCATCTGCTCGCCGCGAATACTGGCTTTGAAACCGTTGTCAGGCGCGCCGATCACGGCGTTTTTGGTTGCCTCGGCTCCGGTGCCGAAGGTCGTGGGAATTGCAATCCAGGGTATGCTGGGCCGAGTCAGCTTCTGGCCCCGCCCCACCACTTCCATGTAATCCAGAGCTGACCCACCATTTCCTACAAGTGCGGCCACCGCTTTGGCGGCGTCGATCGCGCTGCCTCCACCAAGGCCGACAACCAGATCGACTTGTTCTTGGCGCGCGAGTTCGGTCGCCGAATCGACATCGCTGACGGTGGGCTCCCCGCGCTGACGAAAGAGGGTGGCTTTCAATCCTGTCGCCGCGAGACGATCCTTTGCTGCATTTGCAAGTGCTTCGCTGCCATTAAAAACAATCAGCGGCCGCTTACCCAGTTTTGCGGCGAGCTCTCCCAGCCGCTCGAAGTGACCCGATCCAAACAGGATTCGCGCGGGGGCGACAAATTCGAAATTCACCACGTCACTCACCAAAGAAAATGCTGTGATGCTTCACGCCCTGCCGCGGCTGGGCCATCCAGTCGGTGACGGCGCTTTTCCATTTCAGATAATGGGCGGTCGTCTGATGATGGGTAAAGCCTTCCTTCGAGTGATAGGCCTCGTACAGCAAAAAGCGATTCGAGTCTTCTTCCGCCTGCAACACATCAAAACGCACGTTCATCGGCTCCTGGCGGCTGTTGTGGGCATTTTCGAGCGTAGCCTGCTTGAAAGGCTCGATGAACTGCGGTTTCACGAAGATCGTTACAGCGACGACGTACATGATCAGCTCCCTCTGAAATGTTCTGGATCGATCGGTCCCTTCCTCAGAACTGCCGGCACCTCTTCGCAGTCCTTCATCTTGATCATGTGCGGGCGAATTGTCTATTGATGGGCCCGACCTATGGTTTCCCAATTCCTCAATGCAAAATGCAATTGACCATATTCAGCGCGGCGGGAACAATAGCCGCTTTATAAGCTCGCTCTCGGAACATCTCATGCAAAATAGAACTTACCGCTACATCGCCGCCCTTGGTCTACTGACAGGTGTGCTTGGCCTTCGCACCAACTCCCTTGGACAAACGGATACGGTGCCACCGATTTCGAACACAGGTCCATTTACGCAGCCGGACACTCTGCAGAGTGAATCAGAGCCGCAAGTCTGGACCGAACGTTCCAGTGAACGATCAGAATCCGCATGGGATGACGACAGTGCGCGACTTCGATTCTCGATCGGCGCACAAATCTATTACGGGCGGATCGACGGCTACGCGCAGACCCCATTGGGCGGAGAGCCCGGATCGACCAGCCATCAGCGCCCGCGATTCAGCGAATTGGGAATGGACAATGCCTGGTCAGGCCGGGTTAGTTTTGCCGCCACCTGGCAACATCAGGAAGGGTTTGCCGATGCGGAAGACATTGGAATGCGCGCCTCCGACACGCTTCGCTCTGGATTGACCACTCATGGCACCGATTTCTCCGCTGGGACTCGCGTTCATTCCAGGATTGACCTCGGCTGGTTCCGAGCTGGGTATCGCTATCATTTTGACTTTGCGCGGGCGTCGAACGATCGGCCGCAACTGACCCTTGCGCCTTATGCCGATGTGGGCGCTCTGGATTTTTATTACCGGATTCACGGTGATGGCTCATTCACGCGCAGGGAATATGTCAAAGTCGCCCCACAACTGGGACTGATCGCCACTTGGCGACCCAACGGGGGGCGCTTCTCAATCGATGCAGACCTCAGCGCCAGTCCGCCCGGCATCAGCAGCATTCCGTTCGTCGCAGCGGAGCAGATTACTGCCAATTACGAATTTCTCCGGCGTCCCCGATTTGTGATGATCGGATCACTGGGCGTGCGATTTGAGCAAATTAATTTCTACGATGATCAGCGCGTGCCCAACCACGTTCGTGCCAACTTCGGTCCGGCGGGCGTCGTGGGTATCGCATTTCGGTTCTGAACGAGATTCTGCCGGTAAATAAAAAAGCTCCGCCGAAGAATTGCATAGGTCAGTTCTTCGACGGAGCCTGTCACAGATCTGCCGAATTAGTCGGCATTCGAATGATCTGAATTGGAAGGCGTCGTGTAGGTGTTGTATTCGTAGTTGTAGTGTGAAGCAGGTTGTTCGTCACGACCCTTCTGCTCGAACCAGAACTGATCGGTGTGGTAAGGCGTCAAAGTGCCCTTGGCCACGACCTGGCCATTTTGCGTCACCTCGTTCTTGGTCGGATCGACGGCGATCTTGTCATCTCTGTGAACATTGCCCGACCAGATCAGCCGGTTGGATTGCTGGTCATACACATAGACCATGCCGCTATGAGGAGCGGTGAACATGCCCTTTTGGTTCCCCGATACCACTAAGTTCGCATCACCCGGAACCACCTGCGGATGCTGCTCTTCGCAGGCTACCACGCCCATTGCGAGGATAGCTGCAGTAGCGGACGTTGCGAGGATCTTTCGGATGCCAGTCATAAAACCTCCAGTTTTCCATGGGCAGCCAGGGCCGCCCTCCCATCAAAATGTCAATTCTGCGTCGTGAGGCGTCGCAACTTACCGCTGCAATCGCCTCAGAAACCGTGTTTCTGTCTTCCCTGAGTCGATGCAAATAGTGGGCCAGCAGCAGCGTGCAGAGCAGCGTCAGCCATATGGCCTGCCTCAGCATTTTTCGTTACTCTTTTCACTCACGAAGGGCGGACTAATCATGAAGAGTTTCAAAATGTCGAACTTTCGAGGCTGGATGATCCTGCTGGGGATTCTCCTGTTTGCCCGCGGCCTTGCGGCGCAGACTCCTGCACTGAGCCAGCATCCGGTCAACGTGATTCTCTGGTTCGATACTGAAGATTATTTGCTCCCCGCCGATGATGATGCCGACAAGCGGCTGGCCGATTTGCTTTCTCAGCGACACATTCGCGCGACGTTCAAAGTGGTCGGAGAAAAAGCGCGAGTGCTGGAAGCGCGGGGCCGGCGCGATGTGATCGAAGCCTTGAGCCATCACTGCATCGGCTACCATTCTAATTTTCATTCGGTGCATCCGGCGCCGGCTGAGTACATGGCCGACTGCGGCTTGCTCGACGGCATCGAGGAATTTGTCCGCCACGAAGCGCGCGGCGCGGCTGACGTGGGCCGCATCTTTTCAGTCCCGTCACTCGCCTGCTATGGCCAGCCCGGATCATCCTGGACGCCTCAGGCAGTCGCCGCGCTTTGGCAATGCGGAATTGGCACCGATGGCGTGCCCTGCTATGTCGATTCAGGAAGCCACGTCGGGCTCGGCGGTAAACCCTTCTGGTATTGCGGCGTGCTCACGGTTTACAACATGTCGCCCAATGAAACGCGGATGGATCTCTGGGCCGATGGCGGCCTTGCCAAGGGCGAGCGCGAATTCAAAGCGATTGCCGATCAGCTCTCATCGCAGGGCGGCGGCCTGATCAGCATCTATTATCACCCGTGCGAATGGGTCCATGAGAAATTCTGGGACAGCGTGAACTTCAGTCGCGGCGCAAATCCGCCTCGCGGGCAATGGAAAGCACCGCCGCAACGGCCGGCGGCCGAGACGGATGCCGCGTTTGATCGCTATGCTGCTTATATTGATTTCATGCGGTCGCTGCCGGAAATTCATTTTGTGACGGCGTGTGATCTGCCGAAGCTTTATCCAGATCCATTGCGAACTGAAGGCGCGAGCCGAGCCGACTTACTCGCAATTGCCAATCATATTGTTGACCCTGGTTATCGCGGTGCTGACGCTCAGGTCATTGCTGGTCATTCCTATTCTCCAGCCGATCAATTCGCGTTGTTGGCCGAAGCATTGGCGTCACACATTCATCATCCCAGCGAAGCCGCCACCGAATCGTCCTTAAAGGAGCCCGATCACCTGCTCGGCCCAGATTCGGCACCGCCGACCGACGCCAAACCGCGAACCATCGATTGGTTTGCGTTTCGCGATGCTACACTTGATGCCGACGATTACGTGCAGCAGCATCACCGCATTCCGGCGCGGGTTTTCATCGGCCCCGATGCCGTGGCTCCGGCTGATTTTCTCTCGGCGATGGCCAAGGCGTTTGTGGACTGGAATCGGTCGGGCCAGCCGCCAAAAGATATCTCGATTCCGTCGGGCATCGAGCTTCTCTCAGCGCGACATGTCATCAAGAACAGCCCGAAAGTCTACGGCGGCTGGATCATTCATCGCGAAAACTTCGAGGCGCCGAAGGTTCTGGATGTGGCCCGGCTCCAGGCCTGGACGCTCAAGCCTGCCATGCCGGCAAATTAGGCCGCGATGACAGATCGATTGATGTTACTGGCCTTGCAACGGATGTGGCGCTCCGCACTTTATGGGTAGTCAAATTCGGGCGGCCCCGGGTACGGTATGGCCATGCCAGTCTCGTCCGCGGCCGACTTGACCGAGCCGAGCAACTCAGCTTCCACGCCACCGCCTCCTCGCAAAGGCTTTTTTCGCAGGCTCGGCCCAGGCCTGATCACGGGTGCTTCGGACGATGATCCCAGTGGCATCGCCACCTATTCGCAGGCCGGCGCGCAGTTCGGCTTCACGATGCTCTGGGTCGCCCTGTTCACGCTTCCCCTCATGGCGGCGATCCAGGAAATCAGCGCCCGGATCGGCCGGGTCACAGGGCGTGGCATCGCGGGGAACATCCGAAAGAATTATCCGGCCTGGGTCCTCTACCCCATCATCCTGCTTCTGATTGTTTCTAATACCATCAACATCGGAGCCGATATCGGCGCGATGGGAGCATCGGTTGCGGCTCTGATCGGCGGCTGGTCGCTGCTCTATTGCGCTGTATTTGCCCTGGCGATCGTCATCGTCGAAGTGTTCATCTCCTATCGCAAATTCGCAGACATCATGAAATGGCTG
>Ga0134128_10001442_pt1 | contig 30657 bp, 19 predicted proteins | sample KB31754_FD_96462 | JGI IMG/M metagenome (GOLD analysis project Ga0134128, IMG submission 96462) | Terrestrial soil microbial communities with excess Nitrogen fertilizer from Kellogg Biological Station, Michigan, USA - KB3-175-4 | ecosystem: Environmental > Terrestrial > Soil > Unclassified ... | reverse complement strand
TGGGGAATCGATCGCGCCGTGATCTCGCGCATGATCCTTCCCGTTGGCGATCTGACCAAGGCCGAAACGCGCGCGATCGCGACGCGACTCGGCCTCATGATGGTCGCCCACAAGGCCGACAGCCAGGAGATCTGTTTCGTTCCCGACGGTGACTACGTGAAAGTGATCGCGCAACGTGCTGGCGCCGATTCACCCGCGTTGCAGCGCGGCCCGATCGTGCACAGCGACGGACGCGTGCTCGGCGAGCACGATGGCTACGCACGATTTACCGTTGGCCAGCGACGCGGCCTGCCCGGCGGATTTGCGGAGCCGCTGTTCGTCGTGGAAATACGACCGCATGATCGCGCTGTGATCGTTGGACCGCGTGAGGAGCTGCTTGGCAGAGGTGTGGCGGCGACTGAAGTGAACTGGCTGGTGGAGACTCCGCCGACGCCCGGCGATTCAGTACAGGTGCGCATCCGTCATCGCTCACCACTGGCGCATGGTGTTGTGCTCCGCGCAGAAGATAGTGAGGTCGAGATCGGCCTCGATGAAGCGGTCGCCGCTATATCGCCGGGACAGTCGCTGGTGATCTACAGCGGCGACCGGCTGCTCGGCGGCGGATTCATCGCGTCTCCGCAGCGCGTGCGTACATCCCTACCATTGCTGTCCGTGTAGCTGCGGGCTGAGACGGCCATGCATGGGCGGCCATGCATCCAGTGCCACGCAGGAATTCGCGGGCGAGCTACGTTTAGTACCCATGCGCGCCTCGTGGGCGGTTCTGATCGGGACAGCTCTGGTCTCACCGGTGCGTTCGGCGCAGGCGCAGTCGTACGGGTTCAAGCAATACGGCGCCGACGCGGGCGTCGATCCCGCTACCGCGCTCGCTTTCGATTCCGATGGCCAGCTCCTGATCGGCACCAACGATGGGCTGCTTCGGCTCGATGGGCGCAATGTGACCCGGGTCGTCCTGGCGGCGACTCCCGTCGCTGTGCTCCGGCTCACCGCTGGCGCAGGCGGTGCGACCTGGGTTCTGACGCAATCTGCAAGACTGTTCGCGGTATGGGTCAGCGGTGCCGTTCGCGAGATCCCCCTCCCTGGCGCGTTGCATGCTGCGTTGGCACAAGCCCGCTCATCGCGCCGGTTACGCGTGGATCCGGTGGGACGACTGTGGATCAACGATCCTGATGCCGGCCTCTGGTCGTTCGATCCGGCATCTTCACGCTGGCAGCGAAGTCCCGACGTTTCCGATCCAGCCCCGCTCGATTTCTTCTTCACGGGCGCTGATACAGTCTGGCTCGCGATGCGCGATCGCGTGGGCACGGCACTGGTTCTTGATGGACGCGTGACACAACCAACCTGGCGATGGAAGCTGCGCGACGTCGTCTTTCTTCGTCCTAACCGTGCTCAACTTGCCTGGATCGGCACAGCACACGGAGTGTTCATCGTCGGACACGACGGTTCGCTGCACCAGGCTCTCGGCAACGATTTTGCCGCGTGGTGGCACAACGAGCCCGCAACCGACTCCGCTGGACGCCTTTTACTGGTCGGCGGCTACCGCGACGGAGCGCTCAGTTTGTTTGAGCTTGCCGCCGATGGTGCGATACAACTTTCCGCGCAGACGCGTCCACTGCTCGCGGACCATGTACTGCGCCAGGAGCTGTTCGATCCCGAGCACGGCTTCTGGGTCGCACACGATGGCGGTGTATCACAGCTCGATCAGGATTATCTCGCGTCTTACGAAGTGCGGAGCGGCGATGGTATTGCTGAAGCCATTCGAGATCTGCAAGAAGATCCGTTCGGCCGAGGACTGTGGATAAGCACAATGGGCGGTGTGTACCGGCTCAAGGCCGGACGCATCGACAGGATCAGCGAAAAGACGCGTCGCCCAGCAAGCGTTACAGCAATCTCACCTGATCGGTCAATCTCGTGGACCGAGGATCTCAACCGGGGCTTTGCTCTCGTGGGCGGACGTCGCGTTGCGCACACGGAGCGCGCAGATAACGTACTGCTCGAGACAGCGGATGGCGTCCGTTACTCGGATACACCAGCCGGCCTGGTGCGACATTCGATGAGCGATCCCCGATCGCGCGCACTTATCAGCAAGCATCACGTAACTCCGGCACTCGCCGCGCAGGGATCCGGCGGTCGCGTCTGGCTCTCGGCACAGTTCCGTGGCATCGATACGATCGACCAGGACTCGCTTGCAAGCGAATGCATGGCATGCACGGCTCCATCGACTCGCTCGATAATGGCTGGATTACGTACGGTAGACATGCGCGCGATGCGCGCAGATGCCGCTGGCCGAATATGGATCGCGAGCTTCGGCGGCCTGATCTGTCTCTGGCGCGATGCCGGTGGCCAGTGGCACTCGCGGAATTTTGACTGGAAGGACGGTCTGCTCAGCGAAGACGTTTTATCTGTGTCGCCTGCAACCGGCAGCCGCCTGTGGGTCGGCACCGCGCGCGGACTCCAGGAATTCAGCGTCACGAACGTCGCTGGCAATGAGCCGATGCTACGATCTGCACTCGAGCTTCGCGCACGCGACGGACTCGACGGTGAGAGTGTGACTGGCGTAGTCGAAGATGCTCACGGCGACGTCTGGTTCTCGTCCGCACCAGGACTTCTTTATCGCCTCGACGACAGGGCGATCCCGTTGCTCCGGTCGCCGCCCGTGCGCGTCGCACGCATGGAGGTAAATGGTGTCGCTGAGCCGCTCAGCGATGCTACGCTTCATGTCCACGCCGGTACAGGCGCCGTTGTAGTGCAGCTTTCAGCGCGCACGCTTCATCGTGCCGCTCAGGTGCGGGTTCAGTACCGGCTCGAACCGGACGACAAAACATGGACCGATCTTGGCGCTGATCGGGCGGTGCGTCTGGACGCGTTGCCACCCGGCAATCATGTGCTTGCCGCACGAGCCATGCGGCCGGGTGAAGATCCCGGACCAGTCATGCGACTGATGATCACCGCCGAGCTGCCGTTCTACCGTACTTGGTGGTTCCCACTGCTCATCGCTACGGCGCTTACAGCACTAGCGATTCGCCTTTATCGCATGCGCATGGAGCGCCGCCTGGCGCTCGAGCGCCTGCGCTCTCGGATTGCGACCGATCTGCACGATGACATCGGAAGTGGTCTCACCCAGATTTCGTTGTATGGCGAACTGATTCGTCGTGAGTCAGATGACCGCGTGGCAGCGTGGGCAAACGCGATGGGCGCACAGGCGCGCCAACTTTCCGAATCGATGCGAGATCTCGTTTGGGCCATCGATCCGGAGCGAGAGAGCTGGAACGCGCTCGAGTTGAGAATGAAGGATTGGGGCGCAGAATTACTGGCGTTGACACCGGTAGCGCTCGATATGTCCGGAACTGTCGACGACGGTATGGTACCGCTTTCCGCCGATGTCAGACGGAACATTCTTCTCGTCTTCAAGGAAGCGCTGCACAATGCGGTGCGCCACGCGGCTTGCACTCGCGTGGAAGTCCGTTGGCGGATCTCGACCGAATCGCTGAGACTAAGTATTCGCGATGATGGCACAGGATTCGACGAGCGTTGCGCAACACGAGGCAATGGGTTGCATAACATCGCGCGTCGCGCGAAGGAGATCGGCGCCGGCGTCCGCATCGAGTCGTCGATGGGCGCGGGTACGCACATCGAGATCGACCTCTCCCTGCGCCGCCGAACCGGCCTTCCTGTGACGGCATAAGTGCCACCCTACCCGGACATGTAGTTGCGGCTTTCGTTCGCGGTGGCATCTTCATGGCATCCATCATGGGATCAGATTTGAACTCTGCCGTTTCAGCTATCAGGGTCTTTGTCATCGAAGACCTCCCAGCGGTACGCGAACCTCTCCGCCTCTTGCTCGACGGCACACCGGGGATCACGTGTGTCGGAGCGGCTCCTGACGCTGAGCACGCACTGAGTGAGCCACCCGATGTAATCCCCGATGTTGTGCTGCTTGACATCGAGTTGCCGGGTATGAACGGAATCGACGCGCTTGCCCCACTGGGACGGAAGTGGCCGAAGGCGGAGTTTCTCATGCTGACGATTCATGACGCGGAGCAGCGCGTCTTCGCGGCGCTTTGTGCCGGAGCGACTGGTTACTTGCTGAAATCCGTTTCACCGGCTGCACTGGTCGACGCGATCCATGAGGTGCACGGCGGCGGCGCGCCCATGTCGGCATCAGTGGCGAGGCAGGTGATCCGGACTTTCAGGCAGTCGCCGGAGCACGAGACTCTGTCGGAGCGCGAACGAGAGGTGCTCGGCGCGTTGATCAGCGGACAGACTTATCGTCAGATCGCCGAGGCTCTGTTCATCAGTGTCAATACGGTGGCTTTTCACGTGAAGCAGATCTATCACAAGCTGCACGTCCACTCGCGCGCAGAGGCGGCGGCGCTCGGACGCACTCCCACGCTATCAGCGTTGCGCAGCGCTCGGCCGACCGAATAACTGCGAATACCTACATGGGGATGTAGTGGCTGTGAGGCAGGACGGGCTGCATACTCGACAACGATTCCGCCATTATCCTTCCGGTCCGATCAACGCACGGGTGCACCGTGCGGCCTCGGTCTACACGCAGCACAACGCCGCCGCCAACGCTCGCGACGTCGCCAGGTCGGCCAGTTTCTGGTCCGATGATGCAGTACTGCTCTTTCCGGGCAGTCCACCAGTCGTCGGAAAGAACGCGCTCCTCGATTATGTAGCCGACTCGTTCAAGGATCCCGACTTTTCCATCACCTGCGCTGGAGATACTCTCATGCATGGTACTGCGCGACGACTCACCGGTATCGCGACCGGACTGACAGTAGTCATTTTCGGACTAGGCTTCTGCGCGCGCGGCGCCACAGGCCAGGCGGCTCCGGTATCCGTTGCAATTACCCATGTGACGGTGATCGACGTGGAGCACGGCCGGCGGCTTCCTGACCGCACGGTGCTGGTGAATGGGAATCGCATCGCGCTAGTGGCGCAGAGTGCTTCATCGCGCGTGCCGGCCGGAGCACGAGTGATTGACGGCCGCGGGGAATACCTGATCCCCGGATTGTGGGACATGCACGTGCACGCTCTACGCAAAGGACGCTCGCGGTGGATGTTTCCACTATTCATTGCGACCGGGATAACCGGGATCCGTGACACGGGCTCGCCCCTCGATTCGCTCCTGTGGTACCGAAACCGCGTCAGCACCGGTAAGGTACTTGGCCCGCGGATCGTCGGCACCGGCCCTCTGCTCGACGCCCCGGCTGCGCAATACCCCTACTTGACGATGCCAGTCGCGTCGGGCGCGGACGGGCGTCGTGCGGTTGACTCGCTCGCCGACGCCGGCGTGAACTTCATCAAGACCTACAACAGTCTCTCGCGCGATGCGTTCTTCGCGATCGCGACCGAAGCCAGGCGACGTGGCATTCCGATTATTGGCCACGTTCCGTACAAAGTCACCGCGTTCGAGGCCTCGGACTCGGGATTGAAGAGCATCGAGCATCTGACGCGGGTCGTGGGTTTGTGCGTGCCGGAATCGGCGAATCGGCGGCTCGACGCCGAGGAAGCGGCAGCCCGCAAGCGGCCCGGAATGACACCGGATTCAATTATGGCGATGTTCGCCTCCGTAAACAGCCACGAATTCGCGGCGTTCGATGAGCGACTGTGCGAGCAGGCGGGCGCTCACTTCGCACATAACGGTACCTGGCAGGTGCCGACGCAAGAGCGGGATCTGCACTGGACGCGCACCTTTCTGGCGAGCGACACGACTGGGAATGACCCGTATCTCCGGTACGTGCCGGCAGAAGTGATCGCGTTCTGGACGCATTACCGCGATTCGGTCGTGGCGCGTCCGTTCGATGGTCTCCCAGCGCAGGCGCGATACGCGACAAAGTCGCGGGTTATTCGCGCTCTCGTCCGCGGTGGTAACGGTCTCCTCGCAGGCACCGACACCGACGGCGATGACGCGAATATCTTCGGCGTGCCTGGAGTTGCGCTGCATCATGAGATCGAGGCTTTCGTACGCGACGTCGGATTGAGCCCGGTGCAAGCGCTACGCGCGGCGACGCTCGGCCCGGCACAGTTCCTCGACGCGACTGACTCGCTCGGTACGGTCGCCGCAGGCAAGCTCGCCGATCTCGTGCTGCTCGACGCTGATCCGCTGCTCGACATCCGCAACACACGACGAATTCGAGCAGTGATCACGAACGGCAGGTACTTCGATCGCGGAGCGCTGGACTCGCTGCTCGCAGGCGTGGAACATGCGGCGGGCGCTCCACCGTCACACTCAGCATCCGTGCGATCGATCGAGCAAATCGCGATCAACCTCAACCGCTCTCAGAAACTTCACATCCATTCGCCCGCAGAGGCAGCGGCGCTTGGCCGTGCGCCTGTACTATCTGCACTGCGTCGCGCGCGACCGTCGAAATAGCAATCGGAATAATCACATGAGCATGTCGTTCAGAGCGGATGCGACGCTGTCTCTCGGCTATTGCATCGCTGCTTGCCTGGCCACGGCCGGTGCCCGCGCCCAGTCCACCATTCCGGCTACACCATCCCCGTATCTCTTCGTCTGGGCCGGACCCAATGGCGCGGACGCCGGCGGTCATGACTTCCTCACCGTCATCGATGCGAAGCCGGACGGGAGGCGATACGGTGACGTGCGGGCCTCGACAGACGTTGGCGTGCCCGGAGCGATGGCGCACCACACCGAGCTCTCGTTGCCTGCTGGTCATCCGTTCTTCGCAAGTGATTACGTGACCGGGCAGATCTTTCTGCTTGACGTTACCAACCCGCTCGCGCCGCGTGTGGTCACGCGCATCGATAGCGTTCCGGGATACCGTCGCCCACATAGTTTCGCGCGATTGAAGGGCGGGAACGTCATCGCGTCGATGCAATTCGGAAATCACTCGATCGCGGGTGATCCAGGCGGCCTCGTGGAATTCGACCCGAAGGGTCACATCCTCCGCAGCAGCTCCGCGGCTGATCCCACATTTCCCGGTGCACGCATCCGGCCCAACGGCGTGGAGCTCCTGCCGGCGATCGATCGTGTAGTTACGACGAGCATGCCAATGGACGACGAGCGCACTGCCGACGTAGTTCAGATCTGGCGACTTTCCGACCTCCACCTTCTCAAGACGATCGCGGTGCCACAGGTCGCGGGTGACTCGACCGGGAACTTCCCGTACGATGCGCGCATTCTGGCCGACGGACGCACGGCGATGCTGAACACGTACTATTGTGGACTGTATCGCCTTTCCAATCTGGACTCCGATTCTCCAAAAATCGAGCTGGTGCACACGCTTCACATCGCGCATGCAAACGGATGCGCTGTGGCGGTTGTCGTTGGGCATTACTGGGTGGTCCCTGCCGCATACGGCCTCGCTGTCGTCAGCCTCGACGTCACCGATCCCGCGCATCCGGTCGAAGTCTCTGTGCTCCCGACGGATTCGGCGTTCTATCCACATTGGATCTCAGCCGACCCCGCAAGCGATCGCCTCGTGATCAACAGCGCGGATGACGGCGACGCACGCGTGCTCATTGCCCACCTGAATCAGCGCACCGGAAAGCTCACATGGGATGACCGGTTCCGTGACGCAGGATCGACGCGGCGCGGCGTCAGCTTCGACCGTGCGTACTGGCTGCACGGAAGTGCCATGCACGCGATGGCGCACGCTGCGCTGTTCGGTCCGGCCGACTCGACGCGGCGCGTGCGTCACCGTCGAGTCGACAAAGACGGCCAGTGATCCCGTCATTCAGTCAGGGCCAGGACACGGACGCATCGACACCGGCACTGGCTCCGGCTCGTAGCACGCAGACCTGCTCGGTGCGCCGGTACAAACGTGCGTGGTGGAAGTTCTCTCGGCGTGGTGGTTACCGGTCGCGCTGCCGTTTCTTCACTCCACCCGGATCGGCACCCTGACGAGCAGTTGACCGGGCGCACCGAATCCGGGCGGTGGATTAGCCGTCCGCACCTCGATGCGCAGCGTCCCACGTCGTGTTGGCGTGTACTCGAAGTCGTACGTCTCTCCCATGCTCACGATCTGGTGCGCCGGACGCTCCGCTCGCGCCGCAATCGGCAGATCGGCACCGTCCTTGGCGACCGGGCGCCATCGTACCGCCATCGTATCGGTGACGTTGATCAGCGAGCTGTCTTCCCGGGCTGTGAGCCAGACAGTCGCGTTCGGATTGACGCTCGAAAGGCCGATGAAGCGGAGCCGCGCCGGTTGGCCCACATGCAGCACAACTGTATCCGGATTCGCTTGACCGTTTATATCGAGCGGGTCCGTGGCATTCGGTCCGAGCCGCGATCCTTTGAGAAAGAAGACATGGTCGTCGGCTGAGACAGCAGCACCGGGGTCGCGCACGATCAGCGGGCCGACCATTCCGCCTGACTGCTGTCGTACCTCGTCCACGTGCGCGTGATACATGAACGTGCCCGAGCGCGGCGGTGTGAACCGCGCCTCGAACGAATCACTCGGCGCAATGGCCGGTGACAGACGGCCGCCGGAACCCGTGACACCGGCAACGCCATCCATGTAACTATCCTCGAGCTCGATCCCGTGCCAGTGCACACTGGTGGGCTTGGACAGATGGTTCACGACCATGATCGACACCGGCACGCCCCGCGTGAGGTTGATCGCCGGGCTGAATGCGGTGCCGCCTTCCGTACGACGGCCGTTCTCCTCGAGCACGAAGCGAGTCGATGGAGCAGAATCGGCAAAGCCGCTGTCGCTGATCGCGACCAATCGCAGGTGGCGCGCCGCCACGGGTGCGCCCACCGACCTGGTGCCACGACGGCCGGCGACGTTGATCCCCAACACGAGTCCCACCATGCCGGCCATGGCGTGATCGTCCGGCGACATCGAGATCGAATCAGGCATCAGATGAATTGCGAAGTGACAGTGGAGAATCCAGTTGCCAGGTCGATCCGGCGACCACGACATCGACATCGCGGAGAATGGCGACATTCGTTCCGTGGCGACCATTCGTCCTGGCGCGCCCTGCCCTTCGAACTCGACCAGTGGTCCGGTGAATGAATCGACGCGGTAATAAAAACCATGGAGATGCATGGGATGAACATCCGCTGTCGCGTTGATGATTCTCCAGTGCAGCGAATCGCCGACTGTCGAAGCTATACGCTCAGTGTTCGGCCAGGAGCGGCCATTGATGGTGAAGATGAGGCGTCCGACGTCACCGGCGACCGGATCAGATGTGGCTGCATTCGCGACGCGCAATGAATCAGGAGTCATCATGATGACGAATACGCGATCGTGTGGTCGGGCCGGTGCGTTGGCTGTGTCGATCACGACACCACCCGCGAGCACACCGGCAAAGAACATCCGCTTGCTCGCGGCGGTTGGAGTCTCCGCCGCATACACGTAATTGCCGGGCACGCTTGCACGCGATGTAAGCACGCCGACAGTGCCGGGCGCGATGACGATCGAATCCATCGCGAAGCCGTTCGGCACGCCGCGTATCGCGGCGGGAAGCAGAAACGTGAGTGGCGTCGCAAGCGAGTTACGGACAGAGAGATGGATCTCGGTTCCCTTCGGCGCACGAATGAGAGGTGCTGGCATCATCGGAAGCTTGCCGGCTTCGGAGAACGCCTCGATCATCATCGCGGGGCGCGCGTCACCGTTGAGGCGCCATGGGCGCTCCTTCGCCTCGAGCGCAATCGTCAGGATGCCATTCTGCAGGATGCCAGCGCGCTCGGTGTTCGGATTCGCGTGGATCAGTGACAGATCGCGCGGTGGCCTTGCCGCGCCAGCAGTCAGAATCGTCGTGAGGAGCGTGAGTGCGGGCAGGGATCGCATGGGATGATCCGGTAGCGGGTCGAAGTGAGCACGTCGTGCCGGCACATCGTGGCCGGATGCTACACTGAACATGCACCGCACGACGCCCGGACGTTACTAGAGACTCATGTGGGCCAATCACCCAGTGATGTGGCGACGCGCCACTGGCGCGCCGCTCACTTCCGGGATCGACACAGACTCAGTACGCGTGGAACGGAAGTTCCGAGTTGTAGATACATGCAACGGCGCATCGGCGTCACTACATAATCGTGTGGAATTTTTATTGCGTGATGTGATCCAGCCACATGAGTATGTAGTGACGCGAGCCGACACTCGCGGGTACATTCAGCGGCGAGAGGTCATCATTGTGCCCGCACGATGAGCATATGTAACGGCATCGTGGCAACCGTGCCGATCCAACCCGAGGAGTGACTCACATGAGCACCCGCAGCCTTGCGTTGCGACTTTTCGCGCCTGTGACCCTCCTTCTGACAGCGACGCTGATCGCGTCCGCTGGAGCTGTTGGCCAATCGGGCCGCATCGTTACCGATACCGTTTCGGCCGCATCGCTCGCCAACCTGCTTGGCGCACCCGCACAGACGCGGGTGTCCATCTATCTGCCGCCGAGCTACGATACGTCGCCGCGGTCCCGGTATCCAGTCGTCTACATGCTGCATGGCTTTCTAGCCACGGATCTGATGTGGACCAGTGCGCGTCCGGACGGCGTCGACGTGGGCGCCTTGATGGATTCCCTGATCGCAGCGGGTGAGACGCGCGAGATGATTCTCGTCATGCCGGACGCGTCGGGGCCACTGGGCGGCAGCTTTTACACCAACTCGATTACGACAGGCCACTGGGAGGATTTCATCTCGCGCGATCTGATCAGCTACGCCGACGCGAAGTTCCGCACTCTGGCAATGCCGGAGAGTCGCGGCCTCGCCGGCCACTCGATGGGTGGATACGGAGCACTCTACCTCGGCATGCGTCACGGCGGCACGACGTATGGCGCTATGTACGCAATGAGCGCGTGCTGTACGGGGCAGTTCACCTTCGATCCGGCGCGGGACGGCGCCGTCTGGGACAGCGTCGCATCGTTCACATCCGCCGCTGCGGTCGCGCGTAGTGGTCACGGTCCCTGGCACGGCGTCGTCGCAGTATCAGCAGCGTTCGCGCCCGACTCCAACAAGCCGCCGCTCTTCTTCGATCTTGCCGAGGAGCGGCACGGCACTCGATGGATAGCGAACGACAGCGTGTTGACACGATGGAACATGTACAGTCCGCTGCTCATGATGTCGCGCTACCGAACCAACCTGCTTCGCATGCGCGCCATTCAGTTCGACATCGGCCTGCAGGACGAGGCGGTAACCGCGTGACGTCATGGCTCTCGATACGGCTTTCGTTCGTGCCGGCATTCCGCACGAGTTCGAGACATACCCCGGCGCGCACGTCGGTCATGTCGGCGAGCGCCTGGCGACGCGGGTATTTCCGTTCTTCTCACGCAATCTCGTCTTCGAGGCGCGAGCGAAATGAGCGGACAGCCGTGCCTATCCGGCGCGTGACCTGTGCGGCGCTCCGCATGGGGAGGCACGCCGCTTCACCATGCCGAACGATCCGCGCGCGTCGTCGGGTAGTGGCGGACGCTAACCCACATATTGCGAAACGAGGAGAGTTGAGCCGTGTATAACCGGATGCTCTGTTGTGCCATGATGTCCGTAGCCCCAATCGCGCTCCGAACGCACTTCGCCGCCGCACCGCACGCGTGGGAGCAAGCACGACACGTCACGAACGCGGGCGTTCCGACTACCCGCGCCACAGACGCTGGGGAGCCGACCCCAGGGACGCACGAGGTGGAGATCGTCGGAGTTGATTACGCATTCAAGGTACCCGACAACATCCCCGCCGGCCCGACGACATTCCGCTTCCGGAACGACGGGAAGGTTGCGCACGAATTGAATATCAGTCTGCTCAGGAAGGACGCAACCTTGCAGCAGTTCATGAATTCGCCTGGCAGCGCGTACAGGGAAGCAACCGTCGGCGTGCTCTTCGCGGCGCCAGGACGTCGAGCGAGTGCACGACTTGTCACGGATCTTCTCCCGGGCCGCACATACGCGCTGATCTGCATCAACAAGGACACTCCCAAAGCGCAACCGCACTTCGCCAAGGGGATGTTCTCGGCGTTTACCGTCGCCTCACACCCCGCTCCACCTGCTCCGGGAATGCGCGTCGATACCATCATCGCATCGGAGTATGCGTATCGGTATCCGCGCACACTCGTCGCAGGTCATCACCGGTTCGCCTTCGTCAACGCTGGGAAGGTTCGCCATGAGTTCGTCATGCTGCTGTTGAAGCGGGGCGTAACGCTGCAGCAGATACTCGATGTTCAGAAATCCGGCGGCAACGTAGATCCCATGATCGAAGACGCAATCGGCGTTCTACACTCTCCACCCGGAACATCACCGCTCGCCCTGCTGGACGTCGACATGCTCCCTGGCCGGGAGTACACCATCATATGCACGCTCTCGAATGACGAGAAGTCGCCACCGCACGTCATGCTCGGGATGCAGGGAAGCATCCGCGTGACGCCGCTGGCAATCCGATCACCGCCATTGCGCGACACGATGCCCGCACGCGACATCGTCTTTGTCGGAGTGGCGGTCATCGACGTCGCCGCCGGCCGGGCAATTCGCGACCGGACAGTCGTCATCCGCGGCACCCGTGTGGTCGCGATGGGGCCGCGGGAAACGATCGCGGTCCCACGCGGTGCGCGCGTCCTGGACGGCAAAGGAAAGTTCCTCATTCCCGGGCTGTGGGACATGCACGGACACATCTACCCACATGAGAAGGGCGCACCCACCGACGAGCGCGCGTGGCAGTTGCCGCTGTACATCGCCACAGGTGTGACAGGTGTGCGCGACATGTGGACGAATCTGGAAGATTTCACGCAGATGCGCACATGGAACGCAGCCGCAGCAGCAGGACGGCTCGTTACGCCGCGCATCGTATCCACTGGACCGATGCTCGACGGACCGACGGGCATCTTCCGCGACATCGCAATCGTAGTTACATCCGCCGCCGCCGCCAACCGCGTCGTCGATTCGATAGCAAACGGCGGGGCTCGCGCCGTGAAGATCCACAACGCGATTCCGCGCGAGGCATTCTTTGCGCTCGCTGCTCGGTCGAGGGAGCGCGGGCTGCCACTGATTGGGCACGTGCCAACCGCAGTCACCGTGCGGGAAGCGATCGCTGCGGGACAGAGTGATATCGAGCACTACACCGAAAGCGACGGCTGTGCTTCGGCTGGTGCAGAAGCAGAAGCGATGCGGCTTCGGACCGACACATCACGGCGGCCTCCGCCGGGCCGCGTACAGCAGGTCATCCTGGACGGCTACGACGCGCGCCGATGTGCAGATCTTATGAAGCTGCTAGTTGCGCACGGCATCTGGGTCACACCAACACTCGTTGCCGCGCAGTACCTCCTCGATCCGGCCGACCCCACGATTACGAGCCGGGGCGAGCTGCAGTACGTTCCGGCCGCCGAGCGCACCGCATGGAATACGACGCGTGAGACGGCGGTGCGCCGGATGTCGCCCGCCATCCTGGAGTTGCGCCGCCGAGTGTTCGCCGCGCAGCAGAATCTCGTCGGCACCATGCAGCGCGCGGGTGTACGGCTGATGATCGGGACTGACGTATCCAACGATTGGCTCGTACCGGGATTCAGCGTGCATGACGAGCTCGCGCTGTTCGTCCGATCCGGCATGACAGCCGCCGAAGCGCTACGCGCGGCAACCCTGACACCGGCGAAGTACCTGCACGCGACCGACTCGCTCGGCACCATTGCGACGGGTCATATCGCAGATCTCGTGCTGCTCGACGCCGACCCGCTCGACGATATTCATGCGACGAAACGCATTCGCGCGGTGATCGCTCGCGGCCGATATCTTGACCGGACTGCGCTGGACTCGCTGCTATCGACGGCGCGCTCGCGGGCTGACCAGCTTTCGCCCCGGCACAACCGGCAGGACTCGACGCAGTTCGCATTCACGCACGTCACGGTCACCGACGTCGCGAACGGCCGCAGTATCGCAGACCGCACGGTCGTAGTGCGCGGGAGCCGCATTCTTGCAGTGGCCGACGGAAGCGCGGTTCCGAGCGCGGGGACTCGCATCGTCGATGGCCGCGGCAAGTTCCTCATTCCCGGGCTGTGGGACATGCATGCGCACGCCGTGCGAGATACGCCAAATACGCTGCCCCTGTTCGTCGCAAACGGAATCACCGGTGTGCGCGACATGGGAGACGATCTCGATTCGACGATGGCTGCCGCGGCTCGAGACCGGAGCGGCCAACGGGCGAGTCCGCGATTCGTTCTCGCCGGCGCGATAATTGACGGAGCACCGACCGTATATCCTGATGTGTCCGTGACCGCACGTACACCGGCCGAGGGACGCCATTGGGTCGACTCCATGGCCAAGCGCGGCGTCGATTTCATCAAGGCGTACGAAATGCTGCGTCCCGAAGTTGCTGCGGCGATCGTTGACGAAGCGCGGATGCATCATCTCGGCGTCGTCGGCCATGTGCCGCTCACAATGAATGCCGGCGCTGTCAGCGATCTCGGGTACCGCAGCATCGAGCATCTCCGCAACGTCGATGTCGCATGTTCGAGCGTGGCGGACAGCTTGATCGCGGCGGCGACAGATCAGTTGCGAGCGGGAGAGCGTGATGGTCGTCCGGGAGGCGCGGTTCGCGGTGCGATCTTCGACGCACGCGCAGTCCGTCTGCTCGCGACATTCGATCCCGTGCGCTGTGACTCGTTGCTGCGCCGCTTCCGTCGCAACAACACGTGGCAAGTGCCGACATTCGTCGTTGCTGACTTCTTTTTCACTCGCAGCGACACGGCGCAACGGCTCCGGGCGATTCTGCGGTTCATTCCGTCATCCACGCGTGCCGACTGGATCAAGGCGTCGCAGGGACGGGACGCCGCCCAGGCGCAATTAGCGGCGCAACTGGGCGGCGCACCAGCGCTAGCCGATCTGCTCGTGCGATCGCGTGCGCGCTACCACACGATCTTCCGCCGCATGCTGGCACTGGGCGTACCGGTGCTCGCCGGCACGGACTTCGGCAATCCGTGGATTACGCCCGGCTTCTCACTGCATGACGAGCTCGCGCTGTTCGTCCGGGACGGCATGTCGCCGCTCGATGCACTCAGATCGGCAACATTATCACCGGCGCAGTTTCTCGGCGCGACAGACTCGCTCGGAACGGTCGCGCCTGGAAAGCTCGCCGATCTCGTATTGCTCGACGCAGACCCGCTGCTCGACATCGACAACACGAGACGGATCCGAGCCGTCGTGACAAATGGACGTCTATTTGACCGTGCGGCACTCGACACAATCCTGGCCACTGCTGAACGCGATGCGCGTGCAGGCAGCGACGCGCCGCCTCTGGTACTCGCGCAGCGCGTCGCGCAGGTCGACACCGAGGCAGCCGAGCCGATGATCGTCGAGCACCCGAACGGGACGCTGTTCGTCGCCGGCATCGGTGGCCCGTGGCCCCGCGACAGCGAGTACTACGCGAACCGCGCCCATTGGGATTCGTTACTGCGCGACCGGCTTTGGAAGAGCCGTGATCATGGCACGACCTGGACATCAGTCGACCTCGGCCCGAGTGCGAGAAGCGTGATCGGCAACTCCGACGTTGACCTTGCGGCCGCGCCCGACGGCACGCTGTACCTCGCGTCGATGACCTGGGCCGACAGCGTTCACGAAGGGCAGCGAATCGCCATCGGAGTGAGTCACGATGCCGGCGCCACATGGAGCTGGAAGGTGCTCTCCGATCATCGCTTCGACGATCGTCCGTGGGTGGTCGTCGCGCCGGACGGGAGCGCGCACGTGATCTGGAACGACGGCAAGGGCGTCCAACACGTGGTCAGCCATGACAACGGGAGGACGTGGAGTACGCCATCGCGCGTGCACGAGTCAGGCGGATCGAGTCATCTCGCTGTGGGGCCGCACGGTGAGCTCGCGGTGCGCCTCATCCCGTGGTCAGCGAGCCACAATTACCTGAATCCAGGCGTGGACCTCATCGCCGTCAGCACCGACGGCGGTACACACTGGAAGACGTGGCGCGCGCCTGGCGAGCGGGACTGGGGCACATGGGCGCCGGGTGCGGCCCACTGGGGGGGGGACGGTAGTGCGCAGGTTTTCACTGGCAACAGGGCGACGAATCGCTGTTGCTCGAACATGATTGTCCCACACTGGATCGAGCCGTTGGCATGGGACGCTGAGGGTCACCTCTATTCGCTCTGGCCCGATACGACCGGCGTGTGGCTCGCGCGCTCCGCCGACCGCGGCGCCACCTGGGATGCATGGCGCATCGTCGAACGCCGTGAGCGCTACCAGCGCGGACCTTCGCCTGTCGTCCATAACTACGAACGTGATCTGGTGAGCCGCCTTCATGATGCCATCTACTACCCCTACCTCATCGCTCGCGGCGACGGCGAGCTTGCAGCGACCTGGCTCGTGCGCGAAGGCGACTCGCTCCACTGGCAGGCCGCGAGGATCAAGGTCGGGCATGGGACGGCGGCCCCGCGCGTGGTCAGCTCGCCCCTGCTGGAGCTCGAGACGTTCGATCCGGACAGCACGAGCGTTGGCGGGCTTCGCCGCGCATCAGCCGGCGAGTACGTGGGGGTGACTTTCCTGCACGATGGCGGCATTGGTGTCATCACACCGATCCAGGTCCCGTTCAGTCGTCGACTCGGCTTTACGTACTGGCGTTTCGAGTCGCCATAATGCCACATTCACCGAGGAGCGCTCGAATGAGAACCAGCGTGCGCAAGTGAGCTACTGGCCGGTGCGACTCGTCATCGCCGGGGGCGCGCTCCAGCTGCTCGCTGCGTTCGCGCCCGCGACACGGCGCGCTGCAACGCCATTCGCCGTCGACCCGTTGCCCCGCATCGACGCGAACGACAACCGCACGCCTGCCGGCCGCGAATCCCATGGCGTGCTGCAGCTGCACCTCGCGGCCCGACTCGGCCGCTGGTATCCACAGGCGGACAGCGGTCCGACCGAGCCGATCGAAGCGTTCGGTGAAGAGGGCCATCGTCCGCTCGTCCCCGGGCCGCTCGTGCGAGTTCGTAGCGGCACGCACATCGAGATCACGCTGCACAACACGCTCACGAGACAAGCATTGGTCGTCTATGGCCTGCACGCGCGACCGGGCTCGCCCAACGACACCGTTCAGGTCGCGGCAGGTGAAACGCGCACTATACGCTTCGCCGCTGGCGACCCCGGGACTTACTTCTACTGGGCGAGCACGACCGGCCAGGACATCGACCACCGCAACGGAATCGACAGCCAGCTCTCGGGCGCGATCGTCATCGACTCCGCCGCATCCGCGGCGCCGGCCACCATACCTCGCAAGCCACGCGACCGCGTCTTCGTCATTGGCGTCTGGCACGCCGACCGGGACACCACCGGACCGAAGCCGTGGGTCGAGCGCGATCAGATGGTGATCAACGGCAAGTCGTGGCCCTTCACCGAGCGGTTCGACTACACCGTCGGCGACACGGTGCTGTGGCGCTGGGTGAACCCCACTGTCGATGCGCACACGATGCACCTGCACGGCTTCTTCTACACGATCGAGAGTGGCGGCACATGGTCGCGCGACACGATCTATGCAACCGCTGACCGCCGCGCGGTCGTGACGCAGCTGATGCTGCCGGGGAGCACGATGGCGATCCGCTGGGTGCCTCACGAACCGGGGGACTGGCTCTTCCACTGTCATTTTGCCTTCCACGTATCACAGTATCTGTCGCTCAACAAGGTCCCGGATGCTGATGATCCCGAGGCGATGGGGCATGGCGCCCACGACATGGCCGGGATGGTGCTCGGCGTACGCGTGCGACAGGGACACACCGCGGCTGTTCCAACAATGCACCGACCCACGGCGCGCGCCACGCCGTACGTCGCGCCTCGCGAGATCCGGCTCCTCATCCAGAGCACGTCCAGACGCTTCGTCGTGCAGACGGGACCAACGAGCTTCGACACCACCGCGGCATACGGGTACGTCGTCGATCAACGAACGGCTCCAGTGCCGCACGACTCGGTCCCCGTGCTCAGCCCGACGCTGGTGCTGCGAAGAGGTGAGCCGGTGCGCGTCACGCTCGTCAATCATCTGCGCGCACCGACCGCGGTGCACTGGCATGGCATCGAATTGAAGGACAGCTACTTCGATGGTGTTCCCGGGTGGAGCGGAATGCCGGGGCACATTGCGCCGGCGATCGCGCCCGGTGATTCGTTCGTCGCCGAGTTCACGCCGCCACGCGCCGGCACGTACATGTACCATTCGCATTCCAACGAGTCCGTGCAGATCGGACTCGGACTGTACGGCGCGATCGTGGTCGTGGACTCCGGCCGCACATACGACCCGACGACCGACCGCATGTTCGTCATCGGCAAGAATGGTCCGGACACGCATCACGGCCGCGTGAACGGACTGGTCGACCCCGCGCCCGAAACACTCACCGTGGGAACGACGTACCGGTTTCGTATCGTGGAGATCAATCCCGACTGGCGAGTGTTCGCATCGTTGAGGACCGATTCCATGCCGGATTCGACGGTTTTGCATTGGCGCCCCGTCGCGAAGGACGGCGCGGATCTGCCAGCGCACCAAGCGACGATGCGACTGGCGCGCGTACTCATGGGTGCGGGTGAAACAGCCGATTTCGAATTCACGCCGACGGCCGCCGGCATGCTGCGGCTCGAGTTCACCACGATGGTCCCCGGATGGACACTTGCGGTGCCGCTCCACGTCAGAGCGACTGGACCTGACCACGTGGCAGCGTCGCTCCACCACTCCCCACAGCAGAGGCTGTGATGCACAGCAAGCCTGGAGTACTCGGCATTTTCGTCGGAGCCCTCACGCTGACCGGTGTCGGGCAAACCCGTGTACCGGTCGAGGCGCGCCCGAGTGGATTCGCATCCAACAGCGGTTCGGTCAGCCCTCCGAACCGGTGTGCCGCTCCCGAGCTTCGGCCCAGTGTCGACTCGTTGGACCGGTTGGTGTCCAGCACGATCGCGGAACAGTCCGTCCCCGCCCTCTCGATCGCTGTCATCGTCCATGGTCGCTTCTTCACGAGAGCCTATGGCTGGGCCGATCTGGAGAACTGCGTTCCGGCAACCGACACCACGCTGTTCGGCCTCGGCTCCATCTCGAAGCACTTCACCGCCGTGGGCGCGCTGCTCCTGGTCCGTGCAGGTAAGCTCTCGCTGGACGACCCGATCACGAGGTACCTGCCTGAGGGGCAAGGCGTCTGGGACTCCGTCACCGTGCGCCACCTGCTGACGCACACCTCCGGCATTCCGGACTACTGCGGCGACGACGACAAGTACCCGAGCATCACGCTCGACCGCGCCTCCTCGCCGGACACGCCCACGCTCGTGCGCCAGATTGCCGCCGCGAAGCTCAACTTCCGGCCGGGCGATGATTGGGCCTATTCCAATACCGGCTTTCTATTACTGAGCGTGTTGATCGAGCGAGTCAGCGGAGAGCCCTTTCCGGCATACATGCGCGAACACGTCTTCGTGCCGGCGGGCATGATGCGGACGCGCTATTACAGCCCGCTCGCGCTGATTCAGGGCCGCGCGACTCCGTACCACGAGGATTCGGCGGGGCTGATCACGCACGGCCCGTTCATAAGCGATCAGTTCAGCCGGTGGGGCGACATGGGCGTACTCTCCACCGCGCGCGACATGGCGCGCTGGAGCATCGTGATGGACTCGCTGCGACTCCTCCCGCCCGCGCTGTGGCACGCGATGTGGACCCCGGTGCGGCTCAACCACGGCTGGACATACCCTTATGGCTTTGGGCTCTTCCTGTGGGAGGACGAAGCGAGCAACGCGACCGTCAGTCACCCCGGAACCTTCCGTGTTGGCTACGCCTCGGATTTTCTTCGCATCCCCACGCGCGGGGTTTCGGTGGTACTGCTCTCGACTGGCTACGGTGCTCGCTTTAACAAGTCGCTCCTGACCCGCCGGATCGTTGGCGTTGTGGACCCGACGCTCGCTCCATCCCTGTACGCCAGCGACGGACCCGATCCACAGCCCACGGTCACCTACGCTCTTCGCCAGTTCCTCCGCGCTGATGATGCCGCACACGGAGCAACCCCGATGACTCCAGCGTTCAGGAGCCTCGTCTTCCCTACGCGTTCGATGCAACTTCTCCGGAAGAACGATCGGCTCACGTTTCTGCAGTGCACAGATCGATCGGACCACCCGTATGATGCCTATGGAACGCCGGCAACCCGCGCGTGCACGTACCGATCCGAGGGTGCGTCTGGCCCTTCCGTCGTAACGTTCTATCTGACTCACCACGGTGACGTGGCCGACGTCTGGGTGCACGACTGACGGACGAGTGATCCTGTCACGCAACTTCACGAGTGAGGCACCATGGACGCACTCGCACGATTGACGGAAACGCTCACCGATCGCTATGAGCTCGAGCGCGAGATTGGCCGCGGCGGAATGGCCACGGTGTATCTCGCCCATGATGTCAAGCACGCCCGCCACGTCGCTATCAAGGTGCTCCACCCGGAGCTCTCGGCGGTGCTCGGACCGGAACGATTCCTGGCCGAGATCAAGACTACGGCCAATCTGCAGCACCCTCACATCCTCCCGCTCTTCGATTCCGGCGAGGCGAACGGGCTCCTCTATTACGTGACGCCGTACGTCGAAGGGGAAACCCTTCGAGGACGGCTCGAGCGGGAGCGTCAGTTGCCGATCGGCGATGCTGTACGCATCGCGACCGAAGCGGCCGATGCATTGCAGTACGCGCACGAGCGCGGCGTGGTGCACCGGGACGTCAAGCCCGAGAACATCCTGCTGCAGAACGGGCACGCACTGGTCGCCGACTTCGGCATCGCGCTCGCGGTCGAGCAGGCCGGCGGCGTGCGCATGACACAAACCGGATTGTCACTCGGGACCCCCCAGTATATGGCGCCCGAACAGGCGATGGGAGACCGGCACGTGGACGCGCGCGCGGATATCTACGCGCTCGGCGCGGTCACCTACGAGATGCTGGCGGGTGAGGCACCGTTCACGGGTCCCAACGGCCAGGCGATCATTGCCAAGATGATCACGGAAGATGCACCATCGCTCCGCGCGCACCGACGCTCTGTGCCGCCGCACGTCGAAGCCGCCGTGTGGCATGCGCTGGAGAAACTCCCCGCTGATCGCTTCGCGACAGCTCGTGCGTTCGCCGATGCGCTGTTGATAGACGCGGCTGTCGCGCTCTCCACATGCCGCGGCGACACGCATGCACATCACGGACAGCGCGCACGGCTCTTCGCCGTGTGGCCGTGGATGACCGCGCTGGTCCTCAGCGTTGCCCTGGGGACGTGGGGAACGCTCCGCGGCCGCGACGTGCACCGGAATACCGTCCGATTCTTCGTCGACCTGCCGCACGATGACCCGCAGGTGCAGGGCATCGCCTTCGCTCCGGATGCATCCTCACTCGTGTACGCGGGGCCGTCGGAGCTCATGTTGCGCTCGATGAGTGATCTCTCTGTACACCGAATTCCAGGGACGACGGGTGGAACTGCGCCGTTCTTCTCGCCCGATGGCGCGTGGATCGGCTTCATCGCGGAAGCAAAGCTGAAGAAGGTACGCATCAACGGAGGTGCACCAGTCGTCATTGCGGATTCTCTCGAAACGCTCGGCGGCGGCGCGTGGGCACCCGACGGGCAGATCATCTTCACCGGAACGAATCTCGGGCTCGTCAGCGTCTCGGCGAACGGCGGCCGAGCACGTGTCATCACGAGGCCAGCGCGCGGCGAACGCCACATGTGGCCGGACGTCCTCCCCGATGGGCATGGAATTGTCTTCACCATCTGGCGAGGTGCGCTGCAGACCGCCGAGATCGCTGTTGCGACCGCTGACGGAAAGATCACGCATCTCGGACTGCACGGCGTGAACGCTCACTATGTCGACGGGCACCTGGTGTTCGCGCACGAGGATGGCTCGCTGGCATCGGTTCCTTTCGACCCGGCGACACGGCGGGCCGGATCGGAAGACCATCTGGCGAACGAGATCGCAGTCGAGCTCATCCAGGTCGCCAATCCGGGCGCCGCCAACTACGCGGTCTCGGCAAGCGGATCGCTCGCGTACGTGCGCGGCGCGCTCCCTAACCAGGCCGTCGTCATGGACCGCGCCGGAACACTGCGGCCGCTCGCGCTCGAGCCGCGAACGTACGCACGGCCGCGCTACTCTCCCGACGGCCGCCGCGTTCTGTTCGATACCCGCGTCGGCGCCTTCGGCGAGATATGGCTTTATGATATCGGCTCCGCGACAATGCAGCGACTGTTCGCTGGCGATGATGCGCACCAACCGGAGTGGAGTCCCGATGGCAACCACATCGCGTTCACCGCGAGGAGCGATACCAGCGGCGAGGATCTCTTTGTGATGCCCCTGGACGGGAGCGCTCCACCCGAAAAGATTCTCGGGGCGGCCGGCGATCAATACGACGCCACCTGGACGCCTGACGGTCGGTCATTGATTTATATCTCGGACGATCCGTTCCAGGACTTCGGGATCGTACGACTGACTGACGGGCGACCGTCGAAGTGGCTCGACGCGGGCGCGCTTGGCAGGACACTGCTCGGACCCCGCATTTCTCCCGACGGCCACTGGATCGCCTACTGGTCCGATGAGTCCGGACACAGCGAGGTATACGTGCGCGCGTTCCCCCGCAATGGCGGCGTCGTCCAGATTTCCTCTGGCGGCGGCACTGAGCCCGTGTGGTCGCGCGACGGACATGAGTTGTTCTATCGGCAGGATGACAAGCTCATAGCGGCATCACTGGTGACACGTCCCGGATTCACGGTGACCGGCCGGCATCTGTTGTTTGCGCAGAGATTCGAAACTGATGGTGGCCACGCATACTACGATGTCGGTCCGAACGGAAAATCGTTCATCTTCCTCAAGGAAATCGAAGCGCAGGCACAGCTCGTCGTTGTTTTGAACTGGAGCGACGGCTTCATGCGGAATTCGTCGAAACGATAGCGCAGGAATTCGCGCTTATGACGCGGGTGGCGACATACACCGAACACGCTAATACTTCAACCCCCCAGCCTCCGCGAACTCCCGCATCATCTTCTCCTGCTCCTCCGTCAGATTCTCCGGCGCGGCGATCGTCACCTCAACGAGAAGATCGCCTTTCTCGCTTCCCTTCTGCACGCCCTGGCCGCGAACTCGAAACCGCTTGCCGCTCGGCGTCCCGGACGGAATCTTGATCGCGACCTTCTTGTCGTCGATCGTTCGCACGCTGATGCGAGACCCGAGCGTCGCCTGTGCGATGTTGAGCGGAACCGATGCAATGAGATCGAGCCCTTCTCGCTTGAAGAACCTGTCCGGCTGCACTACGAATTCCACGATCAGATCTCCAGCGGGCCCGCCGTTCGCGCCGCGTCCGCCCTGACCCTTCAGCCGAACCTTGGTACCGCTGTCGGATCCCGGGGGAACGGTGATCATCACCTTTTTGCGAGTGCGAACCTCGCCGCTTCCGTTGCATGTGGGGCACGGCTGCGACGGTACCTGTCCGCGTCCCAGGCAGACGGGGCACGGCCGATTCACCGCAAAGCCGCCCTGACCGAACGAAACGGTCCCGCGGCCTGAGCATTCCGGGCAGATGCGCATCGATGCGCCCGGCGCAGCGCCGCTGCCGTGGCACGTTTGACACTCTTCCGTGACTTCGAGCGTCACCGGAATCTTCCCGCCGGTCACCGCGGTACGGAACGGCACCTCGACCTGTGTTTCGACACTCTGGCCGCGCTCGGGCGCGCGGCCGCGACCACCGGCACCGGCCGGCCCGCGTCCCGACTGATTGAAGATCGAGCTGAATAGATCGCCCAGCCCTCCGAGACCGCCGATATCGACATTGCTGAAGTCGAATCCGGCGGCACCCGGCCCGGCACCTGGACGACCGGTCGAAAAGCCGCCAGGCGACCCGCCACGCGCTCCGCTGAAGCCCTCGAAGGCGCCGAGCCGGCGCATCTCGTCGTACTGCTTGCGCTTCTCCGCATCGCCAAGGACGTTGTTCGCCTCCGAGATTTCCTTGAAACGCTCGGCGGCCTTGGGATCGTTGGCGTTTGCGTCTGGATGGTACTGCTTCGCGAGCTTGCGGTAGGTCTTCTTGATCTCGTCCTGCGAGGCGCTCGACGAGACGCCAAGCACACCGTAGAAATCCTTCGTCTGAGCCACGTGCTTACTGGTACTGCTTGACTACTACGCGCGCCGGCCGGAGCAGCTGGCCGTTGAGCATGTAGCCACGCTGGTAAACCTGCGCGACCATGTGGTCCTCGTCGGGTGTGTCCGCCGCCTGGGTGGATACGGCCTCGTGCAGGTTTGGATCGAATGGCAGCTCGACCGGGTCGATTACCTCGACGCCAACACTCGCCAGCGCCTTCATGACATTGCGCTCGACCATCTCGACACCCGTGACCAGCGTCGCGCAATCGGTCACGGCAGGGTCCACGTGCGCGAAGCGCGACAGATCATCCAGTGAATCGAGCAGCATCTTGATGAGGTCGCCCTGCCCGCGCGCACGTGCCTGCTGGGCTTCCTTCGCCGTGCGCTTGCGGTAGTTGTCGTATTCGGCCGCGAGCCGCAGATACCGGTCGCGTTGCGCCTCCAACGGGCCGATCTCTTCGGCATCGCCCGGTGTCCGCACGTCAGCCTGCTCAGCCGCCGCGGAAGGTCGCTGAACGGAACCGTCAGTTCCCAGTTCGTCGGAGTCGTTGTCGAACGGATTTTCGTTTTGCATTTCAGGTTGCTGGCGTTTTGTTCAGATCCAGAACAGTACGGCGTATCATATCGAGTGCCGCCTGCGCGGCCCGATAGCGAATCTCGTCGCGATTCCCGATGAAGTGGAAAACTCGTGCCTTGGCGTACGGAGTGATAGGGGGCTGGTCATCCGAACGTGGCAGGGGCGGTCTCCCTTCCGAGACATCGACAGCTATCCAGACGGTTCCTACTGGTTTTTCAGGAGTTCCGCCACCGGGTCCCGCGATTCCCGTAATTGATACACCGATCTCGGTCCCGAGTCGCACGCGGATGCCCTTGGCCATCTGGAGCGCTACAGGCTCGCTCACTGCACCGTGCTCCGCCAGGTCGGAATCCAGGACGCCGAGCAGCTGCCGCTTCACACGATTGTCGTATGCGATCAATCCACCGTGGAACACGTCGCTCGCACCGGCCACGTCCGTGATGTGCGCGCCGAGCATTCCGCCAGTGCAACTCTCCGCGACGGCGATGCGCATGCTTGCGTCACGGCAGAGGCTTATCACAACCGACGCGAGACTTGCGCCATCGTCGCCGTAAATGACGTCGCCGAGGCTGTCGCGGAGGACATCGGAACCCTGGGCGAGGAGGGCGTCGGTGTCCGCGGACGAGCGCCCTTTTGACGTGAGTCGCAGATCCACACCGGCGATGCCTGGAAGAAATGCAAGCGACAGCCCGTTGAACCCCTTCCCGAGCTCGCCGAGCCTGTCGGCGATCGACGACTCACCGATTCCGGTGGTGCGCAGCGTGGCTGATCTGATCACCGCGCCGTCGCCCGCGAGCGCGGCGATGCGTGGACGCAGCGAGTCAGTGAACATCGCACGAGCTTCACGTGGAACGCCCGGCAACGTAGCGACCCAACGGCCGTGCTCATCCGTGACCATCACGCCAGGCGCGGAGCCGACCGGATTGGCGATGATCTCCGCGCCGCGCGGAATCATTGCCTGCTTGTAGTTGCTCACTGGCATCGGGCCCTTGCGTGCGTACGTCACCCAGCGCTGCTCGAGCCACTGCGCGATCGCGTCATCACGCACCATCTCGCGATCGAACAACTTCCCCACAGCCTCGACCGTCATGTCATCCGCAGTCGGGCCAAGTCCACCGGTAGTGATCACGGCTCCCGTGCGATGCATCGCTTCGCGGAGTGTCTGTACGATGACTCCGATATCGTCACCACACGTCGTGTGGCGCGCGACCGTCACGCCGAGACTGGCCAGCTCGCGCCCGAGGATGCCGCTGTTCGTGTCGACGGTGAAGCCGAGCAGGAGCTCATCACCGATGGTTACGATTTCGACGTTCAATTGCAGGACCGGTCAATCGTACATGTGCCGCGGAATCGATATCCCGCGTGGCGCGCTCGTCAGTGCGTCTGACCCACGAAGACCCGCGCGTACTGTCGCACGTACAGCCACAATGAGTACAATGTAAGCACCACGGCGGTGACCATGGCCAGCGCGCCGACAGTCCCGTTGAACAGAGCGAAAGCGCGCCACTGCGCCGAATCCCATCCACGCTCGGTCGCGATGGTGAGCGCGCCGAACCAGAAAAACGCGCTACCCACCCAGAGTGATTGGAATGCCGTCTTCCACTTGGCCGGACCGATGGCCGATATGACGTGCCCGCGGCGAGCGGCAGCCTGGCGGAACAGCATCATGAAGACCTCGCGGCTGACGATGATCAGCACAACCCACCACGGAAGCGGAACGGAGCCGATAGGCGTCATGAATGCGAAGTGGGACGCCTCGCCACTGCGGTCGAGCAAGGGCGCCATCCAGTTCGCGCGTCCCGCCATGAGGATGCTCATCGGGATGAGCGTCGCGAACAGGAGCAGCTTGTCGGCCAGAGGGTCCAGCAGGCGGCCCGTGTCGGTTACGCTATTGCGGCTACGCGCCAGGTGCCCGTCCACGTAGTCCGTCACGGCCGCGACCACGTAAAGTGCGAATGCCGAGTACCGGATGGTGGACGATGGAAAGAACGGCAGCACCCCTATGAAAGGAGCCGCCGCGATTCGTCCCACGGTTATGGCATTCGGAAGATTCATTTCCCTTACGCTAGCGACTTCAGCACCATTTTGCTAACTGCCTTGAGTGTATCAAACACTCCGTCGCCCTGAACCGCAACCGCTTCGAAGTAAGGCGCCCGTCCGACCCATTCGCCCGTGCCGATCTGCTCGGTGAGGTTCTCGTTTGCGTGATAGGGATCGGGGGCGAGAATCTGGCGGCCGGCGTCGTCGACTTCCCAGCCGGGGTTGAGGCTTTCCTGAAGCTGCTGCAGCGGTGCGGCGTTCGACAGGTCACGTTTGTTGTACTGAATGACGAACGGCATCTTGGTGAGATCGTAGCCGTATTCCGCCATGTTGTCATACAGATTCTGCATCGACTCCAGATTGGCTTCGGTGCGATCCAGCTGCGAATCAGCGACGAAGACTACGCCGTCGACGTTTTTCAGAATCAGCTTGCGGCTGGCATTGTAGTACACCTGGCCGGGCACGGTGTAGAGATGGAAACGCGTCTTGAATCCGCGGATGGTGCCGAGGTCGACTGGCAGAAAGTCGAAGAAGAGCGTGCGCTCGGTTTCGGTCGCGAGCGAGATGAGCTTGCCGCGAGTGTCCGGCTTCACCTTGCCGTAGATGAACTCGAGGTTGGTGGTCTTGCCGCCCAGTCCCGGACCGTAGTACACGATCTTGCAGTTGATCTCGCGGGACGCGTAGTTGATCATCGACATCGCGCGCTACCAGTTGAAGAGCTCGTCGATTTCCGCATCTGCACCATGTAGCAGATTCGGACGAGACGGCTTTTCTTCGCGCGAGCGCGAGAAGATCGCGTCAATCACCACGGTCAATTCCTGAACGGCCTGTTTCATTCGTAGTCTTACGAGCCCCAGGGTGGTACGGTTGTCGAAGAGAACCACGAGGATGAGCCGGCGTGCGACATCCGCGAGATAGATGGATTCCTTTTCGCCCTGATGAAACAAGGTGCTGAAATCACTCTCACCAACGAGTTTCGCGAGCTGATCGTTCGCGCTGAAATCCGCAGCGGTAAGAGTCGCGAAAGTTGTCGGGTCGAACGTCGGCTGTTCGCCCACGGTCGCCACGAGCTGGCCGGACCGATCGACCAGCAGCGCGGAGCGCGAGTTGGTATCGGCCAGGAATCGCTGCAGCGAGTGGGTGATGGCGACGGAGTCTTCTTCCGTGAACGACCACGTCCCCGACCCGCCTGACTTCGCGCTACCACCTGCCATCATTCATCTCCATCTAGGCCAGGGCCCTTTCAACGTGCTTGAGTAGCCGCACCGCCCGTCCCCGAAGCATCGGGCGGGACTCCCAGGCGATGTATTCGCGCAGAAGGTGGGCTGTGGCGACGGTCGGCTGGCCGGACAGGTGTCCCAGCGCCGCGAGCCGCCTCACAGGATGACGACTGAACAGGTCTCTTCGGTACGCATGCTGTGCGCCCGACCAGGTCGCAAGACCCGTTACAAGGCCACCGAGAAGTCCGGCGACGAACCAATCCCGATTCCTACTCACAATTCTCACTCATGATTCCTGCTTGTTCGACTGTCATTGCATGACTCTCCGTGCCGAAAGCGCCTGGGCGATGGTCACGCCATCGGCGTACTCCAGGTCACCGCCGACTGGCAGCCCGCGGGCAATCCGTGAAACGGTCAAGGGGTAGCTCGCCAGCCGACGCTGAAGATATAACGCGGTGGCCTCGCCCTCGATGCTGGGATTCGTCGCAATGATCAGCTCCCGCACCCCGCCCGCGGCCACACGAGCCTCCAGGTCGCCGACGGCAAGATCCTCCGGTCCGATCCCGTCGAGCGGCGAGAGCCGGCCGCCCAGAACGTGGTAAGTCCCGCGAAACTCTCCTGCCCGCTCTATCGCCCCGATATCCGACGCCTCCTCCACCGCGCAGACGAGCGCAGGATCCCGGCGCACATCGGCGCAGATGGAGCAGAGCTCGTTCTCGGTGAGGTTATGGCAGCGGGCGCACGGGTGTACGCGCTCCGAGATCGTCACGAGCGCATCAGCGAGCCTGCGGGTCTGGCCCGCGGGCTGCTTGAGCAGGTGATACGTGAGCCGCATCGCCGTCTTGCGGCCAATTCCGGGCAACTTCGACAGCTCGCTCGCGAGATCTTCTATCGCTGACACTCAGAACGGGAGCTTGAACGGTAGTTCCATGCCGCCGGTGAGCTTGCCCATTTCACCCTTGGCGAGCTCTGCGGCTTTTTTCTGTGCATCGCGAACCGCGACCATCACCAGATCTTCCAGCATTTCGACGTCGGCCGGGTTCACCACGCTCGGGTCGATCTTGACTTCGGTGACCTGCCCCTTTCCGTCCGCCGTAACAGTTACCATACCACCACCGGCAGTTGCGGAAACTGTCTGCTTCTCCAGCTCCTCCTGGATCTCCTGCAAGCGGCTCTGCATCTGCTGCGCCTGCTGCATCAGCTTCATGAAGTCAGCCATACAGGAATCTACAGGTTTGCATCAGCTGACAGAACCGCCGACCGTGGTGCTGGCGGCGAGCGGTGCGAGCGCTGCGGCCGACGGATCTGTCAGGTGCTCTCAGTCGAGCAATTCGAGGTCGAGTGCGTCGATTGCGGCGCCCAGCATCGGGTCTTTCGCGCGCAGCATCTGGGCACGCTCCGACCGTAGCTGATCATCGCTCAGGCGCTGAGGCGGCGCGCCCTGCGACGAAGCCTCCATGGCCGAGCGCATCGCAGAAAGTGGACTGCCGCCACCAGGCGACCTGCGCGCCGGTGGCGACGCCGCGTTGCGAGCGGGCTCCAGCTGCGCCGCAGCGGCCGGTGCAGTGGCGACCGATCCTTCCGGCGCGGGCGCCGCAATCTTCGCGCGCCAGTCGGATTGGGCGCCGGCCGACGCACCGGCCGACGTGTCGCCACCTGGTCCGATCCCGCGCAGCACTTCTTCGAGCGACAGTGTGTGATCCAGCAACGCGAAACGCACGAGCAACAGCTCGATCAACAATTGCTGCTGTCCACTCTTGCGGAAGCGGGGCTCCAGATCGCTCAGCACGTTGAGCATGCGAAGTACATCGCCGGACGCAAGCCGCGTTGAATTGGCTCGCAGACGCTCGGTCGCTGCCGCCGACACGTCGGGTACGCTCCCGCCGAGCAGGACGGCGAGCTGCGCACGCAGAACATCGGAGAATCCCGCGAGGAAGATGCCGAAGTCAACGCCCTCGTCCGCGAGACGTCGCACGGCCGCGAATACGTCGGCCGCGCGGCGCTCAACGATGATGTCGAGAATGTCGAGATACTCGTCTTCCGGCACCAGACCGAGCGCTGCGCGCACGGCTTCGGCGGTGATATTGCCTTCGCCGAGTGATGTCACCTGATCGGTGAGCGACAACGCATCGCGCATGGAACCGTCAGCGGCACGCGAGATCATCATCAACGCTTCCGGCTCACGCGGAATCTTCTCCTCGTCCAGGATGTATTCGAGGCGAGCGACGATGTCGGTCCTTCCGATGCGCTTGAGATCGAAGCGTTGCAGTCGGCTGAGCACCGGGGCCGCGGTCTGTGCGATCTTTTGCGGCTCGGTCGTCGCGAAGACGAAGACTACGCGCGCGGGCGGCTCTTCCAGAACCTTGAGCAGTGCGTTCCATGCTTCGCGTGTCAGCATGTGCGCTTCGTCAACTATGTAAACCTTGTAGCGATCGTCACCGGAGGGTGCGTACATCGCGCGCTCGCGCAGATCGCGCGCGTCATCCACGCCACGGTTGGATGCGGCGTCTATCTCGACGACGTCCAGGCTGGATGAGCCACTCCAGATGCGCTGGCAGCTGGTGCAGACGCCGCACGGCTCACCGTCCGGCTGCTTGTTCTCGCAGTTGAGTGCCATCGCGAGCACGCGAGCGAGCGTGGTCTTGCCCGTTCCGCGCGGACCGCAGAAGAGATATCCGTGCGCAACGCGATCGCGCGCGATCGCGCCTCTCAGCGTGTTCGATACGTGGCCTTGAACGGCCACCTCGGCGAACGAGCGCGGGCGGTATTTCCTTGCTAGCGCGAGGGCCATGCGTCTGGTTTGCGGGGCGACACCCGCCCTTCGGAAGGTCCCCGCGAGC
>Ga0134128_10001441_pt1 | contig 30659 bp, 29 predicted proteins | sample KB31754_FD_96462 | JGI IMG/M metagenome (GOLD analysis project Ga0134128, IMG submission 96462) | Terrestrial soil microbial communities with excess Nitrogen fertilizer from Kellogg Biological Station, Michigan, USA - KB3-175-4 | ecosystem: Environmental > Terrestrial > Soil > Unclassified ... | reverse complement strand
GCGATACCCCTGCCTGATGCTCCAGCGGCGACAAAGGCATGGACTTAGCCTACAATCGGCGCTGTCCTGCCTGGGGGAATTTGACCTGGCCAAAGGTGGGGGAATTTAACCTGGCCAACGGGGCAACCTCGCCAAGCATGCCGCGCCAATGCCAGGCGTAGGTGAATACGCGGCTGATGACGCGGGCGACCGTGGCGGAATTCTTCATGGCTTTTCTCCCCCCGGAACGGGAACCGTCCGCCGGAATTAAATGCCTTCCTTGGTCGGCATGATCACGATCTGCTGCATGTTGACGTGCTTGGGCATGGAGACGATGAAGCCGACCGTGCTGGCAATGTCTTCCGCCTTCAGGAAATCAATCGACTTCGATGCGTTCTCTAGCCAGTCGATTGCACCCTGGAAGGTGAAGTGGCCTTGCAACTCGGTTTCGGTGATGCCCGGTTCAATCACCGACACGCGGATGTTTTTCGGCCCCAGCTCCAAGCGCAGGTGGCGCGTCAAATGGCTGACAAAGGCCTTGGTGGCCGAGTACACGGCGAAATAGCCGTACACGTACTGGCTGGCAATGGACGAGGTATTGATCAGGTCAACCACCTTGCCCTGGCTCGCCGCTTCTTCCAGTTGTGGAATGAAGGCCTGGATCACGCGCATCGCACCGGTGACATTCAGGTCGATCTGCGTTTCCCACTCGCGTTGCGGCTGGACGCCGATTGCGCCCGGCAACATCAGCCCTGCATTGTTGAACACCAGGTCCGCATTGCCGAACTGGCTGCGCACGGCCGCCGCTGCCGCCTCGACCGATGCCTGATCGGTGAGGTCGGTGACCAGTGCCAAGGCTTCGCCGCCGAACTCACGAATGGTGGCTGCGACCGCATCCAGTGCTTCTTTGCGGCGTGCCAACAGGGCGATCTTGGCGCCGCGCGAGGCAAGCAGCAATGCGGTGGCGCGGCCCATGCCGCTGGAGGCGCCGGTGACGACAGCGATACGGCCGGTCAGATCTTTTGCGATGGTGTTCATGTTGAATCTCCTTGAGTTGAGTTGCACTTCGTCGGTTGACGGGCTCAACTTTACGGATTCACCGATTCAGCCGGTAGTTGTTATCAGGTAGTATTAATAACAACTTTTAGTTGTTAATTGAGCGCTACACTTTTCACAAGCAATGGTGCCCGCATCGACCGATTATTGAAGCAATGGAAGTGGTATTTCCGAACGCGCTGGAACGAAATTGGGGAAAGGGCGCTAGAGCAGAGGTGTGAAACTTTTATGTGCGATTGAGGCGCAAGAATTGGCGCAGTCGATAGGTCTGCGTCGCTTGGTATTGGATGAAGATGCTGTCGCTACAAGTGCCAACTAACGTACAGTTGCGGCGGATGCAATCATGAAGGTAGATAAGACGGCCCGCTCCTACCGTCTGGATGCCCAACCCCCAATTGATATAAGGGAAGAGCGGGCGCTTGTGTGTGGGCTGCCAACAGCCATTAAGGGTAAAGCGGGGCGCCGAGGCTAATATACCTCACGACTACGTTTTGCGTCCAGCTCTTTCCCGAGATCAAATTTGTCGCCCCAGGCGGTAAACCAGTGATCGTTGGAGGATTGAACAAATGAGAGGCTTGCTGCATCCAGGCCAAAAATCTGTCCGATATTGTCCTTAGTGGCGGTACTGATGTAGGGGCAAATCACGAGATCAAGCAGCAAGATCAGCGTCTCTGCGTCGTTGGGGCAGTGGGCCTTCATATTTTCGAGTTTGTCGATGATGTGTGTCTCAACGAATGCTTTCAACTTCTTATAGCGAACCTTATCCTTTATGTAAGACAGCAGGACCGTGATTGAAAAGTGACTCATAAAACCGGCTGGACGAATATAGCAGCCTGTGTCATTTTTTTCCTCGATCAGGAAGTGTCGTAGAAGTACCGAAACCGGCAGCCAGTATTCTCGGCCGATGTGCGAAAGGGAAATAAGTAAATAGAGGCTCTCAACCTCGCGATGAGCGCCCATCGTATTCTTTTCGAGCTGCTGCATCACATTGTCATGGATGTATTTAAACAGCAAGTGCTTCAATTCGTATGGCTGGCCCTGCGCATGCAGGAAGTCCACTGAAGTCGCGATCATCCTGCATAGGCGAATTGTTTGATTTACCTTCGGGCTCGACGAGTACGCAAAAAAAGCAAACTCCATGATCGCGAGCAGGGCATTGGACAGACGCTTACGATCGCGATCCGATTTTTCGCTCGCGATATAGACTTTCAGGAGCTTTTCGAGCTTGTTTTCGACGATGGCAAAAGTGTAATTCAGTAGGTCGCCATAGGTGACGTTCGCCTCCTTAATGGCCGATTTGTATCGAATGATCAGACGGTTTGCGTTTATGGCGCAGGTGAGGATTTGCTTGGGTGGCGTGGAGGCGTCTTCTTCACATGCCGGGTTGATTTCGTCGTTCAGAAGGGTCGAGATGCGCTCTTTGGCAATCGTAATCTCGGTGATGATCGGCTTTTGATAGTGCTTAATCTTTGCAGTGTTAATGCTCAATTTTTTTGACTTGAGAATCGCTTGGAGCGTCTCGAATATCTTTAGCTGCGTGGATTCCTCGTTGTAAAAAACGAAAAAATCATCTACATATCTGAAAATCTCATAGTCGACCTTGTGGGTCAATTTTTCTCCCGCAGCCAGTTTAATGAGCAGTTCAGCATCGACTGACTGCAAAATGATTTCGGCGAAAATCCGAGAAAACTCCGGGCCAATGACGATGCCGTTGGTCTCATTGTGATTCAGCTTTTGCATGAGGGCATCAAACCGCCCGCCGAAAGTGATTTTCGATGCATGCAGATTGAATTTTGTCTGATCCTTACCCAGAATGGCCCAAGGTAGCGAGTGAGTGTAGATGCTGTCGAAACACTTGCTTACGTCGAGCTGTACCATCGCGTCGTATTTCTTTTCGCAGCGATGGTATTTGTGCGATTCAAAAAAACGATGGATGTTCCGGTATTTTTTGTAGACGAAATAAGAGCCGAGCTGCTCGTACTCCCGGTCTTCTTCCTCCACGCCGGCAACAGGGTCCAGGCGTTCTTCGTGGAGCTTGTCCTTAAAGTAGGCGTAACGCGACACTGATACTGGGCGGCGTATCGAAAACTCGCTGACAGATGTGTGGTATATGATTAACGCGCTGTGCGCTATGTAAAAGCTCGCGACGGCAACCTGATTGCGCGGATGTATGACGCTCAAAGTGCGTCCATCAAGATTGTGTGCGACACGGAAATTGAAAGGGATGGTCACCCACTCGCATTCGCCTGCAGACACGGAGCGGCGCACTTTCTTCTTGCCCCATTCGGTCACAGTTTCGGTCGCGATTATGGTCTTGGTGGGGATTCCGAACAGTAGCCGCATGGTCTGGTCGAGATCGGCTGTGTCGCAAGTCCAACGCAACTGGCCTTTTTCGATTTCGACGTTGTTGTTTTTTAAGAAGCGATAGTAGCCCCGATTGGAAAACGTTGGGGGGACCTCGAACGGCAGCATGTCCGTCAACACGGACCTTTGCTTTCTGTGAACGAGTGCAACGCGTCGTTTAGCCATGTTTCCAGGCCCTCACGATCATCTGCAGCTCTTTCGCACTAAAATTGTGATATTTGCGTTGCTGAAAGCCAGCGGTGAATTTGAGTTTTTTTAACTGCTTTTCCAGGCTGGGGCGGTTGAGTTCTGCGATGCGAATTTTGAGCCGATTGTCAAGCAATTTGAAGCTCGATAAGTCGGTCGCGATCGAATTATTGAAATATATGCCGGTGGCCGCGCTGGCCTTGCTGTTAAAAAGGCGTGTATTACCTGTCAGGAATTTTACACGTCCAACCAGCTTTCTGAAGGCACCTTTCGGGTTGACTGGCCTCTCCAGCCAATAGTCTGCGAAAGCGGCGTTTATCCGTGCACGATATTTCGCTACCTTCGCTGCGCTTGGGCTAATTTCAAGCTTTCCCGATTCGATAAGATAGCGATACCCTAGATATTCAAACTTTTTCGTGGAAGTGTCGCCCAGCTTGAGCTCCGAGGTTTTGTTGGGGTTGTGCGTAAGTCCGTGGGCATTGAAGATATCGATGATTCGATCCTTGAATGAGCCAAGATTTTTGCCGGCGGATGGTCGCGCAAACACGGCCACGATGTCATCAACGAACCGGCAATATAAGACCAAGCCAGGAATTCCCCGGATAGCTTTGTCGACCGGTCTCAGATACAGCTCGGCCAAGTATGCGCTGATGCCAACGCCCCGCGGAATTCCGTCCGTAGCGCTGGATATGTTGCCGTATGAGTCTAGCACTTGCTTGATGTATTTCTTTGATGCAGGGCTCAATAAATGGTCGCCATCTAGTTTTTCGACCAAGCGCTTGCGGTTGATGCTTTCATAAAATGACGAAAGATCGGTGCGAACTAACTCGAAGGGAAACTTACCTCCGAGCATGTCACGAATCTGGCAAACCAAGTCGTGGCGGTTGGCTTGCTTGACACCGTATATGCGATGAATGTTGCGCTGGAGCTGCTTGATGACGAAGAAGGTCTCTGGCTCAGCATCAATGCAAAAAACCGGCTTTTCTTTTGGCCCGATTTTTTTTGAAAGACATATCTTGAAGCTTGGCTTGGCCACTTTCTCGCTAATTTCAATCATCAAGTCATCTACGGCGGATGACTTGGCTGTTTTCAAGGTAGCTAGTTCGGCCTTCAATGAAAACAACTTCGCTTTGAAATCGTCAGCTGGCAATGTAGCTTCGGCTTTTCGTAGCTCACGAATTTCCAGCACTTTATCGCGTACAGCTTGCGTAAACGTTTCGAGCGTCGGGAAAAAGCGTGCTGCTAAGTCCACACCCTTCCGGTTCTCGGCATCGTAGATGCGACGGAAGTTTTCCGCCGTGAACATTTGGTCAAGCATTACTGGCGATTCATTTTATTTAAGTTGATTCCCGCGAGTGGCATTTTTGCCCCTGAAGTTAGGTATCTGCGAACGATTTAGCAAATTTCGGCATTTTGCATCCAAGTCTTTATTATCTGCGTATCCATGTATCAAAGTATGGATGCAAAAATACTGGATGCAAATGAATGTTGCTGAAGGACTACAAACAAAAAACCCGCATCAGCACAGGGCTAGATGCGGGCTTTGAGGCTTCTTCGTACGGGCAGAAGCAAATTCGTGGTGGTGATAGGTGGACTTGAACCACCGACCCCAGCATTATGAGTGCTGTGCTCTAACCAACTGAGCTATATCACCACAGAGCCGAGTATTATCGTGTTGCTGCAGGGCTTTGTCAAGTGATTGCCGGCAATTTCAGCGCGGCGATGCTAATTTCCGGTAAATTCGGCTATTTTGCGCGCAACCTGCTCGGATGCGTCGGGTGCCAGGCAGTCGATGGTGATGCGGCCTGGCATGGACCGCAGCCAGGTCAACTGCCGTTTTGCCAATTGGCGTGTGGCGGCGATGCCTTTTTCGCGCAGGTCCTCCCGGTCGCAGGCGCCATCGAGATATTCCCAGGCCTGGCGGTAACCCACGCAGCGCATCGAGGGCAGCCCGGGATGGAGGTCGCCGCGTGCGCGCAGGCGTTTTACTTCTGCCAACAAGCCATGTTCTTCGTCGGCCAGCATGAGGTCGAAGCGGCGTGCGATGCGTTCGTGCAGCACGCTGCGCTCTGACGGTTCCAGCGCCAAGGGCAGCAGGTCGAACGGCAATTCCTGTGGCGGCTTGTTCGTCAACAGTGACGACATTGCTTGCCCAGACAGTTCGATGATTTCGAGTGCACGCTGGATGCGCTGGCTGTCGTTCGGTTTCAGTCTTTGTGCCGTAATGGGGTCGAGTTGCGCCAGCCTTGCATGTAGCCCTAGTACGCCGATTTGTTCGGCTTCAGCGTCTAGTCTGGCGCGGATGGCGGGGTCGGCTTGCGGCAATTCATCGAGGCCATCCTGCAGTGCCTTGAAGTAGAGCATGGTGCCGCCGACCAGTAGCGGCAGCCTGCCGCGCGCCGCAATCTCCTCGACCAGGCGCAACGCATCCTGGCGGAATTGCATGGCCGAATAGGCTTCGCTGGGGTCGAGGATGTCGATCAGGTGGTGTGGCGCGGCGGCTTGTTCTTCCCTGGTCGGCTTGGCCGTGCCCACGTCCATGCCGCGATAGACCAGGGCGGAATCCACCGAAATGATTTCCACCGGGCGCTGTGCGGCAATGGCGAGCGCGGCTGCGGTCTTGCCCGAGGCGGTCGGGCCCATGATGGCCACGGCCTTGGGTTTTGCTTGCGCCATGCTTATTGCCCGCGCAGGAATAATTTATCGAGGTCCGACAGGCCCATCTGGATCCAGGTCGGGCGGCCATGGTTGCATTGGTCGGCGCGTTCGGTGGCTTCCATCTGGCGCAATAGCGCATTCATCTCCGGCGGTGTCAGGGCGCGGTTGGCGCGCACGGCGGTGTGGCAAGCCAGTGTGCCGAGCAATTCGTTGCGCCGTTCCACCAGCACGCGCGAACCGCCGAATTCGCGCACGTCGCGCAATACGTCGCGCGCCAGCGATTGCGCATCGGCCCGTTGCAAAAGGGTTGGCACGGCACGCACGGCCAGCGTGGTCGGTGACATGACGGCAATGTCGAACCCGAGTGCGGACAAGGTTTCGCGATTTTCTTCCGCCGTGCCGACTTCCACCGCATCGGCAAAGAAGGTGACGGGAATCAGCAGTGGCTGCACCTGCATGTCCTTGGCGTCGAGCGCATTCTTGATCTGCTCATACAGGATGCGTTCGTGCGCGGCGTGCATGTCGACCAGCACCAGGCCCTTGCTGTTTTGCGCCAGGATATAGATGCCGTGCAATTGCGCCAGCGCAAAGCCGAGCGGGAAATCGTCTGCCGGCAAGTCGTCGCTCAAGGCGCGTTCCAGCGGCTTGGCCATGACGGGCGGCGGTGCGTTGAACAAGGCGCCATAGGCAGCCGTATCCTGGCGCACGCCAATGTCGCCATTCTGGAATGGCTGGGCGAATTGCTGCGAGAATGAGCCTTGCTGCTGGTCGCGGAGCCAACTGACGGCGGCCGGGCCGCGTACCGAAGGCGCGCTGCCGCCGTAGAGGTTCGAATCAGCCGGCCAGGCTTCTTCGCTGCGTTCCGTTGACGGTGCCGTCTGCGCCAGCGCACGCGAAACGGCATGGAACACGAACTGGTGCACGCTACGGCTGTCGCGGAAGCGTACTTCGATCTTGGAGGGATGCACGTTGACGTCGACCAGGGCCGGGTCGAGGTCGAGCGCCAGCACGTAAGACGGGTAGCGGTCGCCGTGCAATACGTCCTGGTAGGCGGCGCGAACGGCGTGGGTCAACAGCTTGTCGCGCACGAAGCGGCCATTGACGTAAAAATATTGGGCATCGGCGCGCGCCTTCGACGCCGTGGGCAATCCGGCAAAGCCATGCAGGCGCAAGGGGCCGGCGGCTTCGTCTAGCGGCAGGCGCGCATTGGCGAATTCATCACCTAGTATGCCGGCGCTGCGCTTGGCGAATTCGCTGGTCATCCAGTGGTCGACCGTCTTGCCGTTGTGTGTCAGCGAAAACGATACGTCCGGGCGCGAAAGGGCAATACGGCGCACAACCTCGGCGCAATGGCCGAACTCGGTCTGGTCGGTCTTGAGGAATTTGCGCCGGGCCGGGGTGTTGTAATACAGGTCTTGCACGTCGACGGTGGTGCCGACCGGGCCGGCCGAAGGCGTGGGCGTCGCGCCTTGGTTGCCGGCAATTTCCCAGGCATGGGCCGCGTCGGCGGTGCGCGAGGTCAGTGTCATGACCGAGACCGAAGCAATCGAGGCCAGTGCTTCGCCACGGAAACCGAGCGTGGCCACATTCTCCAGGTCGTTCAGGGACGCGATCTTGGAGGTGGCATGGCGTGCCAGCGCCAGGGGCATCTGTTCGGCGGGAATGCCGCGTCCGTTGTCGCTGATCGAAATCCGTTTGACGCCGCCCTGTTCCAGCCGCACGGTGATCTGCGTGGAGCCCGCGTCGAGCGCGTTTTCCAGCAATTCCTTGACCACGGCGGAAGGGCGCTCAACCACTTCGCCGGCGGCGATCTGCGAAATCAGGTGGTCCGGCAGCGCCTGGATCGGGCGCGGGCCGGCTTTCTCGGCGGAGGCTGCAGCAGTTTGGTTCATCCGGGTGATTATACCGCTTGGCCAGCCCGGGTCTGGTGTATGATGGCGCGCGAAAGGATGTGCCGGGCGGCTTTGCCCAGGAATGGCGCAGCGGAACAGACGATGGGTTTGCTTGACCTGATCTTGCATGTTGATAAATACATGGGCGAGGTCATTCAACAATATGGCTCGCTGATCTATGTGTTGATTGCCGCCATCATCTTTTCCGAAACCGGCTTCGTAGTATTGTTTTTCCTGCCGGGCGACACCTTGCTCTTCATCGGCGGCGCCTTCTGCGCCAGTGGTGCGATGAATGTGGGCTTGCTGATTTTGTTGCTGATTGCGGCTGCGGTTGCCGGCAACACGCTCAATTACTACATCGGTCGCTATATCGGCCACAAGGTGTTCACACACAACTACCGCTGGCTCGACCAGGACGCCTTGAGGAAGACCCACAAGTTCTACGAAAAATACGGCGGCATCACCGTGGTGCTGTCGCGCTTCCTGCCCGTGCTGCGTACGTTTGCGCCGTTTGTTGCCGGCGTCTCGGAAATGACCTTCACCAAATTCCAGGCGTATAACATCGGCGGCGCAACGCTGTGGGTAGGCCTGCTGGTTTCCCTGGGTTATTTCTTCGGCAATGTACCCGTGTTCCATGACCACTTGAATTCCATCGTGCTGATCGGAACGGGCGCTGCCATCGTGCCGGTGCTGCTGAGCGCACTGGTGCGCTTTGTGCGCAAGGGGCGGCGCGCCAGTCCGGATTCCCCTCCACAATAAGCCGCCGCAATAAGCCGTTTGCAATTTCTTGCCTGCATTGGCAATCGGAAATTCCACTGCGCCTATGGCAGGGCTAAGTCTGCACTGGCATCATGTGACGATGTCGCTTGCGCCTTCATTTGCAAGTTCATGCATCTGCCCTTGGAGTTTCGATGAATACCACCACTGAACACACGCTGGCCAAGGTGCCGCAGGTCACGCTGGGTTTTTGGCTGATCAAGATTGCTGCCACCACGCTTGGCGAAACCGGCGGCGACATGGTTTCCATGTCGATGGACCTCGGCTATCTGGTCAGCACCCTGATTTTCGCCATCATTTTTGTTGCCTTCGTGGCCGCCCAGATCAAGGCCCGGAAATTCCACCCCGTGCTGTATTGGGCCACGATTATCGCCACGACCACAGTTGGCACCACGCTGGCCGACTTTGCCGACCGTTCGCTGGGTATCGGTTATGCCGGTGGTTCGACACTGCTGCTTGCATTGCTGGGGGCGTCGCTGTTCACGTGGCAGCGCACGCTGGGTTCGGTATCGGTCAACACGGTCGCCACGCCAAAGGCGGAAGCGTTCTATTGGACCACGATCATGTTTTCACAAACCCTGGGCACGGCACTGGGTGACTGGACTGCCGATACGGAAGGCCTCGGTTACACCGGCGCGGCAATCCTGTTCGGCACGGCACTGGCCTTGATCGCTGCTGCATATTACTGGACAAAGATCTCGCGCGTCGCGCTGTTCTGGGCGGCGTTCATCCTGACGCGTCCGCTGGGCGCGGTGCTGGGTGACTTCCTCGACAAGCCGGAGGCGAATGGCGGCATGGAATTGAGCCGCTATGCCGCTACGGCGGTATTGCTTGGCTTGATTGTTGTCTTCATGCTGGTATTTCCGCAGCGCGCGGCCAGTAAAAGCCACTAAAAGCGTCTGAGATCGGATGTTTGCCGGTCCGAGGTTTGCCCATCGGCCGGCGCAAATTAGAAGTGGATCTGTACGCCCAGGTAGCTGAGGAAGCTGGCCTTTTCGCTCAGTGTATTGTGCAAGTCACGCCCCGCAGAGACCAGCAGCGTGTAATTCTCCGACATATCCCAGCGCGCGCCGAAGTTGGCGATCAATTCCTGCTGCGACGAATTCACGGCTTTTTCATCGTGCAATTCAGTCAGCACTTCAAAGCCCTTCTTCACTTCATGCGTCAAGACCAGGCCGGCAATCCAGCTATCGCCCTGGCCGGCCGGACGCATCCAGCGACCCACTTCGATATTGATGTCGCCGCCGGCAAAGCCGTGCACGAATTCCAGCGGCAGCAGCGTGGCCGTGCCTGTTTCGGCCAGGCCGCGGTGTGCCGCCGACGACGAGGGCGCAAACTGATATTGCGGGTAGGTGGAAATCTGCCATCCGTCTTCGCCGTCATCATAGAAGCGCCAGCGTACGCCGAGCAGGCCATTGCCCAGCCCGCTGCGCGATCCGGCCGCGTCGTCTTCGCGTATCCATGGCATTTCCAGCTTGATCTGGACGCGTTCGCCTATGCCGTAGTTGGTGTCGACGAGCGGCAATTGGTAGGTGGTGCCGCTGTCGGCATGAAAAGACAGCGTGGCGATATTGATTTCCCAGTGCCCGTCGCCGGGTGTGCCGGTGTCGTCGGTGAGCATGGGCGGGCCGCCCGAGGCCAGCGCGGCCGAACTATAGAGCAGTGCGGCCGCAACGGCGGCACGCAATAAACGTCCCGTCATTGACGCTCCAGCACCAGGATGCGGAAGGTGTCGGGAATGCCTTGGCGCTTTTCACCGGCGGCCTGGCCGGGCTTGTAGTCGGCGGCCGGCAGGTAAAGCTTGTGCGTGGCCGGGTCGGCGGCGATGGTGCGCGCACCGGGCGCCGACGTTATCGTTGCCAGCGGCTGGAATTTGCCCGGCGCGCTTTCGCCGGCGACGGTGATCGTGCCATCGGCGCCATTGGCCGAAAATGCCATGCCGTCCATCCAGGCCACGCCGTCCGGGCCGGAACCGATCACAACCTGGGCCAGGCGCTTGCCCTTGGTATCGCTGACGATCATCATCTTGTTGTCGCACACCGAATACAGGCGTTGCTGGTCGTCGATGGCAAGGCCGCTCGGACCGTCGCAGGGCTTGAGCGAGCGGTGGTGTTCCAGTTCCATGTCGTCGGGGTCGAGCACGGCCAGCTCGTTGGTGTCTTCGATGTTGAAATAGATCATGCCATCCTTGCCGGCCTGGGCATACTCGGGCTTGCCGCCGAGGGGCACCGTACCCAGCACCTTGCCTGCCTTGGCATCGATCACGGTGGCATCCTTCGAGCGGCCGTTGAAGGTGACCACACGGCCGCCGGCATAGGCGATGGCGTCGGGCCCGGTGCCGACCTTGATCGTGCCTTGCACCTTGAGCGTGGCCAGGTCGAAGACGGTCACGCTGTTGCTCCTGCCGTTGCTGGTGAATCCCAGGCCCAGGTCGCTTGCAATGGCGATGCCATGCACGCCTTCGGTGCCGGCAATGGTGCCGACCACTTTTTCGCTTTGCGTATCGATCACTTCGGTCTGCGTACCGTGCGACACGTAGAGCCGGTGTGCGGCACTGTCCATGGTCAGGTAATCCCACTTCGCTTCGCCACCGATGGCAATACTGTGCGTCAGCTTGTAGTCCGGGGCGGCAGCAAACGCGCCAATGCAGGGCAGGGCCAGTAAGGCGGCGAGAATCTTGTTCATGGAATCCTTGTGGGTAGGCTTGGGGGCTTATGAATGAATGGCCAGCGGCAGGCAGACGCGCACCAGCGTGCCGCCTCCCGATGCGCCGGAGATGGAAACCTTGCCGGCCAGCTTGCCGACGATGTTCTTGACGATGGACAGGCCGAGGCCGGACCCGCTTTCGCCGGTACCGGTTACGCGATAGAACGGGTCGAACACCTTGGCGCGTTCCTCGTCGGGAATGCCGGGCCCGTTGTCGCTGACTTCAATCACGGCCCAGGCATCATCGACCGAGAGACCGACGTCGACCTTGCTGCCCGGCGCGCAATAGCGGATTGCATTGTCGGCCAGGTTGCGCAGCACGGTGGCCAGGTCGACCGCGTCCGCCTTGACCTTGAGTTCGCAGGCTTGCGCCACGCCAAGGTCGATGTTCTTGGCTTCGGCCAGCGGCAGGATGTCTTCAAACACTTCGCGCACCACGGCTTGCAGGTCGACGTCGCCCGGTTCGGCACGCGGCGCCAGCTGGGTGCGTGCCATCAGCAGCAACTGGCTCACCAGTGCGCGGGCGCGCAATAGTCCTGCCTGCATGGCATCGAAGCGGCTGCGCGTCTCGGGCGGCAAGTCGTGTATCGCCAGGTTTTCCGCCTGCAAGGATAGTGCCGTCAACGGCGAGCGCAATTCATGCGCGGCATCGGCGACAAAGCGGCGCTGCTGTTCCATGGCGATCTCAAGGCGCGCCAGCATGCGGTTGATGGAGGTGACGAAAGGCGCAATCTCGCTCGGCAAGCCGCGCGCATCGAGCGGCACAAGGTCGTTCTCGCCGCGCGCATCGATGTCTGCCGCCAACCGCGCCATCGGCGCCAGCAGGATGCGCAACAGCACGATGATCGCCAGCACCGTCAGCGGAATCAGCACCAGCATTGGCGTGATGGTGCGCCAGGCGGCGTGGCGCGCAATTTCGTCGCGCAGCGACACACGTTGTGCCACCGCCAGGCGCTTGCCCGACTTGAGTGTGGTGACGAAAACGCGCCACTTCTTGGCATTCGGGATGCGGTAGGATTGCATGCCCCCGGGCAGGTCTTGCGGGAACGAGACGTTCGGCTCCGTGCTGCGCGCCGTCGCTTCATTGCGGCCATCCAGGACCTGTAGCGCGATATGCGCCTCCTTGTCGATGATGCCGACACGCACGATTGGGTCGGTCTGTTCCAGGTCGATGCGCTTTGCGTCAACCATGGCGGCGATTTCGCGCAGCTGGTCGTCCTGCAATTCATTGGCATCGTGGAAGGCCGATTGATAGCCGATGGTGCCGCCGATGGCGGTGGCAATCGCAATGATGGCCGACAACGAAACCGCCAGGCGGAATTGTAATGAGCGGGTCATTGGCCTTTGCTTACCATCCATCCCAGTCCCCTGACGTTTTTGATGGCTTCGCTGCCCAACTTCTTGCGCAAGCCGTGGATGAGAAATTCGACCGCATTGCTTTCCACTTCATGGTGCCAGCCATAGATGCGGTCTTCCAGTTCCTGGCGCGACAGGATCGCGCCGGGCCGGATCAGCAAGGCTTCGATCAGGGCAAACTCGCGCCCGGACAGGCGCATGGTCTTGCCGCCAGCCGTGATCTCACGCGTATTCAGGTCGAGCGAAAGCACGCCGTTGTCGAGCGTCGACGCGGCATGGCCGTTGCGGCGCCGGACCACGGCGCGCATGCGCGCCAGCAATTCCGTCATGTCGAACGGCTTGAGCAGATAGTCGTCGGCGCCGAGGTCGAGCCCGGCCACGCGGCTTTCCACCGCGTCACGTGCCGAGACGATCAACACCGGCGTGGCATTGCCCGTGGCGCGCAACTTGCGCAAGACTTCGATACCGTCACGCCCGGGCAGGCCAAGGTCGAGCAGGATCGCATCGTACTGGTGCGTCTGTGCCGCAGTGAGCGCGGACACACCGTCATGCGTCCAGTCCACACTGTGCTCGGCCGAGCGCAATGCGTATTCCATTGCGCTGCCGATCATCGGGTCGTCTTCAACCAAAAGAACTTTCATGTGTTTATACGATGGTCCGGCGTAAGTAAATCATTATGTGATCGTATGCGCAGGAAGCCCTGTTACATATAGGGCCAGATAAATCCATGCGCTTGAAATTCTAGGGGGCAATTCTTAGCTGAAAATTAGAGAAGATCGTTTTTCCGAAAATAAAAAATTCCGTTGTGACGCGGTCACAAGCACGCAAATTTTATTTCAATAGCACCACCTGTCAATTCCTGCAGGTGCTGTCATAGGGAAACGCAGCATCCTATGCTGTAGACCAGGATACGTTGTCATGCTCCTGAAATATTCCCGTCATAGCATTGACACATTCGCCACCTAGGATACGCGGTTTTTCAAACCTGGAGTCCTAGATGAAAGCGTTCGTTCAGAAACCTGTTACCAGAAATGTTCTCCGAGCATTGTCGCTCATGTGCATGATGTCTTCCATTTTTGCGCCTGATTTCGCGCAAGCCCAGCAAGCCACCGATCTCGGTACCGTCAGCGGTTCCGGCAATGGTGGCGGGCAAGGCAATGTGCCGGCCGCAGCGAAAGCCGCGGTGTCGCAAGGCTCGCTCGATGCGCGCTCGGCGCAATCGGTCGTCAGCGATGACTATGTGCGCAACTTCACCACGCCTGAAGCCGACTTCAGCCAGGTGTTCCTGATCACGCCCGGCGCGTTTTCCTTCAGCCCCAACGGCGTGGGTAATGGCAATGCCGCCACTACGGTGCGCGGCCTGACCGACAGCCAGTACCTGGTCACCTTCGACGGCATTCCGTTCAACGACACCAACGGCGTGAGCCACCACTCCTACGTGTTCTTCCCCGGCATGGCCATTGGCGGCGCCGTGATCGACCGCAGCCCCGGTTCGGCTGCCACCATCGGCCAGGCAACCTTTGGCGGTTCGATGAACCTGCTGTCGCGCAACCTCGATCCGAGCCAGCGTTTCTCGCTCACCGGGTCCTACGGTTCCTGGGACACCACGCTCGGCATCGCCGAATACGAAAGCGGCCAGATCGGCCCGGACGGCCGTTCCAACCTGCTGCTCAATGTCCAGCAAATGAATTCGGACGGTTACCAGACCTACAACAACCAGGACCGCCAGGCGTTTTCGGCCAAGTACCAATACCTGCTGTCGCCCTCGACCGTGCTGACGGTCTTCGAATCCTACATGCGTGTGCGCAACAGCCAGCTCGACGCCGGTGCGCCGTCTCGCGCCCAGATCGCGCAGTATGGCGACAATTACCTGAACAGCGACGACCCGTCGAAATCGAATTTCTTCGGCTACAACCATTACAACGTCATGACCAATTTCCAGTACATCGGCTTGAAGTCCGACCTGGGTAATGGCTGGAAGCTCGATGACAAGCTTTACAACTACGGCTACATCAACCACGAAGACATCGGTGGTGCACCGGTGGTCACCACGGCCACGTCAACGGTCAAGTCGCAAGATACGGCCATCGACAAGCTCAACGAGTACCACACCACGGGCAACCTTTTGCGCGCCACGGACGACATCGCCATGGGCACCTTCCGTGCCGGCTTATGGACTGAATATGCCAATAGCAATCGCCATCAGATCCCGACGGACGAATTGACCGGCTGGAACGATGCACCGGCACCGAACTTCAGCGAAACCTATGGCACGACCACGGTCCAGCCCTATGCCGAATTCGAATTCAAGGTCAATGACGACTTCAAGATCACGCCCGGCTTGAAGTACGCCTATTACCACCAGGACTACAACCACTTGCAGTCGCTCAAGAAGACCGGCACGCTTGGTGGCACCGCCAGCAAGACAGGCGACTCGATCTCGGGCGGCTTGCCCAGCGTCGACCAATACGTGACCTACACCGACTGGCTGCCCAGCATCGATGCACATTACTTCATCCAGAAGAACTGGGCCGCCTATGCGCAATATGCGGAAGGCGACTTGATTCCCCCGACTTCCGTGTTCGATGCACCCATCACGGTCAAGAATGGCGTCGCGAGCAGCAGCGTGGCGGTGGAGCCGAAGGTACAGAAGTCGCACACCTTCCAGGTCGGCACCGACTACAAGTCCGACAGCTTCACGATGGACGCCAACCTCTATCACACCAAGCTCGACAACAGCTACAGCTGCAACACCGACCCGACCGACCCGACCACGCAGATTTGCGCTGCCACCGGCGATGAAGTCACGCAGGGTATTGAAGTCGAAGGCACCTACCTGGTCGGCGGCGGCTTCTCGATCTACGCCAACGGCACCTTGGGCACCACCAAGTACCAGGGCGGCAAACTGGACGGCACATGGGTTGCCGGCGCACCGGGCAATACCGAAACGCTGGGCCTGATCTATCAACAGGGTGCTTGGAACGGCGCGCTGTACAGCAAGCGCATCGGCAAGGTCTACAACGACGGCTTGAACCCCGGTGATGGCGCGTATGTGATCGATCCGGTCACGCTGACCAACTTGTTCGTCAACTACGGCTTCAAGGTCCCGGGCAATTTTGCCAAGTCGGCCACGCTGCAGTTTGCCGTCAACAACCTGTTCGACAACCATGCGATCACAGGTATTTCGGGCAACAAGTCCAGCAATCCGGCCTTGAACACGGGCGCCAATGCCTATAGCCCGGCGGCCGATCTGATCACGGAATTGCCTGGCCGTAGCGCAACAGTAACCCTGACGGTGAATTTCTAAGTATTGTTTTTTGTTGAAACCCCGGGAGGGCTCCGGCCCTCCCAACTGAAACCTGGAATATCATGGACATCTCGCATCTTCTCGAACTGGCAAACGATTCCGGCGGCACGCTCTACCTCATGCTGGTGCTGCTTCTGGTCGCCCTGACCGTCATCATCGAACGTACGCGTTACCTTTCCTTTATGGAAAAAGGCGGCGCCTCGCTGATCGCCATGCTCAGGAAGGATGGACGCAACGAAGAATTTGCACTCAAGGGCAAGCTGGCGCAACTGCCGCATGCGCGCCTGTTCGACGTATTGCAAAACGAACCGGCCAATGCGCATCGCGATGCATTCGGCGGCCATCTTGAAGAAGCGATCATGCACGAAGTGCCGGTGCTGGACCGCTCGCTCTGGATTCTCGACACCGTCATCACGCTGGCGCCCCTGCTGGGCCTGTTCGGCACCATCATCGGCATGTTCAATGCCTTCCACGTGCTGGGCGATGCGCAAAACGGTGCGGCCCAGGTCACAGGCGGCATCGCCGAAGCCCTGATCGCCACCGCCTCGGGCCTGTTGATCGCCATCGTCGGCCTGGTGTTCTTCAATGCCTTGCATACCCGTGTGCGCATCGTTCTGCACCAGTTGGAAACCATCAAGATCATGCTGGTCAACCGGCACGACCGCATGCACGGTTCCAATGGCAGCAATGGCGACAGCCGCGGTGCTGTCGAACTCGTGCGCAACAGCGCGAGGGCATAAACATGCGGTACATGGAAACAAAAAAGGCGCGCATCGAGATCATTCCGATGATCGACATCATGCTGTTCCTGCTGGTGTTCTTCGCCATGCTGACGCTGCGCATGATCCCGACTTCCGGCCATGTCACCAAGCTGCCGACCAGTTCGACCGCCGCCACCATTCCACCGCCGAAGCTGCTGGTGGAAATCAGCAGCGACGGCACCTTGCTGGTGGAAAACCAGGTATTGACCGCGACGCAATTGACCTCCTTGCTGCGCGAGCGCGGCAGCGGCAAGACGGCTGTCACGGTGGCCGGCAACGATACGGCGTCGCTGCAGCAGGTGATGAGTGTGATCGACGCCATCAAGGCCGGCGGCGCCACAGAAATCGCGCTCGCCACGCGCAACGCGGCAAAGTAGGGCAACAGCATGATGGCAGATATTGCGCGCCCGCCCAGGCGCAGCTACACCTTGCAGGCCTTTGGCATGGCAGCACTGATCGAAGGGGGAATTGTCGCCCTGGCAGCCGTGCTGCTGGCCGGCGCCCTGGCGCACAAGCCGGCCCCCGAGCCCGTCACGATCACGCTGGCCGACGAGCCCCCGCCTCCGCCTGAAAAGCCGGTTGAACCGAAACCGGAACCTGCCCCCCCGGTTCCACAGCCTAAGCTGAAGACGCCGGTGAAACAGGTAGAACACAAGCCGCAAGCCGCGCCCGAACCCGAGGCGCCACCCGTGGCACAGGCACCGTCACCGGTTGCCGCCACACCGAGCGCCTTCACCGAGCAAGCCCCGGTGCCGCCACCGCCGCCGGCACCGGTTGCGACGGGCCATCCTGACCTGCAGGCAACCTATGACGCCAAGATCCGTGGCGCCGTCAACGCCTGGCACAACGCGCATTACCCTTCGGCGGCGTCGACCATGCATTTTGCCGGCAAGACGCAGGTTGAATTCCACCTGCGCGACGGTGTGGTCAGTGGCGTGCGCATCCTCACCTCTTGCGGTGTGGGTCTGTTCGACCAATCGTCCCTGGCAGCCGTGCAGGGCGCAAGTTACCCCGAGGCACCGGCGGAATTGCGCGGGCATGATAATCTCTACCAAATCTGGGTCGAATACAGAAATTAGGCCTGCACACTGCAAAGCAAAGCGAGAGGATCAAGATGTTCCCAAGGTTCACCCTGCGCCTGATATTGTCATGCGCCGCAGCCGCCGCCATGCTCGGCGCCTGCGCCGGCAACAAGGCACCCATTGAAGACCGCCCCGGGCACGACAACATGTTCATCGTGCTGGGCGAAGGCGGCACGCCGGTGGCACGCCTGATCACGCGGGCGGCGGTCTGTCCGAGGATACGTATCGACGGCGCCGATTTCACGATGAACCTGCGCGCCCGCGCCGATACCTTGCCCTTGCGCCCGACGCGTTCCGCGCCGGAAGACAGCAAGCCTTCGGCATTCCCCGTGCAGACCTGCGAAAAGGTGATTCCGCCCGATTCGAAGAACGTCATGATCGAAGGCAACATGCTGCCCCTGCTGCCGGCCACGGTCAATCGCATCGTGGTCATTGGCGATACGGGTTGCCGCATCAAGAAGAGCGACAATGCATCGCAGCCCTGCAACGATGCCGCGCAATATCCGTTTGCGACCGTGGCCGCCCATGCAGCAGCCTGGAAGCCCGACCTGGTGGTGCATGTGGGTGATTACCTGTATCGCGAAACCATCTGCCCTGAAGGCAATGCCGGTTGCGCCGGTAGCCCTTGGGGTTATGGCTGGGATGCCTGGCGCGCCGACTTCTTCCGCCCCGGCGAACCGCTGCTCCATGCCGCCCCCTGGGTCATGGTGCGCGGCAACCACGAATCCTGCGCGCGCGCCGGGCAAGGCTGGTGGCGCCTGATGGACCCGCGCCCCTTGCTGCCCGGCCGCGATTGCATTACCGCCGCCAACGACGACAATGGCGACTATAGCGACCCTTATGCCGTGCCCATCGGCAATGGCGCCCAAGTCATCGTGTTCGACAGCTCCAACACCACCGGCGGTGCAATCAAGCCCGGTGACCTGCGTGCGGTCAAATATGCCGACATGTATCGCAAGGTCGATTTGCTGTCACAGCAAGCCAGTTACAACATCAGTGCCGACCACCACCCCATTCTGGGCTTTACGGCCAAGGAAGGTGGCAAGCTCATGCCGGGCAACGGCGGCTTGCAATCGATATGGGGCCAGCAAGGCTCGGGCCTGATCCCGCCCCGCATCGACATGATGCTGTCGGGCCACGTGCACGTCTGGGAGCAGGTGAGTTTTGCCGGCCGCGAATCCACCCAACTACCCAGCCAATTCATCGCCGGTTTTTCCGGCACAATGGAAGACACGGTACCGCTGCCGGCGCAGATACCGCAGGGCGAGAGCCCGGCGCCGGGCGCCATCGTCGAACATTTCTCGTCCTGGGTTGATGGCTTTGGCTACATGACCATGGAACGCCAGGGCAAGGACAACTGGGACGTCAAGATTTGGAATGTGGCGGGGCAGCAGGTCAATGCCTGCCATGTCGATGGAAGGAAATCGGTTTGTGACAAGGCGCAGGTGCCGCCTTTCAAATCCTAGCCGCGGCTCGGCTGCTTCAAGCCCTCATCTCCCGTGAAGACGGGGATGGGGGCTTTGTCATTGGGGCGTATCGACCAGCCCCATTTCCGGGCTGGTCATCAATTTGTCGATATCAATCAGGATCAGCAAGCGTTCGTCCAGGGTCCCCAGACCCGTCATGAATTCCGAATTGAAGGCCGTGCCCATGTCGGGCGCCGGCTTGGTCTGCTCCGGCGTGAGCGCAATCACGTCCGACACGCTATCGACCACCATGCCGGCAATGCGCCCGTTGATATTGAGGATCACCACCACCGTCAACTGGTTGTAGGTCGGCTCGGCCAGCTTGAACTTGATGCGCATGTCGACCACCGGCACGATAGCGCCGCGCAGGTTCATCACCCCCTTGACGAAATCGGGCGCGTTGGCGATGCGCGTCGGCGTTTCATAGCCGCGCAATTCCTGCACCTTGAGGATATTGATGCCGTATTCTTCCTTGCCCAGCTTGAAGGCCAGGAATTCATTGTTGCCAGCTTCGGAACCTGCATCGGCGTTGCTCTGCGTCATGGCGCAATCCTTCCCGGAAAGGCGTGAAACACGTCCCGCTCAGGCTTCAGGTCAGCCGGTTCTTCGCCAGCGGCGGGTTCTTGGCAAAGTACTTCTTGATGCCTTTCAACACGGCATCGGCCATCTGGTCCTGATACGTATCGTCGGTCAGTTTTTCTTCTTCTTCGGGGTTCGAGATGAACGCCGTTTCGATCAGAATGCTGGGAATGTCCGGGGCCTTCAACACCGCAAAGCCGGCCTGCTCGACCGCGCCCTTGTGCAATTTGTTGATGCCGCCGATCTCGCCCAGCACGTCCTTGGCCAGGCGCATACTGTCGTTGATCTGTGCCGTGGTGGACAGGTCGAGCAGCACGCCGGCCAATTGCGCATCGTGCGACTTGATGTTTACGCCGCCGATCAGGTCGGCCGAATTTTCCTTGTTGGCCAGCCAGCGCGCGGTAGTGGAAGAGGCGCCTTTTTCCGACAGCGCGAACACCGACGAGCCGCGCGCGGTCGGTTCAATGAAACCGTCGGCATGGATGGAGACGAACAGGTCGGCCTGCACCTTGCGCGCTTTTTGCACGCGTACCGGCAGCGGCACGAAAAAGTCGGCGTCGCGCGTGAGCATGACCCGCATGTTGGGTTGTTCCTCGATCCTGGCCTTGATGCGTTTGGCAATTTCCAGCACCACGTCTTTTTCGCGGTTGCCGCCGTGGCCGATGGCCCCGGGGTCTTCACCGCCATGGCCGGGGTCGAGCGCAATCGTGATCATGCGCGTGACCTGCGGTTTGGCGGGTTCTTCTTCCGGAGCGTTGCGCTTGGGTGAAGGCGTCAGGTTGGGCGAAGGCTTGTCATCGCGCCATTCGCCGCGTGCGATCAGCGCGGCAATCGGGTCTTGCGCCGTGACGGGGTAGAGGTCGAAGATCAGCCGGTGCTGGTAGCCGGCCACCGGGGCCAGCGTGAACACCTGGGGGTTGACTTCTTCCTTCAGGTCGAACACCAGGCGCACCACGCCGGGCCGGTTTTGCCCCACGCGCACCTGCTTGATATAAGGGTCGTCGCCTTGCACCTTGGCCACCAGGTCTTTCAGGGCGGCGTTCAATTCCAGGCCCTCGATGTCGACCACCAGCCGGTCCGGGTTCTTGACCAGGAAATGGGTGGCTTTCAGGTCGCTATCGTTTTCCAGCGTCACGCGCGTGTAGTCTTCCGAAGGCCAGACTCGCACAGCCAGGATCTGCGCGGCACGCGCCTGCCGGCTGGGCAAAGTGGACATCACGGAGAGCAACAGGGTGGCGCCGGCTTTCAACACCGTGCGCCGGGTGTTGTGTTTGGGGCGGGTTTTTGCGTCAGGCTTCAAAGCGGGTCTTTACAAATTCGGCGCGAACTTCAAACGGTCCAGGCAGCGCGTGCCTTTGGCGGACAATGCCTGCAATTCTACCTCACGTCCCTCGCGCCCATCTGCGGGCAAGGACAAATAGACCGCAATGTCGGGTGCGGGCAACACCGAATCGGCCTTTTCCGGCCATTCGACAATACAGACGTTGTGTTCGTTGAACTCTTCACGAAAGCCCGCATCGAGGAATTCTTCCGGGCTGCCCATGCGGTACAGGTCGAAATGCATCAATTGCAAGGGCCGGCCGGCGATGGTCAGGGCATAGGGCTCGACCAGCGTATAGGTCGGGCTTTTGACGTGGCCGGCATACCCGGCGGCGTGCAGCAGGGCGCGCGTGAGGGTGGTCTTGCCGGCGCCAAGGTCGCCATGCAGGTGGATTGCCAGCCCCGGCTCCAGCGCCTTGGCCAGCGCCGCACCCAGGGCCATCGTGCCGGCTTCGTCGTTCAAATGATTTTGCGTGTGCTGCATCGCTTAAAATACGGAAATCCAGGTTGCTTCCATTATGCAAGAAAACCCCGCCATTGACCTCGAAAACCTCGCCTTGTCGATCAAGGCCTGGGCGCGCGAACTCGGTTTTGCCGACATGGCCGTGGCCGAAGCGACGCTCGCCGACGACGGGCGCGGCTTGCAGGAATGGCTGAATAACGGTTATCACGGCGAGATGGATTACATGGCCGCACACGGCAGCAAGCGCTCGCGCCCGGCCGAACTGGTGCCGGGCACGGTGCGCGTCATCAGCGCCCGCATGGATTACCTGCCGGTTTCTTCCGGTACCGACTGGCGCGCCGTGGAAGCACGGCGGCTGCAGGACCAGAGCGCGGCCACCATCTCGGTCTATGCACGCGGGCGCGATTATCACAAGATCCTGCGCGGACGGCTGCAGCAATTGGCTGAGCGTATCGCCGCAGCAGTCGGTGACTTCGGCTACCGCGTCTTCACCGATTCGGCGCCGGTGATGGAAGTCGCCTTTGCGGCGCAAGCCGGCCTGGGCTGGCGCGGCAAGCATACGCTGCTCCTGAACCGCGAAGCTGGCTCGATGTTTTTCCTGGGCGAGATATTTACCGACCTGCCTTTGCCTATCGATGCGCCGGTTGCCGAACATTGCGGCACCTGCAAGGCTTGCCTGGCGGCCTGCCCGACACAGGCGATCATCGCGCCTTACAAGCTTGACGCGCGGCGCTGCATTTCCTATCTGACCATCGAATTGAAGGGCAGTATTCCCGAAGAGTTTCGCCACGCCATCGGCAACCGCGTGCTCGGTTGCGACGATTGCCAACTGGCCTGCCCCTGGAACAAATTCGCGCAGCGCGCCGTGCTGCCCGACTTCGACGTGCGCAACGGGCTCGATGGCGTCACGCTGGTCGAGCTGTTTGCCTGGAGCGAAGAAGAATTCCTGCGCCGCATGGAAGGCAGTGCGATACGGCGCATTGGCCATGAACGCTGGCTGCGCAATATCGCCGTGGCACTGGGCAATGCGGCGACTACAGATGAGCTTGTAGTTGCCTTGCAGGCGCGGCGCGACGATCCTTCCGCGCTGGTGCGCGAGCACGTGGCCTGGGCGCTGGCACAGCATCACAGCATTTAGCGCAGCACAATGAGGTAAATGCTGCGCCGCACATTGCTATTCGTTTAATTGTTTTCGATGTCAACTACCGTAAGACGCACTTTGCGGCAAGCATACTGTTGTAGTTTGGTCGCGTTCAAAAAAGAAGCCATAAAATTACTGGCGCATTACATAAAGCTTTTGGTAAAGTGCTGACTACTCGAATTTGCCTAAGGTTTGAGCAGATGCAGGTGAGTGGTAGTGAGGTGGTATGCCACTACCGGTTTCGCTCCCGCAGGCAATGCAGGGAACATAAAAATAAGACATACGATTTACGGATTTTGAAGGCGGCGGGGAAATAATAACGGTATTGATACCGAGGATGTACGAGGAGACGTGCGTTTCACATAAAGCCGGTGGGGCACAAGCCAACAACTGGCAGGGAACGCAAGCCGTATTTCGAGGCGCATCGCGAGATGCGCCTTTTTTATTTTCGACCTGTTTCCTGTGCCCACTTTACCCTTGCACCTATGGCCGCACAATACGGCTCAGGTTCATCCTGCATCTACTCCCCTCTATAACAGGTGCCCCATGCTGAAACTCCACGGTTTCCCCGCCAGTAATTATGTGAACATGGTGGAATTCGTCCTGCTGGAAAAAGGCCTGCCCTACGAATACGTGCTGGCCATTCCCGACCATAGCGAAGCCTTTCTCGCGAAGAGTCCGCGCGGCAAGGTGCCGATCCTGGAAACGCCGCAGGGCTTCATCGCCGAAGCCAGCGTCATCATGGATTACCTGGAAGACCTGGGAGGCAAACCCCTGCTGCCGAAAGACCCGTTTGCCCGGGCCAAGGTGCACGAACTGGCGAAGCAGATGGAAATCTATCTTGAGCTGCCGGCGCGCAGTTGTTTCGTCGAAGCGTTCTTCGGCGGGACCGTACACGACGCGATCAAGGCCCGTGCACGCGCGGATTTGATCGAAGGTTTCGCAGCAGTCCGGCGGCTTGCCAAATTCTCACCCTATGTCGCCGGTGCTGAGCTTACCGTTGCCGACAGCATGTTTTATTTTGCAGCGGACCTTGCCGCCTCGGTTGCGCAGAAGCTGTTCGAGATGCCCATGCTCGATCAACTGCCCGGCGCGCGTGAGTTACTGGCCAGGCTTAACGACAATCCGCATATACAAATGCTCAAGGCCAAGCGCGACGCCAGCATGCCGGCCTTCATCGCGGCTGCGCGCGCGAAGATGGCGCCCAAGGGTTAAAATCGGTAGATGCAAAAGATCGCCGCGCAGGACGCCATTTTCTCCGCCATCGTCGAAGCGCCGTTCGGTGCGGTTGGCGTGCGCACTGAAGCAGGCGCCGTGTGCGAACTGACCTACCTGCCTCCCAGCTTCGACGAGAAGGCGCCGGCCGACGCTGTCGCGGAAATGGCCGCGCGCCAGGTGCAGCGCTATCTCGACGAACCCGATTTCCGTTTCGACCTGCCCCTGGCTGAAGTCGGTACCGAATTCCAGCGCAAGGTATGGCAGGTTATCTGTGCGATTCCGCGCGGCCAGGTATTGACTTACGCCCAGGTTGCGAAGCAGATCCGTTCGGCGCCGCGCGCCGTGGGCCAGGCTTGCGGCAACAACTGGTTTCCCATCGTCATTCCCTGCCACCGCGTCACTGCCACTGGCGGCCTGGGTGGTTTCGCTCATCATGACGATGCCAACGGGTTTCACCTGAATGTTAAGCGGTGGCTATTGCGCCATGAAGGCGTCTTGTCTCAGGGCCTGTTGCCATATGATTTGTGAGATGCGTTCAAGCCAAAATGCGTGCTGGCAAGGCTCGCGCCTTCGCAAGCCGTGCAACGCGGCCAGCGCGCATTTTGGCTTGAACCCTTCGGGAAGGTGCCGTATGCGTCGCATGCCGTTGTTGCAACTCCTTGCCGTAGCACCACTACGACGCGTCGCTGCGCCTAGGCCTGCAACGCATACGGCACCTTCGCACTCCCAAATCATATGGCAACAGGCCCTTGGTCTGGATTTCGATGGGCCGTAAGCCTGCGGAAAAACCCGAACTGCAGGCCGGCAGCCAGGACTTGATCGACGAATTCTGCGATACGCTCTGGCTCGAAGACGGGTTGGCCAAGAACACGCTGGAAGCCTACCGGCGCGACCTGAGCCTGTTCGCGCAATGGCTGCAAGGCGAAGGCGGCAAGTCCTTGCTGGTCGTCGAAGCCGAAGACTTGAACCGCTACTTCAGCGCACGCCATGCCACCACCAAGGCCACGTCGGCCAACCGCCGGCTGGCGGTGCTGAAACGCTTCTACCAACTGGCGCTGCGCCAGAACCGTATTGCCGCCGACCCCTGCCTGCGCATGAAGTCGGCCAAGCAGCCGCCGCGCCTGCCCAAGACCCTCACCGAGCAGCAGGTGGAAGTTTTGCTGGCTGCGCCCGACGTGGGCACGCCGCTGGGCCTGCGTGACCGCACAATGCTGGAAGTGATGTATGCGAGCGGCTTGCGCGTGTCCGAACTCGTGCTCTTGAAAACGGTCGAAGTGGGCATGAATGAAGGCGTGTTGCGCATCACCGGCAAGGGCAGCAAGACGCGGCTCGTGCCTTTCGGCGAAGAGGCGCGGCGCTGGATCGAGCGTTACCTGCGCGACGGGCGCAGCGCCATCCTGGCCGGCCAGGTTGACGATGCCTTGTTTGTCACGGCGCGCGGCGGCGCCATGACGCGGCAGATGTTCTGGGTGCTGGTCAAGAAGTATGCGTTCGACGCCGGCGTTCGTGCGCCTTTGTCGCCGCATACCTTGCGCCATGCCTTTGCCACGCACTTGCTGAACCATGGGGCCGACCTGCGCGTGGTGCAATTGCTTCTTGGTCACGCCGATATTTCAACCACCCAGATCTATACCCATGTGGCGCGTGAACGCCTGAAACAACTTCATGCTCAACACCACCCAAGAGGGTAGTAAAATAACAAGAAAACACACTTAGAAGAAAAGATAAATATATGACTTATTCCGTAGTAGACACCCAAATCTCGCCCGAAGGGCGCCTCGAAATCCTCTCCAAGTCTGAAGTCGCCAAGCTGCGCGACAGTGGCCAGGGCGGCTTGTACCGCCTGTTCCGCAATTGCGCACTGGCTGTGCTCAATTCCGGCAATGACGTCGACGACGGCAAGGAACTGCTGGAACGCTATCCCTCGTTCGAAGTCAACATCGTGCAGCGCGAGCGCGGCATCAAGCTCGACATCAAGGGCGCGCCGGCCGAAGCCTTCGTTGACGGCAAGATGATCAAGGGCTTGCACGAACACGTGTTTTCCGTGCTGCGCGACGTGGTCTTCGCCAGCCATGAAATCGTCGACAACCCGCTGTTCGACATGTCCTCATCCGAAGGCATCACCGACGCGGTGTTCCACATCCTGCGCAATGCGAGCGTGCTGACACCGTCGAACAACCCCAACCTCGTCGTGTGCTGGGGCGGCCACTCGATCTCGCGCGTTGAATACGACTACACCAAGCTGGTCGGCTATGAAATGGGCTTGCGCGGCCTGGACATTTGCACCGGCTGCGGCCCGGGCGCGATGAAGGGCCCGATGAAGGGCGCCACCATTGGCCACGCCAAGCAGCGCACGCCTGGCGGACGCTACATCGGCCTATCAGAGCCTGGCATCATCGCCGCCGAAGCGCCAAACCCCATCGTCAATGATTTGGTGATCATGCCCGACATTGAAAAGCGCCTCGAAGCTTTTGTGCGCCTTGGCCATGGCATCGTGGTGTTTCCCGGTGGTGCCGGCACGGCCGAAGAAATTCTTTACATCCTCGGTGTGCTGCTGCACCCCGACAATGCCGACCTGCCGTTCCCGCTGGTGTTTACCGGTCCGGCCAGTTCGCGTGCCTACTTCGAGCAGATCGACCATTTCATCGGCGCGACGCTGGGCAAAGTTGCCCAAGATCGCTACCAGATCATCGTCGGCGATCCGGCGCGTGTCGCGCAAGTCATGCAAGAGGGTATCAAGCAGGTGCGCGAATACCGCAAGGATCATGCCGATGCTTATTACTTCAACTGGCACCTGAAGATCGACGAAGAATTCCAGCACCCCTTCCTGCCCACGCATGAAAACATGCGCAACCTCGCCTTGCATTCCGGCCTGGAAACGCACCAGCTGGCCGCCAACCTGCGCCGTGCGTTTTCCGCCATCGTGGCCGGCAACGTCAAGGAACAGGGCATACGCGCGATCGAAGAGCACGGCCCGTTCGAAATCCACGGCGACTTGGCATTGATGCAGCGCATGGATGAATTGCTGGCTTCCTTTGTGGCGCAGCACCGCATGAAGTTGCCGGGCAAGGCTTATGTGCCTTGCTATCGGGTGGTGAAGTAGGGCGGCAAGATGAGCAAACTGAGCCTCGACCGTATCCTGCAATCGCAAGGCGTGGGCACGCGCAAGTGGTGCCGCGAATTGATTGCAGACGGCGAGGTGTCCATCGGTGGCGAGGCCGTTACCGACTACAAGGCGGCTTACGAAACCGAGGGCCTGGTCTTCACGCTCTACGATGAACAGTGGTTGGTGCGTGAGAAGGTCTATCTGGTCATCAACAAGCCGCCCAACATCGAATGCTCGCGCAAGCCCAGCCACCATCCTGGCGTGCTGACCATCATGCCCGAGGAATTCACCTGGCGTGAGGTGCAACCCGTGGGCCGGCTGGACCACGACACCACCGGCATGCTGCTTTTGTCCGACGACGGCGCGTTCATCCACGCGCAATCCTCGCCCAAGCGCCACGTGCCCAAGCTGTATCTGGCCACCACGGCCGACCCGGTCACGGAAGAGCTGGTCGCCCAGTTGCTGGCCGGCGTGAAGCTGCACGATGAACCCGCACCGCTGGCTGCTCAATCGTGCCGCAAGGTTGATGAACACCAGATCGAGATCGTGCTCGAACAGGGCAAATACCACCAGGTCAAGCGCATGCTGGCTGCCGCCGGCAACCATTGCGCCGCCCTGTGCCGCACGGCCATCGGTGAATTGACGCTGGCTTCGCTCGGCCTCGAAGAGGGCGAATGGACTTACCTGGAACAGGCGCAGCTTGATTTGCTGCGTTGATCATGGCACAGCAAAGGCAAAGGCAGAAACTCGTGGCGCCGCTGCCGATACGCGACGGTGTCGGCCCCAGCTTCCTGTGGATACCGGAAGGGCGCTGGGACAGCCTGCGCCATTTCCTGCTTGAGCATTTCTCCGAGATCGAACCGGCGGCCTGGGATGCGCGCCTGGCCAAAGGCGAAGTGGTCGACCAGCACGGTAGGGTGTTGACTGCCGGCAGCGCCATCACGCGCGGCATGTGCATCTTCTACTACCGCGATGCCGGGCCGGAAACGCCGATCCCGTTCCAGGAACAGATCCTTTATCGCGACGAACACATCGTCGTGGTCGACAAGCCACATTTCCTGCCCGTGACACCGGCCGGGCGCTTCGTGCACGAAACCCTGCTGGTGCGCCTGCGCAAAACCTGCGGCTGGGAAGAACTCGTGCCCCTGCACCGCATCGACCGCGAAACTGCGGGCATCGTCCTGTTTTCGCATAACCCTGAAACCCGTAGCGCATACCAGGCCCTGTTCCGCGAGCGGGCCATGGACAAGACATACGAAGCGCTCGCGCCGTGGCGCGATGCCCTGGAATTTCCCCTGTTGCGCAAGAGCCGCATCATGCCCGGCGCGCCGTTTTTCCGCATGCGCGAAGAAGCAGGCGAACCCAATGCCGAAACCCGTATCGAACTGATCGAACGGCGCGGCGAACATGCGCTGTACCGGCTTGAACCCGTATCTGGCAAGCAGCACCAGTTGCGCGTGCATATGGCCGCGCTTGGCATGCCCATCCTGAATGACGATTTTTACCCCGATGCCCTGCCATGCAAGGGCGACGACTTCAGCCGTCCCCTGCAATTGCTGGCGCGCCGCCTGGCCTTCGACGACCCCCTGAGCGGCGAACGGCGCAGTTTTACCAGCGGCAGAAACCTCGAAGGAAACCCATGAGAACCACCAAGGCCACCGCCGCCGTCGAACGGCTCAAGCGCCGCAGCGGCGACCCGCACTACAAGATGGTGCTCAATTCCGCCGGCCAGCCTTACCTCGTCAAGAGCGAAGGCGGCCAGGATACGGCGCTGTGCGAGCCGATGGCACTCGAAGACTTCGTGCCCTTTGTCGATGCTTTCGGCCCGCAGGAAAAGCGGCGCGTCACCAAGAACGACCTGGCCTTCGAGGCGCAACTGGTCAAGAAAACGCCGGGAAAAGAATAAATGCACACCAGCTTCTGGGAGCAGGACGCCATGCTCGATGCCGACTTCGTCGTCATCGGGGGCGGCATCATCGGTTTGCAGACGGCCATCGAATTGCGCGAACGCGCACCGGCCGCGTCCGTCGTCGTGCTGGAGCGCGGTTTGCTGCCTTCCGGCGCATCGAGCCGCAATGCCGGCTTTGCCTGCTTCGGCAGCCTGACGGAAATCCTGGCCGACATCGAAGAACTGGGTGAGGAAAAGGCGCTGGGTATCGTTGCCCGGCGCTGGCAAGGCTTGAACCGCCTGCGCCGCCGGCTTGACGATGCCGCACTCGGCTTTGAATGTTTCGGTGGCAGCGAACTGTTGCGCGAACAGGATTTGCCTGCGCTCGAACAATTGGAAAGCTTGAACGACAAGCTCTCGCCCCTGTTCGGCCGGCGGATTTTTGCACTTGACGAAGCAGGCTTGAACGGCAGCGGTTTCGGCAAGCGCGTCAAGGCGCTGGTCCATTGTCCACTGGAAGCGCAGATCCACTCCGGCCGCGCCATGCGCTCGCTGGCGAAGCTGGCTGCGCAAAAGGGCGTGGAAATCCATACTGGCGCAGAAGTGACGGCGATCGAGCAGGGCGACGGTTGTGTGTCGATTGCCGTGGCCGGCGGACGTGGCTTGCGTTTCCGCGCCGCGCGCGTCGCCTTGTGCACCAGCGGCTTCACGGCGGGCCTCTTGCCGGAGTGCGGCATCGTTCCGGGTCGCGGCCAGGTCGTGGTGACGTCGCCGATCGCGGATTTGCCCTGGCGCGGCACCTACCACATGGAGCAGGGCTTTTATTACTTCCGCAATGTCGGCCAGCGCGTACTGTTGGGTGGTGCGCGCAATATCGCCTTCGACGAAGAAACCACCAATGAGATGAACCTGAGCGAGTCCATACAGCAGGCGCTCGATACCATGCTCAGGGAAACCATCTTGCCGGGACGCGACTTTGCCATCGAACATCGCTGGGCCGGTGTCATGGGGTTCACCGAGCGCGGCTTGCCGGAAGTGAAGATGGTGGGCGAGCGGATGGCCCTGGGTTTCGGCTGCAATGGCATGGGCGTGGCCCTGTCGGCCGACATCGCTGCCGAGACAGCAGCTTTGCTTGCCTAGAGCTCATTCCATATATAGGCACCTGATGCATTTCCCCCAGAAAGGGCGCTGGCTAGGCGCGCGACGCGTCTCGTAGCGGTGCTACGAGCAAGGACTAGGGCGTGTTGACATTTGACGACATGGCAGCAGAAAAATGAAGCCAAGGCTGTTAACTTTTCACGGTTTGTGTTTACATCCTTACTTTTGGGCGCGAGAAGGATGTTGCGAATGTTGT
>Ga0134128_10001440_pt1 | contig 30660 bp, 39 predicted proteins | sample KB31754_FD_96462 | JGI IMG/M metagenome (GOLD analysis project Ga0134128, IMG submission 96462) | Terrestrial soil microbial communities with excess Nitrogen fertilizer from Kellogg Biological Station, Michigan, USA - KB3-175-4 | ecosystem: Environmental > Terrestrial > Soil > Unclassified ... | reverse complement strand
CGATCGCAAGCGCGGCGCAGCCGGGCGCAGCGGGTCGCCACCAATGTACGAGAGGAGTGTTCGAATGTCCTGGGACTTTTCAACCGAGCCGGAGTTCGAGGAGAAGCTCGAGTGGATCCGCGGGTTCGTCCGTGACGAGGTGGAACCGCTGGAGGTCCTCTTCGGAGGCTGCGAGTTCCTCCCGCTGAACGACGAGCGGCGCCGGATCGTCGACCCGCTCAAACAGCAGGTTCGCGACAAAGGTTTGTGGGCACCACATCTGGGCTCGGAACTGGGTGGGCAAGGCTTCGGCGCGGTCAAGCTGACGTTGATCAACGAGATCCTGGGCCGCAGCCCCTGGGCGCCGATCGTGTTCGGAACGCAAGCACCCGACACCGGCAACGCCGAGATCATCGCCCGCTTCGGCACCCCGCAGCAGAAGGACCGCTACCTGGCGGGCCTGCTGTCCGGGGAGATCTTCTCGTGCTTCTCGATGACCGAACCGCAGGGCGGCGCCGACCCGCGGGTGTTCACCACCCGCGCTGTTCGCGACGGTGATGACTGGGTGATCACCGGCCGAAAGTACTTCTCCTCCAACGCCTCGGTCGCGTCCTTCTTCATCGTCGTCGCGATCACCGATCCCGACGTGCCCGTCCATACCGGCGCATCGACGTTCCTGATCCCGGCCGGGACCGAGGGGCTTGTCCTGGAAGCCAACCACCACCTGGTCGGCGCCGACCCGCACGAGCCGGGGCATTCCCTGGTGCACTACAACGATGTGCGAGTGCCCGCCGACGCCCTGCTCGGAGAGCCCGGTCAGGGCTTCCCGATACTGCAGACCCGGCTGGCCGGCGGGAGGCTGCATCACGCGATGCGGTCCATCGGGATGGCGCAGCGCGCCGTGGATATCATGTCGCGGCGAGCGAAAAGCCGCTTCACCCAGGGCAGCCTGCTGGCAGACAAGCAATTGGTGCAGGAGTTCGTCGCCGATTCGTACACCGAGTTGATCCCGTTCCGGCTGACCGTGTTGCACGCCGCCTGGCTGATCGACAACGGCGACGAACGCGCCGCCCGCGCGGAGATCGCCGCCTGCAAGATCCTGGCATCGCAGGTACTCAAATCGATTGCGCTGCGGGCGATTCAGGTGCACGGGGCGCTGGGGCTCACCGACCAGCTGCCGCTGGTCAACGTGTTGCTCGGCGGCATCGCGCTCGGCCTGGCCGACGGGCCGACCGAGGCGCACAAGGTAAACCTGGCCCGGATGCTGCTCAAGGGCTACGAGGCCGAGGAAGGCGACTGGCCCAGCGAGATGCTCGACGTGCGGCGCGCGGCAGCGCGGGCCAAATACGGTGACCTCGTTGACCTCTGACCGCGTGACCGCGGCGGTCGAGCGCGCGCTGGATGACCGTCAGCGGGAGGCTACCGAGGAGGTCGAACGCATTCTGGCCGCGGCGGTGCGCGTCATGGAACGCGCGGCACCCGAGCCGCCCCGGGTCAGCGACATCGTCGCCGAGGCGGGTTCGTCGAACAAGGCGTTCTACCGCTATTTCGCGGGCAAAGACGAGCTCATCCTGGCCGTCATGGAACGCGGGGTGGCCATCGTCGTGTCCTACCTCGAGCACCAGATGGCCAAGGAATCCAAGCCGCACGACAAGATCGCGCAATGGATCGAGGGCACGCTGGCGCAGGTGGCCGACCCGCACCTGATCAGCATGACCCGGGCGGCGGCCGGACAGATGTCGGCCGGCACGAGTTGGCGCGCGGCCGACCAGGACATGATGCGGCCGCTTCGCGAGCTGCTCGTCGAACCCGTTGCCGCGCTGGGCAGTAGCGACATCGAACGCGACGTCGAGGCGGTGTTCAGCTGCGCGGCGGCGACCCTGCGCCGCTACGTGGGCTCGGCCGAGGAGCCCGAGCCCGACGACATCGCACACGTCGTGCGGTTCTGTTTACGTGGCCTGGGGGCCAGTTGATGCGCGCGGTGATCTGTCGTTCCTATGGCACCCCCGAGGACCTGGTCATCGACGACGTGCCCGACCCCGTTCCGGGGCCCGGCCAGCTGCTGGTGCGGGTGCGCGCGGCCGCGGTCAACTTCCCCGACGTGCTGTTCATCGCCGGCAAGTACCAGGTGAAAATCCCGCCGCCGTTCATCCCCGGCAACGAGATCGCCGGTGACGTCATCGCCGCCGGCGAAGGCGCGCCGTTCGGTCCGGGACAGCGGGTATCCGGGACCACCTTCGGGGCCTTCGCCGAACAGGCCCTCCTGGACGCGAGCCAGGCGGAGCTCGTGCCCGACGACGCCGACTTCGCGTCGGCCGCCGCCTTCGGCGTGACTTATCGCACCGCCTATCACGCGCTGCGCTCGACGGCCGCCGTCACAGAAGGAGATTGGGTCGTCGTGCTCGGCGCCGCGGGCGGGGTGGGGCTGGCCGCGGTCGATCTGGCGGTGGCGATGAAGGCGCGGGTGCTGGCCGCGGCGTCGAGTCCGGAAAAGCTCGAGCTGTGCCGGCAGCGCGGCGCCGAGGCGACCGTCGATTACGACCGGGAGGACCTGAAATCGCGGATCCGTGAACTCACCGGCGACAGCGCGCGCGTGGTCCTGGACCCGGTCGGCGGATCGTATTCGGAGCCCGCGCTGCGCGGGCTCGCGCGTGGCGGCACCTTTGTCACGCTGGGCTAAGCGGCCGGCACGATCCCGGCCATTCCGCTGAATCTTGTGCTGCTCAAAGACATCTGTGTGCGCGGCATGGAGATCCGCACCTTCATGACCGACCGGCCCGATGACGCCGTGCGTGACCTGCACGAGTTGTCGCAGATGTTCGCCGCGGGCACGGTCCGGCCGTACATCGGCGCGCGGTTTCCGCTGTCGGAGACCACCGCCGCGTTGCGGCACGTGGCCGACCGCAAGGTGCTGGGCAAGGTGGTGATCGACGTCGGGTGACGGCGCCCGGCTCTCACGGTGTGACGATGTTGAAATTCGGGTCCGGCGCGTCGAGCACATCGAGAAAGGCCTGCAGCGCGCCCCGGTCACCGGAGAGCTCCAGTCCGGGTGCGCCGAAATCACCCAGCACCAAGGCGAGGAGCCGCATCTCGCCGGCCAGTGTGACGGTAACGGTCGCCGTCGTGGGATCGGGTGCCGCCTTGCGGTGGACGAGCACCCCGTTGCGCAGGGTGAGTCGATAGTTGACCGCCGTGTCGGTGAAGGTGATATCGATGGCGATGTCGCGACCCCAGCCGCGCGGGCCGTTGACCCGGATGGCCAGGCCGTCGAAGATCTGCTCCGGTGTCAGTTGGGAAAGCATGGTGGGGGACGCGACCTGACCCGCGGTGCCGAAGTTGCCGTCGCGCAATTCCATCGCCCCGCTGAGGAAGAAATTGCGCCAGGTCGCGTTTTCGGCACCGTAGGCCAGTTGCTCGAGCGTGTCGGAGTACAGCGCGCGAGCGCCGGCGTGCCCGCTATCGGTGAAGATTGCATGATCCAGTAGAGTTGCGGCCCAACGGAAGTCACCGGAGTCGAACGCGGTCTTGGCGAAGTCGACGACCCGGTCGATGCCGCCCATCGCCTCGACATACCGGGGCGCGAGGGCCTCGGGGGGATGGGGCCACAGCCGGGCCGGGTTGCCGTCGAACCAGCCCATGTAGCGCTGGTAGATGGCTTTGACGTTGTGGCTCACCGAACCGTAGTAACCGTGGGTGTGCCAGGCCCGCTCGAGTGCGGGTGGCATCTGGAACATTTCGGCAATCTCGACGCCGGTGTAACCCTGGTTGAGCAATCGCAGCGTCTGGTCGTGCAAGTACGCGTACATGTCGCGCTGCAGCGACAGGAACTCGACGATGCTGTCACGTCCCCAGGTCGGCCAGTGGTGGGACGCGAACACCACGTCGGCGTGGTCGGCGAAGGTGTCGATCGCCTCGGTGAGATAACCGGACCAGGCGTGCGGGTCACGCACCAGCGCGCCGCGCAGGGTCAGCAGGTTGTGCAGATTGTGGGTGGCGTTCTCCGCCATGCACAGCGCGCGGAAACGTGGGAAATAGAAATGCATCTCGGCGGGCGCCTCGGTGCCGGGCGCCATCTGGAACTCGATCTCCACGCCGTCGATCGTGTGTGTTTCACCGGTGGCACGGATGTCGACGGTCGGGACGATGACGGCGACCTCGCCGGTGGACGTCGCCTGGCCGAGTCCGCAGCCAACCTGATCCAGGGGTCCCCGCGGCAGCTGTGCGCCATACATGTACGTGGCCCGCCGCGTCATTGCCGGTCCGGCGTAAACGTTTTCCTGCACCGCATGCTCGATGAAGCCTTCCGGTGCCAGCACGGCCACCCTTCCGGCGTCCACGTCGGCCTGCGAGGTGACGCCCAGTACGCCGCCGAAGTGATCGACATGGCTGTGGGTGTAGATCACCGCGACGACGGGCCGATCGCCGCCGCGCTGCCCGCGATACAGCGCCAGCGCCGCCGCGGCCACTTCGGTGGACACCAGGGGATCGATGACGATGATGCCCGTGTCGGTTTCCACGAAGGTCACATTGGAGATGTCGAAACCACGCACTTGATAGATGCCCGGCACCACTTCGTAGAGGCCCTGTTTGGCGGCCAGCGCTGATTGCCGCCACAGGCTGGGGTTCACCGACGTCGGGGCGGCGCCGTCCAGGAAGGCGTAGGCATCGTTGTCCCACACCACTCGGCCGTCTGCCGCTCGAATCACGCACGGCGACAAGGCGGCAATGAATCCGCGATCGGCGCTGCGGAAATCCGCGTCGTCCTGAAACGGCAGGAAAAGTTCGCGATGGGCGGATTCGATGACGGGACTGGGGGGCTTGTGGTCCACCATTTGTACCTTGCCATTGACGCGATAGTCCGCGAAACCCGTTACAGCGGTATTTCACCGACTAAATAATGAACACAGCAACAATTTCTCGGGGTTCTGGATTCTCAGTCCAGTTAACCCGCATACTGCCCAGACAGCCCTCAATGCCGAGGGCTGCAACTATCGGGCAAAGGAGAACAGGTGAAGCGTCAACTGACGGTCGCGGTGGTCGGAGCGGCAATTCTGGCCGCGGGTATTTCCGGATGTTCGAGTGGTAATAAGTCGGCTACAAACAGTTCCGCGAGTAGCTCGGGTACCAGCGCGTCGGCAAGCACCGGCGGTGCGGCTGGCACGAAGGTCACCATCGACGGCAAGGACCAGAACGTCACCGGCTCGGTCGTGTGCACAAATGCGGGTGGCACCATCAACATCGCGATCGGTGGCGCAGCGACCGGCATCGCCGCCGTGCTCAGCGACGGCAACCCCCCAGAGGTCAAATCCGTTGGGCTGGGCAACGTCAACGGCGTGACGCTGGGATACACCTCCGGTACCGGCCAGGGCAACGCAACCGCCAGCAAGGATGGCAACAGCTACAAGATCAGCGGCACCGCCACCGGGGTCGACATGGCCAACCCGATGCAGCCGGTGAACAAGCCGTTCGAAATCAATGTGACCTGCACTAGCTAGGCCGATGCGGGCGGTTGCCATCCGTTGGGTGGCAACCGCACCGTGAACTCGGTGTGGCCCGGCGAGCTGTTCACCGCGATTGTCCCGTTGTGCGCCTTCACCACAGCCGACACGATCGCCAGGCCGAGCCCGGTGCTGCCGCCCTTGCGCGAGCGCGAGGAATCGCCGCGGGCGAACCGTTCGAAGACCTCCGATTGCAGCGCCGCCGGGATGCCGGGTCCGTTGTCGACGACCTGCAGCACGGTGTGCGAGGGCTCGGTGCTCAGCCGGGTCGTCACAACGGTGCCTGCGCCGGTGTGGACGCGGGCGTTGGCGAGCAGATTCGTCAGCACCTGGTGGAGTCGCGCCGCGTCACCGGTGACGATCACCGGTTCTTCCGGCAGGTCGAGTTCCCACTGATGATCCGGTCCCGCCACGTGAGCGTCGTTGACCGCATCGAGCGCCAACCGTGACAGATCTACCGATTCGCGCTCCAGCGGCCGGCCGGAATCCAGGCGGGCCAGCAGCAGCAGATCCTCGACAAGGCGCGTCATCCGCTCGGTCTCGGATGCCACCCGGCTCATCGCCTGCGCCACCGCCTCACGGTCCCCGCCATACCGGTCCATCCGTTGGGTCAGTTCGGTATAGCCGCGGATCGCGGCGAGGGGCGTGCGCAGCTCGTGACTGGCGTCGGCGACGAACTGGCGAACGCGCGTCTCGCTGGCCTGGCGCACCGAAAGCGCCTCGGCGATGTGGTCGAGCATCCGGTTGAGCGAGGCGCCGAGTTGTCCCACCTCGGTGGAGGGGTTCGCGTCGGATTCGCGCACGCGCACAGGTAGTTCGACCTCGCCGCGCGACAGCGGCAAGTCGGCGACCTCGCCCGCGGTTTGCGCGACGCGGCGCAACGGTGCCAGGGCCCGCCTGATGATCACGACCCCGGCGATCGTCGCGGCCGCCAGCGCGACCGCCGTGACGATCCCGAAGGTGACCAGCATGCGGATCAGGGTGGCGTCGACGTTGGACATCGAGAGGCCCGTGACGATCATGTCGCTGCCATTCCGGCTCGGTGCCGCGACGACGCGGTACCGGCCAAGGCCGTCGAGGTTCAGCGTGACCGGCGCGCGGTTGCCGGCGATCTGTTCCAGTTGGGTCTGGGCGGTCGGGGTCAGGTTGTCCCTGGCGCCACTGCTGGTCAGGTAGCCGGCGTCAACCGTTTTGCCCCGGCTGACCACCGCGGCCACCATGCCCGCCGGCTGACCCGGGGCATCCAGGAACCGCGGCCCGGGACCCGGCCGCGGGGAGTAGGAGTGCTGGTGGTGGTGCCATCCCGGGTGGTCCGGTTCGGGGTACATCAGCGCCGAGCGGAACGAGGTCCCGGCGAGTTGACCGTCGAGCTGCTTCACCAGGTGATGGTTCAGCGCCAGCTCGGTCACCGCGGTGATACCGACGCACACGATTGCCAAGACGACGATCTGTCCAACCAGCAGCCGCAGCCGAAGGGACCAGACCCTCCGCGGGTCAGCGGGCCGGCTTGAGGACATAACCCGCGCCGCGCAGCGTGTGGATCATCGGATCGCGACCGTTGTCGATCTTCTTGCGCAGGTAGGAAATGTAGAGCTCGACGATGTTGGACCGGCCGCCGAAGTCGTAACTCCATACCCTGTCCAGGATTTGGGCCTTGCTCAGTACCCGCTTGGAGTTGCGCATCATGAACCGCAGCAGTTCAAATTCGGTCGACGTCAACGAGATCGGCTCACCGGCGCGGGTGACCTCGTGGCTGTCCTCGTCGAGGACCAAGTCCCCGACCACCAGCTGCGCGCCGCTGTCCACCGTCGTCACCCCGGTGCGCCGCAACAGCGCCCGCAAGCGCAGCACGACCTCTTCGATGCTGAAGGGTTTGGTGACGTAATCGTCGCCGCCGGCCGTCAGGCCCGCGATGCGATCTTCGACCGCGTCCTTGGCCGTCAGCAGCAGCACCGGCAGCTGCGGGATCTCCTCGCGCAGCTTGTGCAGGACGTCGAGACCGCTCATGTCGGGCAGCATCACATCGAGGACGACCACATCCGGACGCTGGTTGCGGGCGGCCGCGATGGCCGATTCCCCATCCCCGGCGGTGGAGATGTTCCAGCCCTCATAGCGCAGCGCCATCGACACCATTTCGGCCAGGACGGGTTCGTCGTCGACGACGAGCACGTTGATGGGGTTGCCGTCCGCACGGCACATGACAACCCGCTCTACTGAGGCTCGGGGCTGTGTCACAACCTCCAGTATCCGCTGCCGACTGAGCCGAGCCTATGACCAACCTATGCGCGGCCTGTGAAGCGGAACGCGCGACTGCCGGAGCAGTCGCGCGATCACGCTATTCGGCCGGGGCCGTTAATACCAGTAGCGCCTGCCGGCGACGGGGCGGCCGATCGAGCCAAGGATCCAGAGGATCGCGCCGATCACCAGCAGCACGATGCCTAGCGTCATCAGCACGGATACGTGGAAGAAATACCCGAGAACAAGCAGGACAATTCCTAAGATAACCATTTCGACTTCCTTCGGTGTGGGTTAGAGGTTGATCGATGCCATTGAACTTGGTTGCGGTAGATGACAATCCGTGACTTTCGGATTGACACCGAAGTAATTCAAGGGTCCAGCGATCACGGTCACCGCAACCGTGCCCGCGGAGGCGCATGTCGTCTGGTCGTTTTTGAAGTAATCCCGTTGCCACGCCGCGAAGGCTCCGATCAGCAACCACACCAAAGCAACCGTTCCGATGATCCCGCTGCCACGCATCGTGACCTCCAATGTGGTCGAGAAGAAGTTTTCTCGTGGACCTGAAATTACCCATTCGACTTATGCCTAAACATGCAATGGGTTATGCGGCACCGTTTGTCGGCACATCCCGGCACGTCAGAGGTGGTCGAACGGGCCAGGCGACTACCCGTTTGGTCCAGGCCAGGGCCGGCCGTGCGCCCCGGATCAGCTCAGCTAATTCGAGGATGCGCCCAAACTGGTGGCATCCCCACCCGAAATGGCGTGCCTGAGCCGCTAATCGGCAGCGGCACTTTTGGTCTCAGCGTTCGGGCCCCGCCGCGCGCCGCCGCGCCGACACGTACAGGGTGGGTGGCATCGAATCCTGCGCACCCTGCGGGATCCGGCGGCCATAGCGGGCCATCAACTCCGCGAACGTCGCGGTCGCGACGTCCCAGCCGCGGTCCCGCAGCCAGCCGTCGACGGGTGTGCGCTCCTCGGGGTACCAGAGGTCGTCGAAGTCGGTTATCTCGGCGTTGACCAGTTCGGCGGCCGCGGCGCGCATGCGCCGCATGTCCTCGCGCTGACGCTGCACCCGACCGGGGTCGGTGAAACCCGAGTCGGGCACGTTGGACGCCAGCCAGCTGCCCTCGACGCTCAGGGAATCTATCCGCTCGAACAGCAAGTCCTGGGCCTGCGCCGGCAGGTAGCGCACGAGTCCTTCAACCGACCAGACCGCGGGCAGGGAAGCATCAAACCCGGCCTCCTGCAACGCCTTCGGCCAATCCTGGCGCAAATCGATCGGCACGTTGACCAGGTGCGCGGTCGGATTCGCGCCGTGCTCACGCAGGGTGTTGGATTTGAATTCCAGCACCTTGGGCTGGTCGAGCTCGTAGACGACCGTGCCGTCGGGCCACGGCAGCCGCCAGCTCCGCGCGTCCAGTCCGGCCGCCAGAATCACCACCTGGCGCACCCCGGCGCCGGCCGCGCCCAGAAAGAACTCGTCGAAAAACGCCGTCCGGGTGGCCATGAAGTCGACCATCAGCTGGAGCCGCGCCCGCAGATCCGGCTCGATATCGGCCGCCTTGGCCAGCAGCGCCGGATCGGCATAGATGCTCCACATCCCCTCGCCCGCGGCCTCGACGAACACCCGCGCGAACGGATCGCTGATCAGCGGGTTCTCGCTCTCGGTCTCCGCGGCACGAGCGGCGGCAACACCGAGCGCGGTGGCGCCGACGCTTTGGGTGATCTCCCAGGAATCGTTGTCGGTCCGCGGCATCCCCAGCTCCCTTCCCCGGAAAGTAAGTTATGCACACTATTCTTCCAGCCGCCGCCACCGGATGCCGCCCGTCGCCCCTGCCCTAGTCTTTTTCCCAGACGGTCCACAGGTTGCAAGGGAGTGTTATGACGCCCACCCCGTCACGTACGCCGCAGGAAGTGTTCGCCCACCACGGCACGGCGCTGGCCGCGGGCGACCTTGACGAAATCCTCGTCGACTACGCCGAGGACTCCGTGCTGATCAGTCCCGCCGGCATCGCGCGCGGCAAGCGCGCCATCCGCGACGTCTTCGCGCAACTGCTCGCCGATCTGCCGGATGCCAACTGGGACTTGAAGACCCAGCTCCTCGACAATGAGGTGCTGTTCCTGGAATGGGCCGCCGATTCGTCCGCCAACCGGGTCGACGACGGTGTCGACACCTTCGTGTTCCGTGACGGCATGATCGCGGCGCAGACCGTCCGATACACGCCGCACCCGAAGGGCCGATGAGTGGACCTGAAAATGGACTCGGTGAATCTGGAAGCCGTAGCGGAATGGATGTCCGAGCAGGGGCTCGGCGAGGGCCCGCTGGACGACGTTTCCGCCGTCACCGGCGGAACGCAGAACGTCATGCTGCGGTTTAGCAGGGCCGGCCGCCCCTACGTGCTGCGACGCGGGCCGCGGCACCTGCGTCCGCGTAGCAACAGCGTGATCCTGCGGGAGACGAAAGTCCTTGCCGCGCTGGCCGGTTCCGACGTGCCCCATCCGCACCTGATTGCCGCCTGCGAGGACCCCGCGGTGCTGGGCGACGCGGTCTTCTACCTGATGGACCCGGTCGACGGATTCAACGCGGGCGAGAGTCTGCCGCCGTTGCATGCCGGTGACGCCACGGTGCGCCACGGCATGGGCCTCTCGATGGCCGACGCGCTGGCCAAGCTCGGTGCCGTCGACCATGTCGCCGTCGGCCTCGCCGAATTCGGCAAGCCGGAGGGCTTTTTGGAACGCCAGGTGCCGCGCTGGCTTTCCGAGCTGGAGTCCTACAACGACTACGACGGGTATCCGGGGCCGCAGATCCCCGGGATCGCCGAGGTGTCGGGCTGGTTGGACCGTCACCGGCCGGCGCACTGGACGCCCGGCATCATGCATGGCGACTACCACGCGGCCAACGTGATGTTCTCGCGCACGGGGCCGGAGGTGGTCGCGATCGTCGACTGGGAGATGTCCACGATCGGCGATCCGCTGCTGGACCTGGGGTGGCTGCTCGCCACCTGGCGCCAGCCCGACGGTTCCAGCGTGTTCAGCCACGCCCTGGGCGGTCAGGACGGATTGGCCAGCACCGACGAGCTGTTTCAGCGATACGCCGCCAACACGACCCGCGACTTGTCGCACATCACCTGGTACACGGTGCTGGCCTGCTTCAAGCTCGGGATCGTGATCGAGGGCACGCTGGCGCGGGCCTGCGCGGGAGAGGCGGAGAAGGAGGTCGGCGACCAATTGCACGCCGCCACGGTGCATCTGTTCGAGCGGGCGTTGGGCCTCATCGACGACGCGGGCTGACCTAAGGGCATCGCTGGCGCGGCGGCGCGCGTTGCGCTTGATCGATCGGGGACCTACGTCATATAGAAGTGAGCGCGCCCGAAGGGATTCGAACCCCTAACCTTCTGGCGTATTCATTCCGTCCGGCAACGTCCGCGAACGTTCGCTAACGTATTGCACCCCAAGGGAATACACTTCCCAGCGTCCATCGATGCCCGCCACAATTCGGCCCGATTCGCGGGCGTTTATGGCGGGAAAGTGGCGGATTTCCGACCGGCCCGCGAAGGCTAATTTGAGCTTCCCGCAAATAGCGGAAAGGGCTCCGGCGGCTGCTCTAACAGCCCCGGAGCATGGCCGAACTAACGAGGAGTTCGACAACTATGAGTATTGCACCGCCTGCCGGCGTCGCCAGTGTCGACGTATGGGAGGCCGACGACCCCCAGCCCTATCGGTTGATCTTCGGCGCCACCCGCGAGATCGCCGACGGCACCGCGTGGGTTTCGACCAGCGCGGTCCAGTGGGCCGACGGCAGCATCGACACCGACGGTCGGATTGAAGAACCGCACATTGCGGTCGTCGACAATAACGATCTGCTGAGCAGCAAGCAGGCGCGGGAGTTGGCAGCGGCGCTGCTTGAGGCGGCCGACGAGCTCGATGAGTGGGCACGCTGATGTGCGAGGGTTGCCCACTGCCGAATGGACCAACTAACGCCGAGAGGACAGCGCCGATGGACCACAACGACGAAGAGGGGGTAGCGGGCGTAAAGATGCCGGATACCCGCTACAGGCTGCCTGAGGCGACACGGTTGATTCTCGGCAACGATCACGGTCTGGCGGACCCTGAGCGGTGGGTCCGTAAGCAGATCAAGCTGGGCCGTTTCCGCGCCCAGAAGATCGGGCGTTCCTGGTTTATGCGCGAAGTGGATATCGAGGCGGCTATCGAGTCGCTGGACAACGTGCCGATATGTGCGTCGCCGCCGGATCATCCGCCACCTCAGCCCGACTCGCCGATCGCTCCGGTGGCCGTGCCGGATATTCTGAGTGGTATCTCCGCGCGGTCCCGGCGCCGCATCATCCATCACCCGCGGAGATGGTGAGAATGGCGCAATCGGTGAATCTACAGTCGCTGCGCCGGGAGCTACTTGAACGCCTCGACGCGCACCCCATGAAGAATTGGTCAGCCCCGTTGCTGCGCACCGTCATCGACGTCATCGACCTCAGCGGCGAGGGAAACCCGAAGACTCCGAAATGCGGCGGCCGGGCGGTGCTGACTCTGGTGAAGACCCCCAGCGGGGCTCATCGATTGAGCACTACCAATGGGAAATAACCACGAGCGGCCCCATGTGATGGCACACCTGCAGAAGATGCTTCGCGAGGTCACACCAGACGACCTGAATGTGTCAGAGATGGTTGCGCTTATCGCTCTTTTGGCCCCAGTTGTCGGACGCCGGGTCAGGCCCACCCCAACCCGCCCCACTCTCCGACTCGTGAAGTCAGTGACATGTTGTCCCTAACTTGGGATGAAGTATCTGACCTGCACAGGCCCGCTCAACTCGCCTACCCTGACTGCGGCGGAAAGGCACAACCGATGGGCGATAACCACGAGGGCTCCACGAACGGCGGCACGGCGGCGTCCCGCAGGCTGACGCTTGCCGAGGCCACACGGCGGCTGCTCGGCGACAACCACGGGCTGCGCGACCCGCAGCGTTGGGTCACCAACCAGCTACTGGCCGGCCGATTCCGTGGTCAGAAAATCGGGCGTTCCTGGTTTATGCGCGAAGTGGATATCGAGACTGCTTTGGAGGCGATGAACAACGTGCCAACACATAGGTCGCTGCGGGATCATCCACCGCCCCAGCACGATCCGCCGGTCGTTCCGGCCAACGCGCCCGACATCTGGAACGGTCTCTCCGCTCGTGCCCGCCGCCGCGTCTCGTCGTCGACTACGGACGACTTGCTATCACCCCGCGCCCGACTCCTAAGGAGACCGACATGATCGATTGGGCTTCTGCCGCGCAGCAGTCGCCCTCGCGATGGCGACGAGAAGCTGCTGGTCAATACGGGTGTTCTAGAGAACCCCAGTCATGGGCAACCGTTCGTGTCATGACGACGGTTGCTGATGACGGCAAGACCTACCAGAGGACGGTTGCCAGCGACGAAAAGGTGCTGGTCACAACGCCCGTTTTGAGACGGACTGGCCTGATGGCGGCACCGACTGGTGCTGAAGCGATTGTTCCGCTGATCACGCGGGAGGCTGCGGCATGACCGGTCAGCGTCTGCTCAGTACTGCTGCGGCGGCCAAGTACCTCGACATGTCGACGCGGAGACTGTTCGACCTCACCAAATATGGGTCCATCGCCGCGAAGCGTGATGGGCGGCAGGTCAAGTACGACGTGCGTGAACTCGACCGATACGCCGACAGCCTCAACGACTACGAACCCAGGAGTCACCGATGATCGGCCTGAAAGGCGTCGCCGACGAGCTCGGTGGGGTTGTCCGAGATCGCCGCCCACACCCAGGGTTTCAACGTCCGGACCCTTTTTACTGCCACCAGTAAAAAGACTGATGGCAGGCCCCAAGGCGACTATCTGGTCGCGATGCATGGGCATCCCGGCAAGCCGGAAGTTGCCGCCGACCAAGGGGTGGACATCATGACCACCCTCGAATTGCGGGATGCGACCAGTTCGCTGAGGCGTGTCGACGACGAGGACAAGTTGGTTGTCCGCCAGGTCAGATACTCCGCTTTCAGCGCGGGGTATCTGGGATGAGTTTGCTCCTCAGGTGCAATCGGTCGTGCTGGTCTCCGAGGAACGGCGCGACCGACCTCGTCCTCGATTCACGGAAGCCTGGCGCACGGTCATCATGACCGCACACGACAGCGGGCCTGACGCACACGGTCTTAAGGCGGGTGCAGCGGCGGAACGCCAAAGGCATAGCTCCCCACGATGCGCTCCACGCTTACCGGGCCGTCGGCTGCACCCGCCCTAAGAGTAGCGATCCCGCGGACATTTCCCCGGACAGGTGTCACTCCCCGATGCGAATATTCACTGACGAACCAAACAGGAGACCCCCGAAGATGGCCACCAACAACGACGAAGACGAGCAGCCACCAACCACAGCCGCCGGCGAAGCCGGTGAGACCGAGATCGGGCCGGCCGCCGATGAGACCGAGCTCGTTGCGCCGCTCACCGTGCCCGCGTCCGAGCTGGCCTGGTCCCGCGACCAGGACGGCGACGTCGGCGGCGATTACTCGTGGGGACGCGCTGCCGAACGCGCCTCCATCATCGTTCTCGGCGCCGCGGCAGTCGCTGTCCTTATCGGCCTGCTGGTGTGGCTTGGGTTCTACCTGCACGACCAGACCGGTCCGACCCCTGCCGCGGACCCCCCGCGCTCTGTCACTCTCGTGCCGGCGGCGGCACTTCCACCGGCGACCGCCGCACCCGCGCCGGCCGCCGCACTACCGCCGCCGGCCACGGTGACAGTCACGGCGGCACCCCCGGCGACGGTCACCGTGCAAGCCGCCCCACCGCCACCAGCACCGGAAGTGAAGCCAGCTCCCGCGCTCCCACCGCCCGGCGGCACCACTGTGTTCACCATCTGCCCCGACGGGCACGAAGGTGTCGTCGGCGGCCACACCTCCTGTGCGTTCGCCGAAAACGTCCGCCGAACCTTCTACAACAGCGGCATGTCCAACACGTTCACCGCGTTCTCACCGGTCACCGGCGATGCCTACGAGATGACCTGCGCCGGAAGATATCCCGCGTATTTCACCGACGGGACGACGACGATCTCCACCCGCTGCTACGGCGGCGACAACGCCGAAGTCGTCATCTGGTAACCAGCACACCGCGCCTGGCCGCAACCGACGACCTGACAAGGACCACAATGACCACCGACCAGCCCGACCGTCCGCGGCGAGAATTCCCCAAGACCTTCGCCGGTCACAACCTCGTGTTCATCGACGACGACGACGACGACGATGACGAGGACTTCGACGAAGACGATTACGACGAGGACCATAACGACTGCGCTTTCTGCCTCGGCCGCGAAGCCGCCCACCGCGGCGAAAGCGAAGACCAAAACCCTTACCCACCGACCGATGCCCGGCCCGGCTCAATCGAATGGTTCGATACCGACTATGGACTCTGGCTCGCGGGTCACGGCATCGGCTCTCAGGAAAATCAGGATTGATCCTGAAAAGGACCGGGATTCGGGGGGTCTGGGCGACCGCCGCCTGCGGGGCGCTCGATGCGCAGGACGGATGGGTTGACTTCCCCGCAGGTCACTTCGTCTGCGGTCGGCGGGTGCCGCTCGTAATCGTCTGCCATTGCGGCATATTCGGCAGGAGTGGGCGACGACGACGAAAAAGTGCTGGTCAATGTACCCGTTCTAGAACGGGCACGTCCTGACCTGGGGATTTACTACGTCACTGAGCCCGGCTTTTACGCTTACGCTTGGCCATAGCGCGTTCTCCTCTGCGCTTTGGCTTGTCCGTCGGATGAATCGCCGCTACCGCGTGGGCCGCGGCATGGCCGAAGACTATTTCACGGCGAGTTGGCTGATGCGTTGTGCGTTGGAGCGGTTGATCAGGCCGAGATCAGTTGCTGTGCGCGTTGGTGTGACATGCCGAGGACTTCGCCGACGTCGCGCACGGCGATGCCGTGGGCAGCGAGATCGCGGGCAAGTTCCTTCGCTTCCTCTTGTGCGGCTGTGGCGTAGCGTTCGGCAAGCTCTCGATCGGTGCGCACCTTGCCGGCGCGTGTCGTGACGTCGATGCCGTCGATGGCAATGCTGATCTGCACGCCGACCTGAGAAGGCGCCTTGTCTGTGACTGTGCAGATGAAATCGAGTGCTTGGCCGGGGACTTCGGAGAGTCGGCGGGCTTGGGTGGTGTCAGTGAGGTTGATCGCCCCGTCTGCGTCTTTGTACCCATGGAGTTCAGGGACAGTGATCATCCACCACCGGTCTTCGCGGGTGACGTTTACTTGGTAGGTGTGCATTACGCGCCGTCCTCCTTGCATTCGGTATCGCACTGGTTGAGTGCGGCATCGATTTGACGTCGTACGCCAGGGCTGATGGTCCGGTGACCGGTGTCCACCGAGACGCTGTAGCGGCCGTGCGGGCAGGTCCACACGGTGTGGCTGCCTTTGCCGTCACGCTTGGTGAAGCCCGCTTTCTTCAGCTGTTTGACGATTTCTCGGGTGGGTGCCGATGCGATCATGACTATAGTCTAGTTGGATAGACATTTTCTAGTCAAGTTGTTTAGACAAAAAAGACAGCAGCTCAAGCAAGCTTTCTAGAAGGATTCCGCGGCTATGCACACTCTTTCGACCCGTCGGCGCTGGTAATCCAGAATGTTGGGAACGTCGCCAGCCAGCAGATCGTCGGCGCCCTGCGGGGTGATCTGCCCTCGCGGCCAGGTACTCACCTGTCGCTGCCCCGGCCACCGGTGTAACCGCTGTTCGAGCCCATCATGTGGCCCGCCATCGCCGCCTCACTGTTGAGGCTGTCCACCAGCCCCTGGTGGTTGTCGGCCTGGACGTGCAGGTTCTCGATGCTCACGCCGCCATTTGCGGGGCCTTGCTGCCCCATGCCGGAGTACTGCGCCTGTTGGCCGCCGCCCGCCACCGCGGGCTGAGTTTGGCCGGCCGTGTTCTGCCCAGCCGGTCGCGCACCCGCGACACCCGAAAGCAGGCGACCGGGAATGGTTTTCATCCAGTCCCCGCCAGTGCCAGACGAGTCGGGAATGACCGTTTCGAGCAAGCCCTCGACACCGACACCGGCGGCCTGCGCACCCGCCGACGCGGCGCGGTTCAACTCCTGGAAACCGAGGTTCATAGCTGAGGAGGCCGCACCCCCGGCAGCGCCGAACGTGCCTGCCCCCGCTGCCATCCCTGCAGCCGACGACGCTGCCCCTTCAGCGGCGCCGATCAGGCCACCCGATATTCCGAGGCCCGGCGATGCGGGCAGCCCCGCGCCGGGCCGCTGATCGGTGGCACCGGGCGTCGCCAGGTTCGACTTGTCAACGTCAACGTCGTCACCGGACCCGGCCGGGGTCGCCCCGGTCGGGGCCGAGCCGGGCGCGCCAGCCTGCCCGTTTTGGCCGGGACCGGACGGCGGCAACGCCTTAGCGCCAGCGCCGGGAAGCTTGACGCCGCCCGGTTGCGGCGCCGGGCCTGGCAGCTTCATGGTGCCGGGGTTGATCGGCCCCGACGGCGGCAGAGCGGGCGCCGGCGGCGGCGAATTGTCAGTGTTGCCGCCGCCGCCGTGGTACTGCACGATCGACGGATCGAACAGCCCCTGATTCAGCGCCTCCATAAACGGGGCGCCGTACTTGTCCACCGCGGACTTCTGCTCGACCTCTTCGCCGGGCGACAACCACGATGGAATCGTGTCGGTACCCGACGGGCCGCCCCTGGCGTGGTGCTGCGCAGGGCCGGATATCTTCGCCCCCGACGGCGGCGCTGTTGACCCAGCGATACCGCGCGCCGGACCGCCCATGGTCCCCGAGGAGCGCATGCCGCCCGACCCGCCGCCGCCCCACCCGTTGCCTCCCTCACCGGTGCCGGTCAGGTCGAAATTCGATGTCTGCGGCACCGGGCCGCCCTTGGCGTGGTGCTGCAGCAGCGGGTTCTGCGCCAGGTCGAACGGACTCATCAGCGGTGTCTGCGGTGGCGCGCCGTGAGCGAATGCGTCAGCTATGCCGGCCTTCTGCATGGCCTGCAGCGGGTTGAGCGGGCCGCTCTGCTGCCCTGGTGGGCCAGATAGCGCCGGGCCGTACAGCCCGAGGATCTCGGGGGCTTGGGTGCCGCTGATCGGGGGGGTTCCCCACTGGCTCGGGTCGGTCGGTAGCGGGAACGGCTGCCCGATGTTGGTGGCCGGCGCACCGGGTGCCGGTGCCGCGGCGGGTGCCGCTGCGTGGCTGGATTTCCAGTTGCCGCCCCACCATTGGCCCATGCGTTGGCCCGATCCGGCTGTGGCGCCGCCCGAGCCTCCCGCTGCGCCGTCGCCGGCCGAGCGGGCGCCTGCATCCGCGCCGAGGTCACCAGGCGTACTAGCGGCCCCCGCGCCGCCGAGCCCCGGAATCCCGCCGCCCGCGCCGATCTGCGGGAGCGCGCCGCCCCCGCCCAGCCCGCCGTTCATCGCAGCCATCGCGCCCGTTTCGAGCGGCCCCAACACGAGATCCTCGAGGAACCCGACCGCCCACTCCGCGACACCGGGCAATCCCTTGTCCAAGCCGAACTTGCCGGCGAGAGGCACCGGCAGGAACGGGCTACCGCCGCCGCCCCGGCCGCCGCGCGACTGATGGAACGAGCCGCGCTCGGCCTTGTGTAGCCGACCCTCCGCTTGGTCGCGCTCGGATTTCAGGTGCCGGATCTCCTCGTCAAGCCGATCCTTCTGTGCCTGGGACGCCGTTGATTTCAGGTTGGCTTTGCGTTCTTCTGCGGTCGCGATCTCCGCGTTGATATGCCGTAGTTGTTCCTGCGCGGAAGCGACGCGCTCGGGGTTCGGCGTGTAGTAGCCCGCCTGCCCGGCGGGACCGCGGCCTGCCGTCGATCCGGCCGGAATGCCGCCGCCGAAGCCGCCACCGAACCCGCCGCCGCCCATACCGCCGAAGCCGCCGCCGCCAGACGCCGAACCCTCGCCGTACGGATTCGCCAAGAACATGTGATGGTCGAACTGCGACGACGACGCACCCACCGAGCCGCCGACCAAGAAATTGCCGTGAGACCCACCAGATTCGGCGTTCTCCCCATCCGACAACGTCATCGCCGCATGGCCGGCGTTGGGGCCGCTGCCGTGGTTGTACCAGCCCACCGAGAGCGAGCCGGGGCCGCCGATGCCGGGCTGGAAGCCGCGCGCCGCCAGCCACTCCCCCATGTTCCGCGTCGTCGGCAAACCACCACCGCGGCCCGTCGCCGCGTTCACGACACGGCCCACCATGCCCGAGCAGTCGTTCCGCGCGCCCTGGCTGTACGGGGTGCCGGCCATCGACTCCGCGGCTTCGACATCGGGACCGAGCGGGCCGCCGCCAGCGCGGTGCAGTGCGTTGCGGAACGCATGGACGTTGCCGTGGCCGCCCATCGCGTCAACGTCGGCAGCAGTCAGGACGTGCTCGCCCTTCGCGCCCCAGAACAGCGCGGAGTCACGCCCCTTCGGTCCGGGCGCGTCGAGCGGGCCACCACCTGCCTTGCCGGTGATCCAATCGCCGGCCTTGCCGAACAGCGTGTGCACCAAGCCGCCGGACGTCCAATTGCTCGCGTCGTTGTCGGGGGTGATGTTCGTCGCGGCGTCGTGCAGCGCGAGCGCGGTCGTGCCGACGATCGGGAGTGAACCCGCGAAAGAGCGTAATCCGCTGCGGAACCCGCCAACCTTGCCGCCGCCGATACCGCCAGCGCCGCCGGCCGCCATAGCGCCGTCGGCCTCAATCGCGGCGTCGCGGACACCCTGCTCGGCGAGAACCTCTTTGGCCGCAGCTGCCTCAACACCGGCCGCGCCCTCAGCTGCCGCGCCACCCATGTTGCGCATCGCCGTGCCCGCATTACCCGCCTGCAGCTCGACACCGCCGAGCTTCTCCATGACCTTGCCGAGACCGCCAACGATCGGCGTGAGGACCGCGGAAGCGATCTGGTAGCCCTTGAACGTCAGCCACGCGCCGCCCATCAAGCCGATAGCGTCCACAACGTCATGCATGATCGCCGGGTGGCGGCCCATGAAGTCGCCGACATCCTTCGCGACGTTCGCCGCGCTGGTCATAAAGGGGACGAACGCCGAACCAATCTCAATCGCCGCCGCGCCGAACGCCGCCTTGGCGTCGGCCATCTTCGCGTTAAGGGTCTGCTGAGTTTCGTTGAACCCCTTGACCGTTCCGTCGGTCTCTTGGGTCGTGTCTTTGATCTGCTTGATTTTGTCGTTCGTGGCGCCCGCGTTGTCGCCGACGAGCTGCAACACGGTGCGCAGCGAATCCTGGCCGCCGGTCATCAACGCCAAAGCCTGCTCGTAGGTTTGGATGTCGCCCTGACCCGTCTTCAGCGCGTTCGAGTAGCCAGTCACCTTGTTGTTGAGGTTGTTCCACTGGTTGATCTCGTTGGCCTGCTCAACATCCAGTCCGCCGCGGGACTTGCGGAAGTCCTTGTAGGACAAGGTGCCGTCTTTGATTGACTGGGCGACAGCCTTCGCCGCTGGCGGGAGGTTGTTGAACATCTGGTTAGCTGCGTCGGTCGCCTGCGTGCTCTTGAACATGGTGTCGATGACGACCTGCTGCGCCGGGTTCATGTGCGCCCGGATCGTGTCGGACAGCATCTGCACGGTGCCCGCGTAGCCGCGCTCGCCGAGGTGCGCAGATACGTCGCGGGCGTCCAGGCCCATAGCAGCCATCTCGTCGCGCATCTGCTGCGACGGCTTCACCAGCTGGGAAATCGAGTGCCCCATGTTCTGCGCTGCCCGGTCAGCCGACGTGCCCGACTGCGTGATCTGCGCCAGCGACCCGTACACGTCGTCAAGGCTGATATGCGCGCCGGCCGCGATCGGCTCCACCGATGCCAGCGCACCGGAGAATTCCTGCAGGTTCGTCTTCCCAAGCCCCACAGCAGTATTCATCTTCGACGCCACCAGCGCAGCCTGATCTTGGCTGTACCCGAAGTCATGCATCGACGTCGTAAGGCCCTTGAGCACTTCGCCCAAATCGGCGTTTTCGGCGCGGGCCAGCTGCGCCGACGCGGTCAACACCTTCACACCATCAGCGCCCCGATACCCAGCCTTCTCGACCGTGTACATGCCGTTCGACAATTCCTGCGACGAGTAGCCGACCTGCCCGGCCAACTTCAAAATGCCGTCCGAAACCGTCTTGAGCCCCTGCGCCGTCTCACCAGCCGACGACACCAGGCGCTGCTGCGACTGCTGAAAATCGCCGGCGGCCTTCGTCGATTCCAGAACCGTGCCCGTAAACACCGCGAGACCGCCGATACCGGCCGCGTTAAAAGCCCGTCCAGCCATGCTGGCCGTCGCGGCGCTGTCCTGCAACGCCCGCGTATGCGACTTGTGCGCAGCCTCATTGGCCACCAGCGCATCAGTGTAAACCCGTTGATCACGAGCGGCCTTGGCCTGCGTGTCTGCCAGGGCAGCGTTCGCGGCCATCGCCTTGGAATGCGTGTCCGTGTACTTCGCGGACATTTCCGCGGCCCGCTGCTGGGCCACTTCCACCTGACGAGCAGAAGACACCATCCGCCGAGCCGCTTCCGCCTCGACGTCAGCCGCGCGGGTCCAAGCCCGCTCGAGCTGCGCCAGCTCGGCGCGGGCCGCGCCAGTATCGAACGCGCCCAACGCTTTCGACATAGACGAGCCGAGATTGCCCGACAGCTCACTGCCGAGCCTGCCGAACGCAGTACGCAGCTCGGACGCAGTAGCTTCCAGTGCGCGACGGCTGACCCGAGACTCCACGTCCATGTAAACCGGCATTAGTTACTCCACTCGGGTGGGCTGCTCATCGGCAGCGGTCTGCAAAGGGGCCGTTCGTGTTCAGAACGGGCAGGTAAGAAACTCCACCTGCTCATGCGCTCGGGCACCGGGTATGTACGGCGTTGGTGGCCGGGTGAGGCGTCGATCACCGGAGTCACGGGCCAGCGCCCGCTGCACAGCCTCGGCGGACGGGCGTTGGATCGCCGGGTCGGCGGGTATCGGGTTTGCACCGGCTTCGGCCAGCTTCCCGAGCGCCTCGTGGATAGCTTGCGCTGTTCGCGCGGGGTCAGGGATAGACACGGTGCCTCACTTCCGTTTTGGTGGGCACCGGCCGCCGCGCGCTGCTGCAGGCAGTCATGGAAGCCGCCCCGCGGCCCGGCTGGCGGCCGGTGCCCTGTTTCCACCACTTCGGGCCAGGATTCATCGGGTTCCTGGCCGTGATGGTGGGGTTGGCACCGGACGGTTGCGCCACGGGGGCAATCGGTCCCGTGTGCCGGTGACAAGCGGCCTGCGCGGGCCGCCCGGTGCCAAATGCCACCACTTCGAGCCGCGAGAAAGGAGGTAAGCCCGGCCGTGGTGGTGGACAGTGCGCCGCGCAGGGTAAACCATGTAAACCCCTGGCGCGGACGAGTATTCATGGTTAGGCGGATCGCTGCTTGCGGTATCGGACAGCGGCGGCGATGGCCTCGTTTCCGTACGACACATTCGCGCCGCGGAGCGCATCACGGGCTGTCGGGTTGCTGGCCTGTGAGTCGACGCCGATGCGGTCCAGATCAGCGATGCAGCTCGCCACCAGATCCGAAGGGGCTGAGACGCCGCCCTCAACCGGGTTGTCGTCGTCGTAACGGGTGACCGCGCCGACCGGAATTGACGGGGCCGGTGCCGAATCGAACGCGGATTGGCCGGCCAGCGCCGCAGCTTGGGCCGCAAGCGGGTGATCAGGGCCGATTTCTTCCACGAGCTTCAGACGCAGAAAGTGCGCCCTCTGTTGATCGTTCAGCCACGGGATGATCGTTCCCCGAGTGGCACCGGGGCCACCGCCTGGCAGATGTTGGTGGAGCTTGCCGTTCGCGTCCTTCGCATACAAGCACGCCGCCAAAAGTTTGTAAGCCATTGCGCTAGTCTGCCTTTCCTGCTGCATCGTCGCTTTGCGGCTGGGGGTCCGGGTCGGGAACCTCGGCCAGCAGACCATGCGCCACGTACCGCGCGGCATCGGCGGCATCGATCTGGTCATCTTGAAGCACGGAGCCCTCGAAACAGTTGCTATCCCCATCGGGGCCTGCCACCTGCAACACCGGAACAATCACTCGGTACATCATTGCGTCACTTGACCTTTCGCTCAGTAGCCGGGCATGTAGTTCGGGTTGGCCTCAAAGTGCGTGGCCACGCCATCCGCGCCGATCACCGGCCGCGTGAGGTCGTTGAGCCCGCCCTGGTAGTAGGCGTCTTGCTTGGGGACCGGCGGGGCGCCACGCCTGAAAGCCAAGCCGAGACCCTCAGCGAACACCGCGTAGTGGTCGTCGTGCGTGTACTCCGAAACCGGCTTGCCGCGCTGCGTCAGCACCAGATCGGGAATGCGGCGGACCGGGAAACCCCACTCATCGGTTTCGGCGTCTGTCCGGCGCGGCGCTGGCGGCGGCGTAGGAGGGTGCGCTGATGTGATGGGCACGCTGGCGGCCACCTGGCGGCGGTCGGGGGCGGCAGCGAGACCCAGACGGCCCATCACCGCGTTGTGCGTGGTTTCCAGGCTCTCGTCTTCGGCGATCCGGTGCGCGGGTGGTAGGCCGGGCGCCAGGCTGGCGAGAAGCGCCCGGTTAGCGGCGCGGTCACGGCCGAGGGCGTCAACCCAAAACTGCTGACTCGCCAAAGTCAATCGCCCGTCGTTGATGGCGGCATTCACCAGCCGCTTGTCCTGGTAAACCAGCTGTTGCTGCGACGCTGCCACCTTCTGCGCGGACTTCTGCGCCTCAGCGATACCCCGCAGCTCAGCTGCACGCGCCAGCATCGCCTCCATAGACGACCCGGCCGGCAAACCGATATCCGCGGCTATCTTGTCCAGCTCAGCCTGCGACACTTGCACATACTTATCCGCCACCGATCAAACCCTTTGTTCGTAGAAACTCTTGGACGGCAGTAGCTTTCGGGTACCAACGCGAGCCATCCCGCACAGCGTCAAGCTTCCCGTCACGGCACCACAAACGGACCGTGTCCGGCTTAACCCCGAGGATGCGCGCAGCTGTCGCCGCCGTAACCACCCCGCCGCTTTCGTCATGCCCCAACGCTATTGGCGTGGTCACACACACGGGTAGCCCATCGCGGTTGCGCGATGGACCGGCCGCTACCGCCTCCGCGAGCGCGTTCTGCACGGCCCGAATGTCATCCGACAGGCCGCCCGATAGCTCCAAGAATTGACCGAGCCACAACGCGATCCGCCGCGCCGACGCCGGGGCAACAAGCGCCTCACGATCGACGACCGCCGCAGCGGCCACCTCGTGCTGGACCCCAGCGACCCCATCGGGTGCGCATCCGTACCGTCGTGTCGCCAGCTCGACGAACTCACCGAGCCAATGGGCCAGGACGCGCGCTAGGTCCGGCGCGATTTGCACCACGTCGACACGCCGGACGGCCGCCGCCAACGCAGCACGCCGCGCATCATCGGGCGCCTGGTGCTCGACGACCACCGCGGCCGTCACCGATCACCATCCGCAACTTCAGTCAGCTCCCGAGCCAACTTCCGGGCCTCCTGCATCGTGAGGCCGAACGCCAACTCACCCACTCGTAGACGGACCGCCGACACACCACCGCGCAACTTCCATGACGTCGCGTTGATCGACCAATCCGCCATGTCACGCCCTATCGAATGTGGCATTTACCTCACCTCTCGTTGCTGATTACTGACAAACCGCCGATAAACGGCGTTGAACTGCGTAAATCCGAACGCCGGCCATGCTCGCCGGCCGTTGTTGCACCCCGAAACAGGCGCCTTTCCGCGCCCTTTCCGCGAGCCTGTGGCCAGCAAAAACGCTGTTTTGAGGGGTCGCGCCGAGCCAGAACAGGCGCCGAGACCGCCCCACGAGGGCCAAAACCGGCCAGAAACGTTTGCCACGAGCGGCGCCAGGACGATGCTCGGTGACCTTTCCGCGCCTTTCCGCGCAGTCGAGCACCGATCGGCGGCGATTCGGCGCCATAATCGGCCGATGACGCCGCGACTGGCCGGACCGACCCGAGGCGGCACAAACCGCGGCACAACGTTTGCTATGACGCAGAAGAAACCTTGTCCAGCGACCATAAATGGCAGATCTGAACCGGTTGCTGCTACTTGCGCAACTGAAACAACCTGCACGTTTTGAGGCTGTACGTAAAAATCGGTGCTGGTGGGCGGTCGCCTCCATGGGGGGGTACCCCGAATATTTTTGGGGGTGGGGGTAGCTGAGCATCGATTTATGCTGGTCAGAGTGGTGGTCGTGTTTGTGATGGTCGACGGTCGCTTGTTCTTGCGAGGTCGGGCAGTGGTGTGCGTGGTGGTCGATGGTTTGTGGCACGGCTTGGTTGCTGACCGCGTGTCGTATTGTTTGCTGCGCTGGTCGGGCGGCCGCCTGTGGGGGTGCTTGTGTGAGGTGCTTGGGGTGCGGTCTGGGCGCGGTCACGTCGTGCCGGCCCTTTTGGCGGTGGACAGGCGGATCAGCGCGTCGCAGCAGGTGACGTTGCGGACTTCACCGCCGAGGACGTGCCCCATCGAGCAATGCGGGCATTCGACGATGGTCGTCGTGACCTGCGGTGCTGGCGTGGTTTTGGGTCGTCGGCAGTCGGATGCGGCGATGCAGCGGCGTGGGGTGGTGCAGGTCGGTCCGCCTGGGCTGCACCCGGTTGGGCGGCTCATGCGTCTTCGCTCGTGTTGTGTCGGGTTGGGTGGCATTGCGATGTGGTGACGCATTGGTTGGCGTTGGGGCACGGGGTGTGGTCCATGGGGCAGAGCAGTGGGCTGCCAACGTTTTCGGCAAGCAGAGCGAGCAGGGTGGTGGTGGCGTTGTCGCGGCTGCCGTGGTTTTCGGTGAGCCCGGTCACGGCGTAGGCGAGTACGGCGCCGAGTGTGTGGCCGGTGACCCCGGGTCCGGCGGCGAGTAGTGACGTGATCACTTCGGCCATCGCGTTGTCGCGTTCGGGGGTGGCGTCGGCTAGGCCGATGAGCATTAGCCGCAGGGCGTTGATGTTGGCTGCGGCGTTGTTGGCCGCGTCGGCGTCGGCTTGTGTGGTCATGGTTTGGGCCTTTCGGTGAGCTGTTGGCGGGCTGCGATCGTGATCCGGCGGACGGTCTCGAGCGGCAAGGGCTCGAGCTGTTCGTGTGCGACGTACGCGGCGGTGGCGTCGAATCGGGTGGCGTGGTCGCCCATTGCGTCGATGCGGGCCAGCGTGTAGTGCGTTGAGCCGTCGGTGTCGACGATGGTGGCGGCGAGGTAGCCGGGGGCGCCTACATCTGCGAGGGTCGCGCTGCGGGTGGTGTCGGCCAGGTATTCGTCGTCGCTCATCGGTCGTCCTGGGGGCGTCGGGGTTCGGTGAAGTCCCGCGTGTCTGCGGATTGGGTGGCGATGCTGGTGATGCTGGCGAGGGTGGCTCGTGTGTGCAGCCGGTGTAGTGCGGCAACGTGTTCCGCGCCGGCCCGCTCGGCAGCGTCAAGGGTGCGCCAGCGGCCATCGTGGAAACACACTGCGGGGCCGACGATCAGGTCACCGAGCACCCCGCCGGACGTGTGCACATAACCGGTGCCGTAGCACCAAAGGCAGCTGTCGACAGCGGTCATTAGATGAGTCCTTTGGGGTGGTTGGAAGAGATGCCTGGGCGGCCAGCACTGGCGGTTTGAGGAGCCATCCGGTGACCGAAACCCCACCACTTAAAGTGGTGGTGGGGTTCGTGATTACCTGCCGCGTGATTACCGTGATTAGTTGCGTGATTTCCTGACCAGCGGTTTTGTAGAAAACGTGATTTGCGTGATTCGTGCGTGATTAGGTTTTGGGGCAAATGGGTGCGTGATTTCCTGACCAGCGGTTTTACGAAAACCGTGATTTCAGCGTGATTACTCATCGCGGTAGCCACCGGCTGCCAGGAACCATGCCGCTGCCGGTCCGCCTTGGGTTCCCCCGAGCCGCACTAGGAGCCCGTCGTTTTCGAGCTTTTCGAGCTTGCGGCGGTACTTTTCGATGTCAGCTTTCGACGGTTCCGGCTTCTGCGTGATCGCCGCTGCGGCGCCTTTGGCTGTGAGTCCGTTGACGCCTTCCGCCTTGACTAGCTCGATCAGGTCGAAACTGTGCGCAATCGACAACTGTCCTGCGACCTGGTCGTGCGCGAGCTGCCACGGCCCGGCTTCGCCCGCTGGCTGTTTGGCGTGTTTGAAGCCGACAATCAGATCGCCGGGTTGCCCGGTGAGCAGGACCACCGACCCGCATCCGTTGGTCAGCCACGCAGACCCGTAGATGTCGTTGATATCTCTGATCTCTGCGCCGTTGGGCCCGCGCTTCACGCAGTGGTGCAGTTCGCACAGTTGCCGGCCGTCTGCGAGTAGATGTTGGCGCGCGCGATTCCATGCTGCGCCGACCTCATCGTTGGACAGGCCCAGCGCGGCGTCCTTGAGCGAGTCGACGAAAACCGTTCCAGCGCCGTACCGCTCCGCCATCCCGGCGAGCAGCATTGGATGTGCGGCCAGGTCTGCGGGCGGAGGACCGCGGCGAACTAGGAGCCGCTGAGCGACTATGTCGCGCTCGTCCTCGGTGAACTGTCGGCGCATTGCTCGGGCGATTTGTCGCGGCCGGTCCATCGCGAGGTACAGGATTGCCCGGTCAGCTGTCGCGACGGGCAGCCCGAGCGCAGTGCCGTCGCCGAGCCCGATAAGAGCGCGGACGAGCTGCCCGGCGAGTGTGGTTTTCCCCAGACCTTGCTGCCCGGCGATCATCAGGGATTCGCCTTCGCACCAAAGGACTTGGTCGTCCTGTCCCCAGATGGCGGGGATGTCTACGGGTTCATCAAAGATGAATGAGCCACCGTCGACGACGCTGGCGTCCTCATCGATCTCGTCGGGATGACTCCGGCTGTGCTCGGTGTCGCCCTGGTGCTCGTCCTCGTCGTACCACGCCGCTAGTTCGTCGCTGCGGTCGATTAGTTCGGCGGTCATGCGGGCACCTGTCTGGGAATGCGGCTCGACGCGGATAGAGCGTGGATCTCGCTCGCGACGGCTTTCCAGTCGGCGGCCTCGGACACTGCGCGGGACGCTGCGGCCATTGCGGCTTGCGCTATCTCGACGCGCAGAACATGATGTTGGGTCGCGTCAAGACAGGCCGCCCACTTGCGTCGGTCGTTATCTGGCAACGCAATCCACGCCGGAGTACCTGCGGCGGGATAGTCGCCAGCGGTTTCGAGTAGCGGTTGCACCCACTCGCGGACTGCCCACCAGCTGACTTGCTGGCTGCCGATCTGGCTGCTTTGCCCTGCCATTCGCGGTCTGCTTTCGAGTTGGGCGGCGGTCGTGTCGGCGGCCGTCGTATGATTGGGTGGTCTGCTTTTCGGATCCCGCTCAGGTCACGCTGGGCGGGATTCTTTTTTCATGGCCGGTGCCCGTGGCAGATGTTGTTAACGGCTGCTTCGCCGGTCGGATCCGCGTATGAGATGACACGGGCGATCTCAGGGTTGACCCGCGCCGCGCGGCGTCGCTGCTCGGCGTTCAGGTTGACCTCGTTCGCAAACCATCGCAGGAACGCGGGCGTGTCCCCTTGTGGCGCATAGGCTTTGAACTTCAGCGCCAGTCGCAGGATCTTGTTCTGTCCGAGGTACAGGCCGCTGGCGTCGACGAGGCGGCGCGCAGCGCAGGCCAGTTCCTGCTGCGATGGCGACGCCGTTACGCCTGTGAGGTATTCCGCGGTGCCGGGCGGCCTCATGCGCCGATTTCGGCGACATAGTCGATGATCGCCTGCTCGGATACGAGCCGCCTGCGGCCAACCTTGACGCTGCGCAACTCGCCGCTGGCCATGAGTCCGTAGATGGTGGACCGGCCGACGCCTAGCCGTTGCGCTGCGATTTCAACCGGGTGTAGTTGGGCCGTGATCTGGCCTGCCAGTCCCACCATGATGTTTCTCCTGTTTCGTGTGGCGCACAATTATCTAGTATTTATGCGTTACAGGAACTATACTACAGCGGTGTTCGACGGACGCAAGCAAACGGTGCATACTGTGCGCGTGGCGCAACTACAGGGCGAGCAACCGAAAACGTGGGCCGAGCGGTACGTCGGCGAAGTGGGCCGGGCAATGAAGGATGCGCGGGGTACGAAGTCCGCGGCGTGGCTCAGCGAAAGAACCGAGCAACTCGGCTGCCGGGTATCGCGGAGTGTGATTGCGAAGCTGGACAGCGGCCATAGAGGTGACGTGTTGAGCGTGGTCGAACTGTGCGTTATCGCAGCCGCTTTGGAGGTTCCGCCCGTCGCGCTGCTGTTCCCAGACCTGCCAGATGGCGAGATCGAAATGCCGCCGCGACATCACAGCGCGAGCGAGGACGCTATGCGCTGGTTCTGCGGCGAGAGCGGAACCATCCCGTTCGGAGCGTTGATCGGCGAGGTTGACCATTCGGACCTGGCACCCAACGACGCCGCGCAGCTCGTCGAGGCTGTGCGCCGCCGCCGGGGGCTGCTGCGACAAGCCGCCGAAGCGAACGCTAGCCCGGACATACGCGCGCAGGTGCCAGCCCTCTTGGACGAGATCCGCAGCCTTGCCGGCCGAATTCGCGCGCTGGGCGGGGTGATCGACGAGAACCGTTGGGCCATCGACCACGAGATAGGAAGTAGTGCCGCCGATGCCTAGGCAGCGGTTGCGGCCGGGCGATCATGGCCGGATCACCGAACGCACCAGAGGCGGCCGGTTTTACGCTTCAACGCATGTGCGTGACGCGGACGGGCAGCGCCGACGGGTCGAGCGGTCTAGCGATAAGTCGATTGAGGATGCGCGCCGGGAGTTGCATCGGCAGCTGTCGGTCCGCCGGGCGCCCCTGTCCAATCAGGCCGTGACTGGTAAGACAACGCTGGCGGACCTGTTCGAACTGTGGCTTGAGGCGAAGGGCGCAGAGGACGGCGTTAGGCCGCAGACCGCCGACGCCTACCGGGCTGTATGGCAGACGCATGGGGCTGCCCAGCTCGGCGCGCTGCGGGTGGGCGAGCTGCCGACGAGCCGCGCAAACGCACACCTACAGGGAATGGGCCGCACGACGCAGGCCGCGCGGCTGCGAATGATCCTGGCGGGCATGTTCTCGCTTGCGGTGCGGTTCGACGTGTTGCCAGTGAACCCAATCAGGGAAGCCAAGACTGTGCGGACGACGCGGAAACCCGCGCGGGCGGCGACGCCGGACGAGTTCGTCGAGATCCGAGCCGCGGTGAAAGCCTATGCGGCGCGGACAGGTCCAGGGCCGCATCCCGGCCGTCTGCTGCCCCCGTTCGTTGATCTGCTCGCGGCTACGGGCGGTCGACCGAATGAAGTCCTGGCGCTGCGTTGGTCGGATGTCGATATATCAGCCGATCCGCCGACGGTGACGATCGACGCGACGCTGATCGATCACGGCCGTATCGCCGGGATGCCACTGCACCGTCAGGACGCACGCAAGGGCGATGCTCCCCCGCACACCGTTGTCCTGCCTCGGTTCGGTGTCGATGCACTCATGGCGCTCGCGAGCGAGTCGGACGGGCCCGGTCCGGTGTTCGCGAATCGCGAGGGCGGCTGGATGTCGCTGGCGAACATGCGGCGATCGCTGCGGGCCGCGCTTCCCGACGATCTGCGATGGGTGACTCCGCACTCGTTTAGACGCACCGTCGCCACGGTTGTTAGGGATGCGCTCGGTGCCGAGCTGGCGCAGCAGCAGCTGTCCCACGCGAAGCTGGCAACCACCGAGGCGCACTATTTGCAGCGTCATACTCGCGGCCCTGATGTGCGCGCCGCGCTCGATGAATATGCGGGCGGTGAATGTGTCGGTTGAAAGTGGCGGGAAAGTGGCGGCTTCCGGGCGTGTCGCGGGCGCGGCCGAAAGTGTCTGCGCTGGCAGTGAGCGCGCCCGAAGGGATTCGAACCCCTAACCTTCTGATCCGTAGTCAGATGCTCTATCCGTTGAGCTACGGGCGCTTGTTCTTCAGTTGTGGTTCCGTGTTCCGGTAAAGGATCCAGCGGAGGCGAGAGGATTTGAACCTCCGGTCCCCT
>Ga0134128_10001439_pt1 | contig 30668 bp, 29 predicted proteins | sample KB31754_FD_96462 | JGI IMG/M metagenome (GOLD analysis project Ga0134128, IMG submission 96462) | Terrestrial soil microbial communities with excess Nitrogen fertilizer from Kellogg Biological Station, Michigan, USA - KB3-175-4 | ecosystem: Environmental > Terrestrial > Soil > Unclassified ... | reverse complement strand
TTGACGCTCTTTGCCATCGCCTTACCGGGCGAGGTCAACGCGCCGGGGAGCGGAGCCGTTCCCGCCGAGCTGCAGCGCGGGCGGGGCGACGGGACCGAAAGTTGCGCCCGACTCCCAAAAAACTGTCAGGAGCCGGTGAATGCTGTACTACGCCGTCGTTTTTCTCATTGTTGCGATCATCGCCGCGATTCTCGGCTTCTGGGCCTTGGCCGCGACAGCCGCCTGGATCGCCAAGATCATTTTCATCATCTTCCTGATCCTGGCGTTGGTCTCATTCCTGCGTCGAGCGTGACGGGCGCGAAGGCAACGCGAAGGTCAGGAGGGAACGCCCGATCACCACGGATACGAACTGTTGACCCGCGACGGCGAAGGTCACCGGGGCGGCGTACGTCGTTCCTCCGATGCCCGCGCTCCAGAGGGTCTCGCCGGTTTGCGCGTCCAGGGCGAAGAACTGGTTGTCGGCGGCGCCGAATACGAGGCGCCCGCGCGTGCTGAGGAGTCCCGAGACGACGAGGTCGGACCGGCGTTTGGGCTCGCCGTGCTCCCAGATGAGTTTGCCGCTATAGGCATCGACCGCCCGGATCGCCGTACGGAATGACAACTCCGGGCGCGGCAGGGACTCGTGCGTGGGGAAGAACGTCATTCCCTGCACGAGCACCGGAATGAAGGTGAGGCCGAGGTCCGGATCGTAGCTGGGAGGCCACCAGTTGGTCGCACCCTGGGCGCCGGGGAATACGACCCGACCCTGGAGGCCGCGGCTCGCCGGCATGAGGATCGGCCGGCCGCGGGCATCGAGTCCGCTCGCCCAGTTCTCGTGGACGAATGGAACGCCGTGAATGAAGGCGCCCATCGTCCGGTCCACTACATAGTAGAAGCCGTTGCGGTTCGCCCAGAGGAGGCGCTGCTCATCCCGTCCGTCGACGACGCGATCGGCGATCAGAGGCACCTGGACAGCATCCCAGTCGTGAGTGTCGCCGGGCGTGGACTGGAAATACCACAGGAGGCGTCCGGTGCTGCCCTGGATCGCCACGAGCGAATCCGAATAAAGGTCATCCCCTTCGCGTGTGCTGGGATCGAAGTCGGGCCGCGCGCCGCCGATGCCCCAGTAAAGGACGTCCCGCGCCGCATCGTAGGACCCGGTCATCCAGGGTCCGGCGCCACCCACTTCCCAGGAGCTGCCGCTCCAGGTGTCATGTCCCGGTTGTCCCGGCCCGGGGATCGTCTCGAAGCGCCAGCGCAGCTTCCCGGTCCTGACATCGTAGGCGGCGAGGTAGCCGCGGCCTGTTACCGGGGGCGTCGTGACCCCGACGACGACCAGGTTCCGGTAAGCCAGGGGCGCCGCACTGATCCATGTCCCCGGATAAGGCCCGACGCGCCGCTCCCAGAGCACCTTCCCGCTAGCCGCGGACAAGGCGCTGAGCGTCGAATCCCAGCTGGCGACGAAAACTCGGCGGCCGAGGAGCGCCACGCCCCGGTTCTGCCCGAACGGCCCTTCCCCTTTGCCCAGGCGCTCGAAGCGATGGTCGTGCTCCCAGAGCTTCGCGCCCGTGAGCGCATCGAGCGCCATGACCTCACCGTCGGGCCCGGTCACATACATGATGCCAGCGCGCACGAGCGGCGAGCACTCGATGCTCCAGTGCTCGCTGCGGAAGGGATAGAGCCAGCGCAGCGCCAGCTTCGAGACGTTCTGGACGTTGATCTGCGTCAGCGCGCTGAACCGGTCGGCGGCATAGGAGCCGCCGTAAGTCAGCCAGTCATCCTTCGCGTATGCCGTCCGTGCCAGCTCCGCGTACGGCACGTCGATCGCCTCTAGCTTTGCCGTCATCCGGGCGGGAGTGTGGCTCGATCCATTGGCCGCGCGCAGCGAACGGATATAGCCGACCAGCTCCCAGAGCTGCCGGCGCTCCAGGGGATGCGGCGCCATGGCGGTTCCGGCCACCCCATAACGGATCGTCCGGTAGATGGCCCAGGGTGTTTCCCCGTGAGTCAGGGTCCGTCCCACGAGCGCCGGCGCGCCGCTCACTGCGCCGGCGCCTGCGCTTCCGTGACACCCGGCGCACTGGGAGGCGTAGAGATTCGGGGCCGCGGCCCACTGCGCCTGGGTGAGCGGCGGCACCTGGATCAGCGGGTAGGGGTTGCGGGTGCCCGGCAGCCGCGAGAGATAGGTCTGGCCCGAGCCTGGCATCAGCATGGCGAGCAGATCGGCGAAATCGATATCCGGGATCCGTCCGCTCAGCGCGAGGGCGAGCGTCTGGACTCGCCAGCGCACCTGCTGAGTCATCGATGTCGCGGTGAAAACCACAACGACCGCCACGCCCAGGGTTGCGCCGAGATGCCAACGTGGCCTGCCGCTCGGTCGCTGCCTCGTGACGACGACGGACACGCGCCCCGCGTCGATGCCGATGCCCGGTGACGGCAACTCGGCGGGATTCGCAGAACTCGCCTGCTGGGGATCCGATGAGTTGATCTCAGTGCTCAACGGCTGATACCGAGAGGTACTGTTTATTGTTGTGTCAGTGTAGCGTCATCGCGCCGCACCAACGAGAGTCAGTGACGCGCGAGCCTCAGGAGATGCTTGCGCCGCGGCGCACCGGCGGCTGCCCGCACCGCGGCGGCGATCTCCTCGTAGGCGGCGTCGCGGGCGGACTTGGAGCAAAGCCGCGCGATGGCACGCGCGCTCCCCTCCGCGAGCTTGGCCGAAAGCGCGGCGTCCGTCAGCGCGCGTACCAGGCCGTCCGCGAGTCCCATGGCATCGGGTGAGGTCAGGATCGCGCAATCGACGGTCAGTAGCTGGTTGTGCACCAGGGTGTCCGTTGCCACGACCGGACGCCCCGAAGAAAGATAAGAGAGCAGCTTGCCCGGCGGGTTGATGCCGCGCACGCGTGGTGACACGAGGGCGTCCGCGGCCGTCAGATACGCGGCAATCTCGGCCTGCGGGTGCGCCCGCTCCAGGATCACCCGCCCGGCAATGCCGAGCCGCTCGGTCATGGCGCGCAGTTGGCAGATCTCGGGCTCTCCACCGCCCACCAGGAGGAGCCGCGCATCCGGTACGGACGCGAGCACCCGCGGGAAGGCCTCGAGCAGAAGATCGAGCGCCTGCAACGCCACGAAGGAGCCGGTATACACGATGAGCTTCTCTCGTGGCCCGACGCCGTGGCGAGCGCGAATCGCCGCGGTGTCCCGGCTCTGCACCCTCTCCTCGGGCTCGAAATAGTTGGTGAGCACGACGCAGAGCGCATCCGGGCAAGCCCTGCGCGCCGCTCGCGCCACGGCCGGCGAGATGGCCACTATGGCGCAGGCGCCGCTCACGCAGATCCGCTCCACCCAGGCGAAGACCGCGATCACCCAGCGGCTGCGGCTGAACTGCCAGTCGGTGATCTGCAGCGGGAGGCTCGAGTGCATGTCATAGACGAGCGGCGTGCGAAAGAGCGCGCCGGCCACCCGCGCGAGGAGCGCGGCTTCCTCGTGGGCGTAGAGCGCATCGTAGCGCTGGCGGCAGAGCCGCCCGATGAGACTGACGAAGAGGAGCACGTCCAGCCAGATCTTGCGGCCCGAGGGGCCGGGGGGGAGCGAGCGGCAGAAATGCGGACCGCGCGCGCGGAACACGCGAACGTTCAGATCCGGCGGCGGCTCGCCGAGCCCGTAGGTCAGGATGTCGACCTCGTGCCCTCGCGCCAGAAGCTCGCGAGCGCGGTGATAGGCGCTGAGCGGCGTGCCCCTCGGAGCGTAGAAGGCTTGCGGAACGATCTTGAGGATGTGCATGACGTGTTCTTGTCGTATTTGCCGAAAGCGGAGCAAGCGGCACGCCCGCCTGTGTCAGACGCGCCAGTAACTCACCAGGGCCGCGCGGCTCGCCAATAGCGCCGCCGGGAACTCGGGCGAGAGAAGATACTGAAGCTCATTGCCGCGGCGGTGGCTGCCCGGCTTGCCGGCGTCCGCGGCGGCCGTGCCCGGGTGACAACAGATCTCGATGGGCTCGGCGCCGGCGGCGCGGGCACCGGCGAGGACCGCGAGAGGGCGGCCCGCGAGCAGATCGCGCAGATCGACGATGCAGGTGGGCGACCGCAGCCGTACCCCGGCGAACACCCGCGCCGCGTGGCGGGCCGCGATCTCGCGCGCCAGCATGGAGGGGCCGCGCACCCGCAGCCAGCTCGCCAACCTTGTAATTCTGACTCTCTCGATACCGAAGCGCGGTAATACGCGCGCCACGGCGGTGCAGACGATCGGCAGTTGGTGCAGGTGTTTGTGCCCGTCGAGATGCGAGACTCTAACTCCGGCATCGCGCAGCAGGCCGACCTGAGCGGCGACTTCCGCTTCGAGCTCCGGCAGCGACAGCTTCCCCGCCAGCGCGCGCGCCGCCAGCAGCCGCTTGCGCAGGAACTCGCCCTTCGAGTCCGTCAGCGTCGCGCCGCGCGTGAGCGGCCTGCCTTCGCAAAGGTTCAGATGCACCCCGAAGCTCGCCTGCTGGGCGAGCGCCGGCGCCCGGTGCAGCGCCTCGAGGCTACCCGGCATATTGACCATGACCGAGGTGCTCGTCACGACGCCGGCGACGATCGCCTGGCAGATGCCCGCGGTGATGGCCTCGGTCTCGCCGAAATCATCCGCGTGCACGATGACAGGAAGAAGGGCTGGGCGGCGGGGAGAAGGGATGACCGTCCGAGTCTGTGTTCTAAGGGGGCGCGCCGCGGACATCGCAGACAGGCGAAGCAGAAACCGTTCCCGTTGCCCTGTAGCCACAGTCGATCCGACACCTCCCCGGAGTCGTGACCTGCAGCGCAACGACGGCGGGCTCCGGGCCTGCATATTGCAGATGACGGCTTTCATGGGGATGAGAACTATCGGGATCATGGGGCGGGTGCTCGATCAGGACGATGGTCTCGGGCTCTATGCCCGCCATCTGCTCGAGCATCTGGTTCGGCTCGACTCGGGGTCGCGTTATGTGATCTTCCTGGCGAGCCCGGTAGCGCAAGGATTCCTCGCCGGGCAGAGCAACGTTGAGATGCGGCTGCTGCCCTCGCGCAACCGCCTGCTCTGGGATCAGGTGTACCTGCCGCGCGCCGCGCGCCGGCTCGGTGTCGACCTCCTCTTCAACCCGAAATTCTCGCTCCCTTTCTTCTCCCGCATTCCCGGTGTTTTCATCCTTCAGAGCTGCGACTGGTATGTCAACCCGGGGAACTATCCCTGGTGGGACAACATTTATATTCGTGCCATGCTCCCGCTTTATTGCCGCAAGGCGCGGGCGATCCTCGCGATCTCGCAGGCGGCGCTCGATGAGCTCGTCCGCCACGGGCTGAGGGTCCCGAGCGCCATCGTGACGCACGCCGGGCTCGGTCCCGGCTATACGACCGAGGCCGATCCCGAGGAGCTGCGCCGGTTCCGCAGCGACTACGCCCTGCCGGAGCACTTCATCCTCACCGTCGCCCGTGTGCTGCACAGCGGTCACCGGCGCCTGCTCGATTATCCCGGGGGCAACAACGAGCGGCTGCTGCGCGCTTACCGGGAATACCGCCGGCGCACCTCGAGCCCGCTGCCCCTCGTCGTGGCCGGCCGGCGCATCCGGGAGTACGTGCTCGCCCGCGGCTTCGGTGCTGCCGATCTCGAGGGTGTGCATTTCCTCGGGTTCGTGCCCAACGAGCGGCTGCACGCCGCCTACCGGCTCGCCGACTGCTTCGTGCTCGCCACGCTCTGCGAGAGTTTCGGGCTCCCCATCCTCGAGGCACTCGCCACCGGGTGCCCGGCCATCGTACCCAACACCTGCGCCGGTCCCGAGGTGGCCGACGGCGCTGCCCGGCTGGTCGATCCGCACAGCGAGGACGAGCTGACGCGGGCGCTGCTCGAGGTGACCGGCTCGCAAGCGCTGCGCCGAAAAATGAGTGCCGCTGGCCGCGAGCAGGCGCGCCGCTTCAGCTGGCAGCAGTCGGCGCGACGGGTGCTCGAGGCCTTCGACCTGGCGCTGGCGGGGGAGCCGATATCACGCGCCGCGGTCGCGCGGCGGTAGGGCCGGCTCAACAGCGACGGGGCCAAAAAGGGGGCGTCATGTGCGGGATATGCGGTTTCAACTGGGCCGACGAGCGTCTCATCGAGCGGATGAAGGCGCGCCTGGTGCATCGTGGGCCGGACGATCACGGCAGCTACGTGGCGGAGGGAGTATCCCTCGGTCATCGCCGCCTGAGCATCGTCGATTTGAGCGATGCGGGGCGCCAACCCCTTTCCAATGAGGACGGCACCGTCTGGATCACCTTCAACGGTGAGATCTACAACCACCTCGAGCTGCGATCGAAGCTCGAGGCCCGGGGCCACCTCTTCCGCAGCCGCAGCGACACCGAGGTGATCGTCCATGCGTACGAGGAGTACGGCCTCGATTTCGCACGGCACCTCACCGGCATGTTCGCGCTCGCCCTCTGGGATGCGCCGCGGCGGCGGCTCATCCTCGCGCGCGATCGCCTGGGGCTGAAACCCCTCTACTACACGTTGGCGGAGGGGCGGCTGCGCTTCGCCTCGGAGATCAAGGCGCTGCTCGCGGACCCGACACTCCCGCGGGCGCTGCACCGTCAGGGCCTCCTCGATCTGCTCGGATACGAGTTCGTGCCGGCACCGGCAACCCTCTTCGAAGGCGTCCGCAAGCTCCTGCCCGGTTGTCTCCTCACGCTCGAGGCCGACGGGCGCGCCCGCCTCACCCGCTACTGGTCGCTCGAGCGCTGGGAGGTCGAGCCCACCGAGGAGGCGTTGGCGGAGCTCCTCGAGCAGTCCTGCGCCGAGCACACCATGAGCGATGTGCCGCTCGGCGCCTTTCTCTCCGGCGGGATCGATTCGAGCACGGTGGTGAGCTTCCTCAGCCGCTCGCTCCCGACGGGGCTCGCGACCTTCGCCCTCGGCTATCACGAGGCCTCCTTCAGCGAGTTCGAGTATGCGCGGCTCGTCGCCGAGCACTTCCACACGAGGCACACCGAGCTCCTGGTGCGCCCGGTGGACGCGGCGGCCATCGAGAAATCGGTGTGGCACCTCGATGAGCCGACCACCGACCCCTCGAACCTGCCCTTCATGCTGATCTGTGCCGAGGCGCGGCGGTTCGTCAAGGTCTGCCTGAGCGGCGATGGGGGCGATGAGCTCCTCATGGGCTACGACCGCTTCCGCGCGAGCAAGGCCAACTCCTGGCTCGAGCGCCTGCCGCTGCCGCAACGGCAGCGCCTCTATCGCGCCGCCGCGGCCTGCCTGAGCGACAACGAGCGCAAGAAGGGCGCGCGCAACATCGTCAAGCGCTTCCTCCAGGGCGCGCTCCTCGGGGCCGACGGCGAGCACATCCGCTGGCAGTACTTCACCGACCCCGTGCAGACGGCCGCGATCCTGAAGCCCGAGTTTCTCGCCGACCTCGACCCGGATCCGTTCGCGCCGGTCAAGCGCTGGTCCTCGCAGGCACCGAGGGAGCGGGGCTCGCGCGAGCAATACGTCGAGCTCAACACGGTGCTGCCTGACAGCGTGCTCATGAAGGTCGATAAGATGTCGATGGCCTGCGGGCTGGAGGTGAGGCCGCCCTTCCTCGATCACCGGGTGGTCGAGTTCTGCTACTCGCTGCCGACGAGCGCGAAGCTTCGCGGGCTCACGACCAAGTGGCTCCTGAAGTGCGCCATGCGCGAGCGGCTGCCGCCCGGCATCGCGACGCGCGCCAAGCAGGGCTTCAGCATTCCCATGAAGAACTGGATCCGGGGCGAGCTGCTCGAGTTGACCCGCGATGAGGTGTTCTCCTCCCGCCTCATCGGCGAGCATTTCCGGCGCGAGGCCCTGGAGGGGCTCTGGCAGGCGCATCAGGCGCGCCGGCACAACCACAGCCATCTCTTCTGGACGCTGCTCAACCTCGCGATCTGGGAGAGGCAGCTCCTGCGGGGCGAGTTGCCTGCCGAAGCGCACACTCCCGCCGCCCCGGTGATGCAGGCGCCGCCGCGTCCATTTCTTCAGGCCGTCTCCTGATGTTGAGAGCGCTGCTGCGCTCGCCGTCGTTGCGCGCCGGCGCGGCGATGGGCTTGGGTGGCCTCTGTTTCACGGTCGGCGGGCTGATATTCGCCCGAGTGCTCCCCACGTGGGAATACGGTCTCGTGTCCCTGGTGCTCGGCATCGTCTCGGTGGCGGGCAATACCGCCCCGCTCGGCCTCGATCAGGTTGTGGGGCGCCACGGCATCCGGCTCAATGGCAGGTGGCGGCGCGCCAGCCTCGGCGCATCCGTGGCGACGGCGCTGGCCACCGCTCTGATCGGCGGCCTCGTCTACCACTTGGCCCCGGCGCTGATCGCGAGCGTCGCGGTGATCACTCTCACGCTCGGCATGACGCAGTCGGTGGCCGCGCACTTTCAGGGTCAGCGGCAATTCGGTATCGCGGTCTGGGTGCTGCAGCTGATGAACGGTGCGATCCTCGTCATCGCGCTGGTCGCGGCCGCCGTCGATCTCGATACGGCGACCGGAGTTTGCGGCCTGATGGCGCTCGCCGTGCTGTTGGCCGCGATCGTCGTTTGGTGGCTGCAGCGGCGCGAGGGGGTGACGGCCCGGGCGCAGCCCTCTCCCTGGGCGATGCGCGGCGAAGCCCTGTCGCTCGCGACCATGCAGGCGGCCGGCTCGATCTTCCTGCAGCTCGAGCGCCTGTTGGTGGGGCCGCTGGTGGGGCTCCATGACCTCGCGGTCTTCGGCGTCCTCGCGGCACTCGTCAGCTCGCCTTTCCGACTGCTGCAATGCGCGGTGCAATTCACGCTGATCCCGCGCTTGCGCGTGGCCGAGGATGTGCGAGCGCGCCGGACCCTCGTCTGGCGCGAAGGCGCCATGATGGCCGTGCCGCTCGTCATAGGCTCCGCGGCCATCTGGTTCCTGGCGCCGCTGCTCGCGCACTGGCTGCTGGCGGGCCGCTACGATCTCAGCGCGGCCCTGATCACGGTGATGCTCATCTCCGGTTGGTTGAAGCTCCTCAATGCCTTCCTGACCTCGGTCATCGTCGGCTGCGGCGAGGAGCGGCGCCTGGGATGGCTCAGCGTCGTCTGTTGGGTGACCCTTGGCATCAGCACCGCCGGCGCCTTCGCCGGAGCTCCCTGGGGATTCGTCGGGGTGCTCTACGGCATCGCGATCGGCTGGCTGGCGCGCTGTCTGCTCACGTTGTGGCTGGCCCTCGGCTACCTCAACGAGTCGCGCCCGTACCTGCGGATCACCCCACAGCCAAAGTAGCTCGCCTGCCGGGCTGAACCGCGGGCGCGGCCGAGGGAGCGCCCCTTGCGATGCAGTCGAGCTCATGCACGGGAACAGGATAGCGAAGGCACTCTATCGCTCGGCGTCGCTGCGCACAGCCGCCGTCATGGGGATCGGGGGCATCGGGTTCAGCCTGGGGAGCCTCCTGCTCGCGCGAGTGATGCCGACGCAGGAATACGGGGTCGTGGCGCTCGTGCTCGGGATCGTCGCCGTGGCCGGGCTCACCGCACCTCTCGGGCTCGATCAGATTGCGGCACGGCACGGCGTCCGGCTCGATGCCGGTTGGCGGCGTGCGGCATTGACTGCCTGTGGGATCACGGCGGTGGGCGCAGCAACGGTCGCTGCCCTCGTCTATCACCTCTCGCTCGCCGTCGCGGTGAGCGTGGCGCTGATCACGTTCACCCTGGGCGTCGCGCAGACGGCGGGGGGGCACTTCCAGGGCCGGCAGGAGCTGCGCACGGCAGTCTGGTTGGTGCAGCTCCTCAATGGCGCGCTGATGCTGGCCGCGCTTCTGACTGTCACTCTCCGGCTGACCACGGCAAGCGCCGTCTGCGCTCTGATCGCCGCTATCGCCGTTCTCACAGCCATCGTCGTCTGGCTGTTCGTTCAGCGTCGGGAAGGCGCGGGAGATCGCCAGCCGACCCCTTGGGGACTGCGCCGGGAGGCCATGTCACTGCTTGCAGTGCAGAGCGGCAACGCGGCTTTCATGCAGGCCGAGCGCCTGCTCATCGGACCTGTCATCGGGCTGCACGATCTCGCCGTCTACAGCGTGCTCGCGGCCCTGGTCAGCTCACCGTTCCGGCTGCTGCAATCCGCGGTGCAATTCACGTTGATGCCCACCCTGCGCCTGGCGGCAGACGCCCGCGCCCGCCGTGCGAAACTCGCACGCGAGGCCGGACTGGTGTTCGCCATCGTCACCGCGGGCTCCGTGGCCATCTGGGTGCTCGCCCCGCCGGTCGCGCGCTGGATGGTCGCCGGGCGCTATGCGCTCTCGCATGCGCTCATCGCGGCGGCGCTCGTTTCGGGATTGTTCAAGGTGCTGAGCGGCTTCCTGACGGCGGTGGTGGTGTCCTGCGGCGAGGAGCGCCGCCTGCGATGGCTGAGCCTCGCCTGTTGGGGCTCGATCGGTATCAGCGTCGCCGGGGCGTTCTTCGCGGCGCCCTGGGGACTCGTCGGCGTGTTGTATGGCATCGCGGCCGGATGGCTCGTCCGTTGCGGGGTCGCCGCCTGGCTTGCATTGCCCTATCTCAACGAGCGCGTCAGGGCGCGTCTGGCGCGCGAAGTCAGCCTGCGGCCAAGCCCGCGATGACCTCGCGCGCGCCACCCGGAAGGTCGGTCTTCGGCTCGAAGCCGAGGCCCGCCCGCGCGGCGCCGATGTCGAACGCGTTGTCGTTCTCGAAGAAGGCGAGAGTGCGGCGCGAGAGCGGCGGCTCCGCGCCGACCACGGCGCTCACCTGCTCCGCCGCCCAACCGGCCGTGAGTCCCAGCCAGCGCGGCGCGTGCCATGCGGGAGGCGGCACGCGCAGCGCCCGCGCGAACTCCCCCACCATCTCCTCCACCGTCATCCAGCGCGGGCCGGCGATGTTGAACGTGCGGCCTCCGATCTCCGGACCGGCCGTCGCGGTGAGCTCCAGGGCGACGAGCAGGTCGTCGATGTAGATCGGATGGCGCAGGTTGTGGCCGCGGCCGATGAAGAAGAACCGGCGCTTGCGCAGCGAGCCGATGAGCTTGCGCGTGCGCGGGCAGCCGACTCCGTAGACCCACGAAGGCCGCACGATCACGAGGTCGAGGCCCGCGCGGCGGGCGGCTTCGCTCGCGGCACGCTCGCCGGCGGCCTTGGTACGCTCGTACTCGTTCTCGGGATGGAGCGGCGCATCCTCCGCGGCCGGCGGGTGTGCGACATGACCGTAGACCCCGACGCTGCTCACCTGCACGACACGGCGCACGCGCGCCGCGGCGCTGAGCTCGATGAGTTGCTCGAGCGCGCGCACGTTGACGGATTCGAACTGCTCCGGGCTCGCATGCACATCGAGATGCACGCTCGCCAGGTTGAATACGGTGTCGATGCCGGCGAGCGCTGCCGCGAGGCCCCGCGGCTCGCGGATGTCCTGCACTCTGAAATCGACGCCCGTCCCCTCGCCTCGCGCCGGCGGATGCACGTCGATGGCTCTGACCTCGAACCCGCGGCCGGCGAGATACGGCGCGAAATGCGAGCCGACGAACCCCGCCGCGCCGGTGACGAGCACGCGCCGCATCACTTGCGCGCCGCCACCGCGACCGCATAGCCGCCGCGGCCCGGGATCAACCGGTCGAGGAGCGAGAAGAAGTACATGAACGGATAGATGAGCGAATACAGGCGGTATTCCCGGCGCACCGCCTCGAGCTCCTTGCGCGAGGTCGGCGCGATGGTGCCCTCCATCACCGGCGGGTGCTCCTTCTTGCGCGCCAGCACCTTCACGTAGCCGAAGTTGATGACGAGCTCGGCGAGCTCGGTGAAGAAGCGCGAGTAGCCGCCGCTCGCGAACGGGCGCATGTCGATGGAGCGGAACATCCCCTCGAGCTCGCGGATGCGGTAGCCCTGCACCACGTGGCCGTAGGTCGCCGGGCCCATCCCGATCACCCGCTTCAGTAGAGCAACCGGCAGCCGCGTATCGCCGTTCGGCGTCGTGATGATCCCGAGTCCGCCCGGCGCGAGCACCCGCCCGATCTCCCGGTTGAGGCCGCTCAGGTCGGCGAAGTGCTCGTGCACGTCGATGACGATCACCACATCGAAGGCGCCGTCGGCGAAGGGAAAGCGGTTGATGTCGACGTGCGCCACCGGATCGCCGAGGAACTCGGCCATCTCCTCGATACCCTGCGGGTAGACCTGACCCCAGCTCCAGTGCCCGCCGGCCGCGCGGAAGTGATGGTTCATCGCGCCGTTGTTGTCGTGACCGGAGATGAGGAGACATTGCTTGCCCGCCACGGGACCGAGGAGCCGCATCAGGAGCTGCACCTTCTGCCGCTTCTTCAGCGACTTGGCGTACATCTGCAGCTGCCAGGGCGTCTCGCCGCTCCTGGGCGCCGGCGGCGCGCTGATGGGGCCGGCGGCAAGGGGGCTCGTGGTCGTGGTCATCGGTTGCTCCTCGATTCAGGCTGCGGCAGGCTCCAGGTCGCACACCAGGGGCCCGCGAAAGCTCGCGAGCTGGCGCGCCGCTTCGTCCACCTGGGCGCCGGTCTCCTTGGTGCTCCAGCGCAGCTCGCGCGCGAGCGTCGCGGCGCAGGCGGTGAGCGCCGGCCGGTCGAGCGCCCGGCTGAGATAGAGTTGGGTGCGGCGCATCACGACGTCCGGGAGGCGCACGGCCATCTCCGCGCGCGCCGCATACGCGATCTGGGCGTGCACCACCGGCAGATCCGGCACCACGCGCGCGGTCAGCGCGGGCTCCGCGGCCATGAGACGCAGGACGTGCCGGTGCGCCGCGCCATAACACTGCTCGAGATGCGCTTGCACCGCGCCCTCGAGGGGCGGAACGCCTCGCGGACCCGCGAAGAAGGCGCTCGCCATGGGCGCGAGCTTGCGCGGACGCCGCACCGGCTCTTCGGCTGCGCCGAGCCGGCGGCAGGCGGTCCTGACGGCCCGTGCGGCGATCGCGGGCGCCGTGGTCCATTTGACCCCAACGATGGACACGAGGCCGGTGAGCCCGGCCGGCTCGTGATCGATCACCTGCGGGTCACGCTCGAGCGCGACTTCGGTGCCGCAGTTGTCCTCCTCCTCCGGCAGGAGGCCGGCGAACACCCCGCGCACGTCCGCGGCCGCGAGGCGGTGGACACCCAGCACCGTGTTGAGATCGCTCACGAAGGCGAGCACCTCTTCGCGCATGACGCCGCTCGCGCGCGTGGCGGGATCGCAGCGCAGATGCCGGGTGCCGATGAGTGAGTAACCGTTCCACGGCAGTATGAAATAGGTACTGCGGGCGCCGCCCCGCGTGGGCACCGTGAGCCCGATACCGTCGCGAAACGGCAGCGGCCGGGTCAACAGGTTGAAGGCACGGGAGGCCCGGAACAGGGGCTCTTTGGGCCTCCCCGCCCCGGCGGGCAGCCAGTCCTCGACCCAGGGTCCCGCGGCGTTGATGACGAGTCTCGCCTGTAGCTCGAGCTCCCGTCCCGAGAGCTCATCGCGCACATGCACGCCGCGGATGCGGGCGCGATGCGCCAGAAGGCCCGTGGCGCGCACGTAGTTGGCCACGTGGGCGCCGGCATCGACGGCGGCCGAGACGACTGAAAACAACAGCCGCTCCGTATCCAGGCAGACCCCGTCGTACCAGGCCGCGGCGCCATTGCAATCCGGCAGGTGCAGGCCCGGGAGCGCGGTGCGCGCCGCGCTCTCGCTGAGCAGCGCGCCGCGCGGCAGGCGGCGGTCTTCGCGTACGCCGCGATTGCGGTCGGCGCTCAGCACGTCGTTGATCCAGAGGGCGCTGCGCATGACGAGCGGGCCGCGCAGACCCTGACCGTGGGTGGGCAGAATGAAGCGCAACGGCCGGGTGAGGTGCGGCGCCAGACGCAGCCATTCCCGGCGCTCGCGGATCGACTCGCGCATGCGCCCGAGGTCGAGGCGCTGCAGGTGGCGCAGTCCGCCGTGGAGCGTGCGCAGGCTGTTGCCCGAGGTCGCGCTGCCGAAGTCGCCGGCCTCGATCAGCGCGACCCGCAGCCCCCGCAGCGCCCCTTCCCAGGCCGCGCAGGCGCCGTAGATGCCGCCGCCGACCACCACGAGGTCGTAAAGCGTGCTCGAGAGGCGGGTGACGTTACGCAGCATGGTCGCGGACTCCCGGCAGCGCGACGCCCGCCTCGAAGCGATCGCGCCAGAGCTGAAAGACCATGAGCGCCCAGAGAAGATGACTGTGGTTGTGCGTCCCGGTCTCGTGCTCGCGCATCAGCCGCGCGACGTAGCGGGCATCGAACAGTCCCTCCGCGGCGAGGCTCTGCGGACTGAGGAGCTCGTGCATGAGCCCGTTCCACTCGTGCGCCAGCCAATGCTTCATCGGCATGCTGAAGCCCTCTTTGCCGCGCCCCAGCACGGCCTGCGGCAGCGAGTCGGCGAACGCGCGCTTCAGGATCCACTTGCGCTCGCCGCCGCGGACCTTCAGGTGCGAGGGGATGGCGAGGGCGAGGTCCACCACTTCGTTGTCGAGGTACGGCACCCGCGCCTCGAGCGAGCTCGCCATGCTCATTGCGTCCACCTTGGCGAGGATGTTCTCGGGCAGGTAGAGCTTGAGGTCGCAGCGCATCTGGGCCGCGAGGCGATCGGCGCCGGCGTCCTCGAGGACGGCGCGCACGAGCTTCTCGGCGGCGCCTACGGCCTCGGCGTGGAATTCCCGTGTGTAGAGGCGCGCGCGCTGCTCTTTCCGCAGGAACATCATCCAGCGAAGGTGTTGCCAGTCGGCGGGCAGCCGCGCCCCTTCGAGGAAGCGGCGCAGCTCGTTCGCGAGCCCGCGCTTGCCCTTGCCGAGGGGCAGGCCGCGCGCCAGCCACTCCGCCGCCGCGCGCACCGGCGCCGGCTGCCAATCCAACAGGCGTGCGCTCAGGCGGTCGGCGCGATAGGTGTCGTAGCCGCCGAAGAGCTCATCGCCCCCGTCGCCACCGAGCGCCACCGTCACCCGGCGACGCGCGATTGCCGCCACGAGCAGAGTCGGGAACACCGAGAAGTCGGCGATCGGCTGATCGAGTTGGGAGAGCACCTGCGGCAAGAGCGAGCGGTAGTCCGGAGTCAGGATCTCCTCGTGGTGGCGCGTGCCGCAGTGCGCGGCGACCGCGCGCGCATGGCGTAGCTCGCTGTAGGTGGGATCGCCGAAGCCGATGGAGAAAGTGAGCGGCGGGGTGGGCGACACTTCTCTCATGGCGGCGACGAGGATCGAGGAATCGATACCGCCGGAAAGAAACGCCCCGAGCGGGACATCGCTCGCGAGCTGCCGCCGCACCGCCCCGAGAAGCGTCTGGCGGACCTGCGCGGCGAGCTCCACCGCGTCTCGCACGGGCGCCGGCTTGCCCGCGGGAAGCGACCAGAACCGGCCCTGGTGGAGCTTGCCGCCGCTCAGGGTGAGCCAGGATCCGGGGGCGAGCTTTCTGACATCCCGGAAGAGCGTCGTCGGACTCGCGGTGTACTCGAACGTCAGGAGTTGGTCGACCCCGAGTGGATCGATGGCGCGCGAGGAGCCTCCAGCTGCGAGGATGCATTTGACCTCGGAGCCGAAGCAGAGAGTGCCGCCGCGTAGACTGTAGTAGAGCGGCTTGATTCCCATCCGGTCGCGCGCGAGCAGCAGGCGCTTGTGCGCGCTGTCCCAGAGAGCGATGGCGAACATTCCGTTCAGACGCGCGAGGAACGCGAGGCCATGCTCCTCGTAGAGCCGCGGGATCACCTCGCTGTCGCCCGTGCCGCGCAAGCGATGGCCCTTGGCGAGGAGCTCGGCGCGCAGCTCGCGGTAGTTGTAGATCTCGCCGTTGAAGACCGCATGCACGGTGCCGGCCTCGTTGCTCACCGGCTGATCGCCGGTGAGGAGGTCCAACACGGCGAGCCGCCGCATGCCGAGGCCTATCCCCGGCTCGACGTGCACGCCCTCACCGTCCGGCCCGCGATGGCGGATCACATCGCACATCGCGCCGATCAGCTCGCGCGAGGGGGTGCTTCCACGGGTGGCCACTCCGGCGATGCCGCACATGCTCGTCCCTTCAGGCGCGCAGCCGTTTACGCAGCTGCATGCCGATCTGGTTGCGCACGAAGCGCCAGGGCGGCTCCAGAGTCGCAAACCGCTCGAGCGGCGCGCCATGCTGCGTCAGGGCGCGCAAGAGACTCTTACCGGGCCGCTCGGGGTCGAGGTCGACCGCGACCCTGAAACCCATGCGGCCTACCTTGTCGATGTCGTGCGGGAACGGCAGCGGGTCGGTCCCGGGCAGGTCGCGCACGCCCAGCCGGGCCGCGTGCGCGAAGTGCTGCGGATAGCCCCAGAAGACCGGCCGTCCGCCTTCATCCCCGAGAAACAGCGTCGGCTTTCTGAACTCCTCCACCAGCTCGTTGAGCAGCCGGCCGCGGCGGAAGAACCACTTGCCGGGTCCCCACGGGATGACCCGCGGCACGCCGAGCGCATCCGCCTCCCGCAGCACCTCGCGGATCGGCCGGCCGTCGGCAAAGCGGTGTGTGGTGCCGAGAACGAGGACTTCGAGGCCCTCCCGGCAGGCCACCTGGCGCCCGGCCACGATGAAGAGCTCCCGCTGCGCATGCCGGGCCACCACACTGATGGGCTCCGCCGTGGGGGCGACCGACCAGCGCCGCAGGCGTAACGCCCCACCGCCGTCGCTCGCCGGTTGTCCCCCGGCCAGCGCCCGCAGCGCGCCGAAGCAGTCATCCGGCGCGCACTCGGCGAGCAGGAGGAAGCAGGCGAGGCGCGCGCCACGATCCGCCGCGGCGCTCGCGGCAGCCAGATTTTCGTAGGCATTCTGCAGCAGGTCATCAGGGTCGTAGCACGGGTGCAGGTGCACGTGCGCATCGACGCAGGCGATGACATTGGCCATAGGTACGGCGCCTCGAAGCAATGTTCGGACCCGCTGAAGGCCCAGGCGGCCCGTCCTTGCCGGACGGGTCGCGTCACTGGAAATTTGCCAGTGCGAGGGCGCTTCGCGGATACTGGGCGTTCTGTCAAACCCGTGCGGAGGTGCTCGTGTCCCTGCCCAAGAACAATCCGGATCCCTCGCGCCGCTCCTTCCTCGCGACTGCCGCCGTAGCGGCATCGGCAGCACTGGTGGGGCTCAAGCCGCCCGCCGCCCGGGCCGCGGGCGAGAGCCTGCCGCATCTTTCCGAGAGTGACCCGCTCGCCAAGTCGTTGGGCTATCAGTCGAACGCGCAGAACGTCGACAAGTCGAAATTCCCGACGTACAAGCCCGGCGAGCGCTGCGGAGAGTGCCGCTTCTTCCAGGGCACGCCCGGGGAGAAGTCGGGCTACGGCGGCTGCCAGATTTTCGCCGGCTACGCGGTGAACGCCGACGGCTGGTGCGCTTCCTTCAACGCCAGAGGCTGATTTCGCGCACTTTAGGGGCGCTCACCCGTGGCCGGGGAGCGCCCTGTTTGTTCCCAGCCTCGCCGCCCGCGCCCACGCCGACGGTGTCATGCCTGCCCGCTATATCCAAATCGCCCCGCGTGTGCGCGCTCCGCCGCCGCCCGGGACTAGAATAGCGCGCACCATGAAATCGATACCCAACACGAGGTCCGTCATGTCACTGCGAATCGGCGATCAGGCTCCCAACTTCACGGCCGATACGACCCAGGGTCGCATCGACTTTCACGAGTGGATCGGCAACGGCTGGGCCATTCTCTTCTCGCATCCGAAGGACTTCACCCCGGTATGCACCACGGAGCTCGGCTACATGGCTCGCCTGAAGCCGGAGTTCGAGGCCCGCCAGACCAAGATCCTCGGTCTGAGCGTCGACCCGGTCGAGGATCACACGCGCTGGTCGAAGGACATCGAGGACACCGCGGGCGTCCCGGTCTACTACCCGATGATCGGTGATCCCGAGCTCAAGGTCGCGAAGCTATACGACATGCTGCCGGCGGAGAGTGCCGGGCAGGCCGAGGGCCGTACGCCGGCCGACAACGCCACTGTGAGATCGGTGTTCATCGTCGGTCCCGACAAGAAGATCAAGCTGATCCTCACTTACCCGATGAGCGTGGGCCGGAATTTCGACGAGGTGCTGCGTGCGCTGGATGCCATCCAGTTGAGCGCCAAACACAACGTCGCGACGCCGGTCAACTGGAAGCGCGGCGATGATGTCATCATCCCGACCTCCATTCCTGACGCGGAGGCTAAGTCGAAATTCCCGGCGGGCTGGAAGGCGCTGAAGTCTTACCTGCGACTGACGCCGCAACCGAAGTAAGAGAACGGCTCCGGGGGGCGTCTTGCGCCCCCTCGGCTCAGCTCAGGGGCCGAACCCTTCCGCCGGCGGCGGGGTTCCCGTTCCCTTCGGTCCACATCCCTGCGTCCAGGTCACCTTCCGGATGATCCCGTCCGCATCGGTGTGGACCGTCACGGCGCACCCGCCCCAGTTGTACTGATTGAAGAGCCACGTGGCCGCCTGTCCCCGACCCGCGCTGCGCAGCTCCCAGGCCGTGCTCCAGTGCATCTCCAGCTCGGCCAGCGGCTTGCCCACGTAGCCGGCGGCGGTATCGGAGGGATAGTGCTGCGGTGGCGTGGCGCAGCCGGTGAGGAGCAGAGCTGCCGTGAGGCCGCTGAGAGGTCCCGGGGGATTTCGCATGGCGTAAGGATGCCTGAGTTTGCGCGCCGAGGGAGCCTCCCGGCGGCCGTTATCGCAGCAGCGCCTTCTGCGCCGCCCAGGCCGTCAGGAGCGCGAGCAACACACTCGCGGCCAGGGCGAGCGCGGCGCGGTGCTTCTCGCGGCTGACCAGATGCTGGCCATCGAGGGGCGCGATGAGGAAGGGCTCGCCGTGCGTGGTCTGCCCGACGACACTCACCCGCGCTTCCCGGGTGGCGAGGGTCGACTCGACCTGCTCGCGCGCGGCGGCACGCACGGCCTCCCATTCCTCGGCGCTCAACTGCCCGTCGTGATCGCGGTCGAACTTCGCCAGCAGCGCCGGCTGGTCGTGCTTCCAGCCGACCACGATCTTGCCGACCTCCTGCTCGATGGAGGCGACGACCGAGCGCGAGCGCAGCTCCCCGAGCACGGTCAGGTGCGCGCCCGTGCCGATCACCCGCTCCGTGTAGCGGTAGCTGCGGTCGGAGCTCAAGCCGCGCGCCTGCAGATCGGGCAGGCAGGTGGGCCGCGGGGCCTCGCCGTACCAGATATCGCGCGATGTCGGTGTCACATCGGCCCCCACGGGCCCGACCAGACACTCCCCGTCCTTGTCCCGCAGTGAGAACGGCGCCACGCTGGTGGCGCTGTCGGTGACGTGCCACTCGTCGCGGTTGTTGGCGGTCCTTTGGTGGCGCTCGATCTTGTAATCCCACCACACGCAGGGCCGTCCGCTGAGTGGAGCGCTGATCGGCCCTTCGGGAGGCGGTCCCGCCTCGCCCTCCAGGTGCACGTAGCCCTGCGCGGCCGAGCGGATGTGCGCGAGCGGCGTATCGGCCGCGAACCGATCGCGGCGCAGGCTGAGGAAAACCCGGGAGACGGCGTAGGCCGTGCCGGCCCCGAGCAGCACCGCGAGCCCGAGGAAGCGCGGATCGAGCGCCTGCGGAGTCATTTGCCGAAGGCCAGGCCTATGTTGACATCCGCCGTCTGCGCGGCATCGAACTTCAGGAGGCGCGCCGGCGCGAAATTGAACAGGCTCGCGATCATCGCATCGGGGAACGTCTCGATGCGGACATTCTGCGCGTTGGCGGCATCGTTGTAGATCTCGCGCCGGTCGGCGATGGCGGTCTCGAGCGCGCTGATGCGCGCGGCGAGGTTGCGGAACATCGTGTCGGCCTTGAGGTCCGGATAGCGCTCCGCGACCGCGTAGAGGTTGGCGAGGCCGCTGCGCAGGACGCCTTCCGCGGCGCTGACGGAGGCGACATCCCCGGAGTGGCGCGCGGCCTCCACCTGGGACCTCGCCTGAGTGACCCGCTCGAGGGTCTCCCGCTCGTGCTGCATGTACTGCTTGCAGACATCGACGAGCTTCGGCAGCTCATCGTGCCGCTGCACCAGCAGGACATCGATGTTGGACCAGGCGAGCTTGACCTCGTTGCGCGTGCGCACGAGGCCGTTGTACATCGTGGCGGTGTAGCCGATCAGGAGCACCACGATCAGGAGGAAGATGATCAAGCCGGTCATAACTCACCCCGAATCCGGCGTCCGGCGCCGGGCATAACCACGGCGCAGTCTCCCAGACACCGCCCGCGGGCCGCCATCGGCAGCTCCTGGAATTGTGCGCGCGGTAGCACTTCCCCATCCGGGGATGTGACGCCCCAGGCACTTTCCCCCGGGGCGGGTGCGCTGGAGCGGCTGCGCAAGTTGGCGCACAATAGGCGCTAGAAAGAGCCTCGCTCCAGTCGAGGTAGGGGCGCGCTATGCTGCTCCGGCGGTTCTTCGGGCCACGGCCTCGAGCGGGGGCGCGCCGCCCGTTTGCCTCATTCGGGCCGCCCATGGCCCTCAGCTGGGTGCTCCTCGCCTATGCCGCGGTGGCCGTGGCGGCGGGCACCGCCTTCGCGGCGCTGCGGATCCATGCCGACTACCTGGAAGTGATCCGGGACGAGGCCGACAGCCTCAGAGGTGTCGCCGCGGCCCTGACGAGCGCCACGGAGGCGATGCTCGATGACGGGATGGGCGATGCATCGGCGGGAGCGAGCGAGGTCCGCGCCGCGGGGGGGCTCGATGGCCTCTCCTCGAGGGCGGTCGGCTCCATGCTGCAGCGCCAGCTCGCGGGTGGCGAGTATGTGCGTTACCTGTTCCTCGCGGATTCGGGACGCTTCGTCCTGGCGGGCCGCAATACCGTAGTCGATGACCGCAGCGCACCGCGATATCTGGCCGGGCTGGCCGGCGCCGACCGGGTCTGGGTCGGCGCTCCGTTGCGCGATCCCGCGGATCGAGCGCGCTGGGTGGTGCCGATCGCGCGGCGGGTGCACACCGGCCCGGCCGCGAGCGGCTGGGCGGGCGCGCTCTTCAGTTTCGCCGACCTCGAGCAGGTCAACCGACACTCCGGACTTGTTGCGAGTCAGCAGGGGTTGGTCGCATTGGACGGAACCGTGCTGGCGAGTGTCGGCGACCGGCGCACCGGCCGCAATGTCGGTCAAAGCGAGCTCTTTCGCCGCGGCGTCAGCGACCGGCCGAGCGGCGGGATCGTCACGGGTCGGGCGGCGTTCACGCCGGCGCACATGATCTACGCTTTCTATCCGCTGCCGAGCTTGCACAACTACCCCATCTACGTGGCCGCCGGCCAGAGCGAGGATGTGGTGCTCGCCGGCTGGCGCCTGCGGCGCCGGCAGATGATTGCCGCGACCGCCGCCTTCAGCGCGCTCGTGCTCATCCTGACTGCCTTCCTCGGTCACTACATGCGCGCGTTGCGCACCCGGGAGCGTGACTACAGCGCCCTGGTCGATAGCGCCCGCTTCGCGGTGTTGCTGCTCGAAGGCGATCGCTTCATCGATGCCAACCGCACCGTGGCCGTCATGTTTGGTCTCGAGAGCGAGCGCGCCGCCATCGGGCTCACACCCTGGGATCTTTCTCCGGAGCTGCAGCCGAACGGGCGCCCCTCGAGGGAGTTCGCGCTCGAGCGGATCCGGACGGCGGCGCGGGAAGGCGGCAGCACGTTCGAGTGGCTGCACAAGCGCCTGGACACGGGCGAGTCGTTCCCGGCGGAGGTCGACCTCTCGAGCTTGAGCGGCGAAGGCAGCACGCTGGCGCTCGCTCTGGTACACGATGTCACGATGCGCAAGCGCGCCGAGGAGGAGCTGCGGCGGGTCTCGGCCGAGCTGCTGCGGCTCGAGGACGAGGAGCGGCGGCGGATCGGGCGGGATCTGCACGATTCCACCGGCCAGTCGCTCGCGGCGCTGGAAATCGAGCTCACCCAGCTCGGGCGCGAGTCGCAGAGCCTCGCTCCGTCCGGCCGCGAGCAGCTCGAGCGCTGCGTGCGCCTCGCCCACCAATGCTCGGCCGAGATCCGCACGGCCTCCTACCTGCTGCATCCGCCGCTCCTCGATGAGCTCGGACTCTCGAGCGCGTTGCGTTGGCTGGCGGACGGCCTGCGGGCGCGCAGCGGGCTCGAGGTGCGGTTGCAACTACCCGAGCAGGTGGATGGCGCCGCGCCCGAGGAGGAGCTCGCCCTCTTTCGCGTTGCGCAGGAGGCGCTCACCAACGTGCAGCGCCATTCCTCGAGCCCGTGGGTGGCGATCCGGCTGCGGGCGGAGACGGCGAGCCTCGTGCTCGAGATCGAAGACGCCGGGCGCGGCATCGCCGCCTCGCAGACGGCCGATCCTGACTCCTCCGGCCGCTTCGCCGGAGTCGGTGTTGCCGGGATGCGCGAGCGCATCCGCCAGCTCGGAGGGACCTTCAGCGTCGATTCGACCGAGGCAGGCACGCTGGTCCGCGCCTGCATACCGCTCTCGGGCCGCAGTGGCGGCCCCCGCGGGCGCGAGGATCCGCGCGCCCAACGGGCGATCGCCTCTTGAAGCGAGTGCGCATCCTGATCGCGGACGATCACGAGGTCGTGAGGAAGGGCATTGCCGCGCAGATCGCGCAATGTCCCGGCTGGGAGGTGATCGCGGAAGCGACCAACGGACGCCATGCGGTGGAGCTCGCCGTCAACCTCAAGCCCGATCTCATCGTGCTCGATTTCTCCATGCCCGAGTTGAATGGCCTCGCCGCGGCGAGGCGCATCCTCGCGGCGCTGCCCGAGGCGCGGACCCTCATCCTGACCGTCCACGAGTCCGAGCAGGTCGTGCGCGAGGTGCTCGCGGCCGGCGCTCGCGGCTATGTCCTGAAGTCGGATGCCGGCCGCACTCTGATAGCGGCCCTCGAGGCGCTGCTCGCCGGCGGCACCTTCTTCACGCCCAAGGTCGGCAAAATGGTGCTCGACGGGTATCTGCGCAACCCCGCCGGCGGCGAGAGCGCTCCCGCCTGGGCGCTCTCGGCGCGCGAGCGGGAGATCGTGCAGCTCCTCGCCGAGGGCAAGAGCAACAAGGAAGTGGCGTGCGCGCTCGGGATCAGCGTCAAGACGGCCGAGACCCACCGTAGCAACATCATGCGCAAGAGCGGCTTCGGCTCCCTCGCCGAGCTGGTGCGCTTCGCCATCCGCAACCGCATCATCGAGCCCTGAAGCCCCTACAGATTCTCCCCGGGCGGAATACCCGATTCCCGCGATTGGCCGTGTGCGTCCTTACCGTTATGGTAGCGATCACACCGCCGCGCCGGAATTCGTCCCCAGGGCTCCCCGTGATCAGCAGCGTCGATCCCTTCATCGCGGCCCTTGCGGCGTGTGTCGCGGGTCTTGCCTGTCACGGATGTGTCTCCGGCGCCCTGTGGGTATCGACCGCCCGCCCGCGATGCACCGTACGCCTCATCATCGGCAATACCCTGGCGCTCGGGCTCGGCGTCTGGTCGGCTTGCACGCTCGAGGCCCTGGCGCTCGGCCCCGGAAGCGGCCCCGGCCGCGGACTCACCTGTTGGATCGTGCCGCTCGCCCTCGCTTGCGTGGGCCAGCTCTGCGCTCTGGTCTTCGTTGCGGGTCGCGAGCCTGACCTGCCCGCCATCGCCGGCAGCGCACTCGCCTTTGCGGGCGCCGTCGCCGAGACCCAATGGTCGACCCTGCGGACCGCCGGGGGCCTGCTCGACTCGACGGCGGCGCGCGCGTTGGCAGCCGGCGGCCTGCTCCTTGCCTTCAGCGGGTTCGCGGCGGCCCTCTGGCTGGCATTCTGCCGGCGCGGCGGCAGCCGGCGCTTCGGGACTCCTGCGCGCGTCGCATTCGCCGTGCTGCTCGCCATCGCCGTCCTCGCGCTCGGTGTCGGCATGCCGCACGAGGCGCACGCGCCGCAGCCCGCGGGCAACCTGCTCGCCGCGCGCCTGCTCGCCGTGGCCATCGCCTCGGTCGGCGGTACCGCGCTTATCATCAGGCAGCTCATCGCCCTCTACCAAAACGAGCTCGAGCAGCGCGCCGACCGCAGCCGGCACGACCTGGCGGAAGCCCATGCCCGGCTGCACCACATCGCCACCCACGATCCGCTGACCGGCCTTCCCAGCCGGAATCTCATCAAAGAGCGGCTCGCCCGATCGCTCGCCGAGAGACATCACCCGGGGCGCACCATCGCGGTCGCCGCCCTCGACCTCGATCGCTTCAGCGCCATCAACCATTCCCTCGGCCACGGGGTCGGCGACGGCGTGCTGGTGGAGATCGCCCATCGGCTGGAATCGGCGGTGCCGACGCCGCACACGCTGGCGCGGGTGGGCGGTGACTCCTTCGCACTCCTGATCGACAGCATGAGCGCACGATTGGAGGCGCACGCCATCACGAGCGCCATGGTGGCATCGCTCGAGCAGCCGTTCATCGTGCATGGTGAGGAGATACGCGTCAGGCTCAGCATCGGGGTGAGCGTATGTCCGGACGATGCGCGGCGCGGAGATGATCTACTCGCGCACGCGGAAGCCGCGCTGGTTACTGCCAAACGGAACGGCGGCGGGCGGGTGCTCTTCTTCGAGCCGAGCATGTCGGACTCCATGCGCGAGCGGCTCGCGCTCGAGAACGACCTGCGCCGCGCGCTCTCGGCGCACGAGTTCGAGATCCACTACCAGCCGCAGATCTCGACGCGTACGGGCCGGATTCTCTCGGTCGAGGCGCTGCTGCGCTGGCGTCATCCGCGCAAGGGCCTGATCGCGCCGAGCTCCTTCATCCCGCTCGCGGAGCAGACCGGACTCATCGTGCCGCTCGATGCCTGGGTGCTGCGGGAAGCCTGCCGGCAGGCGCGCTCGTGGATGACGGAGGACGGACTCAACCTCAAAGTCGCCGTCAACCTGTCGGCAATGCAGTTTCGCTGCCCCGAGGTCCTCGACACCATCGTCTCGGCGGTGAACGGGGCGGGACTCGAGCCGCGGACGCTGGAGATCGAGCTGACCGAGAGCGCGCTGATGGTCGACCCGGAGCGATCGGCGTCGGCGCTGAAGCTCCTGCGCTCGATGGGGGTCAGCATCGCGATCGACGATTTCGGCACCGGCTACTCGAGTCTCTCCTACCTGCGCCGGCTGCCGATCGACAAGCTGAAGATCGACCGCAGCTTCATCAGAGACCTGCCGACGAGCGCGATGGACGAGTCCATCGTTCGCGCCATCGTGTCACTCGCCCACAGCGTCGGGCTCGAAGTGGTCGCCGAAGGAGTCGAGACGGCCGAGCAGCTCGAGCGCGTACGCGCGCTCGACTGCGATCAGTGGCAGGGGTACTACTGCTGCGTGCCGCAGACGGCCGCGGAGCTCGCTGCGCGGCTGGCTGGCGACGCTGCCGCTTCCTCCACGGGCATCAGGGCGGCACTGACCCGACTGCTCGCACCCTGACGGGGTGCGCGAAGCCTGAGTGGCTCAGCGGCTCACGATGGCCATGCAGAGGCCATCGTAGCCCTTGGTGCCGACTGTCTGGATGGAGGTTGCCTCCACGCGGGGCTCCGCCGCGATGTCGTCGTAGAGCTGACGCATCGCCCGGACTGCTGGATCACGACTTGCCGGGTTGATCACTTTTCCGTCGCGCACGACGTTGTCGAACACCATGACGCTCCCGGGGCGCGACAGCTTGAGGCAACCGCGGAAGTAGTCGGAATAGCCCTCCTTGTCGGCGTCGATGAAGAAGAAATCGAACGGTCCGGTGAGCGACGGCATCAGCGCCAGGCCCGGCCCGACCCTGATCTCCGTCACCTCCGCCAATCCCGCCCGGGCCAGGTTGGCGCGGGCGACCTCGGCGTGCTTGGGACTGTATTCCAGGCTGATGAGCCGTCCGCCGGGCGGCAGCGCGCGGGCCATCCAGATCGCACTGTAGCCGCCCAAGGTGCCGATCTCGAGGATCCGCCGCGCGCCCATCGACTTGGCCCACAGGTGGAGGAGCTTGCCCTGCGAGGCGGTGACCGCAATCTCCGGCAGCCCGGCCTCCCGGCTCGATACGAGCGCCGCCGCCAGTGCCTCGTCCGGCCGCACGATGCGCTCGTTCAGATAGTCGTCGACTGCGGTCCAGGTCTTTTGGCTCATCGCGATCCTCCCCTGCCGGCCCTCTCAGGGCCGTGCGATGTCCATTGTATACGCTCCGTCAACCCGCACGGACAGGTCCGGGGCGTGGCTCGTTGGCGCGGAACTCCCTCCTGCGGCGGTCGCTCGCCCGCATGCGCTCCACTTACCTGGCGTAGGGCCCGCGAAAGGTCGGGGTGCAGCAAGGCGCTGGCGCGCCGATGCCCGGCTCCTTGGCGCGTGCCGCATCATGGCCATAGACCGTACTCTCGCCGGTGGTGAGGAAGGTCTCCCACTGCACGCCCTGCGGATCCTCGATCCAGCTCTTCTCACTCTTGGCGTAACAACAGGTGGTGGCGCCCTCCTCCAGGACCGGCCGGTCCGCCCGCTCCAGGCGCGCATGGACCTCCTCGAGCTCCCGACGCGACTCGACCTGAATGCCGAGGTGCTGGATCCCGGGTCGTGAGCCCCGCCGGCTGACTGCGAAGTTGACGCGCGGGTCATCGAGCATCCATTTGGCGTAATCGGACTTCAGCACGGCGGGTTGCGCGGCGAAGAGCTCCGAATAGAAGCGGACCGAGGCTGCGAGATCGTCAACGGCGATATGAACGTGAAAGCGCTTCATGGGGTTACCTCTGACAATTTTTGGGGGTGCAACCTTCGTCCGCCAGGCTGCAGCAGTTTTCGGTGAGAAAGGCGATCAGCGCATTCATGCGCGTGAAATTGGGGCTGTAGAAGAGGTTCCGTCCCTCCCGGCGGCTGCCGATGAGATTCGCGCTCGCGAGCTCCTTCAGATGAAACGACAATGTCGGCGCCGGAATCGCGAGCCGCTCGATCAGCTCGGACGGCGTGAAACCCTCCGGGCCGCGCTTGACGAGCAGGCGAAAGACCGCCAGACGGGCTTCCGAGGCCAGTGCGCCGAGGGAATTGACCGCCTCTAGTGATTTCATGATTTCAATTATATCGAAATATATTCCGCGGTCAATCCCTTTCGCTCATCCTTCAGAATCTGGATCTACCGCGCGGGCCTCCGTCGACGAGCAGGTAGATCGGACCGCTGAGCCGCTGCAGGGACGACTCCTGCGGCGCGGCATGCGCCCACTGAGCCGTCAGGGCCGTCAGGACGATCGCGATGAAACGCTTCATGGGCCGGTTTTATTCCTTGGACTCCTTGGCCTTCAGGCTGTCCTGATTCGCCTCGATGAAGGCCTTGATCTCCTCGGCCATCGAAAGCAGCCGCAGCCACTGTTCCTTGTAGAGCGTCACCGGGAACCGTCCCATTCCGTACACGGACAGCGCTCCCTTCTCGCTGACTTTCATCGCGAGCTTGCCGCGGCCCGCCTGCTTCAGGCGCTCGTTCTCGGCTCGAAGTCTCTCCAGTTCCGCCTGCACGTCTTCAGTCATCGAGGAATCTCCACGTTCGTGAATCAGGGCGCCGGCGGCGCCCCGAAGAAGCCGACGACCTGGCTGATGCGGCCGTCCGGTGCCAGGTCATAGAAATCCATCCCCTCCCCCAGCGGCTTGCCGTCGGGACCGACCCGAACCCAGCTCACCCGCATGAACCGGTGGTGTATCTGCGGCGCACTGCAGCGGAACCGATTGCCTGGATAGTCCTGCTGAAACTGCGCGATCTCGTTGCTGAGCGCAGCGCGTCCAGTCACGAAGGTCGGCTCCGGATCACTGTACACGCCATTGGCGGCCCACACGCGTGCAAGCAAGCGATCCCGGGCACGACGGTCGGTCGTGTTCCACGCTGCGCAGTATGCAACCACGACGGCGTCCGGGGTCAGGCGCGGCTTCGGTTGTGCGGCTGCCTTTTGCATGCATTCGGTAACATTGTACGGGAGGGCGCGGCTCAGGCTAGACTTTTGCATAACAGCGCAGATACCGACGAATCCCATGATGCCTGCCATGGAAAAGACAGTTGCTATCTGCCGCCCTGAGATCGAACGGATACGCGGGAGGGTCGCATGCGCACGGTTCTCGTTTTGGGCGGCTATGGATTTTTCGGGCATCGCATTTCCGCGAGCCTTGCGGGGGATCCATCGGTCCGGCTGCTCGTAGGCGGGCGCCGCCGTGATCGTGCGCTCGAAACGGTCCGGCAGCTGGGTCTCGCTCCCGAGCAGGCGCTCGCGATTGATGCCAACCACAGCGACTTCAGGCGCCTTCTGGAAGAGAGCGGAGCAGAGATCCTGATCCATACCGCAGGACCCTTCCAGCAACAGGACTACAGGGTTGCCCGAGCCGCGATTGAAGCTGGCTGCCATTACATCGACCTGGCCGACGGCCGGCAATTCGTCGCGGGCATCGTCGCTCTCGACGGTGCCGCCCGCACGCGAGACTTGTCTGTCATCAGCGGCGCGAGCTCGGTTCCCGCCCTCTCCTCCGCCGTCGTGGATCGCTATCAGGCGCGGTTCGCACGACTGGAGTCAATCGAGCTCGCAATCAGTTCCGGCGCGCGAGCGCCTGGCCTTGCAACAGTCCAAGGCATCTTTGGTTACGCGGGACTTCCCTTCCACTATTTGAGCGATGGCGAGTCGGCAACGGCTCACGGATGGCTAGGCTTGCGGCGACATCGCTTTCCCATGCCACTCGGTGCTCGATGGCTCTCCCGCTGCGACATACCGGATCTCACGCTCTTTCCGCGCCGCTATCCCGGCGTGAGTACCGTTTCCTTCGAAGCTGGATTCGCGAGCGACCTGGGGCACTTGACCGTTTGGACCCTGGCGCGGCTCGTCAAGGCGCGGGTCCTCCCAAGCGCTACTCCCTTCGCCGCACCGCTGAATCGCCTGAGCCGCTGGATCGAGCCCCTCGTCAGCCACAGGGGCGGCATGTTCGTGCGCCTCAAAGGGCTCGGCAACGACGGCGAGCCGCTCCGCATCACCTGGAACCTCATTGCGCAAAACAACCACGGCCCATATGTTCCGTGCGGAGCCGCTGTGGCGCTCACCCAAAAGCTCTGCAGCGACGCGCGGCTGCCCTCGGGTGCAATGCCTTGCATGGGTCTACTTACCGTCGAGCAATATCTGTCAGCGCTGCCGGGCCTGAACCTCCGGGAGATCGTCGAGTGAGCGCCTACTTCCTCCTCAAGATCGTGCACATCCTCAGTGCCGTTGTGCTGGTCGGAACGGGATTCGGGATCGCGTTCTTCAAATGGATCGTCGACCGGACCGGTAACATCACCGCAATCCGCATCGTCTCCGAAAAAGTCGTGCTCGCCGACTGGATCTTCACCCTTCCGGCCATTGTCGTGCAGGCTGTTACCGGCGTGGCTTTGGCGCGTGTTGTCGGTTATCCGCTCACCCACGGATGGCTCTTCGGGGCGATCTGTCTCTTCTGCCTGGCCGGCCTCTGCTGGGTGCCCGTTGTCCGCCTCCAGATCCGTATGCGCGATCTCGCTCGCGCGTACGAGACGCATGGCATGCTGCCCGGTGAGAAGTATCTTCGCTATGCTCGAATCTGGTTCTGGCTCGGCGTACCTGCCTTCTCTTCGGTCATCGTGATCTTCTGGCTGATGGTGGCCAAACCATGAAGCCGCCCTCCTTCCCGGAGGTGCTCAGAATGCGTGGACGTACGTCCACCGGTGTGGGATTTAGGTCGTATACCGGCGAGAGTACCCAGCCTCGTGGGCCCGTCCATAGAAAGCCGTGGTTACGCAAGTGATCATCGTCATTTGAGATCAGCACGTTCAAGACCATTCGCCTGTACAATTCATGCGCGTCCTGTCGTGCTTGAGCGCCGTGCTCAGTCAGCACGTCCACTTCTATCGCGCAGACAGCCTTGAGCCGTTTCGGTCCCGGGTCAGCCAGTTCAAATTCCATCTTTCGCAGGGCACAAAAGAATCCTGCTCATGACGAAGATTGGAAATTATTCATTCCGAAGGGCTTTTAACAGTACCCGCCCGGAGAGACTCGTGCTCGGAGCCTGACTGCAAGCCCGCTACTGCCTAGGCTGTCAGTATCTCAGAAACACCATCCAATGAAGTTGTGTCTGTCGAGCAAGGCAGCCACCGGACAATTGGTCGGTGAAGCAGCGTCATATTGACTACAGGGTGCTTGGGTATCGAGCCAAGTACTCTTTTAGAAACTCGTCATCCTCCGCGGCCCAAAACGACACGTCTACAAACCGGCTTCCGCTCGCCCAGTAAAAGTCCAGGGGCGGATCCCGCTCCGAGACCTCACTGATCACCCTGTTGCCTAAGATGTCTACGGTCTTGACGGCTTTCGGATCTATTGCGGCCCGCATGATCTGTTTCGTCGAATAGACCGCCCAAGCCGAATTCGGGTAAATGTCAACCAGCACACCGGCGAATGGCGCCTCATACTTGCCGGCTGTCGCCGATCGCTTGTACGTCACGTAGTAACTGACATCTTTCACCCAACCCCAGTCGCTTCGCGACAAAAAGCGCGGGCCAGCTGCAGGTCCGGGTGGGTACCCCGAGATGTCCTTCAGCAATAGCACCTGCCCGATAGGCGGCGCGGCGATCGCAGGCAGGTGATCCGGCGAGGGCCGATCTGCAGCCAGCTGCCTTTCCGCTGCGACAAGATGACGTAGAGCCAAATGATCCTCGATCGTCCCTAACCCAATCAGGGTCGCGAAAGTCGCAACAAGAAGGGCGGCTGCAGCTGCGGATTGCGCCGTCTGTCCCACATTCAGCTCGAGCAGTCCCGACCACTCAGCAGGCTCCGGCCCGGCTGGCTTCGATTTCGGAGGCAGTAAGAATCCCATTAGGGAAGCTGCCCCCGTCTGCCAAACGATGAAGAGCCCCGCGCGTTCGCCGACAGACCAGCCGAATAC
>Ga0134128_10001438_pt1 | contig 30670 bp, 29 predicted proteins | sample KB31754_FD_96462 | JGI IMG/M metagenome (GOLD analysis project Ga0134128, IMG submission 96462) | Terrestrial soil microbial communities with excess Nitrogen fertilizer from Kellogg Biological Station, Michigan, USA - KB3-175-4 | ecosystem: Environmental > Terrestrial > Soil > Unclassified ... | reverse complement strand
CTGCGCTCGAACGCTTCCGCCGTGGCGACCTCGTCACGGATGTTCACGCCGTAGAAGTCCACGCCCTGCGGCTCAAATTCGACGTGCAGGGCCTGCAGCTCGGGTGCCTCCTCCCGGCACGGGGAGCACGCGGCATACCAAAAGTTCAGGACGGTGACCTTGCCACGCAGCCCTGCCGCCGTGACGGTGCTGCCGTCAAAAAGCTTCCCGGAAAACTCCACGGGCGCGGAGCGCTTGGCCGGGGCGTATTCCGTGACGGAGCCGTCCCCCGCCACGAATCCCTTGCTGTCCCCCGCCGCGGCCTGTTTTGCGAGGGTGTCGCTGGACGTGCACGCCGTGAGGCCAACGGCCAGCACGGCGCCCGTGGCGGCGAACAATGAACGGCGGCTCATCGAGGAAGTCACTCTAGTTGTCTTTCATCTTGCAGGATTGTTGTGGCGTGGCTGGTTATTTTCATCGGAATTTCTACATTACGTCGAAATGGTGGCTTTCGCCTAGCCCGGGCCGCAAATTCAGGCTCCGGGGGTGGTGGCGGCGCCGGGCAGGAGCACAGCGGCGGGTTCGCTGTAGCTCACGCCCACCACGTCGTCCGCGTCGAACGTCAGGGATGTCAGGGAGGCCAGGGTGCATTCGCGGTGGCGGGGGTCGTGCCACAGCCGCCTGCCCTCGGCGCTGCGCCGCGTGGCCCAGATGGGCAGCTGGTGGCTGACCATGATGGCCTGCGCGCCATCCCCTCCCAGCTCGCAGGCACGACGCCGGGCATCCCGCGCCGCTGCGAGCATGCGTTCCGCCTGGGCCGCGTACGGCTCGCCCCAGGACGGGCGCAGGGGGTTCGCAAGATACCGCCAGTGCCTCGGCTTGAGGAGCTCGGCCTTGCTGACCTTCATGCCCTCGAAATGGTTTTCAGCCTCAATGATGCGCGGATCGGTGACAATCTCCAGTCCCAGCGCGACAGCCGTGGGCTGCGCGGTTTCCTGGGCACGGGCCAGGGGTGAGGAAACAAGGTACACGGGGGCGGCGCCGCCGTCCGCCAGGGCCTTGAAGTGCCCCGCCACCAGGTCCGCCATGGCACGGCCGCGCTCGGAGAGGTGGAATTCGGGCAACCGGCCGTACAACACGCCCTCGGGATTAAATACCTCGCCATGGCGCAACAGGTGAACAGTGACTCGGGACATGTTTCCAAGTTTCTCAAAGTTACGCGGATTGGGGTTAATCAGGGAATTCCCAGCCTCGGGCGCCACAGTGGCACAAGTCCGGCCCAAAAAAAACCAAGAAATTTCCGCCGCAGGGAATATTAGATGCAAACGCATGCTTATACCCGGTGAAGGACCTCGCTTGACGGGTCCTGAACCCCGTATTGAACCCAAATCCCTAGGAGCATCACATGACTGCAACTTCCGTTGAAACCGTAGGCCTGAGCCAGGGCACCTGGAACTTTGACGCCGCCCACAGCACGGTTGGCTTCACCGTCCGCCACGCCGGCATCTCCAAGGTGCGCGGCCAGTTCACCGACGTGGACGCCACCTTGACCCTCGGGAAGACGCTGGCCGACGCCGCCGTCACCGCCACGATCCAGGCCAACAGCTTCAACTCCGGCGATGCGAACCGCGACGGCCACGTGCGCGGCGCCGACTTCCTTGAGGTCGAGGAACACCCCACGCTGACTTTCACCTCCACGGGCGTCTCCGGCGACGAGGGCGACTTTGAGCTGGCCGGCGAGCTGACCATCCGCGGCATCTCCAAGCCCGTCACCTTCAAGGGCGAGTTCAACGGCGTGGCCGTGGACCCGTTCGGCGCCACCCGCGCGGGCTTCGAGGCCAAGACCGTCATCAGCCGCAAGGAGTTCGGCCTGACCTGGAACGCGGCGCTGGAAGCCGGCGGCGTGCTGGTCTCCGACAAGGTCACGATCACCCTCGACGTTGCCTTCGTGAAGGCCGCCTAGGCACCCGAACGCCTTCCAGACGTGCCGGTCCGCCCCGTGGCGGGCCGGCACTTCCCCTTTCCGCCCAAGTCCGCCCACGATTTTCCGCCCGGCGGCTCCGCCGGCTGCGTGGCCTGCCGCCCGCAGTGTGGTGGCTCCTGGGGAGCCTGGCCACTTTCCTGATTTCCGTGCCGTTCGTCAGCCCCAACGGCATGGCGGCGTCCATCGGCGCCATGCCCTTGGGGCTGTCGAAGTCCTCCGCCTGGATCAGTGCCCGCTCGCGGGGCGCCGCCGGATCCGGCACCCCGCCCGGGCACGTTCCGGGTAGGTCCGGGGCACGAGGTCGCGTAGGGTTAAATACAAACCCGGCGCGGCCCACAAGGCTGCCGCCGGCCGCCACCGAAAGGGACCACTTCCATGACCACTCCTGACGAAACACCTCAAGAGCGGCCTACCCCCGGTCCCGGCCCCGGCCACTATGGCGAGATCGCCCCGGGCGTGCCGCGCTACGGCCAGTACGCCCCGGAGGGGTGGCGGCCGCCGCAGTCCGCGGACCCCGCGCACGACGCCGGGCCGTCCCAGGGCCTTCCGCCCGCCTCCGCCTACCCCGGCTACGGCGCCCCCGGCCAGCAGAGGAAGGGAGCCGTCCCGCCCTACCGCGGCTCCGGCCCCGTGCCGCCCGGCCAACACCTGGCCGCACCCCGCCAGGTGGCGGTCTCCAGCAGGCTGATCATGGCGGCCGGCGGCCTGCAGGCGCTCTCGGGGTTGCTGCTGCTGTTTGTCTTGTTCCTGCCGTCCGTCCGGACCACGATGCTGGACGCCCTGAAGTCCGCCCTGCCCAGCGACCCCGCCTACGACACCCTGATGGCCGACCAGTCCGCCATCACCGGGCTGCTGGTCGGTGCCACCGTGCTCAGCCTGATTGCCGCGGCGGTGTACTTTTGGCTGGCCGTCAAAATCCGCCGCGGGGCCGGCTGGGCACGAACCACCGGGCTGGTCTTGTCCATCGTGTCCCTGCTGGCCCTGACGCAGCCGAACGTTTTCACCGTTGTCCAGGTGGGGCTGGGGCTCGTGGCCGTCATCATCCTGTACCGCTCCCCCGCCAAGGAATACTTTGCCAGGCGCGTCCCCGGAAACGGTCCGCACGGCTACTGACAACAAGCCCGTCGCTCAGGCCCCCGGGCGGTCCTCGTCCAGGCGCGGGTCCGCCAGCCGCTGGGCGTGATAGGCCAAAATCTGCAGCTCGGTGGCCATGTCCACCTTGCGCAGGTTTACGAAGGCGGGAACTGAGAGGGCCACGGGGGCGAAGCTGAGGATGCTGTGGATGCCCGCGTCCACCACGCGGTCGCACACCGATTGGGCCACCGCGGCCGGCAGCGCCAGGACCACCATGTTGGCGCGCGTCTTTTCCAGCGTGTGTTCGAGATCGGCCACGTCCGTGACGCGCAGCCAGCCAATCTCGGTGCCCACCAGCATTTGGTCCGCGTCCAACAGTGCCACCACGTCAAAGCCGCGGGACTCGAAGCCTGCATAGCGGGCCAGGGCGCGGCCCAGGTTTCCCGCACCGACGATGGCCACGCGCCATTCATGCGTCAGTCCGAGGGCCTGGGCGATCTTGCGGCTCAGGTGCGCCACCTCGTAGCCGACGCCGCGCGTGCCGTAGGAACCGAGGTAGGAAAGGTCCTTGCGGACGTTGGCGGAGCCGACGCCGGCCGATTCGGCCAGCGCCTCGGAGGACACCCGTTCGGTCCCCTCCGAGAGCAGGGCGTTCAGCGTGCGCAGGTACAGGGTCAGGCGCGACACCGTGGCAGGCGGCAGTTGCCGGGCCGCTTCTGCGGCCGGTTCGTCCGGGGTCTGCGATGGGGACAAGGTGACGCTCCAAATTCTGTTGCCATGGCCGCACCCGGGCGGGGAACACATGTCGCCGGGGTCCGCCGTCGGCCATTATCCACTGTAGGACGTGCCCAACCGTTAGCCAAAGCGGGGCCCGTGTGTGGCATCAGCGCCCGGCCGGCGGTCCCTGCAGGCCCAGGGCCCGCTCCAGCACGGCGCCCAGCCGGACGGGGTCGATGTGCCAGAAATCGCGCGGGACACCGTCCACGAGGACCACCGGGACCTCTTCGCCGTAGCGTTCGACAAGGGCGGGATCGCCGTCAATCCGCCGCTCGCTCCACGCCACACCCAGGCGCCCGGCCACGCCGGCCACCACTTCCCGGGCGTCCTCGCACAGGTGGCATTCGGCCTTGGTGATCAATTCGAGAATCGGCGTTGCGCCGGAAACGGGCTCCATGCCTTAACCGTACGCATACTTTAGTTTCGCCACCGTCAACCGCGCCAAAACGGCACGACGGGCAAGGCAGGTGCGCATTGACTAGACTCGTTCCATGCCCGACGTGACTACCGACAGTGCCGAGGCCGCCTCGACCGCTGCGAATCTTCAGGGCGAAGCCGCATTCTTTGACGTGGACAACACGCTCATGAAGGGCGCCAGCCTGTTCCATGTGGCGCGGAAGATGTACCAGAAAAAGGCCTTCACGCTGCGGGACGCGGCCGGCTTTGCCTGGAAGCAGGCGAAGTTCATCCTGCGCGGGGAAAACATGGCCGACGTCCACTCCGTCCAGGACTCGGCCAAGAAACTGGCGGCCGGCATCAGCTCGGAGTTTGTCCGCCACCTGGGCGAGGAAGTCTACGACGAGATGATCGTCTCCAAGATCTGGCCCGGAACTCGGGCGCTCACGCAGGAGCACCTCAAGTCCGGGAGGCAGGTGTGGCTTGTGACCGCCACGCCGGTGGAGGTGGCCGGCGTCATTGCCAAGCGGCTGAGCCTGACCGGCGCCCTGGGCACCGTGGCGGAAGTTGAGGACGGCCTCTACACAGGCCGCATCGTGGGCGAGATCCTGCACGGGGCGGCCAAGGGCCGGGCCGTGCGCGACCTGGCCGAACAGCAGGGGCTGGACCTGTCCCGGTGCTGGGCGTACAGCGACTCGTTCAACGACATCCCGCTGCTGACCGCGGTGGGCAACCCTGTCGCCATCAACCCCGACGCCCGGCTGCGCCGCCACGCGCGCGAGCACAACTGGCCCATTTACGACTACCGTTCGGGTCGCCGCGCGGCGACCCTGGGCCTGCAGGCCGCCACGGGCGCCGGGGTGGTGTACGGGCTCTGGAAGGGCATCGCCTCGATGCGGCGGAAGTAGGGGCACAAAACAAAAACACCCGCCCACAGATGTGGACAGGTGCCTTGTGCAGACGCCGACTTACTTCTTGTTGCGACGCTGGTGGCGGGTCTTACGAAGCAGCTTGCGGTGCTTCTTCTTGGCCATCCGCTTGCGGCGCTTCTTGATTACTGAACCCATGGATTCCTCACAAACTACATAGTTGGCCCCAAACGGAGCCGTAAACGATTTGGTCGACCGATCGCAGGAATCGGTCAAAGCCGAAAATGGATCTTTCCTAGGGTACCGCCTCTAGCCGGTATGCGCCGAACCGGAGGCCCCGCCCTGGTCCTTGTCCTCCACCACGGACGACTTCAAGATGGTCTCCACCGCATTCTGGGGGACGCGGTAGGAGCGGCCAAAGCGGACGGCGGGCAGCTCCCCGGCATGGACCATGCGGTAGACGGTCATCTTCGACACGCGCATGAGCTCCGCGACCTCCTGGACCGTCAGGAAGTTCACATTGGAGAAGTTTTGCTCCTGCACCATTGCCCCTGGCTTCCCTATTGTCGAATTAACCCGTTCCAGGATGATGAGGCCCGGAAAACCATAGGCCTTACTCTAGATGCTGGCGGGGCCAAAGTGAAAGCTGTTACCGGAAATTGGTCCCCGGACGCGGGATTCCCTGCGCGGCGCGGCCCTGTTACGCGGCGCGGGTCCGGCGCGCCCGCGCTGCCCCGGCCAGCGCTGCCAGCACGTCCGCCGTGACGTCCCATTCCATGCAGGCATCCGTCACGCTCTGCCCGTAGGCCAGCACGGCCGTGCCGGCGGCAACGTCACCGACGTCCAGTTTTTGCGCACCGCCCACCAGGAAGCTTTCCAGCATGACCCCGGCGATCGCCTGGGCGGAGGGGCCGCCCGCTTCGAGCTGGGCGCCGATTTCCAGCGCAACCTCGGCCTGGCGGTGGTGGCTCTTGCCGGAGTTGGCATGGCTGGCGTCCACGATCAACCGCGGGTTGATCCCGGCGCCGGCCGCCGACGCCGCGGCGGCCCCGACGTCGGCCGCGGAGTAGTTGGGCCCCTTGCGGCCGCCGCGCAGGATCACGTGGGTGTCCGGGTTGCCGGCCGTGCTGACCAGGGCGGCCCGGCCGTCGCCGTCGATCCCCAGGAACGACTGTGCCGCGCTGGCGGCGTTGCAGGCGTCCAGGGCCACCTGGAGGTCGCCGTCGGTGCCGTTCTTGAAGCCGACGGGCATCGACAGGCCCGAGGAAAGCTGGCGGTGGATCTGGCTTTCGGCAGTGCGCGCCCCGATGGCGCCCCAGGAGACGAGGTCGGCCGTGTATTGGGGGCTGATGGGTTCCAGGAACTCGGTGCCGGCCGGCAGCCCCAGCCCCGCCACGTCGAGCAGGAATTTGCGGGCCATCCGCAGTCCCGTCGCGACGTCGTGGCTGCCGTCCAGGAGCGGATCGTTGATCAGGCCCTTCCAGCCCACCGTGGTGCGCGGCTTTTCGAAGTAGGCCCGCATCACCACCAGCAGGTCCTCCTCGTGCTCCTTCGCGGCGGCGGCCAGGCGGCGCGCGTACTCCAGGCCGGCTGCGGGGTCGTGGATGGAGCACGGACCCGCGATCACCAGGAGCCTGTCGTCCACGCCGTCCATGACGGCCCGGACCTGGTCGCGGCCGCGCTCGACGACGGCAGCCGCCGGTGCGTCCAGCGGCAGTTCCGCCTCGAGTTCGGCGGGCGTGGGCAGGGCGGTGAACTGGCTGACGCGCAAATTCGCGGTGCCGCTGGTGGTTTCGGCTGCTGTGGTGGTCATGGAGCGGATCCTTTGGTGGGGTGGCAGCGGACCCCTGTTCAGAAGCCCGCCCGGAAATGGCGAAGGACAGGGAAAAGTTTCCCTGTCCTGTTGGCTCTGAAGGTGATTGGATGCGTGTCAGTTAGACGCGGGCCCCTCCAGAGCCAACGAAAAATACGCATACCAACGGTTTGTCATGGCACCACTCTAGACCGCCCGCTGCCGTGCCAACAAATTGTGTCACCCGTGTGTCGCGGGCCGCGGCACGACTGCCCCGGCATCTCCAGCGAGGAGGCCACCCTGGCCGGAGGGGCACGACGCCGGCGCGACGGCGTGGTGCCCTGCGCACCCCGCATGGGGCGGCCGGGTTGGAGGAACCGGCGGCCGGGCTCAGCGCAGCGGATTGAAGTGGCGCATGATGGCCGGCGCGGTGGTGCCGGTCAGGCCGGCGGCAATCATCTTGCCGGTCAGCGGGCCCAGGGCGATCCCCCACATGCCGTGGCCGCCGGCCACGTGCACGCGCGGGGACTTCGAGGCCCCGATGAGCGGGAAGCCGTCGGTGGTGCAGGGGCGTGCGCCCACCCACTCCTCGGCGCGGTCCTCCCAGTTGATGCCCGTGAACATGGGCGAGGCGGCCTCCACGATCGCCTTGATGCGGCGCGGGTCCAGGGGAGCGTCGGCGTCGCGGAACTCCATCATGCCGGCCACGCGGAACCTGTCGCCCAGCGGGGTGCAGGCCACGCGCTGGGCGGGGAAGTAGATGGGGTGGCTGGGCATGGACTCGGGCACCACGGTGAAGCTGTAGCCTCGGCCGGCCTGGACCACCCTCTTGACGCCGAACTTGCGGGCCAGGGTGCCCAGCCAGGCACCCGTGGCGAGGACCACGGCGTCGGCCTTCAGGGAACGGCCCTCGGAGCCGATGACATCCACGCCGGTGCCGGAATCGCGCACGTCCACCACGTTGAAGGCGCCGGTGATGGTGGCGCCGCGCTCCGCGACGGACCGGGCCAGAGAGTCCATGAACGCCGGCGGGTTCATGTAGCGCTGGCCGCGGATCCCGATGCCGGCCACCACGCCGTGGCCGAGGGTCGGTTCCAGGGCGCGCAGTTCCTCCCCCGTCATGAGGGAATAGTCGACGCTGCCCCCGGTCTCCCGGATCACGTTGAACTCCTTCACCAGGGCGTCCCTGTCCGCAGCGGACGCGAAGCCCGTCAGGAAGGGATCGGCCGGGCGCGTCGGCTCGGCCCCGGGGCCCGACGCCTGGGCGATCTCATCGAAGGCGTCCAGGCCCGTGCGGCCCACCTCGGCAAAAACGCCCATGGCGGCTCGCCACTTTCCGGGGGTGCAGTTGCGGGCAAAGCCGGCCAGGAACTTCAGCAGCCGGGGGTCGGCGGAGAGCGGGATGTAGAGCGGGGACGCCGGGTCAATCATGGCCTTAAGCCCGTAGCTGAGGACCGAGGGTTCGCTGAGCGGCAGGGTGAGCGCCGGGGTCAGCCAGCCGGCGTTGCCCCAGGAGGAGCCGCTGGCCACGCCGCCACGGTCCACCACGGTGACGCCGATGCCGTGCTCCTGCAGATACCAGGCGGTGGACAATCCGACAATACCCGCACCGACAACAACCACATGCCCAGGCGCCTTTGCACTGACCACGATTCACTCTCCTCTTGGGCTTGGCCGGCATCTTTGGCGCCGGCACCGGTCCCAGCCTAACCGGGGTTTCGCCGGGACCGGAATCCGCGCCCCGGAAGGCGAAACGGGCCGCTGTGGCCTGCCCGGACGGACTTTCGGCGCGTCCCCCGCGTGGCGGGGGGACGCGCCGAAAGTCCGACATGCGGGGTGGGCCCGGAAGCCTGGTCCCTAGATCAGGCCCTGGGCCAGCATGGCGTCGGCCACCTTGACGAAGCCGGCGATGTTGGCGCCGACCACGTAGTTTCCGGGCGAGCCATAGGTCTCGGCGGTCTCCGCGCAGCGGTCGTGGATGCCAACCATGATCTGGGTGAGGCGCTGCTCGGTGTGCTCAAAGGACCACGCGTCGCGGCTGGCGTTCTGCTGCATCTCCAGGGCCGAGGTGGCCACGCCGCCGGCGTTGGCCGCCTTGCCCGGTCCGAAGAGGATCCCCGCCTCCTGGAACACGGCAACCGCGCCCGAGGTGGAGGGCATGTTGGCGCCTTCGGCGACGGCGACGAGCCCGTTCTTCACCAGTCGGGTTGCGGCCTCGGTGTTGAGCTCGTTCTGCGTGGCGCAGGGCAGGGCCACGGCGGTGTCCACGTCCCAGACCGATCCGCCCTCAATGTAGCTGACGGAGGCGCCGCGGCGTACGGCGTACTCCTTCAGGCGGCCGCGCTCCTTTTCCTTGATCTGGCGCAGCAGGGGAACGTCAATGCCGTTCTCGTCCACGACGTAGCCCGAGGAATCCGAGCAGGCCACCACCTTGGCGCCAAACTGCTGGGCCTTGGCAATGGCGAAGGTGGCCACGTTGCCGGAGCCGGAGACCACCACGCGCTGGCCGTCAAAGGACGTGCCGCGGGTCTTGAGCATTTCCTGGGCAAACAGCACGGTGCCGAAGCCGGTGGCTTCCGGGCGCACCAGCGAACCGCCCCAGCCGATCCCCTTGCCGGTCAGGACGCCCGACTCGTAGCGGTTGGTGATGCGCTTGTACTGGCCGAACAGGTAGCCGATCTCGCGCCCGCCCACGCCGATGTCGCCCGCGGGGACGTCGGTGTACTCGCCGATGTGGCGGTAGAGCTCGGTCATGAAGCTCTGGCAGAAGCGCATGACCTCTCCGTCGGACTTGCCGCGGGGGTCAAAGTCCGAGCCGCCCTTGCCGCCGCCGATCGGCATGCCGGTCAGGGCGTTCTTGAAGATTTGCTCGAAGCCCAGGAACTTCACAATGCCCAGGTACACGGAGGGGTGGAAGCGCAGGCCGCCCTTGTACGGGCCGAGGGCCGAGTTGAATTCCACCCGGAAGCCGCGGTTGATCTGCACCCGCCCTGCGTCGTCCACCCACGGAACCCGGAAGATGATCTGGCGCTCAGGCTCACACAGGCGCTGGAGGACGGCCGCGTCGACGAATTCTGGATGTTTATCCAATACCGGGCCGAGGCTCTCGAACACTTCGACAACTGCCTGGTGAAATTCCTTCTCCCCGGGATTGCGGGCCAATACCTGCTCCCGAATGGCTTCAAGCCTGGTGTCCATGAGTCTCCTAGGAAAGTGCGGGGCGCCTCGACGGGCGCATAAATATGCTCACCGGCAATTTTCCAGTCATCCCACGCCGCAAAGCCAATTATTCTTGGAATTCGAGACCGGATGCACGATCCTGCCGATTCCCGGGGGTCAGGGCCATCCGGTGACGCGGCTGGCCCGCAGGGGACCTACTCCTTGCGGCGGCGGAAGGCCGGCAGGCTGGCCAGCAGGTCCGCCGCCTTGTTGGCGGCGCGGCCGACGCTGCGCGATATCTGCTGCTGCACGGAGGGGTCGTGCCCATCGGCGGGGCCGGCGGTGGCGACCACCTTGTCGGTTGCCGGGGCCGCCGCCGCGGCCACCCTGGCGGCCGCCTCGGGGACCGGCCGGATCGGCGCCGCAGCCGGGACATCCACGGCAGCTGCCGACGCCGCTGCCGGGACGGCGCCGGACGGGGCGCCATTGCCATTGCCCGCGGCGGCGCCGTGGGCGTCCACGCCGCCATGGCCGGCCGCGCCGCCGTTGGAGCTGAAGGCGCTGCCGGGCACGGCCGCCGCCCGCGGCGCCGCGCCCACCCCGGCACCGAGGTCTTCGAGCCATTGCGAGACCAGCGACAGCGGCTGGGTGTTAATGCTGTAGTAGCGCTTCTGTCCCTGGGCGCGCATGGTCACCACGCCGGCCTCGCGGAGCACCCGCAGGTGCTTGGACACGGTGGGCTGCGAAACGCCCAGTTCCTCCACCAGCTGGCCCACGGCCTTGTGCTCGCGCGCCAGCGCTTCCAGGATGTCCCGGCGGGTTCCCTCGGCAATGACAGCGAATACTGCTTCTACGACCATCCCACTACCCTAACGACATATGCCAGCCCCGGCATCTTCATGCGGTTTCAGTCGAACCACGGGTCCAAACCGTACAGCGGAAAGACAGCCTTGCGCGTGGCCATGACCGTCCTGTCCAGGGCGTCGGAGGGGTTGTAGCCCACTTCCCACGACCTCCACCAGATGTCCGCGTCCTCACCCATCAGCAATGGCGCCTCCCGGCCATAGCGCTCCAGCACATGCTCCCGCCACCGGGGCGGCACGGGGGTCCGCAGCGGCACCGGCCGCCCCGCCGCAATGGCCATCAGGTGGGACCACACGCGCGGCACCACGCTGACAATGTTGTATCCCCCGCCGCCCGTGGCCAGCCAGCGCCCGCCGCACACCTGCTCCGCCAGCGCCCCAATGGACAGCGCGGCCTCCCGTTGGGCGTCAATGCTCGTGTTCAAGTGCGAAAGCTCGTCGTCCCGGTGCGAGTCGCAGCCGTGCTGGCTGACGATGACCTCCGGGCCGAAGGCAGCCACCAGCTGCGGCACCACGGCGTGGAAGGCCCGGAGCCAGCCGCCGTCCGAGGTGCCGGCCGGGAGCGCAACATTGACGGCGGAACCCTGCGCGCGCGGCCCGCCCACCTCATTGGCGAACCCGGTGCCGGGGAAGAGGGTCAGACCGGACTCGTGCAGCGAAATGGTCAGGACCCGGGGATCGTCCCAGAAGATGTTCTGGGTCCCGTCGCCGTGGTGGGCGTCGATGTCGATGTAGGCAACTTTCGACACGCCGGAGTCCAGCAGGCGCGTCACCGCCATGGCGGCGTCATTGTAGATGCAAAAGCCGCTGGCCTTCTCCCGGTCCGCATGGTGCATGCCGCCGCCAAAATTGACCGCGTGCACGGCAGTCCCGGAAATGAGCGCGTCGGCCGCCGTCAGGGATGCACCCGCCAGGCGGGCGCTGGCCTCGTGCATGCCGGCGAAGGCCGGATCGTCCTCGGTGCCCAGCCCGCGGTCCGGGTCGGACAGTGAAGGATCGTTCCCGACGCGCTTGACGGCGGCGATGTAGGCGGCGCTGTGCACCGTGGCAAGCTCGCCGTCGGACGCCACACGGGAGGCCTCCACGCCCACGTGCGGCAGCGCATAGATGCCCAGCTCGCGGGCCAGCATGGAAGTCAGCTCCAGCCGCTTTGGCGACATGGGGTGGTTGGGGCCAAAATTGTACGCATACATGGCCGCATCGCAGACTATGCTTGTCGGGACGGCCGCTGGCCCGGTGCTGGCAATGGATGACATCCATCACAGGCTACCGAACTCCTTGTCGCTTTGCCGTATCGGCAGGGCTGGGGAGGGAATGAACAGGCTTATCACGGGCAGGAGGCGCGGCGCACACCTTGGCCATAAAACCCATCCAGGCCGTCCCGGCACGCAGCAGGCCATTGGCCGCCGTGCGCGACTTTGTGGACCGGGTCGCCAACAGTTCCCCGGCACGGCTTGCACTCACCGTCTTCGCGCTGGTCATCATGGTCTTCACCGTCATGCTGTCCCTTCCTGCGGCCTCCCGCGACGGCCACGCCACGGCGTTTCACGACGCCCTGTTCACCGCCGTCTCCGCCGTGTGCGTGACCGGCCTGACCACCGTCTCCACCGCGCTGCATTGGTCCTTCTTCGGCCAGTTGGTCATCCTGACCGGCATCTTCGTGGGCGGCCTGGGCATCCTGACCCTGGCCTCCCTGATGTCCCTGATGGTGAGCAAGCGCCTCGGCGTGCGCGGGAAGCTGATTGCCCAGGAGGCCATGAACGCCGGGCGGCTGGGCGAGGTGGGCACGCTCCTGCGGATTGTCATCAGCACCTCCGTGGCCATTGAGGCCGCACTGGCGCTGGTCATGGCTCCCCGGTTCCTGGTCCTCGGCGAGACGCTTCCGCAGGCCATCTGGCATGCCGCGTTTTACTCCATTTCGGCCTTCAACAACGCCGGCTTCACGCCCCATTCCGACGGCGTGGTCCCGTACGAGGCGGACCTGTGGATCCTGGTCCCGTTGATGGTTGGCGGATTCATCGGCAGCCTGGGCTTCCCGGTTCTGATGGTGCTGCTGGCCACCGGCTTCAGGTTCAGGAAATGGACGCTGCACGCCAAGCTGACCGTCCAGGTTTCCCTGCTGCTGCTGGCGGCCGGCGCCGTGCTGTGGGGCGCCATGGAGTGGACCAATCCGGCCACCATCGGCAACATGGACGTGGGCGACAAGATCACGCACTCCATCTTTGCCTCCGTCATGACCCGCTCTCTGGGCTTCAACCTGGTGGACATGAACTCCATGCACTCCTCGACCATGATGCTCACCGACGCCCTCATGTTCGTGGGCGGCGGCTCCGCGTCCACGGCCGGAGGCATCAAGGTCACCACCCTCGCCGTCATGTTCCTGGCCATCGTGGCGGAGGCCCGCGGCGACAACGACGTGAAGATCTACGGCCGCACCATCCCGCAGGGCACCATGCGCGTGGCCATCTCCGTGATCATGATGGGTGCCACGCTTGTCATGATTGCCACCGGGCTGCTGCTGGCCATCTCCGGCCAGAGCCTGGACCGGGTCCTGTTTGAGACCATCTCCGCGTTCGCCACCGTGGGGCTGAGCACGGGGCTCAGCGCCGAGCTCCCGCCGTCGGGCGTCTATGTGCTCTGTGCCATGATGTTCTTCGGCCGTGTCGGCTCCATCACGCTGGCGGCCGCCCTGGCCCTGCGTCAGCGCCGCCAGCTGTACCACTACCCGGAAGAGAGGCCGATCATTGGCTGACAAGGCAAATTCCAGCAACCGACCGCCGCACAACGCACCGGTCCTCGTGATCGGCCTGGGACGCTTTGGTGCGTCCACGGCCCACCAGCTGGTCAAGCAGGGCCGGGAGGTCCTGGCCATCGAGCGGGACCCCGTCCTGGTGCAAAAGTGGGCCGGGGTCCTCACCCACGTGGTGGAGGCCGACGCGACCAACATCGACGCGCTGCGCCAGCTCGGCGCGCAGGACTTCAGCTCCGCCGTCGTCGGGGTGGGCACGTCCATCGAATCCAGCGTGCTGATCACGGTGAACCTGGTGGACCTGGGGATCGACCACCTGTGGGTCAAGGCCATCACGCAGTCGCACGGCAAGATCCTGACCCGGATCGGCGCCAACCACGTCATCTACCCCGAGGCCGACGCCGGCGTCCGGGCCGCGCACCTCGTGGGCGGGCGCATGCTCGACTTCATCGAGTTCGACGACGACTTCGCCATCGTGAAAATGTACCCGCCCAAGGAGACCCAGGGGTTCACGCTCGCCGAATCCAATGTGCGCAGGCGGTACGGCGTGACGGTGGTGGGCGTGAAGTCCCCGGGCGAGGACTTCACGTACGCGCAGCCGGAAACCCGCGTCTCCAGCCGCGACATGCTCATTGTCTCCGGCAACGTCGAGCTGCTGGAGCGGTTCGCCGCCCGGCCCTGAGGCTCACACATTCCCGGCCCCCGTCGTCTACTGGGCATGAAGGCAACGACCATGAACAGCCACACCATTCTTGACTCGCCCATCGGCCCGCTGACGGCTGTGGCGAACTGCGCCGGACTGGCGGCCGTGTACATGGCGCAGCACCTGCGACGGCCGGGTTGGGAATCGTTCGGGGAGCGGGTGGACCCGTCCGCCTCGCCCGTGCTGTCCGCGGCCGCGGAGCAGCTGGGCGAATACTTTGCCGGCACCCGCCGGGAGTTTTCCGTGCCGCTGGCACCCGTGGGGAACCCCTTCCAGCACCGCGTCTGGGACGCCCTGCGCCAGATCCCTTACGGGGAGCTGCGAAGCTACGGCGACGTTGCGGCCATGCTGGGCGAGCGTTCCATGGCGCAGGCCGTCGGGGCGGCCAACGGCCGCAACCCCATCAGCATCATCGTCCCCTGCCACCGCGTGGTGGGCGCCGACGGCTCCCTGGTGGGCTACGCCGGCGGACTGGAGCGCAAGCAGTTCCTGTTGGAGCTGGAAAACCCGTCGCGGACCCACACCGAAGCGCTGTTTTGAGCCGCCCCGGCCACGTGCGGCCACCGTTTGAACGCCTGGTGGAGGCCCACGGCGCGGCAGTCCTGCGGGTGTGCCGGGCCCTGGTGGGCGTCCAGGATGCCGACGACGTCTGGCAGGAAACGTTCCTGGCGGCCCTGCGCGCCTACCCGTCCACCGACGTGCTCAACGGCGAGGCCTGGCTGGTGACGATCGCGCGGAACAAGGCCCTGGACCACCACCGGAAGGCCGGCCGGCTGCCCCTCCCCGCCAGCTCGCAGGGTGCCGCCGACGGTGCCCTGCCGCGGGGCCTGCCGCGGGGCCTGCCGGCAGGGACGCCGGGCGGGACGGCCTCCGGTGGAGCGGACGGCGTCGCGCATTCCGTGGAGGCGGGAGAGGACGCGGCCCGCGTGTGGGCCGCGATTGGCGCGCTGCCCAAGAAGCAGCGGGAAGCGGTGGTGTACCACCACCTGGCCGGGCTCCGGCATGCCGAGGTGGCGGGCCTGCTGGGGAACTCGGAGGCGGCCGCGCGGCGGGCGTCGGCCGACGGGATGAAGGCGCTGCGCGAAATATTGCAGGGTACAGGCTTGTCGGACACCCCGGAAGGGAGAGGGCAATGAGCACGGAGCTGGAAATGCCGGCGGAACTTGCCGCCGTGGCCGCCGGTGAGGCGGAGGCCGTGGCACGGCTGCGGGCCTCGCTGGTCGACGCCGCCGGCGCGGACGGCCTGATTGACGTGGCGTACCGCCTGGTGGACTCCCCCGTGGGTCCCCTGCTGCTGGCCGGCACCGCGGTGGGGCTGGTGCGGGTGGCCTTTGCCCGGGAGGGGCACGACGCCGTGCTGCAGTCCCTCGCCGTGACGGTCAGCCCCCGCATTCTTCGGGCCCCCGCACGCCTGGATGACGCCGCGCGGGAAGTGGAGGAATACTTTGCCGGACGCCGGCGGCTGTTCGACCTGCCGCTGGACCTCCGCCTGGCCACCGGCTTCCGGCGCGAGGTGCTGGCCCACCTGCCCGAGATTGGCTACGGCCACACGGCCAGCTACGCCACCGTGGCCGCCCTGACGTCCAGCCCCCTCGCCGTCCGGGCCGTGGGGACCGCCTGTGCCCGCAACCCGCTGCCGCTGGTGGTGCCGTGCCACCGCGTGGTCCGCTCCGACGGCAGCCGCGGCTCGTATCTGGGCGGGACGGAAGCGAAGGCCCTGCTGCTGGACCTCGAGGCCGGCGCCGCTACGTGCCGCTGAGTTCCTCCGTGATCTCGGCGGCCCGGGCGGCGGCCGCCTTGGCACCCGCGCTCACAATGCCCGGCAGGCCCTGCCGGTCAAAGATGTCAATGGCCCGCTCCGTGGTGCCGTTGGGGCTGGTCACCCCCCGGCGCAGGGCGGCGGTGTCGGCACCGGGCTCGGCCAACATGAGGCCGGCGCCGGCCACGGTCTCCCGCGCCAGGACCTGCGCAATCCCGGCCGGCAGGCCAAGTTCCTGGGCCGCGGCGGCCATGGCCTCGGCCAGGTAAAACGCGTAGGCGGGACCGGAGCCGCTGATGGCCGACACCGCGTCCTGCTGTTCCTCGGGAATGTCGAACACCACCCCCGAACCGTCAAAGATTTCATGCGCCGCGGCGAGGTGGTGTTCGTCAACGGCGCTTCCGGCGGAGAGCGCCACCACGCCGCGCCCCACCTTCAGCGGCGTGTTGGGCATCGAGCGCACAACGGGTTGGCCGGGACGCAGGGCTCCTTCGAGCTGGTCCAGTGAAACGGCCGCGGCGACGCTGATGACCACGGCGCCGGGTTCCAGGGCGTCGGCGATTTCCCGGCACAGCGCCGCGATGCCCACCGGCTTGACGCCGAGAAGCACGACGCCGGCCCCGGCCACGGCGTCGATGTTGGCCCTGCCTTCCTCGTTGGATGCCAGGGCCGTGACGCCGTGTGCCTGGGCCAGTTCCTCCGCGCGTTCGGGCCGACGGACGGTCACGGTCACGGCCTGGGGCGGCGTCCCGGCAGCAAGCAGCCCCGTCAGGATTGCCTCGCCCATGGACCCGCAGCCTAGAAATGCGATCTTTTTGCTCATGCCCCCATCATTCTTGCCCGGGCCCCCGCATGCAACAACGGCCCCTTCGGGCTGCCGGGGGGCCTCGACCGCCGAGGGCGGACGGGAATTGCCAGCTTCTTCCCAGCCCCGCGGGGGGCGTTGCCCAGCAAGGGCCCCTAGTGTCTTAACTGCCTCATAAGGGTGCGAGTGATGATGGTCCGGCAGTTGTTTTCAACTGCTGGTCCGGAGCGTCGGAAGCGGCTGGACATCCCCCAAGATCCAGCATTGCTTCCGGCGTTTCTCGCTTTAACGTGGACGGTCGCGGGGCGAGGACGCTTAAGGGCAAATGCACAGCCTGCGCCCGGCGTTTTCCCAACCACGGGACCTAATGTTTGAAGTACCTCATAAGGGTGCGAGTGATGATCGGACTGGTCCTGTCCTGAAGACCAGTCAAATCGCCGGAGAACTCGCCAGTGTTTCCCCCCATCCACTGGCCCCATGTTCTCCGGCGATTTCGCATTTAAGGACCGGGCACCGGAACTGAACAAGCGGCGCCGTCCAGGATCGGGACCATCCGACGGTCCCCGACCGCCGGCTGTCAGTACCGCCGGCTGTCAGTCCAGCGTCTGGCCCAGGTGGACGCGGGCAAATTCCAGTGTTTCCGCCAGCCATTCCTCGCGCTGCCCGGCGCCCTTGGCCTTCCGGGTGGAAATCTCGGCCACCACGGCGCCGTCAAACCCGTTCCCGGCAATGTGCTGGAGCACCTCCACGCACTCCTGCGTTCCGTGGCCGGGGATCAGGTGCTGGTCCTTGGTGGACGGCGAGACGCCGTCCGTCAGGTGGATGTGCCGCAGCCGCGAACCAAGCGCCTTGGCGGCGTCCAGACTGGACGCCCCGGCGGACGCCGCATGCGAGAAGTCCCACGTGACGTCGCGGTAGTCCTGCGGAACCGGGTCCCAGTGCGGCAGGTAGGCCAGCGCCTCGCGGCCGCGGACCCGCCACGGGTACATGTTTTCCACGGCGATGCGGATCCCAAAGGCGTCGGCAATGTCCCGCACCCCGTGCGCAAAGGTCCACGCATAGTCGTTTTGCCAGCGGAACGGCGGGTGCACCACCACCACATCGGCCCCCACGTCAACAGCCAGCTGCGCGGAGCGCTGGACCTTGTTCCAGGCGCTCCCCCACACCTGCTGGGTCAGCAGCAGCGTGGGCGCGTGGATGGCCAGGACGGGCTGGTCATAGCGTTCGGCCAGGGCGTTCAGGGCCCGGGCGTCCTGGCTGTCGCCGTTGTGGGTCACCAGCACCTCGACGCCGTCGTACCCCAGGTCGGCCGCCACGGCAAAGCCGTCATGCACGCTCAGCGGGTACACCGATGCCGTGGACAGCGCCACCGGAATCGGGCGCCGCGGCGCGTGGCCGCCGTCCGCCGTCGGGCCTTGGGAAAGTGAGGGATCCAGGGGTTCAGTGTTCATGTCCGCCTAAAGGGTTGCCGAATTGGTCAGCCTACCCACATGCGCGGGCGGATCCAACGGGCCGTCGAAGACCAGCTGGTCCAGGCGCCGCAGGATCAGCCCCTCGCGCAGCGCCCAGGGGCTGATCTGCAGGGACTGCACCTTGAACAGTTCCAGGGCGGACTGCGCCACGAGCGCCCCGGCCAGCACCTGGCCGGCCCGCGCCACGGACACGCCGGGCAGGTGCAGCCGGTCCGCCGAGGACATGGCGGAGAGCCGCTGGCTCCACAGCCCCAGGTCGCTCAGGTGCAGCTCGCGCCTCACATAGGGTCCCATGGCCGACGGCGCCGCCCCCGTGATGCGCGCCAGCGCCCGGAACGTCTTGGAGGAGCCTGTGACGATGTTGGGGGCGCCGAGCGCCTGGGTGGCGGCGACCGGCCCCTTCAGGGTCGCCTTGATGTGCTTGCGCAGTTCCTTGACGCTCTTGGCCGTGGGCGGGTCCTCGGCCAGCCAGTCGCGGGTCAGCCGTCCGGCCCCCAGCGGCACCGAATGGGCCAGCTCGGGCAGCTCGTTGGAGCCCTGCGCGATTTCAAAGGAGCCGCCGCCAATGTCCAGGTTCAGGATGGTCCCGGCGCCCCAGCCGTGCCAGCGGCGCACGGCGAAGAACGTCATGGCGGACTCCTCGTCGCCGGTCAGCTCGGTCAGGCGGATGGTGGTTTCATGCTGCACCCGCTCCAGCACGGCCGCGCCGTTGGTGGATTCGCGGATGGCTGAGGTGCAAAACGCCAGCAGGTCCTTGGCCCGGTGCTTGGCGGCAAATTCCCACGCCTCCAGGATGAACTCGATGAGCTCGGTCTGGCCCTCGTCATTGATGTTTCCGTCGCCGTCCAGGTACTGCACCAGGCTCAGGGACCGCTTGTGCGAGGCATAGGGCACGGGGTTGGCCCCGGGGCGCGCGTCAACAAGCAGCAGGTGGACGGTGTTGGAACCGATGTCGAGCACGCCTAATCTCATGTGCCCATTATTGCGCGTTCGTGGCCGCACCACGTGCCGGACTTGCTACTTCCGGGCCGCCACCTTGCGCTTGGCCGGCGCCTTCGCCGTGCGCGTGGCGGGGCCGCGTTCGCGCTTGTCCGCCAGCAGCCCGACGGCTATCTCGTGCGTCAGCTCCTCAACGTCCGTTCCGCGCGGCACGGTGATGTTCGTGACGCCGTCGGTGATGTAGGGGCCAAAGCGGCCTTCCTTCACCACGATCTTCTTCCCGGACACCGGGTCGTCGCCAAACTCGGCCAGTGGCGGCACCGCGGCACGCGCGCCGCGCTGCTTGGGCTGGGAGTAGATCCCCAGCGCCGTTTCGAGGGTGATCGTGAAGATTTCCTCCTCCGAGCCGATGGAGCGGGAGTCGGAGCCCTTCTTCAGGTACGGGCCGAAGCGGCCGTTCTGCACCGTGATCTCGTTGCCCTCGGCGTCGGCGCCCAGGACGCGCGGCAGGCTCATGAGCTGCAGTGCCTCGTCCAGGGTAACGCTGTCCACGGTCATCGACTTGAACAGGGACCCCGTGCGCGGCTTGGCCTTGACGGGCTTCTTCGCCGGCTTCGGCTTGCCGTTCTTGTAGTACTCGACCGGCTGGTTGGCGATCTCTTCCTCGGTCAGCTCCGGGATGACCTCGGTGACGTACGGCCCGTACCGGCCGTTCTTGGCCACGATGGTCCGGCCGGTGGCCTCCTCGACGCCGAGCACGCGCTCCTCGGGGGCTGCAGTCTCCATGAGTTCGCGGGCCTTGGCGGGCGTGAGTTCGTCCGGGGCCAGGTCCTCGGGGACGTTGGCGCGGGCGGACTCGATGATCTCCCCGGTCTTGGGGTCCAGGGTGGGGACGGTGCTTTCGAGGTAGGGACCGAACTTGCCGACCCGCAGCACCAGGTCCTCACCGATCTTGATCGAGTTGATGTCGCGGGCGTCGATCTCGCCGAGGTTGTTCACGATGGCGAGCAGGCCGGCGTCGGCCCCGTCACCAAAGTAGAAGTGCTTGAGCCATTCGGAGCCCTTGTCCTCGCCGTTGGCGATGCGGTCCAGGCCGGTTTCCATGCCGGCGGTGAACTTGTAGTCAACGTAGGAGCTGAAGTGCTGTTCCAGCAGGCGGATCACCGAGAAGGCGATCCAGGTGGGGATCAGCGCCGAACCCTGCTTGCGGACGTAGCCGCGGTCCATGATGGTGGACAGCGTGGAGGCATACGTGGACGGGCGTCCGATGTCCCGCTCCTCCATTTCCTTCGTCAGCGAGGCTTCCGTGAAGCGCGGCGGCGGGGACGTTTCGTGGCCGCTGGCCGTGACGTCGGCGGCCGTCAGGACGTCCTCCTCCTTCACGTTGGGCAGGCGGCTCTCGGATTCGTCGGCGTCGTTGCGGGACTCGTCGCGGCCTTCCTCGTAGGCCGCCAGGAAGCCGCGGAAGGTGATGACGGTGCCGGAGGCGGAGAACTCGGCGTCCTGGCCCGTGGCGGCCGCGGCGCCCAGCTTGATGGTCGCCGTCGAGCCCTTGGCGTCCGCCATCTGGGAGGCCACGGTGCGCTTCCAGATCAGCTCGTAGAGCTTGAACTCGTCGCCGCGCAGGGCGCTGGCCACCTGGGCCGGGGTGCGGAAGGAGTCCCCGGCGGGGCGGATCGCCTCGTGGGCCTCCTGGGCGTTGGAGCTCTTGTTGGCGTAGACGCGCTTTGCCGCGGGCACAAACTCGGGGCCGTACAGTTCCGAGGCCTGGCGGCGGGCGGCGTTGACGGCCTCGTCGCTCAGCGCCGAGGAGTCGGTACGCATGTAGGTGATGTAACCGTTCTCATACAGCCTCTGGGCGGTCTGCATGGTCGACTTGGAGGAGAAGCGCAGCTTCCGCCCGGCCTCCTGCTGGAGGGTCGACGTCGTAAACGGCGCCGCGGGCCGGCGCGTGTAGGGCTTGTGCTCCATGGAGCGGACGGAGAAGTCCGCGTGCTGCAGGGCGTCCGCCAGGGCCTTGGCGGAGGCCTCGTCCAGGTGTGCGACGTTCCGGCCGGTCAGCTCGCCCTTGTCGTTGAAGTCGCGGCCGGAGGCGACGCGCCTGCCGTCCACGGCCGACAGCTTGGCGCCAAACGGCTGGCCCGCCGAGGCGTCCGGGGTGAAGGTGCCCAGCAGGTCCCAGTAGCCGGCGGAACGGAAGGCCATGCGCTCGCGTTCGCGCTCCACCACCATGCGGGTCACCACGGACTGCACACGGCCGGCGGACAGGCCGCGGGAAACCTTGCGCCAGAGCACGGGGGAAATCTCGTAGCCGTACAGGCGGTCCAGGACGCGGCGGGTTTCCTGGGCGTCCACCAGGTCGGTGTCCAGCTCGCGCAGGTTGCCCAGGGCGCGCTGCAGCGATTCCTTGGTGATTTCCGCAAACGTCATGCGGTGCACGGGGACCTTGGGCTTGAGCACCTCGAGCAGGTGCCACGCGATGGCTTCGCCTTCGCGGTCCCCATCGGTTGCGAGGTAGAGTTCGTCGGCGTCCTTGAGCTGCGCCTTGAGCTCCGCCACCTTCTTTTTCTTGTCCGGCGAGATGACGTAGTACGGCTTGAAGCCGTTTTCCAGGTCGACGGCAAACTTCCCGATGGGGGACTTTTTCAGGTCTGCGGGCAGGTCCGAGGGCTGCGGCAAGTCACGGATGTGGCCAATGGAAGCTTCGACGACGAACCCCTCGCCCAGGTACTTGGCGATGGTCTTGCTTTTGGCAGGGGACTCGACGATGACGAGCTTCTTGCCGGTCTGTGGCTTGCTGGCTGCCTTGCTTGGCACGGTACTCCTACAGGGAATGAAAGGGTGGGCTGGAGGCGCCCCCCATGAGCCTAGTTCACCATATTTTTACCGCGAACATGTATTGGAGGCGAAACGGAGGCCGAATCCCGGACCGCCGCCCGGCCCCGCCACGGGCCCGACGGCGGGTGCCGCGCACGGCGGCCGGCGGGCGGCGCGGCTACTCTATTTCGTCGTCGAACGTCACCGCGGCGATGGTGGCCAGGCGGGCCAGTTCGGAGAGCAGCCCGTCCTTGGGGCCCAGGCCCTCAATCTCCAGCTCGACCTCCACCAGCCGGGCGGATTCGGGCAGCGATTCGGTGTTGAAGAGCCGGCCCATGGTGCCCCCGCCCTCCGGGACCGGGCGGGTGTTGAAGCCGAGGATCTGGAAGCCCTGCCGCGTGCAGGTCTGCAGGATCTCCCGCAGCGCCCCGGTGCCGTCCACATACTGCACCTGCAGCACATGGTAGCGGCGGCCAAACGGGCGCCCGCGCTCCAGGACCTTCGAGTAGGCCAGCACGATGAGGAAGTAGGCGGCCGTGACGAACGCCGCATACAGCACCAGCCCGGCACCGGCCGCCGCGCCCACCGCCGCCGTGAGCCAGATGGACGACGCCGTGGTCAGCCCGCGGACCTTGTTGCGGCGCACAAACACCAGCCCGGCGCCGATGAAGCCGATCCCTGAGACAATCTGGGCCGCCACCCGGGACGGGTCCAGGCGGACCAGGTTGATGTCCAGGACGTCGGAAAAGCCGTACTTGCCGACCACCACAAACAACGCCGCGCCCAGGCCCACCAGGGCGTGCGTGCGCATCCCGGCCGACTTGTTGTTGACCTGCCGTTCGAGCCCGATCAACGTGGGAAGGACGACGGCGGCCGCGAGGCAGAGCAGGATGGCCCACCACGGCGCGTGGGGACTCAGTAGCATGGTGCCTCCTTGCACTCACAACAACCGCCGGCAGCCCGTTGCCCCCAACCTACCGCTCGCCCGGGAACGCCGCATCACCTCTGACCGGTCATTCGGGCACGCCGCATCACCCGGCGGGGAGCAGGAAGCCGTCGCGGACCAGGTTGCGCACGTCGGAGTGCAGGCCCTCGGCAAAGGCCGCGTCGGGCCGTTCCAACAGCGCCGCCAGTGCCCCGATGAGCTGGCCCACGGCCAGCTCGCCGTCGCTGGCGGAGACGAAGCCGGCCAGTTCCGTGCTGAGCAGGTTGGTGCGGCGCAGCCCCGCGCCCTGGCGGAGCAGGATCACGCCGGGGTGTTCGGCGCCGGGCTTTTGGTGGCGTTCCTCCGTGACGTCCCCGGCCACCACCAGGTGCTCGCCCAGGATGGACCCGCGGGCGTCCAGCCAGGCCTCCCGGTCCAGCGCGGCCGCCAGGTGCGGCCCCACGGGCTGCTCAAGCGGATGGAGGATTTCCTCAAAGCGGGCGGAGGTGCCGAACGGTTCCATGTCCCCTGCCGCGTCCCGGTCCCGGGGCTCCTCCGGCCTGCGCAGCAGGATGTAGCCGAAGCCGACCCCGGAAACGTTGCGCGAGGCGAAGTCGAGCAGGTAGTCCGCGTAGGAGTCGGCGTAGGCCTTCCGGTCCCTTCCCTGCGAGGCGTCCTGCAGCCAGGTTTCGGCGTAGGCGCCCGGGCTGAGCTGTTCGCGCTGGATGAACCAGGCCTGCACGCCGTCGGCAACCCACTCCGCGGGGCGGGCCGTCCACGGGGCGCGGGCGCCGGCGTCGGGCCCGTCCACCACCTCCCAGTTGCCCAGCATCTGGGCGATGCCGCCGGGCGCAAGGACGGCAGGGAGCCCGCGGACCAGTGTCTCCACAATGGCGTCGCCCGGCAGTCCCCCGTCCCGGTAGGTGAACTGGTCGCCGGCGTCCTCGCCGCTGTGCCGGGGCGTGATCACGAACGGCGGGTTGGACACCACCAGGTCAAAGGCCTCCCCTGCCACCGGTTCCAGCAGGCTGCCCAGGCGCAGCGACACGCGCGCGTCCCTGTTGGCTGGGTCAAGGTCGTCGGGGGCCAGGCCCAGGGCTGCGGCGTTGAGGACCAGGTTGAAGCGGGTGAACGCCAGGGCGCGGACGGAAATGTCCGTGGCCACCACCGAGCCGGCGTGATGGAGGAGGTGGAACAGCTGGATGCCGCAGCCGGTGCCCAGGTCCAGGGCGCGGCCAACCCCTTTGCGGATGGTGGCCTGCGCCAGCGTGAGCGACGCCTGGCCGATGCCCAGCACATGGTCGTGGCGCAGGACCCCGGGACGCTGGTGGGCGCCGAGGTCGCTGGCCACCCAGAGGTCGGTGTCGGCGCCGCCGGGGGTTTCGGCGGGCCAGCCATATGGACGCAGGTCCACTGCGGCACGCAACAGTGCCGGGGCCGTGCCGTCCACGGGCTCCACCAGGCCAAGGCACGCGAGCGCCTCCGTGCCCGTGGCGGGGAGCGCGTCGGCGAGCGCGGACGCGGCGACGGGCTCGGCAAGCAGCCAGAGCCGGGCCACGGTTGCCAGCGGCTCGCTGCACCCTTGCAGTGCCAGCTGGGCGGGGACCACCTGGTCGCGGCCCAGCGCCTGGTGGGCTTCCCCGCCCAGAAGCCGCGCCACGCCATCGACCGTGTAGTCCAGGGCCGCCAGATCGGCTGCGAGGGACGCCAGCAGGGCGGGGTCGTCGCTGCGGGGTGCGCCCGGGACGGTGGCGAAGGGGCCGGCGGCGGAAGCGGTCATGCCACCAGCCTACCGAGTTTGGGGCGCCCGACGGGCTTGGAGGTGCTGGCGGTGACGCCCGCTGCCGGGGGCCCACGGCGGGTGTCCGGCGCCGGACCTGGCGTCGGGCTAGGCTGCGCAGCCCTGGGGGCAGTGGAGCGTTGCAGGGTCGGCTGAGCAGCCGGCGCAATACAGGTTGAGGTTGCGGCAGCTGGGGTTGGAGCAGTTCTCAAACTTGCTCGTGGGACTCTCGCAGCGGATGCAGCGGCCCACCGTGGCGGCCTCGTCGCTGAACTCCAGGTGCATGCGCTTGTCGAAGACGTAGAGTGAGCCCTCCCACAGGCCCTGGTCCTTGAAGGTTTCCCCGTAACGGACAATGCCGCCGTCCATCTGGTAGACCTCCTTGAAGCCTCGGTTCACCATGAGGGAGCTGAGGACCTCGCAGCGGATGCCACCGGTGCAGTAGGTGACGACCGGCTTGTCCTTGAGCGCGTCGTACTTGCCGGAGTCCAGTTCGGCGATGAAGTCGTGCGTGGTGGCGACGTCGGGGACGATGGCGTTCTTGAACCTGCCGATCCGGGCTTCAAAGGCGTTGCGGCCGTCAAAGAAGACGACCTCCTCGCCGGCGGACTCCTTGGCGGCCACCAGTTCGTGGAGCTCCTCGGGCTTCAAATGCGTCCCGCCGCCAATGACGCCGTTTTCATCGACCCTGAGTTCCCCGGGCGCGCCGAAACTGACGATTTCCGCGCGGGCCTTCACGCTGAGGCGGGGGAAGTCGTCGCCGGTGCCGTCGGACCACTTGACGTCGATGCCCTTGAACCCGGCGTACTCGCGCGTGGTCTTCAGGTACTGCTTGAGGTCCCTGATGTCGCCGCCGACCGTGGCGTTGATGCCGTCCTTGGAGATGAGGATCCGGCCCCTGAGGCCGAGTTTTTCGCACAGGGCCCGCTGCCAGAGCCGCACCGCCTCCGGATCCGGGACAGGGGTGAAGCCGTAAAAGAGCACAATTTTGTTCAACGCCACGCTTTTAAGCGTACGGGGTGGCGCCAAACCGGCCATGCCGTCGCCCGTGGGGCGGGCCCCGTCATAGGCTGGGGGCATGACATCTGGTTCCACGGAACTTGACGGACTGCTGGACGCCTGGTTTACCGGGTGGACGGCGCTCCGCAGCTACCGGACCTCCTTCGACACGGGCTATCACGGCGCGCTGCGCCTGGACCGAAGCGGTGACTGGGAATACTTCATCTGCGACCCGGCAGCAGCGGACTTTGCCGTCCTCGCCGCCCACGTGGCACAGGCCGAGAACCGGGCCATGTGCGTGCTGGGCCCGGACATCCACCGCTACGTCAGGCAGGCCCACGCCGCGGGGCTGGGCATGCTCTCGGCGTCCGAACAAATGATGGCGGTCAGGATGGAAGCCCAGGACAGCCAGGACCCCTTTCTGGGCGACCCCGAACTCACCCTGCAGGTAACCCGCATGGGCGGACGCCGCGCAGCGTCGGCGTGCCAGGCCCGGCTGTCCGGCACGATTGCCCGGGGCCGCCTGGTGCTGGCCAGCGGCAAGGTGGCCGTCTACGGCGAGTACGCCGTCTTTGACCAGATTGAGACCCACCCGGACCACCGCCGCCAGGGGTTCGGGCGGCTGATGATGCAGTCGCTGGCGGCGCATGCCAAGGACTACCCGGTCACCACGGGCCTGCTGCTGGCCAGTACGGACGGGCAGCGGCTTTACGCCAAGATGGGCTGGCACAGCGTCGGCGCCGTGACGGTGCTGGTGCCGCGGGCCCGGCTGGAACGGGACATGGCCGGGCTGTAAGCCCGGCGCGCCCGCGGCGGTCAGTCCGCTTGTTCCCGCAGTGCCTCCCGCGCCCGCCGGGTGGTTCCTGCGCCGCCCGGCGGTGGTTCCTGCGCCGCCCGGCGGTGGCACAATGATGGGGTGCCTGCCAACGATTCCCTCATCTCCCTTCTGGGCGGGGGTGAAAGTCCCGCCCAGCTGCAGCATGTCCACCACATTCCGGCACGGCAGGCCGTGTCCGTGGCCTGGCCGCGGTGGGTGCACCCGGACATCGTGCAGGCGTATGGCGTGCTTGGCGTCGACTCCCCCTGGCTGCACCAGCTCGCCGGGGCCGAGGCCGCACATGGCGGCGAACACGTGGTGGTGGCCACCGGCACCGCCTCGGGCAAGTCGCTCGCCTACCAGTTGCCGGCGGTCGACGCCGTCCACCGGGCCGAGCTTAAGGTCCTGGACAACCCCGGCAAACTGGACCACGACGGCGCCGTGGCCCTCTACCTCTCCCCCACCAAGGCCCTGGCCGCCGACCAGCTCGCCGCCCTGGCCTCACTCCACCTGCCGACCCTGCGCCCAGCCACCTACGACGGCGACACCGCCCCGGCCGACCGCCGCTGGATTCGCGACCACGCCAACTTTGTCCTGGCCAACCCGGACATGCTGCACTTTGGCGTGCTGCCCAACCACACGTGGTGGGCCAGGTTCTTCCGGCGCCTGAAGTACGTGGTCGTCGACGAGGCCCACAGCTACCGCGGCGTTTTTGGATCGCATGTGGCGGTGCTGTTGCGCCGGCTGCGCCGCATCTGCGCCCACTACGGGGCGGACCCCGTCTTCATCGGCGCATCCGCGACGTCGTCGGACCCGGGCAATTCATTTTCCCGGCTGATCGGCGCAGCCGTCACCGCCGTGACCGAGGACTCCTCCCCGCATGGTGCCACGACAGTGGCCTTCTGGGAACCCGAGCTCACCGAGTTCAAGGGTGAAAACGGCGCCAAGACCCGGCGCACCGCCATTGCGGAAACCTCCGACCTCCTCGCCAACCTGGTCTCAGCCCGGGTACGCACCATCGCGTTCATCAAGTCCCGGCGCGGTGCCGAGACCATTGCCAGCGTCACCAGGCGCCTGTTGGACAACGTGGACCCCAGCCTGCCCGGCCGCGTGGCCGCCTACCGTTCCGGATACCTCCCGGAAGAGCGGCGCGCCCTGGAAAGGGCGCTGCGCTCCGGGGAGCTGCTCGGCGTCTCCAGCACCTCCGCCCTGGAATTGGGCATCGACATCTCCGGCCTGGACGCCGTGCTGGTGGCCGGCTGGCCCGGAACCCGCGCATCCCTGTTCCAGCAGATCGGCCGGGCCGGCCGCGCGGGACAGGACGCGCTCGCCGCCTTCGTGGCCAGCGACGACCCGCTGGACACGTACCTGGTCCACCATCCCGAGGCCATCTTTGACGTGCCCGTGGAAGCCACGGTGTTCGACCCCTCGAATCCGTATGTGCTCGGCCCCCACCTGTGCGCCGCCGCAGCCGAACTTCCCCTCACCCACGCGGACCTGCCCCTGTTTCCGGACAACGCCGCGAAGCTGTTGGACCAGCTGGTTGCCGACGGCTACCTGCGCAGGCGCCCGGCCGGCTGGTTCTGGACGCATCCGCAAAGCGCAGCGGCCATGGTCAACCTGCGCGCCGACGGCGGCGGGCCCATCAACATCATCGATGCCGACACAGGGGCCCTGCTGGGCACCATGGACTCTCCCCAGTCGCACTATCAGGCCCACCAGGGGGCCGTGTACGTGCACCAGGGCGAACCGTACGTGGTCCTGGAGCTGAACGAACAGGACCATTGCGCCCTGGTCCGCCGCGGCAACCCCGACTACTACACAACTGCCCGCGACGTCACCCAGATTGCCGTGCTGGAGTCCGAGCGGCACGAGGTGTGGGGTCCGGTTGAAATGCACTTTGGCGAGGTGCAGGTGACCACCCAGGTGGTGTCGTTCCAGCGCAAGGCCTTCATCTCCAACGAGGTTTTGGGTGAGGAACCGCTGGAACTGGGCGCCAGGGACCTGTTCACGAAGGCCGTGTGGTTCACCATGGACAACCGCACCCTCGTGGACGGCGGCCTGGTGGAGCCCCAATTCCCCGGGGCCCTGCACGCCGCCGAACACGCTGCCATTGGCCTCCTTCCCCTGGTGGCCTCCAGCGACCGGTGGGACGTGGGCGGCGTCTCCACCGCACTCCACGCCGACACAGGCCAGCCCACCATCTTTGTCTATGACGGCCACCCGGGCGGCGCCGGATTCGCCGAGCGCGGCTTTGCCATGGCCCGTGTCTGGCTGGCGGCAACCCGCGACGCGATCAGCGCCTGCGAATGCGATTCCGGCTGCCCGTCCTGTGTGCAGTCCCCCAAGTGCGGCAACAAGAACAACCCGCTGGACAAGGCCGGGGCAGTCTCCCTCCTGAATACCCTGCTCAAGCACGCGGGCTGACCGCTACGGTCCCGGCGGCGGACCTGCCCGTGCCAGTCCGTGGGCGGGCCACGGCAGCGGGGTCCGCACCGACACTTCGACCTGCACGGTGTCCGCCCAAGGGCCCAGCACTTGGCAGGAGGTCAGTGCGGCCTCATGCCGCGCGGCCAGATCAGCGGCGACCTGGCAGGGGTCACCGTCCGCCAGGCCGCGGGCTGCGTCGGCGGCCCCGAGCGCGGCAAGGTCTGCCGCCGTGGCGGCCCTTGACGCGGCGGCCGCGGCCTGGCCCAGGCCCAACACCCCGCCCAACAGCAGCAGCAGGGCCATGGCCAGCCCGGCCGCCACCACCGTCCCGGCACCCCGCTCATGGGCCGGCCCGCGGCCCCGTTCAGACATGGCCTGGACCCCCGGGGCACCAGGCTTGCCCGGCCACACGCCCGCCCACGCCTTGTCCAAGCTGCACCATGACTGAGCGGCCCTCCGGGGCCAGGGGAACGTGCACCCACCGCCACAGGGCGGACTTGCGCGGCGGCATTCCCTGCCCCGCGCCTGCGGCCGGGGGTGCCGCCACCTTCTTCCGGCCCGGGCCTGGACCTGCGGCGCCCGGCCGGCCCGTGCCACCGGGTGCCGAGGCAGAGGCGTTACTTTCCAGGCGCGCCGAGGCCCGGGCCGTCTGTTGCCAGGGCATCATCGCGGCCAGCGGGCCCGACATCCTGCCGGTGAACGTCACCGTCGCATAGCCGCCGTCCAGGTCAACCGTGACGGTGCCCACCCCACCCGTCACCCTTCGGGCGATGTCCTGCGCCTGGGCGGCGGATTCGCCCCGGGCCAGCGAGCGGGCTCCCGCCCGGGCGCCTTCCTCCAGCCGCAGCTGCAGGATGCCGGCCCCGGCGCCGAGGAGCAGCAATGCCAGCAAGGCGGTGACGGCCGGCAGGACGACGGCAAATTCGGCGGTGACGGACCCCCTGGGGCCGGCGCCAGGCAGTCCGCGTCCATGGCCGCATGCGGTCCCCGGGGAAGGGCGTCGGGCGCGGGCATGTGCCTGCGCCTCCCCCGGCGGCGGCGTGTCCTGGCGCAGCCGCCTCATGTCCACCGCCTTCGTCCGGACACCGGCCGTCATCGTCCTCATGCCTGTTCGTGCGGGTCAGAAGCTCAGCGCCGTGCGGATGATGTTCAGCAGGAACCCGCGCACCTCGTCGCTCTTGAGAATGACGACCAACAGCCCGGCAAACCCCACGGCGGCCAGCGTGGCAATGGCGTATTCGGCCGTCGCCATGCCGGCCTGCGGCCCGGGCCGGCGCACCCGCGGAGGGTTTGCCACCGGAACCCCCTTGCTGGCCCCCGGGAAGATTTCGCGGACGTTGGCGGCGTCGGGCGCGGGAACGCCTGGGGCGGCTGCCGCCGCGTGAAGATCGGTCCTGTACATCTTGGGCTCCTCGGTGTGTCGTTGCTTGTCAGACGCGGCCGTTGCCGGCGCCCTCCGGGCCGCCGGCTGCACGATCGCCGAGATCAGCCGGGGATGATGCTTGGCCAGCTGCGCTTCCAGCGTCCGCTGGTACCCCTTGTAATAGGGCCGGTCCTTACGCTTCACCACCGTGGCGACGAT
>Ga0134128_10001437_pt1 | contig 30683 bp, 29 predicted proteins | sample KB31754_FD_96462 | JGI IMG/M metagenome (GOLD analysis project Ga0134128, IMG submission 96462) | Terrestrial soil microbial communities with excess Nitrogen fertilizer from Kellogg Biological Station, Michigan, USA - KB3-175-4 | ecosystem: Environmental > Terrestrial > Soil > Unclassified ... | reverse complement strand
GATGCTGACGACGATCGAGGGCGCGATCACGCCCGGGGTGTGGTCCGCGACCACCCGAGTGCCGGCGGCGGCCAAGGGGCCGATCACCGGGGACCAACTCGACCCATCGGCCCAGGCGCCATGGACGAGCACAACGCTTGCGTCGTTCGAGGGCATGCCACCTTTCTCCTGTTTCCAGCTGTGCAGTAACCGTATAAACAGGCATTGTATGGTTACTGTGCGGCCGTAACTTGTCAAGAGGGATTTGATTGGTTATGAATGAGCTGCATCTGGGGGGTAGACTCCGCTGCCAGCGGGAGAACTGATGGGCGGACACGGTGCCGCGATCTTCGTCGGCGATGCGCCGGGACTGGATTTCCTGAACTCGGTGGCGACGCCGGCTGATACGACCATCGACTGGATCGACGACGGTGCGGGGTTGCTGAGCTGGCTCGAGCAGGCGCAGCTCGTGCCCGCGGAGGTGCTCAGGAAGATTCAGGCGCAAGCCGGTTCCGGTGAGCTCGATGAGATCGCCCGTCAGGCGAGAGGCCTGCGTGAATGGTTCCGAGGATTCGTGCTGACGCACAAGGGCCGTGCTCTTGAACTGGCGGGTCTCGAGGAGCTGGAGCCGTTGAACCGACTGCTCGGCCGAGACGAAGCCTATCACCGGATCGTCCTGCGGCCGGGCGGCAGGCCGGCAGCTCTCGAGTTGCAGGTCGCGCGCCACTGGCGCTCCCCCGAGGTGTTACTCCTGCCGATCGGGGAAATCCTCGCGCGGCTCCTCTGTACCGAGGATTTTTCCTACGTGAAGGCGTGTGAGCGGCCCGGCTGCAGCCTGCTCTTCGCCGATCACACGCGCGGTCACGTGCGGCGGTGGTGCAGCATGGCGCTGTGCGGAAATCGGGCGAAGCAGGCGGCGCACCGACGCCGAGTGAAGTCGGGTCACCACCGGAGCGGTTGAGCGCCTTCACGGAGTGGATGTTCGGGATATCCTGCCCGGCCGGAAGCCTCGATCGCGCTGATCGAGATAAGCGGACAGCGCTTCATATTGATCGGTGGCGACGAAATCCACACCGGCGTCGATGGCTGCCTTCCAGCGCGGAATGACCTGGCGCATGGATCCGAAGTTGTAGTTGGCGTCCCAGCCTCTGTCCTGCTTCCCGTCGAAGCCGTCGAGTGTATAGAAGCGGATCCAGTAACCCTGCCGGTGGGCATAATCGACCAAAGCGCGCAGGCGCCGGTCGTCGGCCGCGGTCCACGCGCCCGCCTTCGTCTGCCCGCCTTCCTCGACGACCCACCAACTGTTGTTCCACCAGCGGCGATAGACCGTGGCGCGCGTCGTCAGCAGCTGAGAGGGCGATGCCGTCGCCTCCCAGTGAGCCACCTGCGCTGGACTGGCTCCGGGAGGCGGCGACTGAGTATGCGCAGAGCCGAACACGCGCAAACGGCCACCCGGCGGCACGTCATTGTAGAAGACCCTGGCCTGGGCATCGGAGTCCTCGGTGACGACGAGGATGGGCCTGCGATCGATCGGTGTCAGCTGGTATGGGTTGCCGGTCTTGAAGGCAGTCGACAGCCACGGCTGATAGTCGCCGAGCAGCTGCCACACGGCTTCGAGGATCGCGGGCCGGGTATCCTTGAAGTCGAAATGCAGGATGATCAGGGGCCACTGGCTGCGGTCGTTCTCGGCCAGCGCCTTTTCGACGATCGGGCGCACCTGCTCGAAGAAATAGGCGCGCAGAGTCGGCTCGCGGCCGGTGGGATCGGCCGTGTGCGACACGACGACACGACCCTTGCCGGTCCTGGGATCCACATACCAGGCAAGGTCCTGCTCGATCGACACCGGATAGCCGGAATCGAGGGCGCGATGCGCCCGGTCATTCCACCGCCCATCGTACGGGTAGCAATTGTGTGCATCCAGCACCGGATGGCCGTGGTTGAGGAAGTTGAGATCCGCGGCGACGGCAGCCCGTCCCGCCAGCATGGTCGCGAGCATCGCGACCCAGAGAAGCCACTTGCTCATGTCGGCCGTTGCCGGCGTCCCGCTCGGTAGTATCATGAGTTATAAGTGGGCAAGACGTCCGCGGGCGGGCAGGGCCGGCGCCCACCCGCGGTCGTCGCAGCGGCTATTTGAGCGTGGCCTCCTGCATGACCTCGCTGCCCAATATCGTGCGAATGCTCGAGCGGCTCGCCTGTTGTGTGTTGGCCTCCTTGAGGGAGCCCGCGAGCTGCTTGCTGATCGCGTCCATCTTCGTGCCGATACCATCGAAGGTCGCCCAGTTGGGGTAGAACTCGACCAGATAGATGTCGGGATCCTGCGGGCCGCGCGGCTGAGCCACGAGCACCTTGTAATCCGTGAGGATGCCGGCCTTCTTCGCCGCTTCCTCCTGTTTCTTCCACACCGTGTCCAGCCAGTGCATGTAGTCGTCGAAGTGTCCGTCAACCGTACGGATTGCGGTACGGCTGACGACCGCTCCATCGTTGTATTCGGTTCCGTTGGCCAAGGCGGCTGTGGCGACGGTCGCGAGCAGCAGCGCGGAGCCAATGACCTGTAGTCGTCGAGTGAAGGATTGCATTGATATTCTCCCGGAATGGCCGAATGATTTGGTTCTGATGGCCCGGGTAGGGAAAGTCGGCGCGAATCGGATGGGATTCGACCTTGAGTGCATACTACGCTTGCCCCGCAAGCCACGTACGCAAATCGTGGAGCACTGATCTCGCCGCAAGCGACTGTGGTGGGATGGATGAGGTATGCAGCACTAAGCGATCGCGGCCATCATTCCCACTCGATCGTCGCCGGAGGCTTGCCGGAGATGTCGTAGACGACGCGCGAGATGCCGGCGACCTCGTTGACGATCCGCAGGGAGACGTGAGCGAGGAATTCGTAGGGCAGGCGTGCCCAGTGTGCGGTCATGAAATCGACGGTCTCTACCGCGCGCAGGGCGATCACGTGGTCGTAGCGGCGAGCGTCGCCCAGAACGCCGACTGATCTGACGGGTAGGAACACGGCGAAGGCCTGGCTGGTCCGATCGTAGAGGTCGTGCCTGCGCAGCTCGTCGATGAAGATCGCATCGGCGCGGCGCAAGAGATCTGCATATTCCTTGCGCACTTCGCCGAGTATCCGCACGCCCAGGCCTGGGCCCGGGAATGGATGCCGATAGACCATCTCGCGCGGCAGTCCCAGCTCGACGCCGAGGCGGCGAACCTCGTCCTTGAAGAGCTCGCGCAGCGGCTCCACCAGCTTCAGGTGCATCTTCTCGGGCAGGCCGCCGACGTTGTGATGCGATTTGATGACGTGGGCCTTGCCCGTACGCGCGCCGGCCGACTCTATGACATCCGGGTAGATCGTCCCCTGCGCGAGGAAGCTGACGCCGGAGATCTTTTGGGCTTCCTCGTCGAAAACTTCGACGAAGGTGCGGCCGATGATTTTGCGCTTTGCCTCGGGATCAGCCACGCCTGCGAGGCCGGCGAGGAAGCGCGCTTCCGCATCCACGCGGATGACTCGCACGCCGAGATGCTCGGCGAAGGTGGTCATGACCTGGTCGCCCTCGCCGAGGCGCAGGAGTCCGTGATCGACGAATACGCACACGAGCCGATCGCCAATCGCGCGGTGGAGCAGGGCGGCCACCACCGAGGAGTCGACGCCGCCCGACAGACCCAACAGCACCTTGCCGCTGCCGACCTGGGCGCGGACCCGCTCGATCGCGTCCTCGATGATGTTGCCGGTGCTCCACAGCGCATCGCAGCCGCAGATCTCGCGCACGAAGCGCTCGAGAAGGCGCGTGCCCTGAGAGGTGTGTGTCACCTCGGGATGGAACTGCACTCCGTAGAACCGCCGGCGCTCGTCCGCCATCGCGGCGAATGGAATCGAAGCCGTCGATGCGCTGACGGTGAAGCCCTCCGGTAGGGCCTCCACCCGGTCGCCGTGACTCATCCAGACATCGAGAACGGCTCGACCCTGCGCGTCGCGGCGGTCCTCGAGGTGCTCGAGCAGCCGGTTCGTACCGGTCACGGTCACCTCCGCGTAGCCGAACTCCCGCTCCGTCGACCCGACCACGTGGCCGCCGAGCTGCTGTGCCATCGTCTGCATGCCGTAGCAGATGCCGAGCACAGGAACGCCCAAGGCGAATACGGCTTCCGGTGCTTTCGGCGGATTGGTGTCGGTAACGGACTCCGGGCCGCCGGAGAGAATGATCCCGCGCGGTTGGAACGCACGGACTTCCGCGTCGGTGACATCCCAGGGGTGGATCTCGCAGTAAACCCCGAGCTCGCGCACGCGACGTGCGATGAGCTGCGTGTACTGCGCTCCGAAATCGAGGATCAGGACGCGGTGGGCGTGGATATCCGCGTGTGTTGCCGTCGTGGGGGCGGCAGGTCGGGCAACGCTGGCCATGGTCTCCTAGGACCCCCGGTAATTGGGTGCCTCTTTCGTGATCGTGACGTCGTGTACGTGGCTCTCGCGGACGCCGGCGTTGGTGACGCGCACGAACACCGGGCGCGTGCGCAGGTCCGTGACGTTGCGGCTGCCCGTGTAGCCCATCGCAGCCCTGAGGCCGCCGGCGAGCTGTTGCAGGATCGCGACCACACTGCCCTTATAGGGCACCCGTCCCTCGACTCCTTCCGGGACGAGCTTCTCGAGCTCCGTCGAGGCGTCCTGGAAGTAACGATCGGCGGAGCCGTGGCGCTCCGCCATGGCGCCGAGCGAGCCCATGCCGCGATAAGACTTGTAGGAGGCGCCCTGGTAGAGCTCCACCTCACCGGGTGACTCCTCCGTCCCTGCAAAGAGACTGCCGATCATGACGGCGTGTGCGCCGGCCGCGATCGCCTTGGCGATGTCGCCGGAGAAGCGGATGCCGCCGTCGGAGATGACAGGGACATCACTGTTGCTCAATGCGTCGGCGACGTTTGCGACCGCAGAAATCTGCGGCACGCCGACACCGGCAACGATTCGCGTCGTGCAAATGGAGCCCGGTCCGATGCCGACCTTTACGCCGTCGGCTCCCGCACCCGCCAGAGCGAGCGCAGCCTCCGCTGTAGCGATGTTGCCGGCGATGACCTGCTGCTCTCCCCATTGCGACTTGATGCGCTCGACGGTGGTGATGACGCCGCGCGAATGCCCGTGAGCGGTATCTACGACGATCAGGTCGACCCCCGCCTCACGCAGCGCCGCGACGCGATCCATGGTATCCGGAGTGGTGCCGACTGCGGCGCCCACACGGAGCCTCCCCGTCTCATCCTTGCAGGCGCGCGGGAATTCCGTCGCCTTCTGGAAGTCCTTCACCGTGATCATACCGGTGAGCTCGTGGTCGCCGTTGACGACCAGAACCTTCTCGATACGGTGCTTGTGCAGCAACGCCAGCACCTCTTCCTTCGGCGCTGTCTCGCGAACGGTGATCAGCCGGTCCTGCGGCGTCATGACCGAGGACACGGGTGCATCCAGCTTCTGCTCGAACCGCAGGTCGCGGTGAGTGACGATGCCGACGGCCTTCTTGCCGACGACGACCGGTACGCCGGAGATGCCGCGCGAGCGCGTGAGGTCCAGGACCTCACGGACGGTCGTATTGGGAGAGACGGTGATCGGTTCTTTGATGATGCCGCTCTCGAACTTCTTCACGCGGCCGACCTCGCGCGCCTGCGCTTCGAGGGTCATGCTCTTGTGAATGATGCCAATGCCGCCTTCCTGCGCGATGGTGATTGCCAGGCGGGCCTCGGTGACCGTGTCCATGGCGGCCGAGAGCAGGGGGAGGTTCAGCCGGATACGGCGGGTGACGCGCGTCCCAAGGTCCACCTCCCGAGGCAATATTTCCGAGTAGGAGGGGACGAGAAGGACGTCGTCGAAGGTGAGGGCTTCTTCGAGGATTCGCATAGCTAATTCTACGCACGAAGGACGCCCCGGTAAACCTCATGTTAAGGTGCCCGGCCATGCCTGCCAGTCTTTTCCCAGGTGGCGAGCCCGAGGCTCCCAGACGCAGCGTCTACACGGTCTCGCGGCTCAATAAAGAGGTGCGAGTCCTGCTTGAGCGGGGCCTGGGGGTCGTCTGGGTGGAAGGCGAGCTCTCGAACTTCTCCCAGCCCTCCTCGGGACACTGGTATTTCTCGCTGAAGGACCGTGACGCGCAGGTGCGCTGCGCGATGTTCAGGCTGAAGAACGCAGCCCTGGGGTTTACGCCCAAGGCCGGCCAGCACGTGGTCGCACGGGGACGCGTGAGTCTCTACGAGCCTCGCGGCGAGTACCAGCTCATCGTCGACCACCTGGAGGAAGCCGGTCTCGGCGCGCTGCAGCGTGAGTTCGAGCGGCTGAAGACGAAGCTTGCTGCCGAGGGTCTGTTTGCAAGCGAGCGCAAGCGCAGCGTGCCGCGGTTTCCGCGGCGGATCGCGGTGGTGACGTCACCGACCGGAGCGGCTGTTCGCGACGTTCTCAACATCCTGGCGCGCCGCTTTCCTCCCGCCGCGGTGCTGGTCTATCCGACCGCCGTGCAAGGCGCGACCGCTGCACCGGCAATCGTGCAAGCGTTGCAGCTGGCCTCGGCGCGCGCCGAGTGCGACGTGCTCATCCTGGCGCGCGGGGGCGGCTCGCTGGAGGATCTGTGGGCTTTCAACGATGAGCGGGTGGCGCGGGCCGTCCGCGCCTGCGCCATTCCGGTGGTCACCGGAATTGGCCACGAGATCGACTTCACCATCGCTGATTTCGCTGCCGATGCACGTGCGCCGACGCCGTCAGGGGCGGCGGAGCTCGTCGCGCCGGACAGTGTTGCCTGCCTGGAGGCTCTGAGACGGATGGAGTCGCGCATGAGCGCGTGCATGCGGCGCGAGCTGCGTGTGGTGTCGAACCGCTTTTCGAGCGTCGGGGCTCGCCTCAAGCAGGCGCATCCGGGTATGCGTCTGGTGCACCACGCGCAGCGTCTCGATGACCTCGAACAGCGGCTTGCAGGCGGCGCCAGGGGATTGCTTCACACGTACCGGCATCGATTGAGCGATGCCTTCGCAGGGCTGGTACAGCGCTCGCCCGAGGTGCGTCTCGCGCGGCAGGCGAAGTGCCTGCACGCTCTGCAGCAGCGTCTGGCCGATGCAAGCGACGCGTTGCTCAACACGCGCCGTCATCGGATCAGCGAGGCCCTGTCGAGACTGAAGCAGCGCTCGCCGGAGCACCTCGTCCGCGAGTGCAGCCGGTGTGAAGAGGTCTTGCGAGGCCGGCTGGAGCACGCCGTAAAGCAGTATTGCTCGCTTCTGTCGCATCGGGTGGCCCTCGCCAAGAAGGCCCTGGATCTGGCAAGTCCCCTGGCGACACTGGCGCGCGGCTTCGCGGTCGTGACCCGGCCGGATGGCTCGGTGGTGAGCGATGCCAACACGGTCGCGCCCGGCGACGAGATCGAGGCTCGGTTGGCAAGCGGCCGCCTTCGCGCCCGCGTGACGCAAACGAACCAGTCCTGATCGGGGCGCATCGTGTCAGGTGACATCGACTTCATGCGCCTGGCGCTGGAGCAGGCGAACAGGGCGCGTGCCGCCGGGGAAGTTCCGGTGGGTGCTCTGTTGGTGAGCGCGGATCGCGTGATCGCCGGAGGCGCGAATCACCCGATCGCATCGAGTGATCCTACGGCGCACGCAGAGATCGAGGCGCTGCGTTCCGGAGGGCGGGCGCTCGGCAGTTACAGGCTCACCGATACCACTTTATACGTGACCCTCGAGCCCTGCCCGATGTGCGCGATGGCTATCGTCCATGCGCGGGTGCGCAGGCTGGTCTTCGGGGCTTGGGACCCGCGCGCGGGGGCGGCAGGCAGCGTGACCGATATCTTCGCGCTGCCGGGACTCAACCACCGCGTCGACGTATTTGGCGGTGTGTTGATGGAGGAGTGCGGCAGCCTCCTCAGGGAGTTCTTCGCCTCACGTCGCGGCTGACCGTTAGCCGCCGCCGCTGCCGCTGCTGCTCGACGACGGCTGCGCGTCAGCGACGGTCATGTGCGGCAGACCGTCGTCGGGTTGCCACTCGAGCAACTGCATGAACTGGCGCACGTGCTGGACGTACTCGACCGGCTGCCATCCCTGCGCGTAGCCGCATTTTGCGTGTGTGAACCAACGGGGTTCGGCGAGCTTCGGCAGCTGCTTGCTGACGGCCGCCCAGGAGTCCGGGTTCTCGCCAAGCGTCTGCGCGATGATGCGCGCATCCTCCACGTGCCCGAAACCGACGTTGTACGCCGCAATGGTGAACCACGTGCGGTCAGGCTCCGGGATGTGTGTCGGAACCATGCTGCGGACCTGGGCGAAATAGCGTGCCCCGGCGAAGATGCTCTCGCGGGGGTCCGTGCGATTGCTGATGCCCATCGCCTGGGCGGTGTGGGAAGTCAGCATCATGACGCCGACGGCGCCATTGGGTGAGCTTGCCTGCGGGTCCCAGCGCGACTCCTGGAAGCCGATGGCGGCGAGCAGCCGCCAGTCGAGTCCATACTTGGCGGCGGCCTGCTCGAACCAGGCGCGGTAATGCGGCAGGCGCTGTGTCAACGAGACCTGGAAGAGCCGAAGCTCCTCGTATTGGAATGAGCTCGTATTGCCCGAGTCCTTTTGCAGGAGGCGGGCGAGCTCGCCGGTGCTCCCTTCGGCCTGGAAGAAGCGATTCACTGCCTCGAGGAGGTCAGTATCCCCGCGGGGCACGATCCATTGCACCGGGCGCTTCTCGGGCAGGGTGAAGCCGACTCTGATATCCGGATAGAGATGGTGAGCGTAGGAGTACGTCCGCGCATCCACGATGGCATAGCGCGCCTGTCCGGAGTCGACGTCTTCCAGCGGGTCTGCAGAGCTGGGCGCCGTCTCCACCCAGGTGAGGTGCGGGGCCAGGATCTGCTTCATCCTGGCGAGCAGCTGTTCCTGGGGACTGCCGGCGCGGACGGCGAGCCTTGCGCTCTCGAGCTGGAGGGTGTCGCGCGGCTGAGTCTCATTGCGGCGGTAGACCACCAGCTGCGGCACCTGGGCATAAGGAGCCGAAGCCTTCCCCACTCGCCACCAGGCAGCGGTATCGGTCAGCTGCGCGGCAGCGACATCGGCATGGCCGGAAGCCAGCTCCGACCGGATGGCGGCTTCATTGGGGACGGCATGGATATCGAGGCGAACGCCCAGCTGGGCGGCAAATTGGCTGGCGAGGTCGTACTCCAAACCCTCGGGTCCCTGGGCACCCAGGTAGTAGCAGGTCGGCAGGTTCAGGGTCACGACCCGCAGCTCGCCGCGGGCGCGGATCTGCTGCAGGGCGGAGGGAGCTTGCGAGCAGCTCGCCAGTAGCGCGGTGGCTGCTATTGCGATTGCCATCCTCCCTTTGGCAGGCCGGAATTGTTTCTGGGCGCCTGTCAGCGTCAATGCAAATCCCCACTGGCCTCAAATGCTTGCGCTAGAATACCAGCTCACGCCCCCCGGGTCCCGCCAAGCACGCCCATGTACCATAATGCGGCGTTACCCCGGGATTTTGGGCAGGGACGGAGAGGTACCGAAGCGGTCATAACGGCGCCGACTCGAAATCGGATGGTCGGGTAAAACCGGCACGTGGGTTCGAATCCCACCCTCTCCGCCAGTTCAAAAAATCATTTGAAATCAATAATTTAAGTTAACTCGACCTACCATCCGATCTGGCGCGTCGGGCGTCCGCCGAAGTCCAGAATCGGCCAATGAATTCTGACGGTTAGCCGTGCGCGGCACAGGTCCGAGGAAGGCCACTGAGGGCCGGAGAGCGCCGGAGCGTTCCAAGGGCAGCCAAAACTTCGTTGGGGTAGATTTTGGGGTAGATGGCGAACCATCGAGCGACATACCCCAACCTTCCGCAATTCCCGCATACCCCACTGGATGCAACACCAGCTAGCCGCCGCCCTCCGTACCTCGACGCCGCATCTTCGAGCGGCTACTATGCGTCTAGACGCCAAGACGTCTACTCGGGAGAAGCTGTGGATGACCCAGTACGATGGACGGTAAGGGTCTCGAAAGAGACCGACGTTGCGGTGCGTACATTTCTTGCGCAGCGCGGTATGAAGGAGGGCGACCTCGCCAAGTTCGTCGAGGAGGCGGTTCGCTGGCGCGTGCTCGATCAGACCGTTGCGGAGACGAAAGCTCGCAACTCATCGGCTTCCGGGGCGGACATCGATGCGGCTATCGTTGAGGCACTTGCCGCGGTGCGCACTGAGCGGTTCGACCCGCGCGGTGGATGAGAGTCGTCCTCGATACCAATATCCTCTGCAGTGCGCTTATCACTCCGGATGGACCTTCTGACCGCCTATATCGGGCATGGCGGGAGGGGCGGTTTGAGCTCCTGACTAGCGATGAGCAGCTCGACGAGTTCAGACGAGTCAGCAGGTATCCCCGCCTGCGCCAATACATCGAGCCTTCAGCCGCCGGCACAATGTGCAACGAACTCCGGCAGCTCGCGACACTCGTCGCACCCTTGCCTCTCATCGAGAGATCGCGGGATCCAGCCGATAACTTCCTCCTCTCGATGGCGCAGGCCGGCAAGGCCGATTTCCTCGTCACTGGGGACAAGCACGATCTGCTCTCAATCGGAATATTCGAACAGACGCGGATTGTTTCCTGTCGGCAAATGCTGGAAGAGGTCAAGCCCCAACAGAAGAGGAGGTCGAAAGGTCGCAAGGGTCGCAAGGGGGCGCGGGGCGCGAGGCTATTCTGAACTCGGCGAGAGGCACACAATGGAACCCTGTCTCTTCTACCTGCGCCGCGCTGATACCCTGATACGATGGAACTCGAAGATCTGTTGACCGAGGCTGCGCGGCTCCTGGCGCAGTTTTCCGCAGAGGTAAAGGCCGCCAGCGCCGCTTCCCTCACCGATATCAGCACGGCCTCCGACATGTTTCTGCTGGAGCTGTTGCGCGAGACCTTTGGCTTGAAGGACCTGCGTAGTCTCAATGCAGAGCGCGCGAATTTCCCTGGTTTGGATCTGGCCGATGATACGGCGCGCGTAGCCTTTCAGATTACCGCTGAACGTGATTTGGGCAAGATCCTCAGCACGCTCAAGACGTCAATGGCCCATGGGCTGCACAAGCGCTATCCGAAGATCCGCGTCTTTGTCACCAGCGAGCGTCAGCGGCGCTACAAGCAGGCCACCATTGATTCTGTGACCCGGGGTGAGCTCGATTTCAAAGCGGTGAGCGATATCCTGGATTACGCGGGCCTGTTGAAGCTCTACAGGCACTACGAGTTCGACTCGCTTAAGCGTATCGTCTCCATTTTGCGCAAGCATCTTCCGTCACACTCAATCGGTGAGACGGCAGCCCAACAGATGGAGGCGTTGGAACGCGACGTCGCCGCCCGCTTCAATGAAGCGATCCATCAGGGTCCGTTTCCCGAATTCGGCGAGCGCAATCTGTTCGCGCCGCTCGCGCAACAGGTGCTCGAGGAGTATCGCGACATTCTCCCGCAAACCCTGCGCCGCAGTATCCTGCTGCGTGCGGCGCGCCGCGCGGCGATCCTCAAACACCTGGATGAGGCTGAGCGGCTTTTTGCGGCCGCCAAATCCCTCGGTGCAGGCGAAGGCGCTGCAGTGGAGGCCCTCATTGTCGAGGGCCGTGGCGATGCGGAGGCTGCCTTGCGGAAGGTGCGGGACCTGCGCGACATGGAGTCGATCGCCACCATGCTGGGCATCCTTTCCCGAAAAAGCGGCGGTGATGCCGCGCTGGATTGGATGAGGTCGACGAAGATTGATCCGCGTGCGCTGACGGCGATCGCTGTGATCACCTTGGGCGGGATCTACTTGCGCCTGAACCAGGTCGCGGCATTTCTCGAGCTGTTGGAGAAAGTCGCTGCGGCGGTGTTTGATGACTGTCCGTATCTCGTCTTTCTCCGTGGAATCCTGCGGGTAGTTTCGGTGTTCCCGAAGCCCGACCAAATCGCGAGCCTCGGCGGTGTTCCGCCGGCAATCGAGGTAGGCGAACCGATCCTCGCGGCGGCCCCCTTAGCGCAACGCCTAGATGCGGCCATGCAGGACCTTGAGCGCTTTATCCCGCTTGGGCGACAGCTCCGGGTTCCTCTGGCTCTGGGGACGGCCGAATGGTTTCTCACGTGGGCAACGCTGCTGCACCCGTACCGGAGCTCAGCCGCCAAGGCGCAGCTGCAGCAGGACATGGGGGATTTCTCAAGAGCCCTCCGTCGAGTGCAACTGGCGTTTCGGTACCTACCCAGTTTTGATCCTGCGCCCCTCGCGCAATACCTTGCTGCTCGTGAGGCTCTAGGCGGATGGGACGACGATGAGTTATATGCGGCGCTGATTCTTGCGTTGCACTCGCGAGATCACCAAGCAGTAGCTGCTTTGACCGCGAAATACCGGGCGCGGCTAGAACAACGCCTGCCGCCGCAAATGACACTGGTGGTGGAGGTGACGGCGCTCGCGCTGGCAAAGGACGCGAGCTCCGCCCGCGCGTTACTTGACGCGCACCGCGAATCCTCTGACCCCGCGATCGTGTCGAGGCTTGAGGCCGAAATCGCTAAGGCGGAAGGCGGCGATCCTGTCGCGGAGAACATTCGGCTGTACGAGAAGCTCGGGACGGTGCACGAGCTACGGGCTCTGGTCGAGACCTTGAAACGCCAGCGGAACCATCGTCTGCTCGGCCCCTACGCGGAGAAGCTCCACGCGCAAACGGAAGATCCCGATGACATGGTCGTCGCTGCGAAGGCGTATGCGGCCACGGAGGATGTCACGAACTTCATCCGCGTGGTCGAGACCTTTCCGACCACGCGGGTACGCAGCCCGGATCTGCAGCGACGCTACGCGTGGGAGCTACTGGTCGGAGGCCGCCTGAAAGATGTTGCCGCCATTGCGCAGGAGCTGCGTGAGACCGCGGCGCGGGACACTAGGCTTGAAGTTGCGTTGGCAATTGAGACGGGCCAGTGGGAGCAGCTGGCATTGTTGCTCGGGCAGTATTTGGAGAAGCCCGATCAGTACGACGCACGAACGCTAATCCAGGCCGCGCACTGGGCGCACGCATCGGGCTATGGCCCCTCGCGGGAATTGATGTTGGCAGCGGTGGACAAACCGGATCCGCCGGCGGAGGTATTGCTGGGTGCTTACACGCTGGCGGTTGAGGGTGGCTTAGAGGAGGGCAATCCGGCGGCACATGAATGGTTCAACCGGGCCTTGGCTCTATCCGGACCAGACGGTCCCGTGCAACGCATCGAGATCAAGGATCTGCTCGCGCAGCAGATCGAATGGAACCGGCATACCCGCAGAATCAATGACGCCATTACCCATGGTGAGGTGCCCCTTATAGCAGCAGCACCGGCGCTTCGCACAACTCTGGTAGACATAGTACTAGGTAACTTTCTCCGCAATACCGAAGAGCCCGACGCCCGACAGCGCACGCTCATCCCGACCTTTTCCGGTCGCCGAATGCCTGGCCCGCTAGGAGCGGTGAAGCGTGTGGCGCTGGATGCCTCCGCGATCCTGATGCTGGGCAGCCTCGGGCTTCTTGGCCGAGTATTGCGCACCTTTGAGTCCATCATCGTGGCCGCCGGGGTGATGTATGAACTCTTCAATGGGCAGCGCCGGCTGCGTGAATTTCAGCGATCACGGCTCGCCCGTGCCGCCCAACTGCAGTCCCTTGCGCGCACTTCGCTCAAAATTCTGCGATCGCCAGAGGCTGCAGCCACGGACCGGTTGACAGCAGAGGTTGGTCTTGAGCTGGCGGATCTGTTGCGTGCTGCCGAAGCGCGCGCGGGGGTAGTGGTGCGCCCGGCGCCGGTGCTCCGACCGGGTTCTAGCGGCCAGGAGACCGCAGACCTTGCGGCCCATGCCAACCATCTGACCGACGTGCGCACCCTGCTGGTCGTGCTCAAAGAACGGGGCCGCGTTGATAGTCGGGTGGAGGAGTTTGCAGATCGGTATTTCAGGGTACAGGACATGGGCTGGCCGACGCCAGTACGCCCCCAGCGATCAACTCCACTTTATCTGGATGACTTGGCTGTCTCGTACTTGCAAACTACGGGTCTGCTGCAAACGGTTGCGGACTCTTTTGATGAGGTCCACATCCACTCGAGCACAGACAAGGAAGCCGCAGCTACGTTAGGCATGGAGCGGCAATCGGTCGAGATCATCAAGACCATTGGTACCATTCGCGAAGAGCTGTCAGCGGCTTTCAAGGAGAATCGGCTGCTCTTTGGGCCCCGACGCGGCAAAGTCGAGTCGGACGAATTCGACGAGCTCTCCACTCTCAACCTATTGGCCAATATGATGTCGGCGGAGGTGGTGGTGATCGATGATAGAGCTCTCAACAGGGAGCCCTTCGCGATCGATCGCGCGCAACATCGTGCGCGGGTGGCTTCAACCCTGGACCTCCTTGAGGAGCTGAAGATCCGTGGCGTGATCAGCGAGGTGGAGCGCATCGCGGCGCGCCACCGACTTCGCATAGCCGGTGCAGCGCTTATGCCACTCGATGCCGAGGAGATCCGCGTCGCCGCGCAACGCAGCCAGGCGGTGGAGTCCGCGGAGCTTCGCGCCATTGGCGAGAGTGTTGCGCTGGCGCGAATGCGCAACATGCCGCGCTTTCCAGCCGAGATACCCTGGTTTGCATCCCTGTGCACGTCCATCAGGGCTGCGATCCAGGGCGTGTGGCTGGACGAGGCTGATCCGCGACGCGCCGAGGCGCTCGCGGATTTGATCTTTGCCGACTTGCCGGAGGCGGCTGATTGGGTCGCGCTTTGGGACGATGCCGCGCCATTCGGGTGGGTTGAAGCCGTGAGTGGTGTGTTGAATGGAGGCTTGGCGATGCCCGCGGAGCTGACGGACCGCGGCACCCTCGATGCGTATCAGAAATGGCTGGAAAAGCGTGTCCTAAAATCGCTTCGTATTCTACATCCGAGGCGACATGCGGCGCTTGTCGAGACGCTGAAAGCCAACGTATTGTATCTGAGTCGGGTGGACGATGACGACGCACCTATCTGATAAGGCACATGTTGCACGGCTGAGAGCGCTATTTGCGCTCGATAAGCTATCCCCGGCCCTTCTATCCGCGGTGATTGCCGATGGCGATCTTGTGAGCAAGTTGAACCTGACCGCAACGGCCCAGCCGGTGCAACTTGGGCCCGATGTCACGGTGGCGCGCGATGATTTGTTTGCTGCATTTGCTGCGGCGGCCGAGGGCGGGTCTGTGAAGACCGCTGTTGTGGATCAAGGCAATCCTGCTGAGGCGGCCGTGTCGCTTAATTCCGAAGGTGCCGCCCTGGTTGAAACCGCGCGTCTGGGAGTCCAGTTCGCCCATGCGGCTTTGTGGACGACCGATCCGGTGCGGCGCCGCGAGGCGCTTGTCGAGGAATTGCGGCGTCATACGCTCACGCAGAGTTCGATCGCGCAACTGGAACAGCTGGATATGACCGAGCCGGCAGAAAGCTACGAGCGCTTTCAGACGGCGACCGATATATTGAATGCCTCACCAGAGGTCGTCGCGGCGATGCTGGCCGCGAAACTCCCCGACGGACGCCTTGCGGAGGACGATCTGTTGCCGGAGGACACCCGCTATTGGGATAACCTTACCGCTGAGTGGCAGAGTTCGCCCAGTCTGGTGGAGTTCATAAACAACGAATTGCGCGCTGAGCGTGAATCGCGCCGCGCCGCGTACAAGCAGCTCGCTTACGTGTCCATGAGTTTGCAGTTTGCCGGCCAGGAACTGGTGCCTCACGATTGGCTGGCACAATGGCCCATCGATGACGTAATCCGGCTCGTGGACTTCCTCGGGGGCTGCGAGGACCATACCTCTCTCTCGGCAGGGTTCGAGATTTGCGCCCGACAGCTTGCCCGCGATACGCGCTTCACTGCATTGGGCGAGCAGATGCTTGAGCGGCTGTTTGCTGATCCGGATGTCCTGCTCGTCCGCTGCCAGAGATTCGCCGCCGCATTCGTACTGGCTACGGTGCGCTTGGCTTTACACGAGCGCACGCGCGCGCGGCCGGTGTTCTGGCGCCGCTTGGCCGCGGCTGCCCACGCAGCACTCGTGGCGCGGACGCTGGGGCGCAGCGATTCTGGCGGAGAGGAGTTACTGAACTGGGCAATGGAGAGGCGCGGCGAATACTTCCTTCTCTCTGTCTATCGCGAGTTGCGCGAAAGCCCTCGCTGGCAGCCGGAATGGGTCGACGCCGAATCATTGATGGCTGATGCGTTTGGCCGTGTTGACCAAGCAGTGCAGGCCCTGCTGGCGCAGGAAGTACCGTGCACATGGCTGGAGCGGATCGCACGTACCCGGCGGTGGCTGGACGAGCGAGGGCTGACTGCACGCACTTGGTTGCCGTCGCCGACGCAGGGCGATCGATTCGTGCAAGAGGCACTGATCCCGCGGGCGCTCAAGGATCGCGCAGAGGAGCGTTGTGGCGAACTTGCAGTGCATCCGACGGCGGAGAACCTGCTGCGTCTATCGAATGTAACGGAACTCGCTGGTGTTCCTGCCGAGCGTGGCGCGGAGATTCGGCGCGCACTGGACGCTATTTTCACGGACGGCAGCGTCAAGAAGGAGTGGGTTCAAGCGGTTCTTGCGGCCGCGGCACGGATAGCCTTGATTTCGCAGGACACCGCTCTTGCGGACGCAGTCGCCGAGCATGTTCTCAACCAGTCCGTGTACAACCCCGATGGGATTCGGTCCCTTGAAGTGGTGATTCGCCTGCTGCAGTGTGCAGCGGCGGACCCAGATACCGATTCGGCGCTAAAGAGAATGGCGGGGAGAATGGAAAGTTTTGTGCTCGCGATGCCGCCTGGCGATGCTCAAGATCGGCTGTTTGGCTGTCTGCGGAAGCTGCAACACTTGGATGGCGAACAGGCCCCCATTTGGGGACGCGCAGCTAACATCGCGAAGCTGGGGGCCTCGCCTCGGACGGTCTTCTTAGGATCCGATTGAGGATGACGGTCGCTGCACCCAGATGTCCGCAAGCTGTGCGTCGGCTGCTCACCCGAGGTACCGAACGAGCTATCGCGAGCGGCCGCCATGATGACGGGCCGCGCGGGCTCTCAAGCCCTGCGCGCGAGCCTGATTAGCCCAAAGAGAATCGCGAGAGCCACGACTGCTGCGACCTGCGGGGTTGCCGGTTGCCGACCATGCGCGTACGAAATCAGGTGTTCGCAATTCCAATTGAATAGTTGATAGCGCGAGCCAATTCGTTCACGAGCGCGTTGTATGACCGTGCTCGGCGGCAGGCTGCTCGGGTATCCTTCCACCGTCACTTGGTTTCCAGCAGCAAATGCGGTCCACTGCTCCTCGGTGACGCCGCCTGCATTTGGGGAGTTCGAGATGACCGTTGGCGCTCCATCGTGGAACCAGTCGGAAACGATGCCCTTGTGCCGGAAGACGCCGAGAAATGGCACGGATACCACCGTGCCAGGCATCAACCGGGCGGGAGTGACTTCCTGGAACTGTGTAGGCATGATAACCGTCACTATGTGGATACCGGGTACTACCCAGTTTATGCATATATGAGCCAAACTGCAACGGTTATCCCCAAGCCAGCCATCCCCTATGCTCGGGTGCTTGGGGCAGTGGTCGAGCACCTCCGAAAGCGACGGTCGATCAACCAGGAAGCCATGGCCAAGGCGATTGGGGTTTCGCAATCGGCCTACTCGCGTCTTGAAAAGGGGCAGACTGCGATGAGCGTAGTCCAGTTGCGTGCGATTTCGGCCCAGCTAGGTTTAGCGCCAGAGGCCATCGTGCACAACGCTGAGTTATATGCCGCGCAACTCCAGCAGCAAGGAGTCAGCGTTACCAAGGAGAGCCCGGACTCCGCGGCCGGAGTCCTCATTGCAGTGGGAATACTGGCCGCGCTCCTGCTGGCGGCAAAGTCTTGATTCCAGCGAAGGCTGCAGAGAGCCACAGGTTTGTTGGGGTAGATTTTTGGGGTAGATGGCTTTCTGAGAAAAACAAAGTCTTGTTAATCAAATGCTTATCTCGAAAAATCGGTTTCCACCCTCTCCGCCATTTTGATCTCGCGGTAGCCCTGCCAGGGTGGGGTTCGAACCCACGTGCATGGACAAGGGGGTTCGAGAAAATCGCCGGAGCGATTTTCGACGGCGCGCAGCGCCGACCCCGAAGGGGCGAGGCCCAGGACGGCGGGATTTGCGCGATCCGTCTCGATCTCAATCGCTGGCCGGCCGGCTTGCCTTGTGACACTCGACGTCGGTGCGTGGAAAGTCGTTTCCTTTGAAGAGGAGCGGCCGGTCGAGCGAGCGGGAGAGAGCGTAGGAGAAGCAGTCGCCAAAGTTTAGGCCCGCTGGGTGACGGCCTTTCCCGTATTTTCGAAACGCATCGCGTGCCAGCAGTGCCTGTTCGGCGTTAACAGGCTCGAGGGTGATCTGCGCCCTGGCGATGAGATGATCGAGATCGCGTACGCCTTCGGCGCCATAGCGCGACTCTAAAACGATTGAGGTCTCGACGTATGAAGCGGTCGAGAATGATCGCGCCTCGGCGGCTTCGATGGCCTCGTTGAAGATGCGACGCTCCGGCTCATTTTGCAGAACCGCCAGCAAGGCCGACGTATCGACCACCATCAGCGCGGCAGCCCATGGTCGTCGTAACCAATGATCTCGTCTGCGCTGCGCGGGTCACGTACCTCGAGCCCTGCGCAATGCAACGCGATTTCGTCAAGATCATCAGCCAGGCGCCGCCGCGTGGTGCGGCTGCGCCGCACGCGCTCGAGTCGTTCGCGAAGAGCCTGGGTCACGGCCTCGGTTTTGGTCTCGCCGGTGAGTTTTGCGAGTGCCCCGGCGAGCTCTTCCGCTTGCTTATTCCGAATGTTCAGAGGCATGGATCACCACGTATAGCATCGGATCTACACATTACCACAGCGATGGTGGATTTTCGATGCGCAAGGCGACTCGAACCCGCAACGCCCTGAGTACAGTACCTGATGGAGCGGTTTTCACGATCGGCGATGGACCGGAGGTGTGATTGACTGCGCCGGCCGTGCCGGCATCTCGCGGGTCGTGGTCAGTACGACAGTACGACTGAGGGCACACTCGGTTCGGGAGCACTGCACAGCGTCGGATCGGATGGTCAGCCCCTGGATGGGCCGGCGCACGATGAACAGTAACTATGCCCTCCTGTAGGGCCAAGGAAAGCTCGTCATCCAGATCACATCTCAGTTGCCCATCGACTCGACAAGTCTGGTGACAATTGCTGAAAATCCTATCGGAGAGTGATCGAGAGGCAATCGCATGGCTGACGTTTGGCAGGCCGCTGAGGCCCGACATCGGTTCTCCGAGGTCGTGGATGCTGCCATGGGGGGTCGACCGCAATTCGTTCGTCGCCGGGATGGCCGGGAGGTCGTGATCGTCTCCCGAGAGTATTTCGAGGAAACCAAGCCGAATCTCAAAAGCTACCTGATGGGTTCCGGCTACGCCGGCGAGGCTGATGACGCGTTCGATCTCGCGATGCGCGGAGTGAGGACCGATGGTACGCCGCTACTGCGGCCGCGAAACGTTGACCTGAAGGGTTGGGCGGTGTTTGTCCTGGACACGGATGTCATAAGCAATCTGCGCAAGAAGAAGCCGCGTCCGACTCTGCCCGGTTGGATCGGTGAGGTCGGGTGGCAGGACCTCGCCACTACCTCAGTGACGATCATGGAGGTTCAGATCGGCATTGAGCGAGCGCGGCGCTCCGATGCCGCGACTGCAGAGAGTGTTCAAGACTGGCTCGGCGGATTGCTGCAGGCGGGCAGGCCGCAGGTGCTACCGCTGGATACCGGGGCCGCGCTGCTGCTCGGCAGAATGTGCGAAACGCCGCCGCTGCGAAACTTCCTCGTCAATGACCCCGGCGCGAAGAAGTCGAAGACCGGTGCCGATCTGGCGATCGCCTCGATCTCCGTTGCTGAAGACGCCATCATTGCAACCGGGAATGGCGGCGACTTCTTGCTCATTCACGAGCATTTCCCGCTGCGCGGCCTGTTCTCTACGGCCGGGGCGCCCCTGGAAGTCAGCAGCGTGCAATAACCGCAGTCTGCTCGTTCGCGTCGCGGAAGTCGCATGCTGCGCCTCCTCGCTCAGGGAAGGGCGGCGTCCCTCTCATCCAGATTCAATGTTCGGCAGCGAACAGATATGGCTCTCCGTTGCGCGCAAGATTCTGCCCGGAATTGGGATTGGCTCTGGGTTTGACCGGGGCTCCGCTCCCGAAATCAATCAAGGTAAAGTCATGAATATCAAGCGTAACAGTGCCGCGTTTGCGGCGATTATTGGGCTCGCGCTCATGAGCGCCCCGGCGTTTGCGGATGATCACGCATACACTGATGGACCCGTCGTCAACGTGGCGGCGATTCGAACTGAATATGGGAAGTTCGATGAGTACATGAAATATCTCGACACCACGTGGAAGGCCGAGCAGGAAGCGGCCAAAGCGGCGGGATACATCATCAGCTACAGGGTGGTCACGGTGGAAGCACGCGGCGAAAATGATCCGGACATATACCTGGTCATCAACTACAAGAACTGGGCCGCCTTTGACGGCGCGACAGCCAAGGGCGATGCGATAGCAAAACAGGTGGAAGGAACTTTGACTGCGTCAAACCAAGGCGCCGTCGATCGCGCCAGGATCCGTCGAGTTCTCGGTTCGTGGACCGGCCAGGAACTCGACCTGAAGTAGCACGCGGATCGTCAGACGTACGAGAACAAGCCGGACCTCGCGTCCGGCTTTTTTTCGGCGCCTACGGCTACAACGCAGCCACCGGTGAATTCGGCGACATGCTCGAAGAGGGCATTTTGGATCCGACCAAGGTCACTCGACTCGCCCCGCAGAATGCGGCATCGGTTGCCGGCCTGATGCTCACGACAGAGGTCATGGTGGCCGAGGCTCGGAAGGATGAGCGCGCCCACAGCGGCTTGCCGGGTGCGTGCGGGATGGGCGTGTGAAAAGCGGATGAGCTCAGGTCGGCGAGGGCGGTCGAATGTGGGTGGAAAAGTGGACGGCGCCGCTCCGCCGACGGCCGTGCGTCGGTGCACCGAGTGGATAGAGCCCGACGCCCCGCTGCCAGCGCGATCGCAGCATGACTATCTGCGCCGTTCAGCCTGGGCGAGGGCCTGCCGGATGGGCGCAGCGATGCACACCGGCTTCGCGCGAACCAGTGCCCTCTCGTCGAGCTGAGCTCCAGCTTGAGTTTCGTGCAGGCCTCAGCTCTTTAAGAGCCGCTGGGAAAGGCGACCGAAGTTGCGCGCGTCATCGTGGCCCGCGCCGCATGGCGAGGTCAGGAGCGGGTGCGCGTCCAGCTTTGATAGGGTAGGCTTCACCTTGGCCATGCTGGAGAGGATCGATCCCTTGCCGACTCGCACGTATCACGTCGTATTCGTACGAAGAGCGCCGCGGTGTGCGGAAATGCACGTTGGCGGCAGGGTTCTGGCACTGGCGATCCTCGGCACTCTCGCGCTGAGCGGTTGCAGCGGTGGCGGCAGTGGTGCCCGGGGCGGCGGAGTCGCGCAGACGTACACGATCGGCGGCACGATCAGCGGCCTCTCGGCGAGCGGCCTCACGATCGCGGACGGCAGCCAAACGCTGTCCCCCGCCGCAAATGCAACCTCATTCGTGTTTCCAACGGCCGTACCATCGGGCGCGGCCTACTCGGTGAGCGTCAGCAGCCAACCCTCTGGAGAGACCTGCCTTCTGGAGAGCGGATCAGGCATGGTCGGCTCCGCCAACATCACCAACATCCAGCTGAGCTGCAATGCCAACAACATGACCGGTACGGCTGCAACGGGTAGCCCGATCGCCGGGTCGGCTGTGACGCTGGTCGACAGCGCCGGTAAGCAGGTCACGACAAAGACGGACAGCGCCGGTCAATATGCGCTGAGCACCGTCGGGCTTACGGCGCCCTTTCTCGTGAGTGTGGTGACGAGCGCCGCTTCGCCCAACGGGTATCCTGCGGGAAGGACTTTCTACGGCGTCAGCGATCAGGCAGCGCCGACCGTCATCAACATTACTCCCCTCACGGATCTTCTCATACGCGACTGGTACGCTGCACAGAGCTCGCCGGTCGACATCGAGACCGCTTTCGCGCAACCTGCCTCGAATCCACCTCCCACGGCTGGGGAAGCGCAACTGCTGAACGCCGCGATTCTGGACTTCGTGCAGCCGGTCTTGCAGCAGGACGGAGTCGATCCGGTCGGCCTCGATTTCATCTCGGGCGCATTCTCGGCCAACGGTCAGGGACTTGACGCCGCGCTCGCTCAAATCAAGCCCATCATCTACGACAGCGCGGGGACCACGGCTTCCGTGACTATCGATACGACCGGCACCACGACGGAGAACACGACCGTTACCGCAAGCGCCGGCGGCCTCAAAGTCGCAACGACCACGAGCGACTCGGCCTCGGGCGCCGCAAGCTCGATCGTGACGTCTGCCATCGTCCCGACGAGCTCGGCCGAGTCATCCGCCCTTTCCGGCGTGCAGGCGACCCTCGATCGCCTGAGCGCTGTGATCCAAAGCAAGGGCTCTGCCCTCCAGGCTTCCGACCTGGCGCCATTCTTCGATGGCAACTTCCTCGATGGCGGCCTGACGACGGCCGAGGAGGAGCAACTGATCACACCGCTCGCCGGCGCGACTGTGGATTCCGACGTCATAACCCAGGTCAAGAGCTACGACGGGAGCAACAATCTCCTCGGCGTCGTCGCGACGTTGAATGTGACCCAGAACGGCAGCGACTTCCCGAGCGAGCTCGGTTACGGATCGCCTGATGTCGGCCTGATCTTCAAGCAGGAATCGGATGGCAGCTGGCTTTTGTATGGCAATCAGCAGGAGGCGAACGCGCGCGCGCAATATGGCGACCGTGCGGACTACCCGGTTACCGGATCTGGCGGAAGCGATGACTGGCTGACTCTTGCCTTGATGGTCCCCGCGGCTTCTCCCACCGTGTTTCCGTGCTCATCGGCCTACGCGAGCAGCGCGACGGTATTCCCAACGGCGGCGATCAGCGGTACCACTCCAGTTGGTGGCGCGACAGTGACGCTGGAACCCAGTGGTTATGCTCTCACCGAGAGCTCGTATCTTTTCAGCCTGCCGGGAACCTTGAGCTCGAACGCCTGCGAATTCGACGTGTCGGGCGACACTCTGTCGCTGAGCGCGGCAGACTTGCCGGCGATGGTAGGCAACACGCTGAGCTTCTCGCTCAATGGGGGTTCCCCGACGGCCTCCCTTGCACGGAAGATCCCGGGATACACCACGGAATTGCTGACCTTCACGGCCCCTTCGAGTCACGCGGTATCGGCCGCGCAGGCTGGGCAGCCCTTGACGGTTCGGTGGAATCCGCCGGCTACGGTGTCCGTCTATCAAGTCTTCCTCTCCGGGATAGTCGCTGTAAATCCGGCCGGCGGAGGCGAGCCCACCTGCTCGCTGCAGGGGCAGGTTTCTCGGTCCGCGGGTGGGCTGCTGGGCACCATCACACTGCCGAGCACTTGCGACGGACTGCCCATCACATCCGTCACTCGGGGACCTCTGCCCGCAGCGGAGATATTCGTGACGATCTATGGGTCACACGGGGAACTCCTCACGGCAGAGTGGGACTTCAACTGATCTCCGGTCGCTTTGCATGAGCTCGAATCCCAACCCCGGAAGTGGCGCACATGCAGACCGCACGGCGTCGCAGGGAGGGGAGACAAGCGTACGCCGCAGGTTCAATTGCGCGCCATTGCGTGCGCGCATCCATGACCCCTCATGAGGCTTTGAGACCCCTGAAGAGCCTCCCCAGGGAGCGCTGGACCAAAGCCCGTCTTGATGGACCCGGCTGAGCTCGAGTTCCGCTGCTAGCGCGCTCTCACGACTGGAAATTGTTTGTCGCCGCAGTCACGAGTAAACTAAGCTCGGTGGACTAAGTTTTAGGTGGTGCATGCGTACAGTCAATATTCACGAGGCCAAGACCCATCTTTCGCGTTTGGTGGAACAAGCGGCCGGGGGAGAGTCCTTTGTGATCGCCAAGTCGGGTAAGCCGCTGGTCAAGGTCGTGGCGCTGGACGCGCCCCAGGCGGGGCAGGTCAAGCGCGTCGGATTCATGGCGGGACAAATCACTGTGCCGGACGATTTCGACCGGATGGGGAGCGCCGACATCGAGCGGCTCTTCGGCGACAGCCCGTGAAGCTGTTGCTCGATACGCACCTGCTCTTGTGGGCGGCGGGCCAGCCGGACCGCTTGCCCAAGACTGCGCGCGACCTGATCGAGGCGGAGGGCAGTGAGCTGATTTTCAGCACCGCGAGCCTCTGGGAGATCGTGATCAAGCAGGGCTTGGGCCGCGAGGACTTCAAAGTGGACGCCAGGCTGCTGCGACGGGGAATGCTCGACAACGGCTATACCGAGCTGCCCATCGCCAGTGAACACGTGGTTGCGATCGATACTTTACCGCCTTTGCACAAGGATCCCTTCGACCGTGTTCTCGTTGCGCAAGCCCTCGTCGAGGGCGTCATACTGCTGACCACGGACAAATTGGTCGCCAGTTATCCGGCGCCAGTGCGAGCCGTCTGAAGCCGTTGCGACGAAAGCAGGGGGCTGCGGTGCCGGGCGTCTCGCGCCCGTTCCTGATCCATGTTCCGGAGGCCGGGCAGGCAGATCCCATCCGGCAAGGCGGGACGCCACCGGCGTGTCCCGATATGGGATTCCTGACACATCACTATGTGGTAAAGTATTGGTGTGCGCACATTTTTGACCATCAGCGCCGCGATCGCGGCGTTACTCGTCCTGGCCGCGGGCCAGCCTGCTTACGGCCGAAACGAGGTTGCCGGCCCGGCGGCAATCAGGCCTTTCAAAGTGCATGTTCCCGCGAGCGTGCTCGCCGATCTGAGACACCGATTGGCGGAGACCCGATGGCCCGACAACTGCCGGGCACGACCTGGGAGTACGGCGCGGATATCGGCAAAGTCCGCGAGCTCGCACGCTATTGGCAGAATGGCTACGACTGGCGTGCGCAAGAGGCTCGGATCAACCGATTTCACCAGTTCACGACCGTTATCGATGGGCAGACGATCCACTTCATCCATGAGCGCTCGCCACGAGCCGACGCGATACCTTTGATGTTGATTCATGGATGGCCGGGCTCCTTCCTGGAATTTCTGAGTCTGGTCGAGCCCCTTACGCATCCGAAGGACCGCAATGCGCCGGCTTTTGACGTCGTGATCCCTTCGCTTCCCGGATTCGGCTTTTCCGGGCCGACAACGACCGAAGGCTGGGGCACGGAGCGGATGGCCAGGGCCCTCATCGTCCTGATGGATCGCCTCGGCTACTCGCGATACGGCATTCAGGGGGGCGACTGGGGTTCCCAGGTAGCGCGGCAGATGGCGCGCCAGGCACCCGCCCATGTTATCGGGCTTCACTTGAACCTTATCTTTGTTCCGCCGCCTGGCCCGGACGCGCTGAAACAGCTGACCGCCGAAGAGCATCGCCGCGATATGGACTGGTGGGAGAAGGGGAGGAGCGACTTCTTTGAGCTTCAGGCACGCGAGCCGCAGACGATTGCCTACGCGCTGACCGACTCACCTGTGGGGTGGCTGGCCTGGATGACGGAGAGATTTCAAGACCTCACCGATAATGACGGGGACTTCCTGCACGCGGTGGATCGAGACACGTTTCTCACTGACGTGACACTTTATTGGGTCACCGGGACGGTGGGCTCCTCCATGCGCATCTACCGTGAGAGCCGGGTCTTCGACCGGGAGGAGCCCGCACCGCCGCCAATGCAGACTCCCATTGCGCTCGCGCTGTTTCCGAAGGAAGTCGTCGTCCCGCCCGACCGCTGGATCGATCCGCTGTACAACGTCGTGCAAAGGACTGTGATGCCGAAGGGCGGGCACTTCGCCGCCCTCGAACAGCCTGATCTGCTGGTGCGGGACGTCCGGCTTTTCTTTGCAACGCTCGAGGCTCGGGGTTGTATACGCCAGGAGATGAATCCCTGCTTTGAAGCCGGTCGCAAGCTACACGCGGGAAACTCGCCTGCTAACCTATCGCCGGATGCGGGTACTGCGGGCCTGGGCAGCGGTTTTACCTCCGGCAGTGTGCAGGTCAATGGCATCACGCTGCACTACGTACGCGGTGGAACGGGACCGGCCGTGCTTCTACTGCATGGGTTTCCGGAAGACTGGTCAGCCTATCGCAAGGTGATGCCGCAGTTGGGCGGAAAGTTCACCGTCGTGGCCGTTGACCTTCCCGGTATCGGGGGCTCGACGGCGAAACCGGGCGGCTACTCCGCTACGGCTATGGCAGCCGACATCCGTCAGCTTCAAGAGCAACTCCACCTGCAGCATGCCTACCTCGTAGGCCACGATGTTGGCGCAATGGTGGCCTATGCGTTCGTCCGCCGTTACCCCCGGGCGCTGCGGGGAGCGATGTTTGTCGATGCACCTCTTCCCGGGGTGGCGCCGTGGAAGGAATTCATCGCGCAGCCCTTTGTCTGGCATGTTCATTTTCAGCAGGTGCCCGGCCTGCCTGAAGAGCTGGTTACAGGCCGACAAACGGCTTACTTCCGGTATTTTCTCGATCCGGCGCACTTCAGCGATGCCGCCGTGGCCCGGTATGCCGGATCGTATGCCACGTCGGAACAGCTCCATGCGGCGTTCGAGATTTACCGCGCGTTTCCGGCCGACGCGAAATTCAATGCCTCACAACACGATAGGATTGACGTTCCGCTCGTATTGTTGGCCGGCAGTGAGTCGCCTGTCGCGAAGGACCTTCCGGTCATAGCCGCGGCATTGCGAGCACATGGGTGCACAAACGTCCGCCTTGGCGTTGTTCAAGGAAGCTCTCATTTCATAGCGGACGAGCAGCCGTCGGCGCTGAGCGAATATATCGAGAGGTACGCTTCCCGATAGGGCGGGTCATCGCGACTCCGGCTTGAGCCCCCGAAAGAGTCTCCTCAGCGAGCGGTGGACCAAAGCCTTGAGCTCCTCGGGCGAGAGGTTGAAGCGCTCCGCCCGATGGAGGGCCACGTAGCCGTGTACGTGAGCCCAAAGCTCCAACGTGACTTCCCAGACATCGTCGTTCCTGATCACCCCCGCTTCCATCCAGGAGGTGACCGCAGCGGCGAGCGGATTCAGAGTGGGGGAGCGGCCCGCGCGAAAGTCGTCAGGAAACCGCCGCGCGTCTTCCCTGGGCTTGCCGAAGACGTAATCGAAGATCCGGGGGCGGGTGAACGCATAGTCCATGTAGCCGTCGAGAGCGTGAACCATCTGCTCCTCGGGCGAGCCGTAGACCGGCTGGTTTCCGGTCATCTCGAGAAATTCGCCGAATTCGGCATCTACCACCGCTTTGAGGAGTGCTTCGCGGGTCGCAAAGTGGTGGTAGATCGCCATCGGCGTGATGCCGATCGCCTGGGCGATACGGCGCATGGTCACGGACTCCGGGCCGCTCTTCTCGAGCAGACGCAGGGCGGTGCGGCGGATACGCTGCTCGGTCGTCAGGCTGGACGCCATCGCCCCTCGGTTGGAAAGTGCGCCCTCATGGACGATGCCTCTACTATACAGCGTATGGCCCGTCGCTATACGGTGTACAGGGATCCGGCGCATCATCGTCACGTCTACCCAAGATAGCTACGGCCGCGGTTGACCCCGGGTCTCGGAGTCATGGCGAAGGGCCGCTGCACCGCTGGTGTGCTGGGTTCGGATCTTGCTCAGGTCGCGTTGGTGCAAGTCCGAAAACGCATGTGGCCGACCCTCACGTTGCTGTCATGAAGCGACCCCGACGAGCGGGCCCCACCGGTCGCAGAGGACTGCGATTCTGGGAGACCTTGGGTCCCGGCCTCATCACCGGGGCGGCCGACGACGATCCGAGCGGGATTGGCACCTACGCTCAGGCCGGAACGCGGTACGGATTCGGCCTGGCGTGGACTCTGGTTCTGGCGTATCCCCTCATGGTCGCAATCCAGGCGATCTGTGCCCGAATCGGACGCACGACCGGCCGCGGCATCGCCGGCAATCTTCGCGAGCACTATCCACCCTGGATCCTATCGGTCATCGTGGGGCTGCTCTTCGCGGCCAATGTCCTCAACCTCGGGGCCGATCTCGGTGCCATGGCCGAATCGTTGCGGCTGCTGGTCCCAGTCCCGATGTGGCTCGGCGTGCCGTTGTTCGGCTTGATTACGGCTGGCGGCCAGATCGTTCTGACGCACACGCGTTACGTCGTCATGCTCAAATGGCTGACGCTCTCGCTGTTTGCCTACTTCGGGACGCTGGCGACCGTCCGGATCCCGTGGGGCAGTCTCGTGCGCGGTCTGGTCTGGCCCGACGTACGCCTCGATCAGGGCTTTTGGTTGATGGTGGTCGCGATATTCGGCACGACGATCAGCCCCTATCTCTTTTTCTGGCAAGCCGGGCAGGAAGTGGAGGATACGAAGGCCGAGCCCGCCCGGCAGCCTCTGCTCGAGCAGCCCAGGCAGGCAAGTCGCGCGCTCACCCGCATTCGGCTGGATACCCTCATCGGCATGGCGTTCTCCAATGTAGTGGGACTCGCAATCCTGGTCACTTCGGCCGTCACTCTGAAAGAGCGGGGACTCAAGGGAATCGAGACGGCGGCCCAGGCAGCCGTGGCTCTACGGCCCGTGGCCGGTGACTTCGCGTTCATCCTGTTTGCCCTGGGCATCATCGGCACCGGCCTTCTTTCAGTCCCCGTGCTGGCAGGCTCCGCGGGTTATGCATTGGGTGAGGCGCGGCGGTGGCCAGTGGGCTTCTCGCGGGCACCGATGCGCGCCAAGGCGTTCTATGGGTCAATTGCCATTGCGACGCTGCTCGGTGCGCTTGCCAATCTTCTGCGGATCAACCCAATGAAAGCCCTTGTATGGGCCGCGGTTCTCAATGGCATCGTGTCGGTACCGGTCATGGCGATGGTGATGTTGCTCGGCAGCCGTGCAGACATCATGGGGAAGTTCCGCATCTCGATGCGCCTGAAGCTGACAGGCTGGGCCGCGACCGCCTTGATGGCGGTCGCATCGGCGTTCTTCCTGTATTCGTCGCTGTGATGCTATGGGGCCGCGATTCCCGATCCGCCGAGCGGCGTCGTCTGAAACCGCTCGCCGAAGCCCGCGATGAGGCCGCGGCCTGCCGCCATGGCTTCCCGCACCTGCGGCAGCTGCAGGGACGATTTGTGAAGCTCCGCCGAGCTCCAGACCTCGGTGATCCAAAGCGCGTCCGAATCGGTCGCATCGGCTGCCACGACGTAACTGAGGCACCCCGGCATCGATGTTGAGCCCTTGATCAGTACGGAAGCCAATCGGTCGCGGGCGCCACGGTTTGCACGGATCTTGGTGATGAGGCCGAACATGCCTCGCGGCTCCTTACGGTCGCGCGCCAACAAAGACGACATCATCAATGGCGATGCGACGATCGCGGTCAGCACTTCGCGGCGGCGGGCGCACATGAACGCCGATGATGCAGTGCCAACAACATATGTGCAAGAATCATCCGGGTTGTCGATCCCCAGTGGCATGAGTGATGCTGTCCGTGAACCTGTCGCGGTTCGATCTCAATCTGCTATTGGTCCTCGATGCGGTACTGGCCGAGGGTGGCGTCGCGAAGGCCGCCCGCCGGCTGCATGTGACGCCCTCGGCCGTCAGCAACGCACTGGCGCGCCTGCGGATAATGCTCGGCGACCAGTTGCTGACGCGGAAAGGCCGCGGCATCGTGCCGACCCCTCGGGCGCTCGAGCTGGGGCCGATCCTGGCCAAGGGCCTGCGGGATCTGCACGATGCGGTACGCGCCGGCGGTTTCTCGCCGGCAACGACAACCCGCCGGTTCACGATTGCCTTGTCGGACGTCGGCCAGGCCGCTTTACTGCCGCGGATCGGCGCACTCTTCCTCAAAGAGATGCCGCGGGCACGGTTGCGGGCGGTGGGGATCGATGCACTCGTGCTTCTCGGCGGCCTTGCCGGCCCGGAGGTCGATGTGGTCATCGGCCCCGAGGCAGCCGATGGCGACATCCACGCCGAGAGGCTGTTCGAGCAGAACGCAGTCCTGATCTGCAGGGAGGGGCACCCCGCCCTGAGCAAGGGCTCCGATCCGAGGCCCACGGGCAGTCTGCGCCACGTCGCGATCGACATGGCGCCTGGACAGCTACTGCGCGACCTCGCGGGCGCCGCATACGCGCGGGCCGGGGTCGTTCGTGATGTTGTCATGACAGTACCGAGCTTTTCGGCCGCCGCCGCCGTCGTGTCCGCTACCGACCTGGTGGCCACCGTTCCGGCATCGCTGTTCGGCGTCGTGGGACCGCTTCTGCGCCTGCGCACACTCCCCGCACCCATCCCGCCGCTGCCCATCGTCACGAACCTCTGCTGGCACGAGCGTACCCACGCCGATCCCGCCGCCACGGCATTTCGCGATTTGGTGCAGCGGGCTTCGGCCATGAGCCCGCCTGCGACACGCGCCGGTGGCGCTCCCGGGCGCGCCGGGAAGGCGCACACGCGGCGTGGCAGAAGGCGAGCTGCAGGTCAGTAGGGAACACGGTCGCTGGGAAGCACGGCCGTCAGGACACACGGTCAGTAGGGAGCGCGGCGATAGGTGGCGCGCTGCATCTGGACACCCAGCCGCTGCATGATGCCCGGCGGGTCGAATCCGATGCTGGCGAATTCGGCCGCGATCGATTTCCGGGCCTCCTGCATGGCGGACTCGCTGGCCCACACGGCCGTGGTGATGACATTCACCTGCCCGTCGTCCACTGCTCGCTGGTAGACATAGCCCTCCACGAATCCGGGGCGGGTCTTGACGATGCTCGCCGAGAAATGCACCTGTTCCAGGAACTCGCGGGCGGCGG
>Ga0134128_10001435_pt1 | contig 30690 bp, 20 predicted proteins | sample KB31754_FD_96462 | JGI IMG/M metagenome (GOLD analysis project Ga0134128, IMG submission 96462) | Terrestrial soil microbial communities with excess Nitrogen fertilizer from Kellogg Biological Station, Michigan, USA - KB3-175-4 | ecosystem: Environmental > Terrestrial > Soil > Unclassified ... | reverse complement strand
TGCAGCGCATCTTGTACATGTTCGCCGTGGGACCGCCGAGGTCCGACACGACGCCCTTGAACTCCGGGTCCGCCGCCATCGTCTTGAGCTCGGACAGCACGCTCTCCTCCGAGCGCGACTGGATGGTGCGGCCCTGGTGCGCGGTGATGGAGCAGAACGTGCAGCCGCCGAAGCAGCCGCGCATGATCGTGACCGAGTCCTTGATCATCTCCCACGCCGGGATCGCCTCGCGGTAGGACGGATGCGCGCGGCGCGTGTACGGCAGACCGTAATAAAAATCCATTTTTTCCTGCGTCAGCGGGAGCTGCGGAGGAGAGACGACGACCGCGCGCGCGCCATGCCGCTGGACGACGGTCTTGGCGTTGAACGGACTCGTTTCTCGATGGAGAAGGTGCGCGGCCTTGAGGAACTTATCTTTATCTTGAAGAACGTCCTCGTAGCTCGGGATCTCAACAATGTCCGAACCGGAAGGGACGGTCTCGCTCGCGCCCAAGGCGTATGCCACCCCGCGCAGGTCTCGGCAGTCCTTGACCGTCTTCCCCGCCTGCAGACGCCGGGCGATCTCGACGATGGTTTCCTCGCCCATCCCGTAGGCGACAAGGTCGGCCTTTGAATCCATCAAGATGGACGGGCGAACCTTGTCGGACCAATAATCGTAGTGCGCCATGCGCCGCAGCGAAGCCTCGACGCCTCCCGCGATGACCGGCACGCCCGGGAACGCCTCCCGCGCTCGCTGGCAGTACGGAATCGTCGCCCGGTCCGGGCGAAGACCGATCTTACCCCCGGGGGAGTACGCGTCGTCGTTTCTGACTTTCCTGTTGGCCGTATAATGATTGATCATCGAGTCCATGTTCCCGGCGGAGACCGCGAAGAACAGGCGCGGACGGCCGAAGCGGCGCCAGGGCTCGGCAGATTTCCAATCGGGCTGGGACAGGAGGGCGACGCGGAAGCCCGCCTTCTCCAAAACGCGTCCCAAAATCGCCATCGCGAACGAGTAATGGTCGATGTAGGCGTCGCCCGTGACGAAGACGACGTCGACGGCGTCCCAGCCGCGCGCATCCATCTCGGCGCGCGTCATGGGAAGGAAGCGAGGCTCGGGGCGGAAGGAGGGAGCGGACACGACTCTAGTATTATCGCATTTTCCCCTTGAAACCAGGGGGTGCCGGGCCTATACTGCGCACGGGACCCCTCGATGAAAGCCCTCCTGCTCGCCGCCCTCCTCGCCGCGCCCGCCGCTGCCGACGACTTCGCCCCCCAAGCCGGCGGCGTCGTCGGGCAGATGGACGACGTGAAGAACAAATGGGGCGGGAAGGCCCAATCCGCTCCGTTCGCCGCCGCCGCTCCAGAGGCGGAGCTGAGCCCCGAGCAGACGCTGCAGGCCTGGGCCCACGCCTGCCCGGCCATCGCCGCTTACTGGGCGTCCTCGCACTCTCCCGCCAAGCGCGGCCTCGGCGTGTCGAAAAGCTACTCCGGCGGCGCCGCCGTGCTCTCCGACGTGAGCGCGTCGTGGTACTACACCTGGACCGCGGTGCCGCTCACCGGCGGGACGGGCGAGTTCGTCCCGCTTCTGCAGTATCCCCATAACGAGGCGGACGTCGCGATCCTCAAGAAAGACCTGGGGGCGCTGGCGCCGGGGACCGGCCGTCTTCTCGGCTTCAACGAGCCGGACATCGGTCCGAAGCTGCCTGATCCGCCGACGACGACGCAGGCGGAAGGCCTGCTGACCCGGCTCGCTGGATTTTTACCTCCCGGCCTCGAGAAGAGCGTGAAGCTCGGCAGCCCGGCGCTCGCCTCGCCCATCCTCTACGATAAGGCGAGCAAGCGTCAGGAGCCCAATCCTTGGCTGAGCGACTTCATGGACGACTCGGCCAAGGCCGCCGCCGCGCCCGGCCGCCGCGTGGACTTCGTCGCGGCGCACCTGTACGCCGGCATCAGCATCGAGAAGACGGACTCCCCGGAGCTCGCCGCCGCCAAGGTGCAGGCCGCGGTGAAGGGCTTCCTCGACAGGCTCCACGCGCTGGAGCAGGCCTACCCGGACAAGGAGATCTGGATCACCGAGATGGGCTTGATGGATACCCGCAAGACCGAGGACATCGCGGGTCCCGACGACGTCCATTTCAGCCCGAAGGACGACGCCTGCTTCATGGCCCAGACCGTCGGCGCCATGGACGCCGACCCGCGCGTCGCGCGCTACGCGTGGTTCAACGCGGACGAGGCGCATCCGCAGCTCAAGACGCTTCCCAGCGCTCTCCTCTCCCACGGGAAGCCGACGCCGCTCGCCCTGCTTTACAAGCAGTGACGGGTCGGCCCCGCCGCCCCGCGATCAAGTCCTGATCAAATCGCCTCTCCCCGCGTAAGTTCGCCCCTCCCGCCCGCGTATCCTGCGTGGGCGCGGAGCCCGATCCGCAAACGAGGCTCCATCCCGCCCGGAGAACGAATATCTATGAACCGCATCGAAGCCGTCGCCGGGATCAGTGTGATCGCCCTCGCCGCCGCCGGGCTCGGGCAGAAGTACGCGGAGCTGCGCCGCCTGGCGCAGACGCCGGACCCCGTGAAGTTCAGCAAGCCGGAGCTCGCGGCCGCGCTCCGCCCGTCGACGCTCGACTCGGCCGTGCACGCGTTCCTCGCCAACACGGAGAGCGCCGACGACGCCGACCGCATGGTCCATCTCGGCGAGCTCCTCGCCGCGCTCGACGGACCCGACATCACGGACGAGGACCTCGACGCGGAGACGGCCGAGAACCTCGCCAAGAACGTCGTCGCCGTCGTCGAGAAGGGCGGCGACGACTCCAAGGAGGGCGACGAGCTGCGCCGCCGCGCCGTCGGCCTGCTCGCCTCGCGCGTGCCCTCGCCGACGTCGAAGGCGTTCGTGCTCAAGGTCATGACCGAGGGGCCGCAGGACCTGCGCGAGGAGGCGGTCGCCCGCGTCGGCTCGGCGCGCGGCGTGCGCGGACCGTCCGTGTACGCGAAGGTCCGCGAGCTCGCCGACAAGGGTCTCATCCCCGACGAGCTCCTGCCCTCGGCCCTGCGCCGCACGGGCGGCCTCAAGGCGCGCGGCACGCTCGTCTCCATCATGAAGTCGACCGACAGCTCCAAGCTCGTCACGGGCTGCGCGATCGCGCTGCAGGACTACCGCGACCCGGCGCTGTTGGACGACGTGCTCGAGCGGCTGGAGCAGGTGGGCCGTCTCGACTCGGCGGGCAAGATGCCGTGGATCAGCGCGCCTCTCCTGGACGCCTACATGAAGACCGCCGACAAGGCGCAGTTCCGCCGCGGCCTGATGGCCATGGCGGCGCGGCCTGGACTCGCGAAGCTCGAGCATCTCAAGACCGGACTCGCGAGCCCGGACGTGGAGACCCGCAAGATCGCGGCCGTCGCCGTGAAGAAGGCGGTGATCGCGAAAGTCGTCGACGCCCAGGAGGGCGAGGCGATGCTGGCGGGCCGGCTCCAGACGGAGACGGAACCGGTGCTCAAGGCCGAGCTGACGGAGGGCATGGAGCGCGCGAGGGGTCTCCTGCCCGCGCCGAAGACGACGGCGCAGTAAACGGCGCCGCCTGGGATGTTTGGGAGCCTCCCGGTCTCGGCCCGGGGGGCTCCCTTATTTCGCGGGCGGCGGCGCGCAGACTTCGCGCAGAGGCACGAAGCGGGTCGTCTCGGCCTTGCCGAGGACGACGTCGTATTCGGGCTTGATCGAGCGATCGAAAGCGATCTCGAGTCCGCCCAGCCGCTTGGCGTTGTCGGCGGTCCATTTCTGGAAGCGCGCGAGCTCCTCGCGCTGCTCACCGGGCTTGGGCGCCGAGGCGAGCGAGACGTGCGCCTTGAACACCCCGTCGTACTTGTCGAGCTTGCGCAGGCCCTCGTCGGTCATGGCCTGGCGCTTCTTCATGAGCCGCGTCGCCCACTCTCGCGGGATCGGACTCAACGTCAGGGCGACGACTTCCTTGCGGTCGCCATAGAACTCCGGCGTCCCTTTCGTCTTGAGCGTCCCGCTCGACAGATCGGGTCCTTCCAAACCGAGTCTCTCCATCTCGTCGATCTTGGCCGGATCCCAGCCCGCGCCCATGAAGGCGAGCGTGACGTGCAGGTTCTCCGGCTTCTCGAAGCGCAGGCCCGGGAATTTCTTCGCGACTTCTTTCTGAACCTTCGCCCACTTCGACGCGAACCCGGTCTTGCCCAGCGGAAGCGAGGAGAACAAGAGCAGCTTCCCCTTTCCTTGCGCGTCGACCGCGTCGGCGGGGCACGTCAATCCGGCGGCCGCGCAGCGGCCGGCGAGGGCGAGCAGCACGGCCGCAGCGGCGAGGCGCATCACTTGGCGGCGGCGGCGGCCGTCTCGGGCAGCAGCTCGTTGAGGCGGCGCAGCAGCTCGCGGACCTCGGCGGCGCCGCGGATCGACGACTGCATCACGTTGGGCTGGCGGGAGTCGGCCGTCTTGCCGACCGAGACCGCGAGCGCGCCGGGCAGGGCCTGCGCCATGTAAAGGTCGTTGCCCTCGGTCTTGAAGTCGTCGCCGAGAATCAGCGCCTGGGACTCGTCGTCCAGTTCGCCTCGCGACTTCAGGATCTCCACGGCCTTGCGCGCGCCCGTGCCTTTGTGGGCCTTGAAGTACTGCACGTACGGCACGTGGCGCATCGTCGGCATCGGCTTGAGCTGGACCAAGTAGCCCAGGCCCCGAGCCTTGTTGGCCTCGGCCAGCGCGTGGTACAGGGCCTCGTCGCGGTCCTGGTGGTTGCGCAGCTCGATCAGCGTGCGGCTGTCCTCGTGGAAGATCTTGTAGTCCTCGGGCTTGAGCCCGACCTTGGCCGCCGCGGCCTCGAAGACCGGCGTGATCCGCGCGCGCTCGGCGTCGTCGAAGGAGACTTCCTTCCACGTGGGCTCCGCGGGGATCGAGCCGTCGGCGCCGTACTGATAGATGCGGGCGCCGGACTGGACCGCGAAATACATGCCGGCGCGGGTCTCCGGGTCCAGGCGCTCACCCAGCAGATTGGTCATGCCGTTGTGGTCGCCGGTGAAGAAGTGGTTCGTGGAGACGACGACCGCCACGCCGCGCTTACGCAGGCCGGCGATGAGGGCGGCCAACTCTTCGGATGCGGGTACGGCCTTGTCGTCGGGGGTCTTGTCCATCAAGGTGCCGTCGTAGTCCGTGATGATGGCGCGGATGCCGCCCGCGCGGACGCGCTTGGCCACGGCCTGGGCCAGTTCCTCGCGCGAGTACTCCTTCGGGGGCGAGACCTTGAAGTCCGTCGCGGAAAGCTTCTTGCCCAGCCACTTCGGCGCCGCCCAGAGCAGGGCGCCGATGACGGCGAACATCGCCAGCATCGGCCACAGCGCCGACGGGAACATCGGATGGAAGGCGCTGGTGATCGCCCCGAAGGAGGCGTAGCCGAAGGCCGCGGCGATGGAGGCCAGCGCCGCGCGCACGCCGAGCAGGCGGCCGGTGTGGGCCGAGTCGAGCTTGGCCTCGCGCTGGACGACGGTGTCGATGGTGATCTTGTTGGGCGCGTTGACGAGGCCGACGATCAGCACGCCGAGCAGCAGCGCCGGGATGTTGCCCCAGAAGGCCAGCGGCAGGCCCAGCGCCGAGAGTCCGACGAACGCGTACTTCATCCAGCCGCGGTCGGTGAGCCGCGCGGAGGCGCCGTAGAGGATCGCCGCGGCGCCCATGCCGAGCGCGGCCAGGGCCAAAGCGTGCGGGAAGAGGTAGAGGCCGAGCCACGCGCCCATCGCGCCGAGCACCGCGGCGCGGAGGATCGAGTTCCAGCGGCCGGGCAGGTTCAGCATCGTCGAGCCGGCCAGGAGCTGGCCGAAGAACATCGAGCCCTGGAGCTGGCCTTGTAAAGAGGCGCCCCCATTGAGATCTCGGGCCGCGAACGGGACGAGGATCGACTGGACCGGGTACACGACGAACGAGTACGCCATGCTCAGAAGCGATCCCGTTCGGAGCACCGGGTTGCGCCACAGCTTGCGCAGGACGTCCGAGGTGAAGACCAAGCCGGCCAGCGCCGCGCCGACGAGCGGGAGCGCCGCGAACTGCGGGAAGATCGGGTGCAGGAAGGCGAACATCCCGCCGCCGACGGCGAGCGATGCGGCCCAGACGCCGATCGTGCGCCAGCGGGAGGCGGGCGCCGCGGCCTGCGCGCCCGCCGCGGCCTTTTTCACGGCGACGTGCGGGATCGTGAACCACTGGATCGCCGCCGCGACGCCGGCCAGGCCCGCGCTGAGGATGAACATCGAGGAGTAGCCGTGCACCGCGCCGATCGCGGACGCCAGGTGATCGACCCATCTGCCCGCCAGCAGGAACGTGCCGAGCAGGACGTTGAGGCCGATGAAGTTCATGTTCGCCGCGGCGTTGAGCACCGAGAGGCGCTTCGGGTCGGAGCCGGCCATCATCGGCATCAGCTTGTCCTCGGCGACCAAGGTGCTCGCGACGTTCCAGCTGCTGAACAACGAGACGGCCAGCAAGGGCCAGAAGGTCGCCGCGTGGAAGACGAGCAAGGTCGGGATCGCCAGGACCACCGCGACGCGGTCGACGTTGTTGAACGCGAACGTGTTGCGGAAGCTCAGGCGGTCGGCGATCAGGCCGCTGAGCGGCGCGAGGAGGATCGCGGCGACGGCGCCCAGCGACATCAGATCGGTGTAGCCCTGCTTGCCGACCAGGATCTGCGCCAGCATCGGGTAGGCGATGGAGCCCGCGAGCACGAAGCCCGCCAGGTACAGGCTGCGCGCGACGAGCCAGCCGATCATCGCCCGCGTGCGGACCTTGTCGCTCAACTGCTCGACCGGCTGTCCGGCCGCCGAGCCCTTGAGATCGTCGAGCATCGTGGCGGCGACCAGCAGGCCGTTGCAGACCGCCCACTCCGCCCGCTGGAGCAGCGACGGCTCCAGGTAGCGGCCCCCGGCGAACGGCGCGGGCGGGCTCAGAATGCGCTCCAGGCGCTGATCGGGGGTGATGACGAGGAAAGGATCGTGATGGATGCTCAGCAGCATCCCGGGCGACGGACGGAAGCCGAACTCGGCGCCGTTGATCGGGTGCGTCCGACCTTCGGCGTCGGCGCTCCAGCGCGCCTCCAGGCGGCGCAGGAAGGAGGCGACGCGGCGCGAGCCGCCGTCGGCCGTCAGCACGTGCAGGTCGAAATCGCTGGTCGCGGTGGCGGAGCCCGCCGCGAAGCTGCCCAGCAGCACCACGCCGACGACGCGGTCGGCGGCGGAAGGGTCTTCTTGACCGACGACCTCGGCCACGGCCCGGCGGAATCCGTCCAATACGCGGTCCTGGCTCGCGTCCTGGAACTCGGCGGCGGCGTCGTTGGTGTCGCTGCCCGCGAGGCCCTCGAAATAGGCCTTCACCTGCGCCGGGGGCAGGACCGAGGCTCCGTGCAGGGCCTTGCGGATCTGCTTGCGCAGGTTGCTGGAGTTGCGGCGCGGATTATAAGCGATGGCCCGTCCCAGGAAGTCGACGAACGCGGCGCGCGCCTCGGCGGGGACGCGGGACGAGAAGTAACGGTCGTACACGCCGAGCGACTCGCCGGTGATGTAGTCGTGGGAGCCGGAGCGGGAGCCGACGATGCGCACGCCGCCGACCATGCCCATCATGCGCGAGTCGACGAAGAAGCCGCGGGCGTCGGCGTCGGAGACCGACGTTTCCCTCTTCAGCGAGGCGCGCACGGCCTTGTACTCGCGCCAGTTGTCGACGTTGACTTCCAGGAAGTAGTGGCTGAGCGAGTGGAACCAGAGCCCGATCTCATGGAAAACCGAGCGCGCGGCGGACGCCGGAACGGCCGCGTAGACCGCCGGCTTGGAGGCGACGGAGAGCAGGACCTCGCGCGAGGCGGCCGGTCCCGACTTGCCCAGGACGACGAGGCCCTGGCGGCGCGGGTCGCCGGTGCCGCCGACCGAGAAGGACCGGGCGCCGGGGATGCCCTTCTCCATCTCCGCGTCGTTGCCGTTGCCCTGGTCGGGCAGCGCGCGGCCGGAGAGCTTCTCGCCCAGCTTCGCGAGCCACGAGGCCTTGTCCGCCGCCTTCGGCGCGTACATGCCGTCGCCGAGGATGACGACGTCCTTGCCGTTCAGTCCTCGCTGGGCGGCGATGAAGCGGGAGGCGTTGGCCTTGGTGTTGACCGAGACGACGAGATACGGAGGATTGGAGGGGTCCTTGGCCATGCGCGCCCGGACCGTCAGGGCGCTGCCGCGCTTGGCGAGCTCGTCCTGCAGGATCGCGCCGGCGCCGCGCACCTGTTCCCACGAGGAGCCGACCTTCAACTTGATCGTGTAGGTGTACGGCCGCCAGACCTGGGCCGGGTCGTTCTCGACGTTCAGGGTATGCGCGCCGATCGCGGGGAAGCGCGAGATGGCGGATTCGGCGGCGGAGCCGACGAGGGCCTTCGTCTCGGCCGACATGGCCGGCGCCTCGTGAACGAGGACCGGCTTTCCCGCGTCGTCGTAGCGGTACACCTTGCCGCCGGCGTCGACGGCGACGTACATGCCGGCGCGGGTCCCGACGGGCAAAGTGGAGAGGGAATCGAACACCGACTCGGGGCGGTCGCTGATCACGTCGACGGTCTTGCCCACCGCATGGACGGACCGGATCGCGGAGACCATCTCCGGGGCCAGCTTGTTGTCGAAGGCCGCGTTGGCGTCGGACAGCGTCTCGTCGTAATCGGAGAACACCGCCTGCTTGTCGGCGGCGGCGGAGATGTGGGCGTCGGTGAGGTCCGGACCCGCGGGGCGCAGCGAGTTGACCTGGCCGGTGAGGGCCGCGACCATGCGCAGCAGCAGGGCGTGGGTGCGGTAGGCGATCGGCGAATCGATGGCGGACGGGGCGGCCGGGACGGCCTTGGCGGCTTCAGGCGCGCCGGCGGGCGTCAGCGCCGAGAGCGGAGCGATCGCGGCCGGGACGTCCTTGCGCTCCGGGCCTTCGGCGGCCGCGGCGGCGACCGGGGCGGCCTGCAGGGCGGCGGCCGGAGCGGCGGCGGGCAACGCGGCCGGAGCGGTGAGCGCCGGGGCCGTCGGGATCGACGCGGCCGACAGGCCGGGGGCGGCCTGGAAAGAAGAAAGCCCCGACGCGTTGAGCAGCGTCGGGGCGTTTCCGGCGGGAGCGACGGGCGCTCCCACCGAGGGAAGGCGGACCGGGACGCCCTCGACCACCTGGGCGGCCGCTCGCGCGGCCTCGAAGCCGGGAGACAGGCCGATCAGGGCCGAGCTGACGACGAGCGCGACGAATTTATTCAGCTTGCCGGTCACCCCATGATTATAAGGGCGCCCGCTCAACGGCACCACCGACTTAAGACCCAGACGACGGGTGCGAAGGGCCTAGCCCGGGGGTGTTATAATCCCTGTCACTGCTGGATGTAAGTTCCCAGCCCCCCCTTTGGTAAGAGAAAGGAAGGATCAATAAGGTGGACGCCGAGATCGACCGCCTGATCGCCTTGCACGCCGATAAGGCCTACGCGGTCGCCTTGCGTCTCACCGGGAATCCGGCCGACGCCGGCGACGTGGTCCAAGAGGCTTTTCTCCGCGCCATGAAATACTTCGCGACGTACGATCCGAGCCTGCCCTTCGAGGCCTGGCTGAACCAGATCCTGCGCAACGTGTACCTCACGTACCTGCGCAAGGAGGCCTCCCGGCGCTCGGTCTCGCTGTCGGCGCGGGCCGACGAGGACTCGGCCTCGCTCGAGGACGCGCTCGCCGACGCGGGGCCGGGCCCGGAGCGCTGGGCCGAGGCGCGCGACGCGGGCGACCGGGTCCAGGCCGCGCTCGGCCGCCTCACGCCGCCGCTGAAGCTGGCGGTCGCGATGGTCGACCTCGAGGGCTCGACTCGCGAGGAGGCCGCGGCCGCGCTCGGCTGCTCTCTGGCGGCGCTCGACGTGCGCCTGCACCGCGGCCGGAACCGCCTGAAGGAGCTCCTGTCATGAACTGCCACTCCTTTGATAACGTCTCGGACCTCTACCGCGAAGGCCGCCTGTCGGCGCGGCGCATGAAGGCTGCCGCGAGCCATCTCGAGTCCTGCCCCGCTTGCCGCGCGCTCGCGGCTCCGCTCGCGGCCGCCCCGGCTCCCCACGCGCCGAAGTCGCTCAAGGACAAGCTGCGCGCGGCGGCGAAGGCCGGCGCGCCGGAGGCGCCCGCGCCCCGCGCGGCCCCGACCGACCTCCCCTTGTGGCCGCGCGAGGCGCGCGGGATCGTGATCGCCGCGGCGGCGCTGCTGGTCGTCGGCCTCCTAGTCGCCGCCGTCGGAGCGCCGTCCCAGTCGGCCGGCGGCATCGCGTCCGTGGAGGAGCCGTGAAAAGCCCGCACGCCGAGACGTGGCGCCGCGCCGGCGAGATCGCGCTGCTGTCGCTCGCCTTCCTGGCCCCGCTCGCCGCGCACGGCCGCACCTACGACCCGGCGGCGCTGAAGACCGCGCTGTTCGAGTCCTGCGCCCTGGCCCTTGCCGCGTCGTGGATCCTGAAGGGGCTCGCCCGCGGACGCTGGGCGGCCGCGGCCGCGTCCCGGCCGGCGCTGACGCCCCTCCTGGCGCTCGCCGCGTGGACGCTGGCGCGGTTCGCGCTCGCGCCGTTCAAGAGCGCCGCGCTGCCCGACCTCGCGCTGACGCTCTCCGCCTGGATCGTCTACGCCGTCGCCTTGCTCGAGTTCGGCGGCGCGCGTTCCGCCGCGCGTCTGGCGTTCTGGACCGCGGCCTCGGCGGCTCTCGTCGGCGCTCTGGGCGCAGCCCAGCTCTTCGCTCACGGGCCGGGCCTGACCGCGACCTTGACGAGCCCCGATCAGCTCGCCTCGTTCGCCGCGGTGGCGCTGCCCGTGGTGCTCTCCTTGAGCTTGGACCCCGAGTCTTTCGGGGCGCGACGCCTGCTCTCGGGGTCGACCGCCGTCGTGCTGACGCTCCTCGTCGTCTGGTCCGGCTCGCTCCGCGGACTCGCCGCGTTCGCGCTGTCCGCCGTGATCTTCGCGCTCGTCGCGGCGTTCCTTCTGCGCGGCCGCGTCCCGCGCCGCTTCGCGCTCGTCGTCGCGCTCCTGTCCGCGCTGCTCGCCGCGTTCGCGTTCGGCGTCTCCGACGCGATGGCCCCGAGCGCAGGCGTTACCAGCCTCTTCGCCGGCACCGGAATCGTCGGAGGCGCGCTGCTCGCCTGGACTTTGCTCGCCGGCATTTTCGGCGGCCTGCGCGCGGCGCGGGACCTGCGCGCGCGCGGCGCGCTGGCGGAGGCCGGCTACGCGGCGGCGTTCGCTTCCGCCTTCGCCGCGTGGGCGGCCGCCGGCGCGCTGGGGCTGACGCCCCGCCACGGCGCGGGCTCGTGGCTGGCCTGGGCCGCCGGCGCGATCGCCGCGGGAATGGTCCCCCTCGCAAGCACGCGCGGCGTCGTGCTGACGATGCCGCTGCCGTTCGGAGAGGACGTGCGCCGCCTGATGCAGGGGACGGTGCTCGGCCTGTTCGCCGTCGCCGCCGTCTGGCCGGCGGGCTGGCTGGCCTCCGACGTGCGCTATAACCGCGCGCTGGCCGAGGCGCGGGCGGGCGGCCTCGACGCTGCGCTCGCCGACGCCGGCCAGGTCTGGCGCGGCAGTTCCGTCTACGCGCCCTCGATCTACCTGCGCGGACGCGTCCTTCTCGACCAAGGGAAGCCGGGCCAGGCTCTCGACGAGTTCGCCCGCCTCGACGACGTCTCGCCGAACTTCTCCCGCGTCCACGCACGCCGCGCGGAGGCGTACGCCTCCCTGCAGGACTGGAATTCGTCAGTGATCGAACGCGAGCTGCAGGCCGGGCTTACGCCGCTCGACGTCTCGAACTTGACGGCCTGGGCCGAGGCCGCGCGCGCCGCCGGGGACATGGGCGCGGCCCGCCGCGCCGCGGCCCGCGCGCAAGCCGTCGCCCCGGAGGACGAGAACGTGAAGCTTCAACTGGCGGCGAACAGCCTTCTCGAGAGGCGCATCGCCGCCCGGGACGCGGCCGCGCGGGGACGCAAGGGCACCGCGTTCAAGCCGAAGCTGCGCCCGCGCTGAGCGCGCGCGCGCTCAGTTCGGCGCGGCTTGGCGCGACAGCGTCAGCGTGTTGTAGGACTCGCCGTCGCTGAAGCGCAGCTCGAGGCGGGCGATCGTGCCGGGCTCGATGCGCACGAAGCGCTCGCGCGGCTGGAGGGAGTCGTCGAGGCGCGTCCATTCGCCGACGCCGGGAAGGATCCACTGCTCGAGGCGGATCAGGACGTTGCCCGGCGGGAGCTTGAGCTTGAGCTCGCGCTCCTCGGACTTGCGGCCGACGGCGGTCTTGCCGGCTTCCTTGCCGTCGACGAAGATCTTCGTGTACGAGACGCCGTCGTCGTCGGGGTTCGGCACGCTCTCGTTCACGACGAGGATGAAGTTCGGATCCTTGACCTCGGGAGGCTCCGCGGGCGCGCGGCGCTCCGCGGGGACCGGAGGCACGGCCGGGAGCGACGACGCGCCGGCGGACGTCCTGCGCGGGGCGCCGCAGGCGGCGGCGAGAAGCAGGCCGGCGAAGAGGGGCGCGCGCTTCATTTGGCGATCACCCGGAACGAGTACTTGTCGCGCACGTTGTTCTGCGCGGGGTCCGCGGGCTGAAGGCGCACGTCGTAGGTGCCGCGGTCGAGCTCGCGCGTGAGCACGACCGGCTCGCCGGGCTTGGCCGCGGACGCGGCGGCGAGCGGCTTGTACTCCTGGTCGAACAGGGTCATCGTCGGCGTCACGTTGATGACGCCGGTCAGATCGAGCTCGACGACGCCTTTCTGATAGACGTTGAACTCGTACCAGTCCAGGTCGCCCTTGGGCGCGAAGTAGCCGTCGACCGAATCGCCGACCTTGAGCCCCTGCACGGCGGCCGTCGAGTCGTTGGGCTCCCACTCGAGGCCCGTCTGCCACGGGATCAGCTTCTTGGCCAGGGTGTAGGAGTTGCGGCTGTCGGCCTTCCGTCCGGTCTTTTCCGTCACGACGAGATAGTAGTCTCCCTTGGTCACGCCGTAGCCCGTCAGCACCTCGGGCTGCTCCTTGCCCGCGTTGTCGACGACGAGCAGGTCGTTGCCCACCGAGTCCTTGAGCGTGAGCACGAGGTCCATGCCCGGCACGCCGGACAGGTCGGCGCGCAGAAGATACTTGGCTTCGGTGGCCACGGACACCTTGTACCAGTCGGCGTCGCCGGCCGGCGCGATGGTGCCCTGGATGGAGTCGCCCTCGAACGGCGTCGCGTCGGCGCGCTGGTTGTTGGGCTCGAACTCGGTGCGGCCCTGGTAGGGCAGCAGCTCGGTCATCAGGTCGAAGGGCACGTCGGGGTTGCCCGCGTTGTCGTACTTCGAGCGCAGGCGCAGGAGGTATTTCGCCGGACCGCGCACGCCGAAGTTGCGCAGGCTCTCGCCCTCGCCGATGCCGCCCTGGTCGACCGCGACGAGCTTGTAGTTGTTCGTGTCGTAGACCTCGAGGACCGGGTCGACCTTCGGGACCTCGCTGACGTCCACGTTCAGGAGGAAAAGCCCCTGCTTCTGCACGTCGACCGAGAACCAGTGGTCGACGCCCTGCGCGTTCGGGTCGTCGGAGAGGAGGTTCTTCGTCGGCCAGTACCAGCCGCGCACCACGCCGCCCGCCTCGATGGGCTGGGCGGTCAGCGCGCTGAAGTTGGGCTCGCGCTCGCGCCCGGCGGAAGGCTCGAGCTTCGTGACGAGCTTGTACTCCTGCGCCGGGTTGTTCGCCGCGGGGTTCTTGTTGGAGACCGTCAAGTAGTACACGCCGGGAGAGACGCCGAGGTCGAGCAGCTGCTCGTCGCCGCCGACCGTCGTCTCGTCGACGCGCACCAGCTCCCGCCGGTCCTTGTCGTAGGCCGAGATCACGAAGTCGATGTCGCGGATGCCGCCGAGCTTGGCGCTGAGAACTCCTTCCGTGGGCACGTCAAGTCGCCACCAATGGGCTTCCTTGGAATCCTTCATCGTCCCCACGCCCGTCGCACCCGGCTTCAGAGGCGTTGCCTGCTGATACGAGTAGTTCGGCTCTTTTTCTTTGGTAGGACCGCAGGAAATTAACAAAGGGGCCAGGCACAAAATTAACTTCTTCGGGAACCTTTTGAGGGGGCTCATCGTAAACATAGTATGCCTAGAGCCCCAAGAATACATTATCCCGGCGCCGTCTATCATGCGATGTCCCGCGGCATGGAGGGACGCGATATTTTTAGAGACGACCTTGATCGCGGAACGTTCGTCAAGATGCTTTCGCAGGCGAAGAAAGCCCACGATTTTCACGTTTTCGCCTACTGTTTGATGGGTAACCACTTTCATCTCCTGGTCCAGGTCGGAGAGCCCCCTTTATACTCCGGAATGCACGATTTCCTGACACGCTACTCGCAGTATTTCAATCGGAGACATTCTCATCAAGGTCATCTCTTTCAATCGCGATACACCGCGCCGCTGTGTCGGCAAGACTCATATCTAAGGACTCTCCTCCGCTATATTCACATGAATCCCGTCCGGGCCGGTCTTGTCATGGACCCCACTGATTGGTCCTGGAGCGGCCACAACGGCCTCATCGGAAGGACGATCGATCCGTTGCTCGATCTCAGTGGTCTCGCCGCTATTCGCGGCGAGACCCTTGCGGAGTTGAGGTCAGCTTATCTCGAATCAATAGCGGGAAGCACCGGCGACGACATCGGGATCGAGTATGCCGACGGAAAAGCCGACAAGATTCTTCCGGACGCTCCACCATTGACGCTGCTTGCTCGCCACGCAGCCTCGAAATTCGGACTCGACGGTGAAGAACTTTGCGGTGGAAAGAGAGGCAGATCATTCAGCGCCGCGAAGCTTGCGTTCATCGAACAGGCTCATCGCCACGGATACCGTCTAAAAGAGATCGCCCAGACACTGAATTGCTCACCCGCCGCCGTCACGCTCCTCCGTCAACGAAGAAGTTAATTTTGTGCCTGGCCCCTTTGTTAATCGCCGCATGTAAGGCGAACGAGGAGTGTTTTGGTACCATGGAGCATGCGCATGTTGTGGCTCAAACGGACTATCCTGGCGGCTCTCGGCGTAGGCGTCCTGGCGGGAGGCGCGGCCGGCACGATGGTCCTCTCCGGCTGGTGGCGCTACCACTCGCTCGAGCGCGGCATCGTCGAGAAGATGGATCAGTATTATCTCAACCTCACGGTGCCGGGGCGCGAGGAATACCTGCTCGAGAGCGACGAGACCTTCGAGGTGCCCTACATGGCCTCCAAGATGTCGGTCGCGGCCGTGCCCACGCGCATCCTCGACGATAAGGACCGCCTGATCGCCGAGTTCTCGGTGGAGAAAGGCCAATACGTGCGCTCGGCCGACGACCTCCCGTCCTATCTAAAGAAGGCTCTGGTCGCCAGCGAGGACGCGCACTTCTACTCCCATCACGGCATCGATTGGCGCGCCACGGCGCGCGCGGCCGTCGTGACGCTGCTTCACGCGCGGCGCCAGCAGGGCGGCTCGACCTTGACCCAGCAGCTGGCCAAGCAGATGTTCACGACGCGCAAGAAGACCCTCGGGCGCAAGATCTTCGAGCTGTTCTGCGCGTTCAAGCTCGAGCAGAAGTACACGAAGGATCAGATCCTGCTCATGTACTTGAACTTCGCCTATTTCGGCCACGGCTGCTTCGGCGTGGAATCGGCGTCGCAGTATTACTTCGGCAAGCCCGCGTCCGCCCTCGACGTGGGCGAGGCCGCGATGCTCGTCGCGACGATCCCCAACCCGAACAAGTATTCGCCGCTGGACAACCCCGACTTGGCCAAGGCGCGCCTTCGCACCGTGCTCGGCCGCATGGTCAAGAACGGCTACGTGCCCGACTCCGAGGTCGAGCGCATCGAGCGCGACTTCTGGGACTCGTTCCACCGCCGCATGCAGTCGCCCGAGGTCTCGTTCTGGCGCACGCGCGTCAACGCGGCGCCCTACGTCGTCGAGTACGTGCGGCGCCAGATGCTGCGCAGCGTGACGAAGGAGCGCCTGCTCAAGGGCGGCCTCACGATCCGCACCACGTTCGACCTCGACTTCCAGCGCGCCGCGCAGGAGGCGCTGGCCGAGCGGCTCGCTCACGAGAACGCGCCGAACGCCCAGGCCGACGAGGACGGAGATCCCGCGGGGAAGGACGAGCCCGTCGAGGGCGCGGTCGCCGCGCTGCGCCCCGCGGACGGCGCCTTGCTCGCGCTCGTCGGCGGCTCGGGCTTCACGTTCCAGAACCAGCTCGACCGCGCGAGCAACGGGCGCCGCCAGATGGGCTCAGCGGTCAAGCCGTTCGTCTACGCGACCGCCTTCGAGACCGGCAAGGCCAAGCCCGACGACGTCTACGACGACAAGCCCATCGCCTTCCCGTCGCCCGGCGGCAAGCCTTGGAAGCCGCACAACTACGGCAACAAGTACTACGGCAAGGTCCGCCTCGACTTCGCGCTGTGGAAGTCGCTGAACTCGGTGGCGATCCAGCTCCTGCACGACATCGACATCGGCCGCGTGATCGACGCGCTGTCGCTCGCCACCGGCATCCCGCACGACCGCTGGCCGCGCAACCTGACGCTGGCTCTCGGCACCGCCGACGTCTCGCCCGTGCAGATGGCGACCGCCTACGCGGTCTTCGCCGACGGGGGCCGCGCGGTGCGGCCGTGGTGGCTGCGCCAGGTCGAGGACCGCGACGGCAAGGTCCTGATCCCCGGCACGGCGCCGAGGGATCCGGGCCCCGTCGTGTTCTCGACGACGACCGTCGCCACGACCGTCCAGGTCATGAAGGGCGTCCTCGGCCCCGAGGGCTCCGCCGGCGCGCAGGCCCGGAAGATCGGCTTCAACATCCCCGCTGCCGGCAAGACGGGCACCACGAACGATTATCGTGACGCCTGGTTCGCCGGCGTGACGCCCGACCTCGCCGCGGCCGTCTGGATCGGTCACGACGACGGCGTGCCCATGTCCCCCGGCAAGGCCGGCGGCGCCATCTCCGCCCCGGTCTGGCTGAGGTTCGTCAAGAACGTCTACCTGTCGCGCCCGACCCGGGACTTTTCCCCTCTCGCCGCCTCGCGCTGACGCGGAACTTTTCCGGCCCTCTCTCCGTATGGAGGGATGGGCTATTGGGCAGAAGCCGCGCTCCACGTGCTCCTTCCGCGCGCCTGCGCGCATTGCCGCCGGGACCTGCCGTTCCGCTCGGAGGGCCCGCTATGCGCCGCCTGCGGAGCGGCGCTGCCGCCTCCGCCCGACCCCGCCTGCGCGCGCTGCGCCGGCGCGCTCGGCTCCGGGACCGGCCTCTGCCGCGCTTGCGCCGGCCGCCTGTTCGCCTGCCGTCTGACGCGGGCCGCGGCGTCGTACCGCGGCCCGGCGGCGTCCCTCGTGCGCGCGTTCAAGTTCCGCGGCCTGCCGTGCGCCGCGCGCGAGGCGGGTCGAATCATGGCGGCCGACTTCGCTCGGCGGCCGGAGCTGTCGGGCTTCGACGCCCTGGTGCCCGTGCCTCTGCATCCGCGACGCGAGCGCGAGCGCGGCTACAACCAGGCGAGCCTCCTGGCGCGCGAGCTCGGCGCCGCGACGGCTCTGCCCGTCCGCGACCTGTTGACGCGGCCGCGCGCGGCCGCGCCGTCCTGGCGCCTGGGGCGCGCGGAGCGGAAAGAGGAGCTCGCGGGCGCTTTCGCCGCGCGCCCCGGCGGCGGCGCGAAGGGCCTGCGGCTGCTGCTCGTCGACGACGTCTGCGCGAGCGCGACGACCTTCGAGGAATGCGCGCTGGCCCTGCGGCGCGCCGGGGCGCGGGACGTCGCCGGCTACGCCTTCGCCCGGGCGGGCCGCTTCTTTACTTGAGCCCGAGCAGCTTCTTCCACCAAGGCGCCTGCGCGGCCACGGCCTTCGTGCGCACGCTCGTGGCCTCGACCGCCTGCGCGGCGAAGACGGGGAGCGTGAACAGGAACGTCGCGCCCGAGCCGGGCTGGCTCTCGATCCACATCCGCCCCTTTTGAAGGACGACGAGGGCCTTCGCGATGGACAGGCCGAGCCCCGTGCCGCCGACGTGGGTCTCCCCGCCGGAGATCTGCGCGAACTTCTCGAAGACGCGCGTCTGCTCTTCCTGGGGGATGCCGGGCCCGGTGTCCGAGACGGCGAACTCCACGAAGGTCGCCGCGCCCTCGGTGCGGCGCGCGAGCTTGACCGTGATCTTGCCGCCGGCCGGCGTGAACTTGATCGCGTTGGAGAGCAGGTTCACGATCACCTGCACGGTGCGCGGCGAGTCGGCGTCGACGAGCGGCAGGCCGCCCGGCGCGGTCAGCGCGAGCTCGATGCGCTTCTTCTGCGCCCAAGGCTGCAGGCCGTCGACCGCCTCCTGGGCGATCTTCTCGGGCTCGACCGGCTTGGGGAACACCGACATCTGCCCCGACTCGATCTTCGAGAAGTCGAGGATGCCGTTGATCATCTCGGCCAGCCGGTCGGAGTTCTTGAGCGCGGTCGACAGCATCCGCGTCTCCTCGGTCTCCATCTTGGCCCCGAACTCCGACTGGATGATCTCGAGCGCGGCGCGGATCGACGACAGCGGCGCGCGCAGCTCGTGCGTCACGTGCGCCACGAAGTCGCGCTGCATGCGCTGCAGCTCGCGGTGCTTCGTCGCGTCGGGCAGGGCGGTGACCACGCCGACGACCTTTCCGGCCTCGGTCTGCACGACGGCGCTGGAGGCCTTCAAGGTCTTCTTGACCTCGTCGGCGCCCGACGTCTTCACGTCGGGCTTCACGTCCGCGTCGCCCGAGTTCTGCAGGTTGCTGGCCATCGTCACGACGAACTGGTCGCTCGACTTCTCGGTGATCGCCTTGCCGGCCGACTTGGCCAGCGTCTCGCCGTAGATCGACTCGGCGGCCGGGTTCATCATCAGGATCTTGCCCTGGTCGTCGACGACGACGACGCCCTCGACCATGTTCTGGATGACGCCGGACGTGCGCGCCGCCTCGTTCTCGACCTGCTTCTTCTCGCGGCGCAGCGGGAGCGTGACCTCCTCGACGTGCTTGGCGATGTCGGCCTCGAGCATCTTGAGGACTTGGGCGATCACCTTGGCGCGCAGGACGGGATCCGGGACGGCCTTCTCAACGAGCGTCGTCAAGGTGCGCTCGAGCGAGCCGGAGGCGATCGCCGCGGAAATGTCGGCGATCTGCTCCTCGGCGGACTGCGCGCCGCCGGCGCCCGCGCCCGCCCCGGCGCCCGCGCCGCCGCCTTCACCGGCTTCGGGGACCGCGCCCTCGCCGCCGCCGGCTCCCGCCCCCACGCCCGCGCCCGCCCCGCCGACCGCGCCGCCCTCGGCCGGAGCCGAGCGCTGGCCCGCCTTCATGTACACGGCCTCGTTGAGGCTCAGGTGCGTCACGCCCTTGCCCGCCAGGAACGCCTTGGGATCGGTCGAGGCGGCCGCGTCGGCGCGCAGGGCCGCCAGCTCGCAGAAGCCGGCGAGCTCCTCGTGCGTGAGGCCCGCCCGGAACGACATGCTGGTGAGCTTAAAGCGGTTATAGAGGTTGATGATCGAGTTCGGCAGCTGGTTGGCCATGCCGATCACTTTGCCGTTTGCCAGGAGCTTCTGCTGGTCGAGGCTCACGATGAGCTCGCCGTTGGGCGCCAGGGCGAGGGCGGCGTCGAGGTTCTCGCGGGCGGTCCGGATCGTCGCCGCGACCGCTGGGTGGCCGACCTTGTACAGCGCCATCTGGCCCAGCGCCTTGCCGATCGTCTTCAGCGCCTCGAGGCACTGGCGCTCGAGATTGCCGCCCGCGGCCGACGGCGCGGCCGGAGAGGCGGGAGCGGGCGGCGAGGAGGGGTTTTCTTCCATGATCGGCCTCGGGCCCAGTATAGTCGATGCGTCGGGGCTTGTCCATGGCCGCTGATATATGGAAAAATGCGCCCCTCGCGATGAAATCCCTGGACCTCTGCGTCGTCGGCGCCGGCTACGTCGGCTTGGTCACGGGAGCCTGCCTGGCCGAGCTCGGGCACCGCGTGGTCTGCGTCGACTCGGACCCCAAAAAGCTCAAGACCCTCAAGGCCGGCAAGGTGCCCATCCACGAGCCCGGCCTCGACGAGCTGTTCAAGCGCGTCGTGAAGTCCAAGCGCCTCTCCTTCGCCGGCTCGGTCGAGGAAGGCCTCAAGTTCCAGGGCCGCCGCGCCCAAGTGGTCTTCATCGCGGTCGGAACGCCGCCCCGCCACGACGGCTCCGCGGACCTCTCCGCCGTCGAGCACGTGGCCGAGACGGTCGCCAAGCACATCGATTCATACACCGTCATCGTCGATAAGTCCACCGTTCCGGTTCAAACCGGCGAATGGGTTTCCCGCACGGTCCAACGCTTCAACAAGAGCGGAACCGCCTACGACGTCGTCTCCAACCCCGAGTTCCTCAGCGAAGGTTCGGCCGTCAAGGATTTTCTGCACCCGGACCGCGTGGTCCTCGGCGTGTCCTCCAAGCGCGCCGAGGCCGTGATGCGCGAGGTCTACGCGCCGCTCAAGACCGCCGTGCTCGTGACCGACGTCAAGAGCGCTGAGCTGATCAAGCACGCCTCCAACTCCTTCCTGGCCACCAAGATCTCCTACATCAACGCCGTCTCCGCGCTTTGCGAGAAGGTCGGCGCCGACGTCAAGCTCGTCGCCCAGGGCATGGGCCTCGACCGCCGCATCGGCCCGATGTTCCTCAACGCCGGCATCGGCTTCGGCGGGTTCTGCTTCCCGAAGGACCTCGAGGCCTTCTACTGGATCAGCAAGCAGAAGGGCTACGACTTCCATCTCCTCAAGTCGGTCAAGGAGATCAACGAGCACCAGAAGACCTGGGTGGCGCGCAAGATCGAGGAGAAGCTCTGGAACCTCGAGGGCAAGACCGTCGCGCTCCTCGGCCTGGCCTTCAAGCCCGACACCGACGACATGCGCTTCGCCCCGTCGATCGACATCGCCGTCCAGCTCAAGGCCCGCGGCGTGAAGCTGCGCGCGTTCGACCCGGTCGCGATGGAGCGCGCGAAGGCCCTTCCGGAGTTCGCCGGCGTCGAGTTCGCCAAGGACGAATACGCGGCCCTGAAGGGCGCGGACGCGGTCGCGATCCTCACCGAGTGGCCCCGCTTCAAGGACCTGGACCTCCAGAAGGCGAAGAAGTCCATGCGCACGGCGGTCCTGCTCGACGGGCGCAACGTCTTCGACCCGGCGGAAGCGCTCGCGCTCGGCTTCGATTACGCCGGCGTCGGCCGGCCCTGATTCGCGGGCCCCTTCACCTCCGCAAAATCAAGACGACTTCCTCGACGGTCTTTCCCGCCTCGTTCACGTAGCGGCTCTCCTTCCACTTCTTGAAGCCGCATTTCTGGGCGACTTTCCGCGAGGCCGGATTCGACTTGGCGACCCGGGCATACAGAGGCCGGAGACGGTGATCCCGCAGGAGCAGCCGCAAGCCTTCCGTGGCGAGCCCGCGCCCCCAGGACTCCTGGCCGATCCAGTAGCCGATCTCCCGCTTCTTGGGCGCGCCCGTCCCGGTCCGGTAGAAGCTCACGACGTAGCCCGCGACCTCCCCGTCGGCGAGGATCGCCTTCTTCAAGCAGAGCCGGTTCTTGAGGACCTTCCTCCAGTGCTTGAAGAAGGCGGGCTTGGACCGCGGCGTGAACGCCCCGGCCCTGTTGGCCTCGGGGTCCGCGTGCATCCGGTAAAAGGCCGGGATGTCCCTGGGGGCCGCGTCGCGTAGCGTGACGATGGTCTTCATGGCGACTTCCCCCATTGTACCTCGGCCGGCGGGGACAGCGGCGCTCGTTTTTGATATGAATATGTCATGAAGCGGATATTGATCACCGGCGGCGCGGGATTCCTCGGCAGTCATCTGTGCGAGCATTTCCTCGCGAAGGGTCTGTCGGTGATCGCCGTCGACAACCTGCTCACGGGGCGCATGGAGAACGTCGAGCATCTGATCGCCGACCCGCGCTTCTCGTTCATCAAGCTCGACGTGACGAACTTCCTGCACGTGCCGGGCAAGCTCGACGCCGTGCTCCATTTCGCCTCGCCGGCTTCGCCGGCGGACTACCAGAAGTGGCCGATCCCGACGCTGAAGGTCGGCGCGCTCGGCACGCACAAGGCGCTGGGGCTGGCCAAGGACAAGCGGGCCCTGTTCATGCTCGCCTCGACGTCGGAAGTCTACGGCGATCCGCAGGTGTCGCCTCAGCCGGAGAGCTACTGGGGCAACGTGAACCCGATCGGCCCGCGCGGAGTTTACGACGAGGCCAAGCGGTTCGCCGAGGCCTTGACGATGGCTTACCATCGGTCGCACGGCGTTCCGGTGCGGATCGTCAGGATCTTCAACACCTACGGCCCGCGCATGCGCCTCGACGACGGGCGCGCCGTCCCGAACTTCCTGACGCAGGCGCTGACGGGCAAGCCGATCACGGTGTACGGCGACGGCACGCAGACGCGCAGCCTCACGTACGTCGACGATCTGGTCGACGGCATCGACCGGCTCCTGCGCTCGAGCATGACCGGACCGGTCAACATCGGCAACCCGAACGAGAAGTCTCTGCTCGAGATCGCCGAGACGGTCAAGCGCCTGACGAAGTCGCGCTCGAGGATCGTGTTCCGCGGGCTGCCGCAGGACGACCCGAAGGTGCGCCGCCCCGACATCGCGCTCGCGCGGGCGAAGCTGCGCTGGTCGCCGAAGGTGGAGCTCGAGCCGGGCCTGCGCCGCACCATTCCGTACTTCCGCGAAGCCCTCTGAACCCCGTCCTGTCCGTCGTCCTTCCCTGCTTCAACGAGGAGGGAAACGTCCGGCGCTACGGCGCGGAGCTGCTTCCCGCGCTCGACGCCCTGGGCGCGCCCTACGAGGCGTTGATCGTCGACGACGGCTCGACCGACGCCACGGCCGCCGCGGCCGCGGCGCTGGCCGCCGGACGCTCCGCGGTGAAGGTCGTGCGCCTTTCGCCCAACCGCGGGCTCGGCGCCGCGCTGCGAGCGGGCTTCGCGCAGGCGCGGGGCGAGTGGATCGCGACGCTGGACGCGGACCTGACCTTCCGGCCGGCGGCGCTGAAGGATCTCTTGTCGGCCGCGACGGCGGCCCGCGCCGACCTGGTCGCCGGCTCGCCGTACCTGCGCCCCGGCGACATGGCGGGCGTCTCGTGGCGGCGGCGCCTGCCCAGCCTGATGCTCAACGCGCTGTACCGCGGCCTGTTCGGCCTGCAGCTGACGTCGTACACGCCGGTGTTCCGGCTGTATCGCGCCGCGCGCCTGCGCGAGCTCGACCTGACCGCCGAGGGCTTCGAGATCAACGCGGAGATCGCCGCCCGGGCGCTGCTCGCCGGCTGGACGGTCGCCGAGGTCCCGGCCGCGCTCGAATGCCGCACCGCCGGCGTGTCGAAGCTGCGGCGCGGCCGCGAGCTCGCGCGGCACGCCCGGCTGATCCTGCGCCTGCTGGCCGCGGCAAGTTCGCGTTGACTCTCCGTCCTCGATATTCGACAATCGCGGCGTGAGCCAGCCCGGCACCCTCGAACGCCCTTTGGCCGTCGCCGTCGTCGGCGCCGGGCCGTCCGGCTTCTACGCCGTCGAGGCCCTGCTGAAGTCGCCGGGCGTGCACGTGCGCGTCGACCTCTTCGACCGCCTGCCGACGCCTTACGGCTTGGTGCGCGGCGGCGTCGCGCCCGACCACCAGAAGATCAAGTCGGTCACGGCCGTCTACGAAAAAACGGCCCTCGATCCGCGCGTGCGCTTCTTCGGCAACGTGAAGCTGGGTCAGGACCTGACCGTCGCCGACCTGCGCGCGCACTACGACAAGATCATCTACGCCGTCGGCTGCGAGAGCGACCGGCACATGGAGATCCCGGGAGAAGGTCTCGCCGGCTCGCACTCGGCCACCGAGTTCGTGGGCTGGTACAACGGGCATCCCGACCACCGGCACCGGAGCTTCGACCTCTCCTGCGAGGCCGTCGCGGTCGTCGGCGTCGGCAACGTCGCGATGGACGTGACGCGCGTGCTCGCCTGCGACCCCGAAGCGCTGGCCAAGACCGACATCACCGGCTACGCGCTCGATGCCCTGCGCCAGAGCAAGGTCAAGACGATCTGGCTGCTCGGGCGCCGCGGGCCCGCCGAGGCCGCCTACTCCCCGGCCGAGATCGAGGAGATCGGCGAGCTCACGACCGCGGACCTCGTCGTCGATCCGGCCGAGGCCGCCGTCGAGCCGATTTCCTCGGCGGAGCTCGCGGACCCGGCCGTGAAGAAGAAGGTCGAGTACGTCCAAAAGCACGCCGCTCTAGGGCCGGGCTCGAGGGAGCGCAAAGTGCGCCTGCGCTTTCGCGCCTCGCCGGCCGAGATCGTCGGCCAGGACGGACGCGTCGCGGCTTTGCGCATCGAGAAGAACAAACTCGTCTCCGACGGCAAGGACGGCGTGAAGTCCGTCGGCACCGGCGAGTTCGAGACCCTGCCCGTGGGCATGGTCCTGCGCTCGGTCGGCTATCGCGGCATCCCCGTGCCCGGCGTGCCGTTCGACGACAAGGCGGGACGCATCGCCAACGCGGCGGGGCGAGTGACCGACGGCCCCGGCGGCGCCGTCGTCACGGGCGAATACGTCGTCGGCTGGTCCAAGCGCGGCCCGTCCGGACTCATCGGCACCAACCGAGCCGACTCCGTGGCGACGGTCTCGCTGATGCTCGAGGACTGGAAGGCGGGCAAGCTCGTCCAGACTTCCCCGAACGCCGATCCCGCGGCCATCGTGAAGCTTCTCGCCGCGAAGTCCGCCGCCGTGGTCAGCTTCGCCCAGTGGAAGGCGCTCGACAAGCTCGAGCTCGCCGCCGGCGCCGCCCGGGGCAAGATCCGCGAGAAGTTCAGCCGCGTCGAGGACATGATCGCGGCGCTCGACCACGGCTCCGGCCTCCCTCCAAAACGCGAAAATAACTGATTAAATTCAAGCGCAATTCTATAACGCGAGTTATTTTGAATTCGGAGGATTCTAACCCTGGGTCCGACGGTCCTAAGGAGTCTGGGCCCGAAGCCTCTCCCTTCAAGCCGGCGCTGCCCCTACAATAGTAGGGATGATTCGCAACGCCGTCGCCGTCTTGACCGGTCTCGTCCTCGCGGGCCCCGCCGCGGCGCAGACGCGCGTCGCTCCCGTCGAGGTCCGCATCGCGGTTCCTTCGGCCAGCTTGGCCGCCCCGGCGGCGCTCACGGCTTCTCCCCTCTCTTTCTCCGCCGCCCCGCTGGCCGCGCCGTCTCTGTCGGCTTCCGCGGCGGCACCGGCCGCCGCGCTGCCGGCCTTGGCCGCGCCCGCGATCGCCGCCGCCGGCGTCCCGCCCGCCGCCGCCGCGCCCGCCGCGGCGCCCGCCGCGGCCCCCTCCGCCCCCGCGGCGGCGCCCGCGCTCCAAACCGCTCCGGCCTCCGCGCTCGGCGCGGCATCCGCCCTCATCGCCGGAAAGGATGAGACCTCCTCCGCGTCCGAGGCGAAAGTCGCGGCCTCCTTCGACGGCGGCCGCCCGCTCAACGTGATGATCGCCGGCGCCGAGGCCGTGCCCTTCATCAAGACCGGCGGCCTGGCCGACGTGGTGGACGCCGTCGCCCGCGGCCTCGCGGCGCGCGGCCACAAGGTCATGCTGGTCCTGCCGAAATACCGCCAGCTCAAGCTCGACGGCGTCGAGCTCCGGCCCGCCGGCGAGGTCTCCGTGACTGTCGGCGCGCGCCAGGACAAGGCCCAGCTCCATCGCGCCACGGTCAACGGCGTGGACGTCGTGCTCGTCGATCACAACCCCCACTTCGACCGGCCGCAGGGGCCCTACGAGGGCAACGGCTCGGTCTACACGCAGGACGGCAACGACGAGCGCTTCGCGTTCTTCTCGGCCGCGGCGCTCGAGGCGGCCCGCGCCCTCGACTTCCGGCCCGACGTGGTCCACGCGCACGACTGGCACGCCGGGCTCGTCCCCGCCTTCCTGAAGCTGATCCACGGCTCCGACCCCTTCTTCGATAAAATGGCCTCCGTGCTCACGATCCACAACATCGCCTATCAGGGCGTCTACCCGATCTCGAGCGCGCGCAAGTTCGGCTTCGACGCGTACTGGACCCTGCCGATGGCCCCGCTCGAGTACCACGGCCACGTGAACTTCCTGAAGGCCGGCGTGCAGACCGCGGACGCGGTCACCACCGTGAGCCCCACCTACGCCAAGGAGATCCTGACCCCGAAGTTCGGCGAGGGCCTCGAGGGCGCGCTCGACGCGCGTCCCGACGGCGTGAGCGGCATCCTCAACGGCATCGATCCCGAGCTCAACGATCCGCGCACCGACGCGCACATCTCGCGCAACTACGGCGCGGAGGACGTCGCCGAGGGCAAGGCCGAGAACAAGGCGTGGCTCCAGAAGCGCCTCGGGCTCGAGGAGAACCCCGACGCCCCGCTGTTCGCGGTGGCCTCGCGGCTCGCGCACCAGAAGGGCATCGACCTCGTCATCGCGTCGATCGACGAGCTCGTCGCCCGCGGCGCGCAAGTCGTCGTGACCGGCTCGGGCGACAAGCCGCTCGAGCGCGCGCTCGCCGAGGCCGTCGCCCGCCATCCGGGAAAGGTGGCCTCGCACCCGTTCCACGAGACCTTCGTGCACGCGGTCTACGCGGCGGCCGACTTCCTGCTCATGCCCTCGCGCTTCGAGCCGTGCGGCCTGTCGCAGCTGATCGCGCACCGCTACGGCACGCTCCCGATCGTCACGCGCACCGGCGGCCTCGCCGACACGGTGCGCGACCTGCGCGACGACGCGGTCCAAGGCGACGGCGTCTTCATCCGCGACTTCACCGTGCTCGCGCTCGTCGAGGCCGCCGAGGCCGCGATGGCCGGCTACCGGCGGCCCGACGCCCTGGCCGCCGCGCGCGCGACCGCGATGTCCAACGACGCCTCCTGGGGACCGGCGCTCGACGCGTACGAGGCGCTGTACCGCCGGCTGACCGGCGCCGACGCCGCGAGCCGCTCCGCCAGCGCCGCTCCCGGGTCGGGCGACAAGACCAGCTCGACGAGCTCCGCCAGCGACGCGCGCCGCGAAGGCTCGATCGCCGAGTAGTCGCGACGGACGCCTTCCGACACGGCCGCGAGGATCGCGCCGGCCGTCGCGCCTCCCGTCTTGCGCGCGAGCCAGCCGCTTCCGCGCCGCTCCTCCAGGGTCAGCGCGCCGGCCTCCTCCAATCGCAGCAGCGCGCGCGTGAGCGCTTCCGGGTCCTGGCCCGGCAGCTCGACCTGGACGGACCCGCGGGACGCGGGGTCTCCGACGGACCAGAGCGCCAGCTCGGCGTCGCGGCGCTCGGCCTCCTCTCCGGGAAACGCGGCCAGATGGAACTGATAGGCGCGCGAGACGTCGTCGCGGTCCTCGGGCGCCAGGCCCGCGAGCTCGGCGCGCAGCCGCTCGACGCCCAGCCCCGCCCAGCGCCGCGCGCGGCGAGCCGAGGCGACCTGCGCGATCAGCCAGCACTCGGCCGGCGCTCCGTCGCGGCCCGCGCGGCCGGCCTGCTGGTAGAACTCCTCGAGCGACGCCGGCAGGCCGAGATGCGCGGTGAAGCGCACGTCGGCGCGGTCCACGCCGAGGCCGAACGCGCGCGTCGCGCAGAGGAGGCCGCGGCGGCCGGTCAAGAACTCCTCGGCGGCGCGGCGCTTCTTCTCCGGCCACGACTCCCGATCGACGCCGCGCGGCGCCCGGCCGGTGAACGGCGCCGCGTCGACGCCCTCCGACCACGCCAGCTCCTCGGACACGCTCGCCGCGCCCAGCGGGCCGTCCACGCGCGGGCAGAACACGATGCCGGGCCCGAAGCGGCCGTCGGGGATGAGCCGCGTCAGCAGCTCGCGGGCGCGCGGCAGGTGGTCGGGCGCCGCGCTGAGCCAGACGCGGAACGAGAGGTTCCGACGCGGCGCGCCCGCGCGCACGCGCGCCGGCGCGCGAAGGCCGAGCGCTCGCTCCGCCTCCGCCAGCGCCCCCGGCGAGGCGCTCCCCGACGCGGCCGCCAGCGCGGGGACGCGGCCGGGAGCGGCCGCCCAATCGCGCAGGCGCGCGCCGAGCGCGCGGTAGGCCGGGCGCCAATCGTGGCCGCGCCGCGCGGCGCACTGCGCCTCGTCGACGGCGACGAACGAGACGCCCGCGGTCTCGACCGAGCCGCGCAGGGCGCGGCGGAACGCCCCGGAGTCCAGGCGCTCGGGCGCGGCCAGCGCGACGAGCAGGCGCCCCGAGGACAGCTCCGCCAGCGCCCGGCGCGTCGCTTCGGGATCGTCGCCGGCGAGCAGTCCGGCCCGCCCGACGCCCGCCTCCGCGAGGCGCCGGCGCTGGTCGCGCAGCAGCGCGCGCAGCGGCGCGACGACCAAGGCCGTCCCCGGGGCGAGGAGGGCCGCGAGATGGAAGACCAGCGACTTGCCCGCGCCCGTGGGAAGCGCGAGCACGAGGTCGCGTCCCGCGAGCAGCGCGGCGACGCCGTCGGCCTGGCCGGGCCTCAGACTTCCCGTCCCGAAGAGCCGGCGCGAGAGAGCCTCGAGCGCGCCGTCGTCGCGGACGAAAGGCGGCGCCTCGAGCTCGAACGCGTACGGCTCGGCCGGCTCGCCGCCGTCCAGGACCCAGGCCGAGCGCCTTCCCGGCTTGACCTCTCCCGTCCAGGAGACGAACAGCGCGCCGCCTTCGGCCGGCGCCGCCTCCGGGTAGATCCGCGCGAGCTCGCCCAGCAGCCGTTCAAGGTCGCGCCGCGCCGCCTCGGCGAGCCAGCCCGCCTCGTCCGTCGTGAACGCGCCCAGCCGCGCGAGGTCGGTCTCGAGCCGCGCGGGCAGGCCCGAGGGCTCGGCCGCGATCGCCGCGGCCTGCAGCCGGTGCGCGGCGGAGGCGGCGCCGGGCGCGCGCGCGCCGAAGCGGGCGCGCAGCTCGCGCTCGAAGTCCGCCGCCGACGGGACGAGAGGGCCGCGGTTCAGCAGCCGCCAGGAGAGGGCGCGCGCGAAGCTCCCGTCCTCCGGCTCTTCGGCGAGGGTCAGCGTCCAGCGCGCCCAGGCTCCGGCGTCCTCGCGGAAATGAGAGCGCGCCGCGCTGCGCGCGGCCGCGGCGGTCGCGCCGGCCGACTCCAGGATGATCTCCACCCTCTGTATACGGAACGGGGTGCGATTTAGTTCCCGACTATCCCCGGGGATAGCGGGATCAGCGGGCGGGAATTTCGAGCGTCGGGGCGGGCAGGCCCTTCTCGGCGGCGATGGCGCGCGCCTGTTCGAGATGGGCGCGCGCGCCGCGGACGTTCTTCTGGATCAGGTCGCGGCGGGCGAGGAGCACGTAGCCCTCGACGCGGTGGGCGTCCCAACCGGCCCGCTGCGACGCGAGAAAACGCGCGTAGTAGGCGGACCTTCCGTGGAAGTTGGCGGCGTAGATGCCGGGCTCGTCGATGGATTTCAAGAAGGAGTCGAAGTCCTGAAGGCCCTGCTCGTAGCCGTAGCGCTCGTCGCCCGACATCGCGATGCCGGGGTCGGACGCGAGGCGCTCGTGGGTATACAGGTGCTCGGTGATGTAGGCCTCGTACTCCCATTCCTGCACCATGCCGAAGCTCACGCTGAACTTGACGTGAGGCTCGGCGGCGGCCGTCTCCGGAACGGCGGAATCCCGGACGATCGGGACGGCGGACTTCGACGGGCCCGCGGCCGGCGCGGCGGCCGCGGCGGGAGCCGGCGTCAGCGCGGCCGCGAGCTCGGCCTGATGGCGCACGATGTAGTCGTGCTGGGCCTTCACGTCGTAACGGAACTGGCGGACGGTGAGCCCCTCGCGGTGCAGGACGGCGGCGTCGATCGCGACGGTCGGGCCCGCGGAGAACGACGCCGCGCCGGCGTCCGCCGTCTGCTTGCCGAGGCGGAGCGCGTCCTTCTCGCTCAAGCCGGCGGGCGCGGGGTTCTCCCGGTTCTTCGCGTAGGCCTCGACGGCGGCGGCGAGCCGCCCGCCGTCCGTCTTGATGAGCGCCCACGCGTCCATGTTGAACGGCGAACGGCGCGCCTGGGCGGCGTGCGTGAGCTCGTGGGTGATGACGGCCTGCTCGCGCTGAAGATAGTCCATTTGCAGCTGATGGTCGTTCAAGAATCGGTCGACCGTGACGCCGCCGTCCTCGATGGTCTCGACGCTCAGCAGGACCATGTCCGGCGGAGTGTACCGCGCGGCGCTGCCCTTCTGGTAGGAGACGAAGAAGGTCGGCATGCGGACGACGCCGCCGCGGTCGCGCAGGCCGTCCAGGACCTGTCGGCCGACGGCGGTCTTCGAGAGCTGCGCGATCGCCGAGTCGGCGAAGTAGCGGTCGCGCAGGGCGACGTCGTGCTGGCGGGCCTCGATCACGGTGAAGCCGGGCATATGGAGCTTGCCGTCGGCTCCGCGCACGCGCTCGAGCGCGGCGCGGCCGCCGGCGGTCTGGGAGAGAACCTTGGCCGTCTCGTCGCCGAAGGACTTGGGCAGCTCGGTCTTGAAGGACTGCTCTTCGGCCGGCAGGCGCGAGGCCATGTACGCGTGGGCGTGCTCGATGAGCGGGACCTGGTGGACGGCCGTGCCGGCGGCCAGCGCCATGCCGAGGGCGAGGCCGAGGGCGCGGACGGCGTTGACCTTGCGGCGCGAGGGGGCGGGCTTCGGCGCGGGAGCGGCGGCTCCCGTGAGCTTGCGATAGAGCTTGCGGACTCCGCGGCTCGCGTCCGCGACCACGGCGGCGGCGACGAGCGGAGTGACGGCGACCGCGAACAGCATCATCGCGGCGGACGCGGGAACAGCCGACCAGAGCGCCGGCGCGAGCGCCGCGGCGCCGACGCCGACGACCCCCGCGCGGAAGAAGCGGT
>Ga0134128_10001434_pt1 | contig 30694 bp, 28 predicted proteins | sample KB31754_FD_96462 | JGI IMG/M metagenome (GOLD analysis project Ga0134128, IMG submission 96462) | Terrestrial soil microbial communities with excess Nitrogen fertilizer from Kellogg Biological Station, Michigan, USA - KB3-175-4 | ecosystem: Environmental > Terrestrial > Soil > Unclassified ... | reverse complement strand
GGCAGGCGAAAGAACGAGCCAAGGCGGCGGCAGCTACCATCGGGCTCGATTCGGCCGTGAAGGCCGCGGCTTCGGGGGATACCGGGCGGCATCACGCCCTCCGAAAGGACAGCACCGGTGGGTTCTCTGGCGCCAATAAAGGCAATCCTGGCGGTCCAGGCACCCCCGGCGGTCCCGGCGGCAGCAACGGCGGCAACAGTGGCCGGGGCGGTGGCTCTCCGGCGAATCTCCCGAAGCGATCCATCGATTCCTCCAACCATAAAGACTCCTCCCGATGAGCCAAAGAAACCCTACTATATCCAAAGGTGTCGACTGGTCCCTGGTGTGGATCTGGTTTATGCTCTGCGCCATCGGCATCACCAGCATCTTCGCCGCCAGCTATCATGACGGCGACAATGTGGTGCAGGGGTTTATCTCTCTGAAGACCGACTATAGCAGGCAATTGCTTTTTTTCATTCTGTCCGGTATCGTCGGGACTTTTATCCTGCTTACCGACAGTAAATTTTTCACGGCGACGGCTAACCTGGGGTATGCGTTCGGCATCTTCCTGTTGTTGCTCGTCTTCCCGTTCCATTCAAAGGTCAAGGGCACCGAGTCCATCATTCGTTTCGGCAGCGCCTTTCAGATCCAGCCGGCGGATCTCTGCGTGCTTTTCGTCAACCTGGCGCTGGCCAAATATCTCTCGCGTGTCGAGACCAACTTCAGCCGGCCGCGTTCACAGCTCATCGCGGCGGCGATCGCGCTCGTGCCGGCGATGATGAGCATCATGCAGCACGAAACGGGCCTTTCGCTGGTGTATTTTTCTTTCTTCCTTGTGATGTTCCGCGAGGGGTTGCCACCGGCGGTGCTGATCATCGGCTTTTCTTTTGCCGTGCTGGTCGTGGCTACCTTGCTGCTCGAGCCCAATACGCTGGCGCTGATCCTTACGGCCATCGCTGTCGCCGCTATTTATTTTCTGCGTAAAGGGATCAAAAGGAACCGCTCCCTGCTGTTTTTGATCGTAGGTATCTGGTTCGTTTGTGTGGGCGTCCAGCGGTTTGTGGTGCCCTTTGCGTTCGACCATGTCTTCAAGCCTTACCAGGTAAGCCGGATCTATGCGGCCATCGGGAAAGACTATATTCCTAAAGACCAGGCTGCCGAGGCCCAGCTGGAGAATGAAGCGAGAAGCAGCGGGAAGAAGAGGAACGACAACTACAACGTCAAGCAGAGTAAGATCGCCATTGGCTCCGGCGGCTTCATTGGAAAGGGCCTGCTCAAAGGCACCCAGACACGTTATGACTTCGTACCCGAACAGAAGACCGATTTCATCTTTTGTACTATCGGGGAGGGTTTTGGTTTTGTCGGCAGCACCCTTTTCCTCGGTATCTATATCGTGCTCCTGATGCGGATCGTCACGATCGCGGAGCGACAGCGAAGCGTCTTTAGCCGTTGCTATGCCTATGGCGTCGCCAGCGTGCTTTTCTTCCATATTATAATCAATGTCTGTATGACCGTCGGGCTGGCGCCTGTGATCGGCATCACCCTGCCCTTTATCAGCTACGGAGGAACCTCGCTGCTGACCTTTAGCGTGCTGTTGTTCATCCTCGTGCGGCTCGATGCGGACAGGCAGATGGTGTTGCGGTAAGCGGCCGCGGCCGGTGACAGAGCGGACCACAGGTCCGCTGGCCGAAGGCCCATTATTAGCCGGGTTCGGCCGACGGCTATTTTTGCTTGCAGACGGCGACCGAACCGTACCTTTGCACCCATGCAGATCATTCCGTTGTCAGAAGGGGCTTTCACCATCGACAAAACCAAACGCTTCGTTCCATTCGACCTCGAAAAAGACGATCTTCAGCAGCGTCCAACCGGCAGCCTGCTGGTGGAAGTTCAGCCCTTTGCAGTGGTCACCACCGAAGATATTCTAGTGATCGATACCGGGCTGGGTTTTGCTTCCAACGGTGTTTTGCAGATCCATCAAAATCTGCGTAGTGCGGGTATTGACCCCGCGGGTGTCACGAAGGTGCTGATGAGCCATTTACACAAGGATCATGCGGGAGGAATCGGCGGTGACTGCTCATCCGACGGCCTTGCCGATGGTTCTGCCGGTGCCGGGAGTGCGCGACCGCCGCGGCAGCTTTCGTTTCCCAATGCGACCTATTACGTCCAGCGCAAAGAGCTGGACTATGCCTTCGAAAAAGGTCCTACTTCGTATATCCCCGAAGAGTTGTACTGTTTGCGTGATAATTCACGCGTCGTGCTGCTCGATGGCGACGGCGTCATCGATGGCTATATCAAATACCAGATCACGGGTGCTCATAGTCCCTGGCATCAGGTGTTCTGGATCGTGGATGGCGGTGAGACCGTGTTCTTTGGCGGGGATGTGGCGCCTCAGCTTCAACAGATGAAGAGCCGCTTCGTTGCGAAATATGATTATGATGGAAAGAAAGCGATGGAGCTGCGGCAGGAGTGGTGGGAGCGTGGGCAGCGTGAGGGGTGGACGTTCTTGTTCTATCATGATGTGAAGACGCCCACCTGGCGCGGGTGAGGCGGAGGGGCCACAGACACATGCGTAGCGGCATGAGGCCTCAAACAAAAAAGGCCTGCCCTGGAAAGAGCCGGCCGTTGCTAACCTATGAAAAACACCAAGTTCAAATATCGTTGTTTAACCACCCACCGATAAAATTAATCGGCGAATTGGGGAAATGTCGGGGTCTATTGCGGATAAGGTCCTCTGCCTTGCTCTCGCCGGCGTATGAGTTCTCGCTGGATAATCTGATTGAAATCCTTTTCCGCTCTGAAGAATTCATTGATCTTGGGCGGCGGAATAGCCTTTAGAAACTCTACGCTGTATTTCTTCTTTATGTTCAGTAGATTCTCTTCCAGCTGCAGCTCGTTCTTGTCGGTACGATAGACGCCCCAGGCTTGCCGCACCTCGTTGGCATATAGCCGGTAGATAGGCCAGAACCGCTGAGCCTCGTCAGGTGTAAGGAGCAGCCGGTTAGTAATAAAACCGATCTTATATGTTTCGAGAACCCCTGGATTTGACTGCCGTGGAGGCGGCCCCACCTGGGCGTGCGCCGGCATTGCCAATACGCAGAGGATCACGAATACGGAAAATAACTTTTTCATCTATTAATTCGTTGCGATGTCACTTGCTCCTCCATGCTCGTCCATATATTGCTTCAACTCTCCATCAGAAACGTCTCCCAACAGGGCTTTCAGGTTGCTATCATCCATGTCGACGGTCGCCATCGTACCAACGTTGCCCATATTTCCAACGGGCTGCGCCAGCGTCGTATCCTGATCGACCAGGAAACTCTGCAGATCCGCATCGCTAGCCTTGGATAAGTTCTTGATGATCTCCGCAGGTGATGCAGACGGCACAACGGCTGCCAATTGCCGCGGAGCAGAAGGTGTGGTCGTATGCCAGCGAAGCCAGCCTACCGTTACGATCACACCGGCTACAACGGCTGCCGCCGCGTATTTTATCCGTCTCCCAAAGCTGATCACCCGGGCTTGCCGGTGAGTATGCTCCTGCCGTTCCGCGGTCTTGCCGGCGATCCCGGCTGCCAGCCCGTCAAAATAACCCGCAGGAACAAGATAGGGATTCTTATCCTTCGCTACCGCCAAAATCGGCGATAATCCATCAAAATAGCCCTCTGGTACGGTGTAGGGGGTGATCTTTCCGGCCTTGATGAGGATGGTTGGAAGTCTTTCTTCCTCGTCCCCCAAAGCCCCGGAGGGGCTTGTCCGCCAGGACAGATTTCCCGTCCCGGTCGAGGACCCGGTGCCCGATTTTATTCGATTCAGCACCTGCTGGGCAAAACCTTCAAAATAGCCTTCCGGAACGTTGAATGTCAATGATTTACCGAGTTCCTCTACTACACGCGGAACTTCACTGGCTGTTTTCATCGGACTCGGTTGAACCCTTGCCAGAACCGCCGTGGGAAATTGCAAAAAATATCCCTCTGGCGCCCGGTAAGGGGTCGCGCGGCTGATCGTGGCGACAAGCGCGCTCAACGACCTCAATTCTTCCGATATGTCATTCTTCACGTTCATTTGTGGTTCGAATGGCGACCCCGCAGCCAGACCTTCGGGCTATGCCCGGGAATCTCGCGCCATCATTTTTCAGACCCCCACCGTTAACCAAAGTTTAATGATTCTCCCGTTAATTTCCATTTTTTTAAGACCATTTGCTAGTGATTGAGGATATAGTCCTCGATCTTTTTCACTGCATGGTGATAGGACGCCTTGAGCGCTCCTTCGGAGGTGTCCAGCACGCGGCTCATCTCCTCATAGGGCATCTCATCATAGTATCGAAGAGTGAATACAACTCGTTGCTTTTCAGGCAATTGCTGAATAGCAAGCTGGAGTTTCCATTCCAGCTTATTGGGGTCGAAATGTTTATCGGCTACGATCTTATTGCTGAGACCGGACTCCATTTCGTCAAAAGAGAGTACAGACTTTCGCTTCTGTTGCTCCAGATAGCTCAGACATTCGTTGGTGGCGATCCGGTAGAGCCAGGTATATAGCTGAGAATCCTCACGAAAATTTTCCAATCCGTTCCAAACCCGTATGAATACGTTTTGCAATACGTCGTTGGCGTCTTCGTGCTCCACTACCATCCGCCGGATATGCCAGTACAATTTCTCCTGATATTTCTTGATTATGGCCGTAAAGGCCCGCTCTTTTGTCTCAGGATCCCGGAATTGCAGAAGCAGCTCGGTGTCTTGGATGGTCACTACTATTTATTTTTTCTTGCGATTACCTTTTCTGCGGCCGCAACGATATCGGGGGTATCCAGGTGATATTTCTTTAATAGTTCTTCGGGGGTACCGCTTTCACCGAACGTATCGTATGTTCCGACGTATTCGATAGGGGTCGGGATGTGTCGGGCAGCAACTTGCGCCACGGCATCACCCATACCGCCATAAATATTGTGTTCTTCCGCCGTTACCGCGCAACGCGTCTTTGTGATCGACTTTACGATAGCGTCGACATCCAGCGGTTTAATGGTATGCAGATTGATCAATTCTACCGAGATGCCCTTTTCTTCCAGGATCTTTCCGGCTTCGACGGCCTTCCACACCAGGTGACCACAGGCAAAGATAGAGATATCCTTTCCTTCCTGCAGGACCTGGGCCTTGCCGATCTCGAAGGGAAGTGTCGACGTAAAGATCGGCCATACGGGCCGGCCGAATCGAAGATATACGGGGCCCTGGTAATCGGCAATCGCGAGTGTGGCGGCCTTGGTCTGGGCATAGTCACAGGGTACGATAACCGTCATCCCCGGCAGCATCTTCATCAGCCCGATGTCTTCGAGGATCTGGTGTGTGGCGCCGTCTTCGCCGAGGGTCACCCCTGCGTGGGAAGCGCATATTTTTACATTCTTGCCGGAGTAAGCTACCGACTGGCGGATCTGATCGTAAACCCGGCCGGTGGAGAAGTTGGCAAATGTGGTGGTGAAAGGGATATGACCGCCGATCGTCAAACCTGCTGCGATACCGATCATATTGGCCTCGGCGATGCCGCATTGTACAAAACGTTCGGGGAATTCTTTGATAAACGTCTGCAATTTCATCGACCCTGCCAAATCCGCCGTGAGGGCTACGATCTTAGGGTTCTTACGTGCTGCCTCTGCTATTCCGTCTCCAAATCCGCTGCGTGTATCTTTCTGTCCTGTTACCTGGATATCTTTTAACATTAATCGTGATTTTAGTCCTTACAAAGTAAAGAAATATCAGTTGAACTTACTGAACTTTCCGTTGTAGAATTTCTCGTCGGTTTTAAGCTTCTGTTCCCATTTCCAGGCCGTTGAAAGCATATCCTCGAGGTTGTATTCCAATTTCCAGCCTAATTGCCTCCGGGCAAAGTCGTTGTTGGCGTAGATCGCGATCACGTCGCCATGCCGGCGGGCGCCGATCTGGTAATTCAGCTTCACGCCGGATACCTTTTCAAATGCTTTGATCGCCTCCAGCACCGTGACCCCATTGCCGGTTCCCAGGTTATAGACCTCGGCACTTTTCGTGCTCTTGCCGGCGAGCATATACTGAATGGCAAGGGTATGCGCATGCGCGATATCGCTTACGTGGATGAAGTCCCGGATACAGGAGCCGTCGCGTGTAGGATAGTCGTCGCCATAGACCGTTACCATCGGCAATTTGCCGATAGCCGTTTGTGTGATCACCGGGACCAGGTTGGCCGGCTTGCCGATGGGCATCTCGCCGATGAGGATGCTGGGATGTGCACCTACCGGATTGAAGTACCGCAGGAGTACGGATTTGGTCTTTGTCGTGGCTTTGGAGAATTCGTTGATGATCTGCTCCCCCATTTGCTTGGTATAGCCGTAGGGAGATTCGGCTGGTTTCGGCGGCGTAAGCTCGGTTACCGGTATCTCATCCGGGTTGCCATATACGGTACACGAAGAAGAAAAGACGAAATACGGGATTTCGAACTCTTGTACGCATTTAAGGAGGTTGATGAGCGAGAGGAGATTGTTCTCGAAATACATGAGCGGGTGCTCTACGGATTCACCGACAGCCTTGTAGGCGGCAAAATGAATGATCCCTGCGATATTCTCATTTTCCTGAAAGATCGCGAAGGTGTCATCATAGTTGCAAAGATCTACTTTGTAGTTCTTGATCTTTTTCCCGGTGATCTTCTCCACCCCTTCGAGTATCCGGGGGGATGACCGCACGTTGTTATCGACACAAATAACCTCGAATCCATTGGCAACAAGGTCTACGATCGTATGCGAACCTATGTAACCACATCCGCCAGTCACGAGGATCTTCTCCATAATAGGTTTTGACTAGTTTTTTATGAATGATGAATGATGTTGATAAGATACTGACCGTAACCGCTTTTTAAAAGCGGCTGAGCGATCTTTTCCACCTGTTCTGCCGTAATGAAACCCTTACGGTAGGCGATCTCTTCGATACACGCGATCCGTATCCCCTGCCGCTGTTCGATCACCTGGACAAATTGCGAAGCCTGCATCAGGGAATCGAAGGTTCCCGTATCCAGCCAGGCCGTACCGCGGTCCAGGATCGAGACGGTGAGCTTTCCCTGCCGGAGATATTCCCGGTTTACATCGGTGATCTCGTATTCGCCACGGGGGGAAGGTTTGAGGTCACGCGCGATCCCGACCACCTGATTGTCGTAAAAATAGAGACCGGGCACCGCATAATTACTTTTGGGTTTTGCCGGCTTTTCTTCGATCGAGATGGCCTTGTTCGTTTTGTCGAATTCCACGACGCCATAGCGTTCGGGGTCGCTGACCTGATAGGCATAGACGATGCCGCCACTGGGACGGGTATTCTTCTCGAGCTGTTTACCCAGCCCCGCGCCGTAGAATATATTGTCGCCCAGCACCAGGGCTACGGGGTCTTTGCCCACAAAGGATTCGCCGATGACAAAGGCCTGCGCCAGCCCGTTCGGCAGCGGTTGTTCGGCATACGAAAAGCTGAGGCCGAGCTGCGAACCGTCGCCGAACAGTTTTTTGAACAAAGGCAGATCGTGTGGTGTGGAAATGATCAGGATCTCCCTGATCCCGGCAAGCATCAATGTCGACAGTGGGTAATAGATCATAGGTTTGTCGTATACCGGCATAATCTGCTTGCTGATGGCATAAGTTATTGGATGCAGACGTGTACCGGAACCTCCCGCGAGAATAATTCCCTTCATAGTTGAATATCAGGTTTGAAAAATCTTCGAAAGATAGTAAAGTTAGCGCATCTGGCAATGGGCTTGCGACGCTTACTTGAACAGGGTAACGATAAAATAAACGACAGCAGCCACCAGCGCACTCACCGGAATGGTCAGGATCCAGGCCCACAGGAGATTGATGGTCACTCCCCACCTCACTGCGGAAAGGCGCCGGGTCGCACCGACGCCCATGATGGAGCCGGTGATCGTATGTGTAGTACTCACAGGAACGCCTAATTTATCGGAGAGAAAAAGGGTGACCGCGCCGGCGGTTTCTGCGGCGACGCCTTCCATGGGTGTGACCTTGGTGATCCGCGTACCCATGGTCTTTACGATCTTCCAGCCGCCGCTGAGTGTTCCGAGTGCAATGGCGGTGAAGCTGGCCAGGGGTACCCACATATTCCCATCGATAAATTGTTTAAATGACATTTGATGGCCTTGCTGGTTTTCATACCAGATCATCGCCGCGCCGATGATGCCCATGACCTTTTGGGCATCGTTACTGCCGTGGCCGAGACTCAGCAGGCCGGAGGATAGCAGCTGGAGGCGCCGGAACCAGTTGTCTGCGCGATAGGGATTGGCGCGGCGGCAAACGTTCATGATGATCAGCGTGATCACGAAGGCAACGAACATGCCGATCAAAGGCGCCAGGAAAATAAAGAGGAAGATGGGAACTACCTTGGCGTAGTTGATCACCGTGATCCCGTCGCGGGAAAGGGCGCCTGCATGCGCCAGTGCCGCGCCCATGAAACCGCCGAGGAGGGTATGGGAAGAGCTGGAGGGAATACCGAACCACCACGTCAGCAGGTTCCAGCAGATGGCGGCGATCAACCCCGAAAAGATCACCTGCGGGTTGACGAAATGCATATTGACCGAGCTGGCTATCGCGTTACCGATCTTGAACTCCTTGAGTACATACCGGGCGATGAAAAAGGCCGCGAAATTAAACACGGCAGCCCACAGCACGGCCTGGAACGGTGTCAGGACCTTGGTGCTGACGATCGTCGCGATCGAATTGGCTGCATCATGAAATCCGTTAATGTAATCGAAGACGAGGGCCAAAATGATGATGATGACCAAAAAGGATGGCATGGGGATCAGGCGTATTTGATGATAATGGATTCGATGACATTGGCCGCGTCCTCACACTTGTCCGTCACGATCTCCATTACCTGGTAGATCTCCCGTTTTTTGATGACCTCTTTGGCATCCGGCTCCGTTTCGAAGAGGCGTTCGATGCTGAGATCGAAGATATCATCTGCTTGATTTTCAATGCTATTGACCTTCACCAGGGCATCTGTGATCTTCCGCATATCGCGCATGTTCCGCAGTTCTTTGACGGCGATATGGATCTGGCAGGCTCCCTGTTCGATGAGGTCCGCCAGTTTCTGGATGCCCATGTCGTTGGGGTTGACCTTGTAGAAGTTGATCTTTTTGGTGGCGGCGAAGATATAGTCGCAGATATCATCCAGCGCGCTGGCCAGGTAATGGATGTCCTCCCGGTCGAAGGGGGTGATAAAATTCCTTCCTAACTCTGTGAATATCTGATGAGTAAGATCGTCATTTACGTGTTCCTGGTCCTCCACCTGGGAGGCTACGGCGGCGCGTTTATCGGAGTCCGGCTCCGCTACCACCTCCTTCATCAGCTTTCCCATTCTGGCTACGCTATCGGCCACCTGCTCGAATAACGAATAGAATACGCGGTCTTTTGGGGTAAAAAGATTGAGGAACGATTGAAAAGCCATGCAGAAAATTTGTGCAATATTAGCACTATTCGACCAAAAATGGGCCGGTAGGCCCATCGGATGGCTGGTGGACGGTCGCTAGCGGCTTTGAACGGCCAGGGCGACACCTGTGGCGGGTGCAGCCGGGGCGCCTGTGGGGGCGGTGGCGGAACGAAGGGGTAGGCCCGCCAGGGGCGCGACGGCGGGGACGGCGATGGGCTTGCCAGGGGGATGACCGGGGCCGGCCGGATCACCCAGCAGCCGGGCGATGGTTGCCGCAATTTGTTTTTGGTAGACTTGTGCGTGCATTCGCAATTCCCCTTCCGGCTGGATGTCGGGACCCAAAACAGCCATCCAGATATCGCCGGACCCCTGGGCCCAGAATCCGTGGGTGCACCATTTATTGGGTTTCCAGCCGCGGCCATGATCGGTGGTGATCAGGAACGTGGTGCTGTCTTTATAGTAGGGATCGGTTTGTACCATATACCAGAGATCGGCGATCATCCGGTCGATATCGGCAGCCTGTTGAAGATAAAGATCGTAACGACCCTGGTGCGCATGTTCATCCGTTTCGCCAAAACCCAAAAAGAGGACGCTGGGATGATGCTGCGTTATATATTCTCTTGCGCTCAAATAGGTGAGCTGGTCATGTCTCGTTTTGCTGGGCCGCATCGTCGTCATTACGCTGTCGATGAGCCCGGCTGCGCTGTCACCCTGCTCGTCAAGGGGCTCATACCCGCTGTTCACCGGCAGCCCACTGCGCTGCTCGTTGAGGATAAAAGGAAAAACGTTCCAGGAAGTGAACACGGCCACCTTTCCATGGTATTCGGCCGTATTGTTGAGATATTCGAGGACATTCACATTCTTATTGGGAATAGCGAGGTTGGGACTGCTGATGGCGTCGGTATGACCCGTGAAGATCTCGTTGTAACCCGGATACGAGATCTTGTAGAAATTCCTGACGTTGACTTTGTTTCCCAGGAGCCGGTTGCCATACAACCGTCCTTGCCGGGCTATCGTCCCCCAGAAGAAGGGCAGGAGCTTTCGACGTCTTGCTTCTGCGCTGCTATCCCAGTACAATTGCTTCGACAAGGCCGTGTCGCGTACGTAGTCGGTGTTCCCGATCAACAGCGGATCGGCGCCGGTGAAGACTTCCTGCCAGCGAAACCCGTCGATCGTGATGATAAAGAGGTGTTTTGTCCTGGCAACTGGTTGCGCCGCGGATGACAGAACGAAGAGTCCGGCGGTGAGCAGAGGGAGGATGAATTTCATTTTAATGGGTTTGCCAAAACTAGACGAACCGTATGACCGCATGTTTATTGGAACGTTAACTTTTTATTATTAGCCGCCATGATTTTTTTAACGTAACCATAATGCCCGAAAAGGCCTGCCGTCCGCAAAACCGATTTATTTTACCAGTCTAATTAGTGCAGCATGTCCCTGTTAAAATGGTTGGAGCATCTGGATAAGATCTTGTTCGTGCTGGTCCAGCACGATTCCGATAATTCCGTACTCGATGTCATCATGCCTGTTTTCCGCGATCCGCTTACCTGGATCCCGCTTTATGCTTTTATGCTCTTCTATGCTTTCCGCATGGGCAAAAAAAAGTCCGATGGCAATGCGGCCGAGCGGCATGTCGCCGGCGGTTCGAAGGCCTGGGCCTTTATCGTATTGACCCTGCTGACCTTTGCCGTAACAGATACGGTTACCGCGCAGGTGCTCAAGCCTATGTTTGGCCGGCTTCGCCCCTGTCATGATCCGGAGCTGCAACCCTATCTCCGCGCCCTCGTGGATTGTGGCGGATTGTATTCGATGCCGTCGAATCATGCGGCGAATCATTTTGGGCTGGCGGCCTTTTGGTTCTTTTCGATCCGGGACGTGACGGGCAGAAAATGGCGCTGGCTATGGATATGGGCTGCCATCATCTGTTATGCGCAGGTCTTTGTGGGGAAACACTATCCTTTCGACGTTCTTGCAGGAGCTATATTCGGTATCCTAACGGGAGTGGGTATGTCGCGGTTGTTCGTTTACTGGGAACATCGCCACGGACATGGAATGCCTTTCTTGCGCCCTACACTCAAAAAGTCGGCGGAGATAGGCAAGGTTTAATATATTTGCCATCATGGCATCCACTCACGGCGCTTCTCCCTCGATGATCGATCCGCATCATGCCGAATGGGAAACCTGGCTTCAAAAATGGTTTATCCCACTCCTCATTCCTGCCATCCTTGTAAATGCCGGCGGTCTCTTTATCCCCATTCTGGAACCCGATGGCTCGCTCTATGCCACGATCGCCAAGACGATGGCCCGAACGGGTGACTTTGTCAATCTCTATGTCGATGGTCACGACTGGCTCGACAAGCCACATTTCCCCTTTTGGATGGCGGCGCTCAGTTTCAAGCTGCTCGGGGTAAATGCATTCGCCTATAAATTTCCCGCATTGTTGTTCTGGGCGGCCGGCGCCTTTTATACCTGGCGGCTGGCGCTCTCGATTTATGGCAAACCGGTAGCGCAGCTGGCGACGCTGATCTATGTATCGGCCGCCCACCTCGTGATCTCCAACAACGATGTCCGTGCAGAACCGTATCTCACCGGACTCATCATCGGCGCGGTTTATCATTTTTATAAGGCTTCGCGTGCTAACCGGGCGGCAGTCTCGACCGCGGAAGATTCCTGGTTCCCGCGACATCGGTTTTCGCTCCCCTGGCATCTGCTGGCCGGAAGTTTCCTCGCCGGCTGCGCTTGCATGACCAAGGGGCCTTTCGTTTTGATCACCATCGGCGCGGGTTTTTTACTCGACTGGGTCTGGGGTAAGGAATGGGATCAGTTTCGCAAGATCCGTTGGTGGCTGGCCATCGTGCTCACGGGGGTCTTCATGCTACCAGAGCTGATCTGCCTGTATCGACAGTTCGATCTTCATCCGGAGAAGCTGGTGTTTGGTCATCATAACGTGAGTGGTATCCGCTTTTTTTTCTGGGATAGTCAGTTCGGCCGGTTCTTCAACACCGGTCCTATCAAAGGAAGCGGAGATCCTTTTTTTTATTTTCATACCGTGCTTTGGGCATTTCTGCCGTGGTCGCTGTTGCTTTATGCTTCTATCCTGCGCAGACCGCGGCGTCAGGTGTCCGGCGAGCTGATCTGTCTCGGCGGCGCGCTGGCTACCTTCCTGGTGTTCTCGCTCTCCCGTTTTCAGCTTCCGCACTATCTCAACATTCTTTTTCCCTTCTTTTCTATTCTAACGGCAAGCTATCTGTATGGGATCCACAGGCGCGGGACGCGGAGGACCATTGGGGTCATGCAGGATGTGATCAATGTCCTGCTGCCCATCCTTGTTCTGCTGCTGTGCTGGTTCTTCCGTTTCAACGGCTGGCCCTTCGTGATGATCGTTGTGGCGGTGCTGGCGGTCATTGCTTTCCTGCTTTTCCGGTCGCCTACGTTGCCCGGGCCTATCGCCCGTAGTTTCTGGATGTCGATGCTCGTCTTTGCCTTCATCAACTTTATCTTTTATCCTGCGATCCTGCGATACCAGGCGGGGACACAGGCCGGCCGGTATCTGGCGGATCATCCCAAACTGGGGGCAGAGACATTCTCGGATCTGGGCGGTACACCCGTGGCTTATCTTTTAAGGGAAGCGCCAGTCAGCTATTCTTTTGAATTCGACGCTCCGGGCACCGTAGTCAAATTGCCGGTCGATAGTCTGCCGCGTACCGCGGGCGGGATCATTGTTTTCGCACCCGCAAGCTTCGGCGACACGCTGACCGCCAAAGGTTACCGCATCACCCGGGTCCAGGACTTTCCCTTCTTTCATACCAGCCAGCTCACCGGTGAATTCATCGGCTATCGCACCCGGGCAAAGGTCCTCACCCCCTGGGAGCTATACCGGGTGGCGCGATGAAGCAATTGAAAACGAATGGTTTATTTTGCTTCGTTGATGGTCGGGTTTTTGCAGCGGTTCCCAAAATACTCGCTATGAATACCCAAACAATGCCTGCACGGGCAAATCCGACCGCAGCCGGAATTGAACCGTATTCCATCTTCGTATCGCCCTTTTCGATCGAAGATCTGCGTGAACGGCTGGGACGCGCCCGCTGGCCCGATGAGATCGAAGGCAGCGGCTGGCAGTATGGCGCGAATAAAAAATATCTGGAAGAATTGTGTACGCACTGGGGACATGGTTTTGACTGGAAAGAACAGGAAGATCAGCTCAATGCCTTACATCATTATTGCACAAAGGTCGATGATTTCGGGTTGCACTTTATTCACGAAAAAGGGGAAGGAGAACACCGGGTGCCGTTGCTCCTCATCCATGGCTGGCCCGACTCTTTTGCCCGTTTTCTGAAGCTGATGCCTCTGCTTACAAAGCAGGGGCTGAATGGATTTTCTTTTGATCTCGTTGTGCCGTCGATACCTGGTTTCGGTTTTTCGGAAAAACCTGCCCATCCAGGAATGGATGTCACGCGGATTGCGAAATTGTTTGCCGGCTTGATGGACAAACTCGGTTATGATAAGTATCTCGTGCATGGCGGGGACTGGGGTAGCTGCATCGGTGAACAATTGGCCATGAGCTTTCCCCGCCGGGTGAGCGGGCTGCACTTCACGGACGTGCCATTTCCGCACGCGCTTCAGCTGAAAGGCGTTCCGCTATCGGACAACGAGCGGGCGTATTTCCAGCGCGTACAACAATGGCAACAACAGGAAGGGGCCTATGGCGGGCTGCAATCCACCAAACCGCAGACCCTGGCCTATGCCATCAACGACTCGCCGATCGGCCTGGCCGCGTGGATCATCGATAAGTTTTATGCGTGGAGCGATCATAACGGTAACCTGGAGGAGATCTATACCCGCGATGAATTGCTCGTCAATCTGACCATTTACTGGGTGACTCAGACGGCAGGCTCTTCCTTCCGGCTATATTATGAGATGATGCACCATCCACAAAAGCCGGCGAAGGAAAAGCTCGATATCCCCACCGCCATGTGCATCGCACCGAAGGATGCCAGACCGCCACGGGAATATGCCGAACGGTTCTTCGACGTCCAGCAATGGACCGAACTGCCGGCCGGCGGGCATTTTCTGGCAATGGAAAAGCCCGGGGCGCTGGCTGATGATATCTTCCGGTTTGCGGCCAAATGTGCCTGACCACGGAACTACCCTTCCTGTTCGTCCGCGCTGGGGCCATAGCTGCCGGGGATCGGGATGTCCAGCAGCCGGAGGAAGACGCCTAGCTGCGCCCGGTGATGAACGATCTGACAATAAGCCATCCGGATGATCTCCCCCTTAGTTAATATGTGATAGATCTCCTCGCCATTACGCATGGTCCAGGTCTGGTCCAGCACCTCTTCGCGGATATTCGCCAGGTGTTCGCGGCCATCCGCCAGCGACCGTTCGAAATATTCCATGAGTTCGGCGGTGTTGTGTATCTCCACCTGTTCGTAGGGGTCGTTGGCGAAATCCAGCCCGTCCGTGGTGACCGCCATGGTTACCCAGCCCGGCAATTCGGCGATATGGGTGGCCAGCCGCTGGATGGTCATGCTTTTGGCATGCGGCTGCCAGTTGAAGTAGGCGGTAGGGATCCTTTCGAGCATTTTACGCGTAGTTTGGCCTTCCTGGTCCATTTCTTTTAGAAGAGGAGTGATTGTTGACATAAAAAGGTATTTGTTGCAAGGACAAAGTAACTGCCGGGTGGTGACAGCCTTATGTCAGCAAGGAGAAAACTTAACATTGCCTTTCGGGCTACATGCGTTAAATTTATATTATCAAATTATTACCAAAAAACATTATTTCTATGTCTCAACAAGAAACAGGAAATCCTATGGCTCCCGATAAGAAACAGGTGCGCAAGGAGATCGGGGAGAAACTGGCGGGTGCCCTGGCCGAATATAAACAGGAATTAGGTGAAAAGAAACTGGCCACGCGTGTCAAGGAAGTGAGTAAGCTGATCAGCCGCGATTTAAGGAAGAGCAGTAAGAAACAAAAAAAGCATGCCCCGAAATCGAAAACGAAGGTGAAGCTGACTAAGAAGACCACCACCAAGGCATAAAATAAAAAGCTCAGGAGCCCGCCTAAACGAAAAATAGGCGGGCTTTTTTTATGCGCCGCTTTCAACCGGCGGCGAACTTCGTTGTTAAGGATTTTTTCACCCTTTGGTAAGGAAGAATAACGGAAATTTACAGATCAAATCATTTCATTATGGCCAGCTTCGGAGATTTAAAGCCCAACACGTATTACCTGATCCAGGTAGATGCAGATTCCGACATTGAGCTCGTGTCGATGATCCTGCAGACAAAAGAGACCGTATTGTTACGCAGTTTCCTGCCGCAGGCCGAGGACTTCTTCAAATATCTCGACGAGCCGATCTTCAAACTGGTGGAGGAAGTGGACGAAGAGACAGCCCAGCAACTGGAGAGTCTGTATCCGCCTGCAAGCGAAGAACAATACTTCGAGGAAGAAGAGGAAGAGTAGGCTTCCTGTGTCGCCAATGGCGCCGATGTCAGAGGGGGCGGATGTCAGAAATTCAGGAGGATCGCTAGTAGCACGATCACCGTCAGCACGGTGTATAGGTAGTCTTTTTCCAGGAGATAACCGAAGATGGAAAAGGCGATGCGCGCGATGGGAGTGGCGATAAGGATCAGGAGTCCGAGCTGGATCAGCGGCCGGCCTTCTCCCCGCATCACCGCTTCCAACATCAGCCGCGGATTGCGCATCTTGTCCGGTTCTCCATGGAACTCCCTGTATGCCGGTAGCTGATGGCCGTGGCGATAGAGATAAACGATCCCGCCGGCGAGCACCACCAGCGAGGCGGAAATGACGCCATAGCGCAAGAGGTAGCCGATCACCTTCTCCATGTCCGTGTCCTGGATGCGTTTTTTCATATTTTAAATCCATTTGCTTCCCGCGCCTGCGGGAAGTACTTATATCTGATGTGCGATACCATTGTAGATCATCTCCACCGCCAGGACAAGGATGACGAAGGCAAATACGATCTTGAGACTGGTTGTCCTGGCCTTCGTGAGCACCCGCGTCCCGACGAGTGCCCCGCCCAGAACGCCTAACATCACAGGCATGGACAGACCGGGATCGATATATCCGCGCTGGAGATAGACGCCCACACTGGCCGCGGCTGTAACACCGATCATAAAATTACTGGTAGTCGTAGACACTTTGAAAGGGATGCGCATCACATTGTCCATGGCGATCACCTTGAATGCACCCGAGCCGATACCCAGCAGTCCGGAAATGATACCCGCGACATTCATCATGAAAAAGCCGCCCACGACATTCTTGACGAAATAAGGGGTCTTTCCTTCCGCCGTGGGCATCGTGCTGTTCAAACGCAATTTTGCCGCCAGCACACCCGAAGGACCCGAAGTGACGGGATCGGCCAGCCGCGCAAAGGAGAGCCCCGCCGAAATGATCAGGACGATGCCAAACAAGATCGCGATGATCTCCGTAGGCATATAGGCGGCCAGCCAGGCACCGGCTATCGCCCCTGCCGTAGTCGCCAGTTCCAGAAACATCCCCAGCCGGATATTGGCGATGCCCTCCCGGACATACGCTGCGGCGGCCCCCGAAGAGGTGGCGATGACGCTCACCAGCGAGGTGCCGATGGCGTAGTGGATATCCACCTTGAAGACCAGGGTCAGCAGCGGGATGATCACGACGCCTCCACCCAAACCGGTGAGTGAACCCAGGAGCCCGGCTACCAATGCGGCGCCGAAAAGGATGAGCGTAAAGACGAGAATGGTCATAGGTTCGCTTTATTTGCCCTGCAAATATAATGTGCAAACAGCTAAAGGTCCGACCTTAGGTCAAGCCGCAGCCTTTCAGCCGATATCTTTGTGGCATGTCAACAATAAAAAAAATGTAATTTAGGCTTTGATTTCCCAGCGATGGGAAACAGGATAATTTATGGAAACACCGGGCACATGCAAAAAAGCACTGATGAAAGGAATGCTTGTCATGACCTTTTTGCTGCTCTTCGTGCCGCAGCTGTCCTATAAATTCTATCTCTGCATCAACAACCCTTCCTGGACTTTCAAAGCGCAAAAAAGCTCACGGGTATCTCATGTACGCACAGTGAGCCAGACCATTACGTATGCGCACTGTCTGCCGTTGAGCATCGACAAGCGGTATTGCTTGAAGCATTTCATTGGCTTATTGCGGGCGGAGATGCAGTCCGTTCGGATCAACTGCCCGGGTCCGGTATATGCGACCACCGGCGCACCCGGGTTTGCCAATGTATTCGCGATCACCTGTTCTCTCCGGGGACCGCCGCCGACATCCGCCTTTTTCTGAGAATCTAAACAGGCGCACTTCAGTGCGTCCATTCTGCTGATCGAACCGGACAATACCCTCTCCGGCCGATCCAGTAAGATACTCCGGAACGCGCTCTATAATGTCGATGCGGTTCCCGAGGGTGCGCCGGGGATAGCGATGTTCGCAACCGGTAATCACCCGCCTGATCTATATTCTTTATCTTAAGTAAACATCAGATTAAATTTATGACAACACGTCGACTAAATAAGGGCGAGGTGGAAGCCGCCAGGGGCGAGATATTCCACATGATCCTGTTCGCAATGGCCTGGGTGATGATAGGTGAAGTTGCCATAGATTTCCGGGACCATGTACTGCCGGCTGTAACAGTGCTGGCGGCAGTGATTATGCTGGCATTGTATTCGATAAGCCTTTATAATCTGGAAGATAATCTGGAAGATGCGGGATCGCACTTGCCCGCTTTTGGCAAAAGACGGATCGGCGTCACGTCGCGCTATGTCATCATCTTTGTATTGGAAGGTATAGCAGTAATGGCTACCTGGATGATCCTTATTCATATGGGGCGCGAGATATGGCTGGTCCCGAGCTTTGCGCTGATCGCCGGTTTACATTTTTTCCCCCTGGCCGGCGTGATCCGCGTAAAGAGCTATTATTTCCTGGCCTTGGCAATTACCCTTATTGCCGTCATAGGCTTTTGGCTGGTCTCTTCCGGAAGAATGATGGCAGATACCGGTAATGCGCTTGTGGCATACGGATGCGCGGCGTCAGCGGTTATAGACGGAGCTTGGATCGCCCTCAGAACAAAAGCACGGGTCCGGTAGCCAGGGACTATCCCGCAAAAAAAGCGCCGGACGAATAACCGTCCGGCGCATAATTGTTATTTTATCGTGGTGCCTTCTTTTATCTCATCGTTCGCACTGGCGATCACCTGTTCACCGGGCTGCAACGTTCCCAGTACCTCGACGCGGTCGCCGGATTCGTTGCCCGTTTGGACGTCGACCCTTACGGTCTTTCCGTTGCGGACGGCTATCACATACTTTCTTTCCGTAGAGGTGACGACGGCCGTCCTGGGCACGGACAAGGCATGCGGATTGCCCTTGGAATCGAACAGCACATCGGCATACATGCCGGGCGTCAGCGTCTCGTCCGGATTATAGACATCCAACTCCACGGGCTCCGACCGGTATTGGAGATTGATGTTCATCGATTTTCTGGCGATCCGCCCTTTGAACTCCTTGCCCGGGAAAGCGCTCAGATAAAAGGAAAGGGTATCGTTATTCCGCAAGGTGCCGGCCATAGCCTCGGGTATGGCCACCTGGAGCCGCAAACGATCTATCTCCTTCAGCTCCAGCATGGGCTTACCGTCCTTTGCCTCGGCGCTGACCAGGGCGCCGGGGTGTACGTTGCGTTGCGTGATCACTCCCTTGAAAGGAGCCATCACCTGCAGATAAGCCATCATCACCTGCTGTTGCTGCCAGGCGGCTTTCTCGGCATTGCTCAGGGAGCTGTCCGCCTGCGTCTTGGACCGCGCGGTGGAGAGATCCATCGGTGAAATGGCGCCGGGGGTACGGCCAGCCTGTTTCAGCCGCTCGTAATTTTCCCGGCTTATCGTGTAATCCGACATAGCCTGCGAATATTTTTCCCTGGCCTGGGCGACCGCCTCCTGGAGCTCCGGATCTTCCAGCACCATCAGCAGCTGGCCTACGTGCACATGCGATCCGACGTCCACGAGTACCGTCTTTACATAGCCGTTGACCTTGGGGAATATGCTGACTTCCTGATAGGCGGCCAGCTGGGCGGGAAGCTTATAGACCTGTTCCACGGGCTGCTTTTCCGCGATCGCCAGGGCATAATGGGGTTCAGCGGGAGGAGCGGCCTTCTTGTCCGCTGCCTTGTCATCTGAACAGCCATAGACGAGCATGGCCGCGAAAAATAAAAGTATCGGGAATTGTTTGTTCATATCGTTGTTTATTTAGAGGAATCTTCGGGTAATAAGGAAACTGAGTCGAAAGATGTTTTTTGTTGTATCCAGCCGTATACCAGCGGTACGATAAAAAGGGCGGCGAGAGTGGAGGCCGCCAAACCGCCGATGACGGCGCGACCCAGCGGTGCGCTCTGGTCGCCGGATTCTCCCAGGCCACTTGCCATCGGGATCATGCCCGCGATCATCGCCAGCGAGGTCATCAGGATGGGACGCATCCGGATGCTGGCTGCCATTATCGCCGCCTTAAATGGGTCGCGGTACTCCAGCCGGAGCGCCTCTGCATTGGTGACGATCAGGATGGCATTAGCCACCGACACCCCGGTGGACATGATGATACCCATGTAGGACTGGAGGTTCAGCGTTGCCCCGGTCGCCAGTAACATCAACATAGCGCCGAGCAACACTGCCGGAACCGTCGCCAGCACCGAAATGGACAGGCCAAACGATTGGTAATTGGCGGCCAGCAATAATAGGATGACGACGATCGCCGCCATCAGGCCCGTCTGCAGCGAATTGAGCGTTTCCGTAAGCAGGGAAGACATGCCCCGAATTTCGGCGACGAGACCGGTAGGCGGGGTTCCCATCTCCTTTATCGCCTTTTGAACGGCATCAGTAGCCGACCCGAGGTCTTTTTTGTAGATGTTAGCGCTCACCGTGACGAAGCGCCGCGGGCCGCTGCGATCGTATTCTCCCGGCAGCGTATCGATATGGAGGGTTGCCACATCCGAAAGGACCGGCCGCATCTGCCCCGGCACCAACGAAACGGACGCCAGCTGCTGACTGGAATTCATAATGTATTCCGGCACTTGCACCTGGCTTTGGTAGGTATAGGCCGAGTGTTCATCCAGCCAAAGATTCTTGTTGGTATACCGGCTCGAGGAGGTCACATCCGTGATACTCCTGGAAACATTGTCTATCGACAACCCCATCAGGGCCAGCTTATTCCTGTCCACATTGATCTCCACTACAGGAAGATGGAGCGGCTCCGCTATCTGGACGTCCCGAAGAAAGGACACTTTCCTGAGCGTGTCCACGAGTCTTTCGGCATAGGACTGGATATCCTGCATGTTCTTGCCGGCCACACGTACCTCTATAGGGGTCGAGGCTCCCTGGGCCATAATCTTTTCCGTGAGCTCGATGGGCTCGAAGGAAAGATGGACGGCGGGATATTTTGCCAGGATATTTTTTCGCAGTTCCTCTTTGAGGTCCTCGATCTTTACCTTGTAGTTCTCATCCAGGTTCACCTGGATGACGCTCTCATGCGTGCCACTGTTGAAGATATAGAGATTGCTGGTCCCGAAATTGCTGGGTACCAGTCCTACAAAGGCGGAGGAAATCGCGATATGATGGCCCACGGTGGAGTCGATGACATCCAGTATTCCCTGGGTAGCCCTTTCCGTGACTTCCAGCCGGGTACCATCCGGTTCCCGGACGCGAAGCTGCAGTTGTCCATTATTGGTTTTGGGCAACAGGTCCTTGCCGATGCTCACATAGCACACACCGGCGGCGCCAAAGGCAAGTATCAGATAAACGATGACGATCAATTTTCGTCGCGGCATCCATTTTTCCAGTCTCGAGGTCAGCCCCATTTTGATGCGCTGGAAGAAGCCATTCTCCTCTTTATGTTCCCGTTCCTGCTCGCCATGCTTGTCGATCTCCAGGCGTTCGTTCTCATTGAGGGCCAAGCCGGCATGCGCATGCGGGCCGGTATGGTGATATTGGAACTTCTCGGCTTTGAGGAGCCAGACGCTGACCACGGGGACAAGGGTTTGAGCCGCGACAAAGCTCACGATCATCGCAAAGGCGATGGAAAGAGACAAAGGAAGGAACATCGCCTTCGGAACCCCCGTCATCACAAAGGCGGGCGCGAAAACGGCCAGGATACAAAGCAGGATCAGGAGCAGGGGGAAAGAGATCTCGGAACAGGCATCCAGGATCGCTTTTTTCTTGGGACTGCCCATCTCGAGATGCTGGTGGATGTTCTCGATGGTCACGGTGGCCTGGTCCACCAGGATGCCAATGGCGAGCGCCAGCCCGCTCAGCGTCATGATATTGATGGTCTGACCCGCCATTTTTAGGAAGAACACCGCGCTCAGTACGGCTACGGGTATGGTGATGATCACCACCAGGCTGCTTCGCCAGTCGCGCAGGAACAGAAGCACCATTAGACCCGTGAGGACGGCGCCGAGGATGCCTTCCGTCATCAGGCTCTTGGCCGAGTTGATGACAAAAACGGATTGGTCGAACTCATAGCTGATATTCACGTCGTCCGGAAGCAGGCTTTTCATCTCCGGGATCCGCTTCCGCAGCGTCTGCACGACCTCCCACGTCGAAGCGTCCGCCGTTTTGACCACCGGAATATATACAGATCGTTTGCCGTTGACCAGCGCATAGCTCACCGTGATATCCGCGCCATCGGCTACCGTGGCTACATCCCGCACATAGATCGTTTGCGTCCCATTGCTCCGGATAGGGATATCCTCGAAATGCTGCACCTTGTTCTCCAGGGAGTTGATGGAAGTTACATACATCATGCTATCGACCCGGAGGTTGCCGGAAGGGGTTATGGCATTGTTCCTGGCAACGGCGTTCGTGACTTCGTCTGCGGACAAATTATACATCCGCAGTTTTTCCGGGTTGACATTGATGAGCACCGACCTCGCGTTGGAGCCAAAGGGCGGGGGGGCGGAAAGCCCCGGGACCGTGGCGAACATAGGCCGGACCCGGGTGAGGGCCAGGTCGAAGATATCCTTGAGCGGTCTGGTCTTGCTGCTGAATACCAACTCACCTACGGGCAGGGACGAGGCGTCGAAACGCACGACCTGCGGCGGCAGGGCCCCTGGCGGGAAGAAGGCCATGGTCCGGTTCACCTGTAAGGCCACTTGCGCCGAGGCTTCGGCCATATCCGTGTTCTCATAAAAGGTAAGCTTGATCAGGGAAAGACCCTGGATGTTTTTGCTCGAGATGGTCTTGACGCCATTGATATACAGGAATTGATCCTGCATACGTGTGGCGAAGAATCCTTCCATCTGCTGTGCCGACATACCTCCATACTGCTCGATCACATAAATGGTCGGCGCATTCAACTTGGGAAAGATGTCTATGGGGATGGTCCGGACCGCTAACACGGAGAATAATAAAAGGCCCATGAACAGGACTACCACTGTGATCGGCCTTTTTAATGCTGCTCGTACCATTAGAAACTATTTGATAGATTGAATAAATTGATCCAGCTGGCCTTCCGAGCTGGATTTGTCCAAATTGGCAAGCAGCCAGTCGCTGACGGTTTGCACATAATCGGATTGGGCACGGTACAATACGAAGGTGGCATCGGTGAGATCCACCAGGTTGATGATCCCGGCCTTGTACTGAGCTGTCTTTTGATTGAAGGCGGCTTGTGCGGAATTGATCTGGATGGGTACTTCGAGCAGGTTCATGTCTGCCGTCCGGATCGCCTCGTCGGCCTTATTGCCGACATTCTGCAGGGACACTTGCTGTTGCTGGAGCCCATATTCGCTGGCGGTGGCATCGTATTGCGCAATTCGCTCTTTATCCTTACGGTGGACGATATTGAACAGATCGTATTCCAGCGTAAGACCCGCCAGGTAATTGAACCGCTGATAGCCCAGCCCGCTCGCCGCGGACGATTTGTATTGATCCGTATAGTCTATGCTCGAGCCCCTGGCCCAGCCCACGCCGTTGAGCAGGAGCCGGGGCAGATAGCTCCTCCTGACCAATTCTTCCCGTTGAAGATACAAGGCATGTTCCTTATTGAAATAATCGATCAGCGGGTTGGTGGCCGCTCTGCTGCTGTCGGACTGGACGCCGGGTATCGATCCATAGGCGGCGGTGCGGGAAGTATCGATCCGGATATTGTCCGCGGGTATCCCGCTGAGATAGCTAAGCTGTTGTTGTAGCTGCCTGACCTGGCCCAGACTCTGGTTATAGATGGTGCGGGTCTTCGACAGCTCGGCCATGGCCAGCGCCGAATCGGCTCCCGGCTTGATCCCGCTGCTCGTAACGGCTTGTATCACGGTATAGATCGTGTCGTAACGATCGACATTTTCTTTGTCGATCGACAGTTGCGACTCTCCTTTCAGGAGATCTAAATATAATTTGGCAACCTGCCATTTTACCAGGTAGATTTCCCGGTCCAGATCGGCCTGGCTGAGATTGGCAAAGGCCTGTGCATTGCGGACGGTCGCCTTTTTCAGACCAAAATCGAAGAGCTCATACTGATTATAGAAAAAGCCGATGTTACCAATGGCGGATTGATAGATATTCGACGACCGGACTCCGCTGGAGGCGGAGGGGATGATCCCAAAGGAGATATAGGAGCCGGGGATCGAATTGTCCGTCCCCGCCGTAACCTCGTCTCCTATATACGACGTAGGAAGAAAGGCATGCCGGGCGTCGGTAATGCCGGCTCTGGCGGCATCGGCCAGCGCCCTTTTTTGCATCAATACGGGTAGATGATGCTGGGCGCTGTCGACAAGGGCCGACAAAGTATAAAGTTGTCCCGGGGCCTGTGCGAATAAAGTATGCGCTGGCAGCAATAATACAATGCTGCTGATCCAGAGCATCCTTCTGGTACAGAATTTAACCATTAGAAGTATTTAAAAATTTAAACTGATTCAGCCTGATATGCTGCCAGAGGCAGCGGATACAGCAAATAGATCAGCAGACGGCAGGAGGCCCTCGCAGAGGTCGATGGAATAGAGCAGGCTTCGGAAGATCGTTACGGCAATAGGATCCCAGCACAATGGGTGCCAACACATATTCGGGAACGACCGGCGACAAAACCGGGCACGGTGGCATGTCTTCCTGGTGAAAGCGTTTATTAAGCCGGATGGAATGTCTGGAGGTAGAATGCAGTGGCGTCGTCCGGGCCACGGAGACGTCTTTGTCATGCGCGCTGATCAGGCTGGCATATCGGATGATGTCGCTGGCATTGGAATGGCCTTCGAAATTGTAGAAGGACTCTACGGAAAAGAAAATGCCATACACCCCCAAAAGGAGAATATAATACAATAGCTTATGAAGGGGTGTTTTCATTTCCAGCGCAAAAGTAGCCATAAAAAGCTTGCCGCCCTAGTCAGGGCGCGCGGTTTAACCGCTATTTCACATGGGATTAAAATCCTATTAGAGGATAAAATGGAGGAGCCAGTAGACCAGGGCAGCCAGCAGGGCGCTTACGGGGATCGTGAGGATCCATGCCCAGATGAGATTGATGGTGACGCCCCAGCGGACCGCCGACATCCGTTTCGTGGCGCCGACACCCACAATGGCCCCGGTGATGGTATGGGTGGTGCTCACCGGGATGCCCAGGTACTGGGTGAGGAAGAGGGTGACCGCTCCCGCCGTCTCGGCGCAAACTCCTTCCAATGGGCTCACCTTTGTGATCCGTGAGCCCATCGTTTTGACGATCCGCCAGCCGCCACTCATGGTACCCAGCGCGATGGCCGAAAAACAGGCTATCGGTACCCAATGCGGCAACTCTTTGAAACTTTGGATGTCACCATGGGCCATCAGGGCCGCGGCGATGATGCCCAGCACCTTTTGTGCGTCGTTGCCCCCATGCCCGAGCGAGAGCAGCGCGGAGGACAGCAGCTGTAACCGGCGAAACCACCCTTCCGCGCGATAGGGGTTGCTGCGTTGAAAGATATTTACGATCAGGATCGTGATCACAAGCGCGACGAACATCCCTATCGCCGGAGCCAGCACGATAAAAAAGAAGGTGGGCAACACATAGCCATAGTCCACGACATTCTCCCCTCTTACGACCCAGCCGCCCGCGTGCGCCAGCGCCGCGCCGACGAAGCCTCCCAGCAGGGTATGCGAAGAGCTCGACGGGATACCGAACCACCATGTCAGCAGGTTCCAGGTGATGGCGGCGATCAGCCCGCTGAGGATTACGGGCAAGGTGATGAAATCGCGGCTGACGAAATGGGCGATCGTTGTGCCGATCTTGAATTCGCCGATGAAATAGTTGAAGATAAAGAAGGCGGCGAAATTGAAGATAGCGGCCCAGAGAACCGCCTGAAAAGGCGTCAGTACTTTGGTCGATACAATGGTGGCAATGGAAATGGCGGCATCATGAAATCCATTGATGTAATCGAAAACCAGGGCCAATACGATGATAATAAACAGCAGGGTCATGGGTTTCCCGGGGGACAGGCTAGGCGTATTTTATAATAATGGATTCGATCACATTGGTCGCATCTTCACATTTATCCGTTACGATCTCCATGACCTGGTAGATGTCCCGCTTTTTGATGACCTCTTTCGCGTCCGGTTCCGTTTCGAACAGGCGTTCGATGCTCATATCGAAAATGTCGTCGGCCTGGTTTTCGATGCTGTTGACGCGTACGAGCGCATCGGTGATCGTTCGCATATCCCGCATATTGCGTAGTTCCTTGACGGCCCCGCGGATCTGGTGGGCGCCCTGTTCGATGAGATCGGCCATCTTCTGGATGCCGAAGTCGTTGGGATTGACCTTGTAGAAATTGATCTTTTTGGCAGCGGCGTAGATGTAATCGCAGATATCGTCCAGTGCGCTTGCGAGATAATGGATATCCTCGCGATCGAAGGGGGTGATAAAATTGCGGCCCAGCTCGGTGAAGATGCGATGAGTCAGGTCGTCGTTCACATGTTCCTGGGCTTCGATCTGCAGGATCAATGCCGCGCGTTTGTCAAAATCCGGTTCACTCACCACTTGCTTTAACAACTCCCCCATCTTGCCCACACTATCCGCTACCTCTTCGAAAAGAGAGTAGAAGACCTTGTCCTTAGGCAGGAAAAATTGTACGAATGCATTGAAACCCTTCATCTGATAAAAGTTATACGCGCGGTCGTGCTAAACCGCGCCTGTGCATTTGAAAATGGCCGACAAGGTAAAACGATTGTAGCCGGCAATTTCGTGGGGCTCCGTTTGGTAATGATTTCTTAACATTCACCGGCCGGCAGACGCCGGCTGGTAAGGGGACATTAACGGGCCAGCTTCCAATAGGCCTGGGTGCCGGGTTTGCGTTCGTCGGTGGCCTTGGACAGTAGGGTGTCGCCGGTATGGAGGTCGCCGAAAACCTCGATGCCGCTGTCGGTGGTCATCCCCTGCCGCACATCTACCCACTGGGCTTTCCCATCGTGAACACGGATGACGAATTTCCGCTCAAGGGTGGTCGCTATAGCGCCCGGGGGAAGGACAAATGAAGGGGTGTTGCGTTCCAGATTCAGCCGGGCATATACAAAGGCGCCTGCTTTGAGCAGGTGGGGGCGGTTGTCTACATCGTATTCCCATAACTCGGTGCGGGTTACGGGGTCGATGGATTCGGTCTTGCGGGTGAGGGTACCGGTGAAGCGCTGTTCAGGATAGGCGTCGACGGCAAAGGAGAGATCGCGGCGGCCGGTGGCGGCGGCGACATAGGTTTCGGGAACAGCTACGCGTAAGCGTAAGACAGTGTTGTCCTGCACGGTGAGCAGCATACTATTCGCGCTCACGAGTGCGCCGGGGTCGGCTTTGCGGGCGATGATGACGCCGTCGAAGGGAGCGGTGAGGTATAAATAGCCGGACACTTCCTTGTACGCCTTGGACTGCTGGCTTACGGCTTCATACGCGGCGCTGTCCGCCTCCATCTGGTCACGGGCCGTCACAAGGTCTACGGGGGCTACGATACCGGGTGATGTACTTTGAGAAGCCTGGTAGAGCCGTTGGTATTTATCGGCGCTGGCCGTGTATTTAGCCTTGGCGGATGCCAGTGCGGCTTGGGATTGGGCGACTTGGGTATTCACCTCGGGGGCTTCGATGATGGCGAGGGTCTGGCCCTTATGAACGCGGTCCCCGATGTCCACTTTCATGTCGCGGACATAGCCCTGTACTTTGGCGAAGAGATCGGTTTGCAGATAGGGTTGCAGCTCTCCCGGGAGATCTACCGATTTTTTTACGGTGTCGGTCTTGAGCAGGAAAACGGCGGCAGTGTCCTGTGTCGGGGCAGCCGTGGTAGTCGGAGTGCTGCCGGAATGGCCGCAGGCAGCGACTAAGGTTAGGCCAATGGCCAGGATCGGGAGGTTGCGCATATGAGGAATAGTGTAGTGCATGTGATTATTTTGTTTGAGTATCGTCGGGATATAGGGATACGGGCCGGTAGGATTTCCGTCCGGCCAGCCATTGATAGATATGGGGCAGGAAGAACAGGACGCCGAGGGCGGAGAAGACAAGGCCGCCTATCACGGCAATGCCCAGGGGCGCCGTTTGGTCCCCGCCTTCCGTGAGACCGAGTGCCATGGGGATCATCCCGGCGATCATGGCGACGCTGGTCATCAGGATAGGTCTTAGCCGGTGGCCGGCGGCATCCAGGTGTACTGAAGCGGCGCCGGAACGGCGTAGTTCTTCGGCATTCGTAATAAAGAGCACCGAGTTGGCGATGGCGACGCCTACCGCCATGATCGCTCCCATATACGATTGGATGTTTAGGGTACTGCCCGTAATAAAGAGCAGGAAAAGCGATCCTGCTATTACCGCGGGGATCACGGACAAGGTTGCCAATGCAACACGAAAGGACTGGAAGAAGATAGCCATGGCAAGAAAGATCACCACAATGGCCACGATCAATCCGAATTGGAGGCTTTGGAGCGTTTGTTGGAGAAGGTCGCTTTGCCCACGCAGGAGGATACGGGCGCCGCTGGGGAGTTTGCCCATGCCGGCGATGATGCTGCGGACCTTCGCGTAGGTAGCTCCTTTGTCTTTTTGCTGGATGTTGGCGGTGATGGTGATATAACGTTGTTGGTTCAGGCGGTCGTATTCGCCGGGAACCGTCGTGCGTTTCCAGGTGGCGACTTCACCCAGGTGATGAGTTTCGCCATTGGGTCCCGAGGAGACTGGCACGGCTTCCAGCTGGGCCGTACCGTTCATCCGGTAATTGGGATATTGTACCTGAACCTGGTAGGCGGTGCCAGTGGATTTGTCCAGCCAGTAGCTGGGTGCGGTGAAGCGGGAGGATGAAGTGGCGGCGACGGTACTCCGGGCGATCTCATCCCCTGATATACCCAATTGTCCCGCACGCATCCGGTCGATGTCGAGCTTGATGGCAGGATAGTCGAGCGGCGTCGTGATCTGGAGATCGCGCAGCTCGGGGATGACGGCGAGTTTTTGTAGCAGTCCGGTGGCAGTCTTTCTGCCCTGGTCGAGGTTGCGGTTCGCTACGGCGATCTCGATGGGGTTGCTGCTGCCGAGATTGAGCACCTGTTCTACGATATCGCCGGGCTCGAAGGAAAGTTTGGCTTTGGGCATATCTTTCCCAACGGCTGCCCTTAGCCGTTCGCGAAAATCGTCTATCGGAATAATGCCGGTCTTCAATTTGATCTTGGTGACGGACTCATTGGGGCCGCCGGTCCATAGGTGGATCAGGTTCACGGGATAGGCGGAGGGCTGTGTGCCGATGAAGGCGGAGGTGATCTCGACGTTACCCTTACCGGCAATGCTGTCCGTGAGCTCCAGCAGCTTGCGGGTGGCGTCTTCCGTTCGCTCCAGGCGTGTGCCCACGGGCAGGCGTAAGCGGACCTGTGTCTGTCCGCTGTCCGTATCGGGAAAGAGCTGGGTGCCGGTGATCCGGAACAATGCCACGACAACAACGGCGGCCCCTGCGAGGAAGAGTAGGGTAATCGCCGCATAATTGGTATTAAAACGCCGGCCGGCACGCAGATAACGGTCCCGGAGCCTGTCGAAGGCCGTTGTGCGTTTGGCGGTCTCCGCGATATGCTGTTTAAGCAGCCAGTTAGATACTACAGGTACGAAAGTCTGCGAGAGCAGGAAGGAGGCGATCATCGCAAAACCTACCGCGAGGGATAGGGGTAGGAACATGGCCTGCGGCACGCCGTTCATAAAAAGCGCGGGGACGAACACGGCCAGGATGCTGAGGAGGATAAGCAGCTTGGGCGCGGCTATTTCGAGGCTGGCGTCGGCGATAGCGCGGCCTCTGTCCTTACCCATCTCCTGGTGGCGATGTATGTTCTCTATGGTCACCGTCGCTTCATCGACGAGAATGCCTACGGAGAGGGCCATACCGCCGAGGGTCATGATATTGACGGTCTGCCCGCAAAGGTACAGAGCTGTTGCCGCGGACAGCAGGGCCAGCGGGATCGTCATGATCACGATCAGGCCGCTGCGGGGATCGCGCAGGAACAATAACACCACCAGGCCCGTAAGGATAGCTCCCAGCCCTCCCTCGAACAAAAGGCTCTTGATGGAATTGATGACATAGCCGGATTGGTCGAATTCATAGCTGACTTTTATATCGGAAGGAATGGCTGCCTGCATATCAGGCAGGGCGGCCTTGACGCGTTGGACGACGTCCCAGGTAGAGGCGTCGGCGCGTTTGGTAACGGGAATGTATACGCTTCGTTTGCCATTGACCAGGGCATAGCTGGTGGTGATATCGGCGCCAAGGCTCACGGTTGCCACATCGCGGAGATAGACGGCGGGGCCGCTGCCCAGCTGGAGCGGCACCTTCTGAAGATCCTGAGCGTCCTCTATAACGCTGTTTTGCGGCGTGAGATAGGTTGTATCACCGATGCTGACATTTCCCGCCGGTGTGATGCTGTTGAATTTAACCAACGACTGAACGACCTGGTCGGGAGAGAGATGATAGGCTTGTATCTTCTGCGGGTCTACCGTGACGACAACGGTTTTTTGGTTTCCGCCAAAGGGGGGCGGTGCGCTGACCCCCGGCAAAGTGGAGAACATCGGCCGGACGCGAAACAGTGCCAGATCGGAGATCTCGCCGAGCGGACGGCTGTCCGAGCTGAAGACGAGCTGACCCACGGGAACGCTGCCGGCATCGAAGCGGGTGATAAAAGGTGGCACCGTACCCGGAGGCATAAACGCCCGTGAGCGGTTGACATAGCCTACGACCTCGGCCATCGCCTGGCTCATATCGGTACCTTCGTTGAATTCGATCTTGATCAACGCGGAGCCCTGGATGCTTTTGGAGTCTACATACTTAACGCCGGTGATATACAGGAAATGATATTC